>ENA-OQVM01000039-OQVM01000039.1-marine-metagenome-genome-assembly--contig:-NODE-39-length-178386-cov-16.806398_pt1 | contig 178386 bp, 169 predicted proteins | sample MGYA00237776_ERZ505498 | MGnify/ENA primary metagenome ERZ505498 (study PRJEB26159, sample SAMN06265151) | marine metagenome | isolation source: Helgoland LTER site | place: Germany:Helgoland, sampling...
TGCTGGTTGGCTAGAAGACAATGGTCATACTGTAGAACTCATTGATGACAGTGCAATCTGTGATTTTGAGGCGTTATATCAAGCCTACAAAGTGGCTAACTGGATTGCGCCATTGGGCAATGTAATTCCGCAGATGGCCGAAGCCTTAGGTGTGATCCTCACTCCGGAAAATACCAGTCATCAGACCTTACAGCTTATCGAACTGAGCAAGTCGATACGCTATGCTGATTTTGCCGCCGCAATGGACGCCAATGTAATGGTGACAAGGCAGTGGGGGCAGTTTTGGGAGCAGGGCTTTGATCTCTTGCTAACCCCGACAATGGCTGACCTCTGTCCGTCCGTAAACAGCGAAAAGTATTCTCTGGGTAGCCCACTCAAGTTTGATCAGTTTTTTGACCACGCATTGGATCTCTGTCGCTATGCGATACCAGCCAACGAAACAGGATTGCCCGCTATATCACTGCCCGCTGGTTTGGACAGCAATGGTTGCCCCATGGGCGTGCAGTTCTATGCTCCTTGGAATCATGAGCATGATTTGGTTCATATCGCTGGGCAGCTGGAGCAAGCAATGCCCCACTTTTATAATAATTTGGCCCCGCTAAATGTTGGCAGCCTGTAAGGAATGGTTATGGATCATTATGTAAAGACGCTGTGGGATATTGAGCAGATTAAAAAACTCAAAGCACAGTACTGTCAGTATGCAGATTCCGGTGAACATGCGGATGAGTTCGCTGAGCTATTTTTGTCAGATGCAGTTCTTGATGAAGGTGATGACGGAGTATTTAAGGGTCGTGAAGAAATTCGCGAAATGTATAAAAAAATCTGGCCTTATTTTTCGTTGAATCAACATCTGGTATTTAACCCGATTATTAATATTGATGGTCAGGTTGCAACCGGTGACTGGCGACTGATGCAGTTATGCAGTACCAAACATGCAGACGGCGATAAGGCTTTTTGGGCGGTTGGGTATTACCGCGAGAAATATACCAAAGTCGCTGATCAGTGGTTTTTTGCCCATGTTATGGCTAGGGTTCATTTCTGCTGCCCCTATGAAGATGGTTGGGCCAAAACACCCTTTGGAGAACTGTTGTCGCCTCAGGCGATGCAAGAGCTGGGGCTTTAGGTTAGCTGTCAGGCTTATATACTGTCACCGACGAACTCAGTTCATTAGAGGTTCTATATACCCCTTAACCACGTCTTTGATAATCGGCTGTGCCAACGCTGTTGGGTGCAGTCCATCTTCCTGAATCATGCCCTCAGTAATCGCCAACTCCTCAAGCTGAAAGGGAATCAACAGTACCTTTTCAGCATCCGATAGCTGTGGATACACAGCAGCAAAGGCATCGGAGTAGCGGCGCCCATAGTTGGGCGGCAGACGCATACCAAATAACACAGGTTCAGCGCCCGACTCGCGCACCAAATTAATCATCTTCTGTAAATTGCCCTTCATCAAACTTAAGGGTTGGCCGCGCAGGCCATCGTTACCGCCCAGTTCTAGCAGCACATAATCGGGATTAAACTTTTCCAGCAACAATGGCAAACGATTGAGACCACCACCAGTGGTATCACCGCTGATGCTGCCATTGATAATCTGGTGTTTGTCATTCCAGTCATCGGCCAACAGGGCTACCCAGCCACTTTCTTGGTTGACGCCGTAGCCGGCGCTGAGACTATCCCCCAAAACCAGTAATGTTGATCCATAAGTGTTGGCGCCGAGTAAAATAAACAGGCAACATACGCGCTGGACAAGCTTGGTGGTAGAAAAAAGCCCCATAAATAATCTCGATACTCTTAAGTAATAACATTAAACAGTCTAAACCTGCACCCAGTGTAGGCATTTTTAGTCGCAATGGATATTTGAAATGATTGAAGTTAGTAATATTAGTAAACAAGTCAGTACCTCAGAAGGTACGCTCACTATTTTGGATAAGATCAATTTATCGATAACCAGTGGTGAAACCCTGGCGATTGTTGGCCCCTCTGGGTCGGGTAAATCCACTCTGCTGGGCATTTTGGCGGGCCTAGATCTGCCGACTACGGGGACTGTCATCCTTAACGGACAGAATATTACTGCCATGGACGAAGAGGGCCGCGCTGCTGTGCGGGCCGGACATGTGGGTTTTGTTTTCCAATCATTTCATCTGCTACCCGGCCTAACCGCGTTGGAAAACGTGGCACTCCCCCTTGAATTGCAGGGCGACAAAGCTGCCCTCAACACCGCGGCTCATTATTTGACCCGTGTGGGTCTAGACCACCGCACCACCCATTATCCCCGCCAGCTATCCGGTGGCGAACAGCAGCGAGTCGCTGTGGCAAGAGCCTTTGCCTGCAAGCCGACCATTCTTTTTGCCGATGAACCTACAGGTAATCTAGATACAGGCACCGGAGAGAAAATTAATGATCTACTCTTCGACCTCAATAAAGAAGAAGGCACCACATTAGTATTGGTGACCCACGAGCATAACCTTGCCAAGCGCTGTGCTAAGCGACTGGTGTTAGCCGGCGGCCTGCAGGTTGAAGAGAGCCCTTTAGCGAAACCTGCAAAGAGCCCTTTAGCGAAACCTATAAAGGGCCCTGCAGCGAAACCTGAAGATAGCCCTGTGAAGAAAAAAGCTCCGATTAAAAAGGCAAGCGTTAAAAAGGTCTCGGTTAAAAAGGTCGCTGCTAAAAAAGCACCCGTTAAAAAATCCCCTGTTAAGAAGATTCCTGCTGAGACGGCTATTGTAAAAAAGACGCCTGATATAAAGCCCTCAGTGAAAAAGGCTCCTGTAAAAAAAGCCCCAGTCAAAAAGGCGCCAGTGAAAAAGGCTCCCGTTAAGAAGGCACTCTCCAAGCCAAAAGCAAAAACGACAGCACAGCCAAAAGTAAAAGCGACAGTAACTCCGAAACAAGAGCAAAAACAAGAGCCTAAAGCAAAAGCAAAGCCTAAAGCAAAAGCAAAGCCAAAAGCAAAAGCAAAGCCAAAAGCAAAAGCAAAGCCAAAAGCAAAAGCCCAAGGTAGAAAAAGCTGATGCAAGCCTTAAGAATGTTACTGCGCACATGGCGCGGTGGTCAGCTGGGCCTCATCGTTTGGTCCTTGGTATTGGCCGTATCTGTGGTGACCTCAGTGTCATTGCTCGCCGAGCGTATTGAGCGGGCGCTCACAGCAGAATCTAGCGCCTTTTTGGCCGCAGACCTAGTGGTGCGTGGCAATAAGGCCACCCCATCAGAATGGATAGCCGAAGCACAGCAGCAGGGGGTAGAAACCTCCCAGATGCTCACATTCGCCTCCATGGTCTACCATGAATCAGATATGCATCTGGCATCCATTAAAGCGGTCCAGAGCAACTATCCACTGCGCGGGTTTATCAAACGTTCAACCACTGCTTTTACCCTAGATGAAAGCTTAATAGAGAATGTTGATTACGGCCCGGCCAAAGGTGAGACCTGGGTTGATGCGCGCCTGTTACCCCTACTCAATATTGAACTCGGCGCGACCATCGAGCTGGGTGAAACTGAACTAAAGGTCACCCAAATTATTATTGAAGAGCCAGACGGTGGTTCTTATAGCTTCTTCGGTGCCCGAGTCCTGATGAACTGGGACGATGTAGAAGCCGCCGGCATCGTGCAGCCCGGCAGCCGTGTGACCTATAAATACCTGATGGCCGCAGGGGAAGATGCCAATGCCTTTGCCCGCTACACAGACTGGTTAAAGTCTAAGCTGAGTATTCATGATCGACTAATTACCCCAGACGAAGCCCAGGCCAGTATTGCCAGCACCATGGATAAGGGCCGACGGTTCTTATTGTTGGCGGGCAGCATTGGTGTGGTGTTGGCGGGTATTGCGCTAGCGCTTGCCAGCCATCATTTTGCGGCGGGTCAAACTCGGCAGGTGGCCCTACTTAAAAGCTGGGGCATTTCCGCGAGTCGGGTGCGCAGTCTTTATCTTCAACAGAGTTTATGGCTCGGTCTAGCAGGCTCATTGGCCGGTCTGGTGGTGGGTTATTTATTCCATGAACTACTTATTTCTATCGTCCGTGAGTGGTTGCCGATTGCGCTGCCAGCAGCGGGTATTCGGCCTTGGATTACAGGCTTGGCGACGGGTTTACTCTGCTTGGGTGGCTTTACATTGCCAGCGCTGTGGCATTTACCGGCTCAGTCCCCCTTGGCAGTATTGCGTCAGGATGTGCAGGTAAAACCGGTTAGCGCCGTAGTTCGTGGTCTATTTGGTATTGGTGCCGTTGCAGGGCTACTGCTCTGGTATAGCAATAGTCTGTATCTGTCACTGGCCATTTTAGCCGGCTTCGCACTTACAGCGGCGGCCACATTGGTGATTGGTTTGGCCATGCTGCGACTGGGTAAAAACTATGGTCAGCGCCTAGGCAGTATCTGGCGTCTGGCCCTCAATAATTTGTGGCGTCGCAAGTCTCAAAGTCTGATTCAGATGGTTGGTTTTTCTGGTGCCATTGCACTGCTGATGATTATGGTCGTAGTACGCACCTCATTGATTGACGAGTGGCGCTTTCAATTAGCCGAAGATGCACCCAATCACTTTTTGGTGAACGTGGCACCTTACGAGCTTGATGGCGTGCGCGATATGGTTAATGACCAAGATCTCGAAACTGCCGGTTGGTACGCCATGGTGCGTGGCCGAATGACGGCGATAAATGGTGAGCCAATCACCGAAGCGCAAAAAGACAGCCATGAGTCATTCCGTCGTGAGTTGAATCTGAGTTGGACCACAGACTTGCCGGAAGGTAATAAGGTCACTGCCGGGCAATGGTGGGACGAGGTGGATAGTTCAGCGCAAATTGCGCCCGTGTCCCTAGAAGACGAGCTCGCAGGAGAGCTAGGTTTAGAACTCGGTGATCAGATTACCTTTAGTGTGGGCGGCCTGACGTTTCTGTCAGAAGTGGTGAATACCCGCAGCCTAAATTGGGACAATATGACGCCCAACTTCTACTTCCTGTTTCCCGAAGGATTACTCGAAGAGTACCCACGCACCAGTATGACCAGCCTGTATATTCCCCCTCAGCAAAAGCTGTTGGTGAATGACCTGCTGCGTAAATACCCCACAGTGCAAGTGATAGAGCTGGATAAAATCATTGATCGTATTCGCACCATTGTTTCGCAAGTCACTCGCGGCTTAGAAGTGATGACCCTGCTCATACTCAGCTGTGGTGTGCTGGTGATGTTTGCGGCGGTGAGCCTGTCTATGTCCGAGCGTCTGCAAGAAAGCGCCATACTACGCACTCTGGGTAGCTCTAGACGTTTGATCTTGGGCATTCAGCTAATTGAATTTAGTACGCTGGGAATAATGGCGGGTTTGCTGGCGTCTATTGGCGCAGAAGCGGCCATCGCAATGTTGCAGCGGTTTATGTTCGATCTACCGTTCGCGCTGCACCCCTGGTTGTGGATTGCAGGGCCATTGGCTGGTGGTGTGCTGGTGGGAGCCTTGGGTGTTGGTTACAGTCGTAAAGCGGTGGTGCAGCCGCCGTTGGAAGTGCTTAAGAGTCTATGAGACAGGGTTCCGTGGTTTGCCGGAGATCCTTCGCTATGCTCAGGATGACAATTTCGGACTCTGTCGGAATGACAATTTCGTGCTCTGTCTAGATGACAATTTCGTGCTCTGTCTAGATGACAATTTCGTGCTCTGCCGGGATGACAATTTCGGGATCTGTCTAGATGACATAGCCGTTTTGGATTATTAGACATGTCTCCAAGTGCTCGTCGCTGTCATCCCGAACCCGAAACTGTCATCCTGAACCTCCAGCTGTCATCCTGAACCTCCAACTGTCATCCTGAACCTCCAACTGTGATCCTGAACCTCCAGCTGTCATCCTGAACCTCCAGCTGTCATCCTGAACCTCCAACTGTCATCCTGAACCTCCAACTGTCATCCTGAACCTCCAACTGTGATCCTGAACCTCCAGCTGTCATCCTGAATCTCCAACTGTCATCCTGAATCTCCAACTGTGATCCTGAATCTCCAACTGTGATCCTGAATCTCCAGCTGTCATCCTGAATCTCCAACTGTGATCCTGAATCTCCAACTGTGATCCTGAATCTCCAGCTGTCATCCTGAACGCAGTGAAGGATCTCTCAATATTAGCGCAGACCCTATTCAACTACTGCCGCAACAGGTTCTTACTGAGTCCCTTCGCTAATGCTCAGGGTGACAAACTTTATATCGTTCTGAACCCGCAACAGGTTCTTACTGAGACCCTTCGCTAATGCTCAGGGTGACAAACTTTATATCGTTCTGAACCCGCAACAGGTTCTTACTGAGCCCCTTCGCTAATGCTCAGGGTGACAAACTTTATATCATCCCGAACCCCCAGCTGTCATCCTGAACGGAGTGAAGGATCTCAAACCACCAACTCCTCCCACCCTGGATTTGTAGTCTCAACCAGCTGGTTTTTTCTTGCCCTTACCCACCCCTTTAACTTTCGCTCCCTTGTAACCGCAGAATAGGGGTCATTGGTGACCTCGAAGTAAACGAGTTTATTGACGTTATATTTGGCTGTGAAGCCCGGAATTGATTTTTGTTTATGTTGGTACATACGGGCTGCTAAGTTACTGCTAGAGCCTATATACATCACCTTGTTAGATTGATTTGTCAGTATGTAGACGTAGTATTGTTTTTCCATGGTGGCAGCATAGAGAAACGGGCGTGTGAGTTAAGTGAGATCCTTCACAGATGTTCAGGATGACATACAGTTTGTCACCCTGAACGCACCCCCGTCATCCTGAACGTACCCCCGTCATCCGAACGTACCCCCGTCATCCTGAACGTACCCCCGTCATCCTGAACGTACCCCCGTCATCCTGAACGTACCTCCGTCATCCTGAACGTACCCCCGTCATCCTGAACGTACCTCCGTCATCCTGAACGCAGTGAAGGATCTCATTCTCTGGCCATACCTCAGCCTAAGCCAGCGGCAACTGTATATGGAAAGTAGTACCCACATCCGGATCTGAAGTCACGGCAATCTGCCCCTGATGCTGCTCCACAATAATAAAGTGCGAGAACGACAGGCGCTTACCTGCATCATAAGAACCATCAGCATCCCCATCAGCAGCAAATGGCTCAAAAATAGTCTTCTGATCTTCCAGACTAATCCCGCGACCATTGTGCTGAATTCGCACCCACAAATTCTCGTAGAACTTAGTGACTTCAATATTGATTTCAGGGCTATGGTCTAGATCTTTAACCTTACCAAGGGCGTAGCAAGAATGGCGGAACAGGCTTAAAAACACCTGCTGCAACTCAGTTACATAACAGGCCAGGTCCGGCACATCATCGGCGTAATTAAAGTTCACCTTGATATCCCGAAACCTCAAACCCGCCATCACAGACAGCACATCATTGGCCAGCTCAACACTGTGGTTAACCACATCCTTCATATTGGCCATGACTTTTTCACCGCCGCCACTGCCAGAATAGTCCACCAGATTGCTGATAATCGAGGTAGCCTGCTGGCCGCGAATCACAGCGTCTTCAAGCAGTTCATTGAGACCCATGCCATCGATAGGCTCATCGGTTAGCCCCTGACGAACAGTCTTCACATCCTTCAGAATCGCGCGCAGTGGAATATTAATATCATGGGCCATAATCGAGGCCATCTCACCCATAGACGACATCTTGTCGCGCTGAATCAGTAGGGTTTCGTTGTGTACACGCTGGGTCACATCATCAATCAAAATAACCACGCCCGTCTCAAGCTGATCTTGAAGCGGGTAAATAGTGATATCAAAATGGTACTGGCCGCGCTGGCTGTATTTGATGGTCAGGGTTTCGTTATCGTCCTGAGCCTGCTGTATCTGGTCAGGGCTAATAGTAATGGTCGGGTAGGCTTCCCATAAATCCATGCCCATCACCGCACTGGAGGAAACGCCACTAATCTCTTCAGCGCGCTGGTTCCACTGGGTAATCTGATTGCTTTTGTTGAGGCCAATCAGCATAAGCGGCATAGAGCGCAAGATACTGGTGATATAAGACTCAGAGTGCCGCAGGCGGATAGTCGTTTCCCGGTGCTCCGTAATCTCGTCTTCAAGGGTAGCCGTGCGCTCTTTAACCCGCAGCTCAAGCTGGGTGCGAATCTCTTCAAGCTCATTGTTGTAAGTGCGAACCTGACGGCGACTAAGAAACAGACGCAGGGCAGTAAACGACAGAGCAATAATAAGGATGCCACTAGAGAAATTGGCCACATACTGCCAATTGGTCGCGCCGTCGCCAGTGCGGACAAACCAAAAAATATCCGCCGTAGCGAGACTGCTATACATCAAAGAGGCAAGAACAATAAGTTTTTTCATCATATCCATTGGGGTCGTTTAAACACTGCTATCGTTATAAGTATGAAGGAATCAACCCATATTATAACCATGAAAATTCTATTGCTAGGCATTCTTAATAGAGGAGCTATTAATCAATGAGCAACTGCTGCCCGCCCGAACCAGAAAAAACCATGCCCTCATGCTGTGAGCCCGAAAAAAAGACCAAACAGCGCCCGGATTTCCTACTTTGGATATCCGGCACCCTTGTACTCCTGAGTTATCTCGGTAATGTATTTTTAGCCGGTCAGCCCAATCTGCCAGACTGGTTGGTGATCATTACCTCGGGTATTTACGAGCTGATTAACACCATGTGGTGGGGCCTAGCGATGGCCGTGGTATTTGTAGGGCTTCTAGATCGCATACCCAGAGACCTAGTAATGTCAGCACTGGGGGAGGGGGGCACCGTAAAAGGCATTGTGCGCGCGACCTTTGCCGGCGTACTACTCGACCTCTGTAGCCACGGCATCTTGATGGTAGGCACCAAACTCTATGAGCGGGGTGCGAGTCTGGGTCAGTTGATGGCCTTTTTAATCGCCAGTCCCTGGAACTCCCTCTCCCTCACCATTATTTTAATCACCCTAATTGGTTGGGGCTGGACTCTCAGCTTTGTGGCGCTATCCATGGCCATCGGCATCGTTACCGGGGTTATTTTTGATGGTTTAGTTAAAGCCGAGGTGCTGCCCGCCAACCCCAATGCCGCCGTTGACCAAAATACGCCGCCCAACACTCAAAAAATTACCCCACAAATAGTGGCCTTAATAAAGCAGGCAGACTACTCGCCAAAAGCCATAGGCAACCTGCTGTGGGACGGCCTTAAAGATTCAAGAATGGTGTTTCGCTGGTTACTTTTTGGGCTGGTTTTGGCCACCGCCATACGCGCCTTTGTACCAATGGATACTTACCAGACCCTCTTCGGCCCCACCGTCGCCGGACTCTTTTTAACCCTAATTGCCGCTACTATTATCGAAGTCTGCTCCGAGGGCTCAACACCCATTGCCGCCGATATTCTCACCCGCGCCGCCGCACCGGGAAATGGATTTACCTTTTTGATGGCTGGCGTTGCCACAGATTACACAGAGGTAATGGTGATAAGAGATACCACCAAATCTTGGAAGATAGCGTTATTTTTGCCATTGTTAACATTGCCACAGGTGTTGCTGGTGGGGTATTTGTTGAATCAGGTTTGAGATCTCTCCCGCTGGTCAAGATGACAGAGATATCTCTCTACGCTCGATATGACAAAAAGATCGTCATCCCCACAGAGCCCGAAATTGTCATCCTGAACGCAGTGAAGGACCTCTCAATATTACCAGCAGACCCTATTCAGCTAGTGCCGCAACAGCCTCTGACTGAGACCCTTCGCAAATGCTCAGGGTGACAAGCTATATGTCATCCCGACAGAGCAACGCGACGAGGGATCTAAAAGCCTTCAGTCGCGCAGCATACCAGCACCATCCCTCAGGCCCGCTTTTTGTCATTACTCATATTATTGGATGTTTTTACTCCCTGCTTTTTTAGCAGGTTAGCGTTATCTCTTAGTAGCTGTTTGGTTTCGCCCTCGACAAAGCGTGTCAAAACTCGCCGAATTAGAGGCTGGTAGCCCAGACCATTAATCTCTGCAATTAACTTTAGATCGTCTATCAATGATCCGCTAAGGCGAATAGAAATTGATTGCATGGCTAATGCAGTATCAATATCTTCGAGGTTAGTGGAGGAGGGTTCAGCATGCTCTAGAGAGGTGCCTAGAGTGCCAGCTTCCCAATTAACCTCTGTGTTTGATATTTTCTTGCTCATCTTATTTAGCCTTTGATTTGTATATACGAATTGATTGCTTATCTGCATCAAAAGCAGACTTAAGATAAATAACACCAGCCGCAATGATAAATATGATTTTTAACTCTCGACCTTTGTCAGTTTTTGCTACAAACCACTCGGTTGGAGGATCTTTTCGGTGATTCTCTCTTTTATCTATAAGGGTTATTCCGATTCGATTATAGAAGCACTCCGCGACTTCTTGTGGTGCAACTCTGTGCTTTTCTTTTAACTTTACTCGAATTTTTGCGGACAATTTAAATGGGAGGTCAACCATAACGTCTTCATTCCTTGAAGAGGTGTATATACGCATATAATAGACAATTTGCTAGAGACTGTATATACGTTTTTATGCGTATATTGAGTGCTTCTTGTAAAAAAGTATTGCACAACTCTCACAAAGCAAGCCCTAAACGGTAATTCCACCAGAGCCCATTCACTGCCACTCCAACAGAGATATCTCTCTACGCTCAATATGACAAAGAGACTGTCATCCCGCCAAAGCTCAAAACTGTCACCCCGCCAGTCCCCCAAAACTGTCATCCTGAACCCGCAACTGTCATCCTGAACGCAGTGAAGGATCTCCCAATATTACCAGCAGACCCTATTCAACCACTGCCACTCCAACAGAGATATCTCTCTACGCTCAATATGACAAAGAGACTGTCATCCTGAACGCAGTGAAGGATCTCCCATTGCGCTCTTGGGCTGAAAACATGCGCGCCTGATGCCTGTTTCATTAAAGCTGAGGTGTGAATTTAAAATATTGTCATTCACAAGGTAGGGTTTTTTTCTGTTTCGGAGTCTTATATGTACAGTGTCTAAAATTTAAATAAATTTGCTGTTGCCTTCTGGTTAAGTTTTATGGGGCGTTGATTTATTTATGCTGTTTTTAGTCCGAAACTTTGTAGCCCCTGCTGGTCTGTATCACTCCCCCTCCTTACAGCAGGGGTTTTTTTCGTCCCGAGAAAAGTGGTGGGCGTAGTCTCTGATTCTGAATATCATTACTTAAAATAACAATGTCTAGGTTATGCTGGCTAAGCTTATTAAGTAACCTAACCATTGGAGCTAACCCTTGGCCTCACCTACGATTGAACGATCCCTTAATGACTATCCCCATGTTCGCCAAGAAAACGTTCGCTACGGCGATACGGACCGTCAGGGGCATGTTAACAATGCGGTGTTTTCTACTTTTTTTGAATGCTCCCGCACGAGTATTCTTTATGACCCGTCTCGTAAGCTGATTACTGCTGACAGAGAGTTTGTGATTGTTAAATTTGAGGTTGAGTATCTGGCGGAGCTGGGTTGGCCTGGTACTGTGGAGATTGGTACTCGTGTGGCTAAGTTGGGGCGGAGCTCTATTGTTTGTGAGCAGGCCCTTTTTCAGAATGGCGTCTGCGCGGCGGTGAGTTCTAATGTAATGGTGATGATTGATGCGCTCACGCGCAAGTCGGCGGCGCTGCCAGATGATGTGGCATCGGTATTTACTGATTTAATGGTGGGGTGAGATCCCTCGTCGCTTCGCTCTGTCGGGATGACAATGAAGTAGGTTCGAGATGACATGGTTGTGGGGTTTCGGGGAACGAACGCCGCCCCAGTACAAAACCGTCACCCCAGTACAAAACCGTCACCCCAGCGAAGGCTGGGGTCTCATAATGATCACCACCAGCCTATGAAGAACAACTCACCGATAACTTCTCCGCCCAATCAGGCGGCAACCCTGCATACTTTTCTGCCTCTGAATGCTCATCACAGGGACTCTGTAAAATCTCAAGCAACACATTAACCTCAGTATAATCCCCTTGCTGTGCTGCCTCTATTGCCGCCTGCGCCATATAGTTGCGCAGCACATATTTTGGATTAATGTTGTTCATTTTTTTCTGACGCTGTGCGTCACTGATACTTTGCTTGGCTAATCTAGCGCTGTATTTTTGTGCCCACTGGTCAAAGCCATCACGATCCACAAATTGATCTCTAACACTTTGGTTTGCATCTGAATACTGGCTTAACGATCTAAAAAATATTGTGTAATCAACATTGTTGCTGTGCAGCAATTCCATTAGCGAGTTAATTAATATTTCATCGTCGGGTTGGTATTCTTCCAGCCCCAGTTTCTCGGCCATAATCTGTCGGTATTGCTTTAAATATTCTGGTTCGTATTGTTTTAGTGCGCCGATCAATTCGTCATTACTGATCAATGAGGTTAGCGAGGTCGCTAAGGCATTGAGATTCCATAACCCGACACTGGGCTGATTTTTAAACGAGTAGCGCCCCTGATTATCGGAATGGTTGCAGACATGGTCTGGGTCGTAGGCGTCCAAAAATCCAAAGGGACCATAGTCGATGGTATCGCCAATAATACTCATGTTGTCGGTGTTCATTACGCCATGATTAAACCCAACGGACTGCCACTGGGCGATCATGCGCGCGGTTTTAAACACGCAGTTTTCAAACATTAAATAATATTTATTGTCGGCTTCGGCCCATTGGGGGAAGTTGCGCTCAATCACATAGTCGGCCATGGCTTTAACGGCCTCTGGCTGATTGCGGTAATGGAAGTGTTCGAAGGAGCCAAAGCGAATATGGCTTTTGGCAACGCGACAGACAGTGGCACCAGATTCTATTTCTTCGCGATAGACTTGGGTTTTGCTGTCTAGTAGGCACAGGGCTCTGGTGGTGGCGATGCCAAGACCATGCATAGCTTCGGAGCAAAGGTACTCACGGATGCTTGATCGGAGAACCGCACGACCATCGGCGAAACGGGAGTAGGGGGTTGGGCCTGCCCCTTTTAATTGAATATCCCACAGCTGGTGCTTTCTATCCTTCTCGCTAAGGCTGTTATCTTTTGGACCTACTACCGGCAGCTCACCCAATGTCATTGCCCGACCATCACCTAGCTGACCCGCCCAGACACCAAACTGATGCCCTGAGTAAACCAGGGCAATAGGTTTAATATTGTTGATCATAAAGTTACCGCCCATCAGTTCTAGCAGTTCCGGGGAGTCTAGTTCCGCCGGATCAATGCCCAACTCTTTGGCCAGCAGCGCATTGCTGCTAACCATGACGGGGTCGTCGAGGCGGGAGGGCATAACAGGGCTAAAGTGCTGATCGCCCTGTTCTCTAAACTGATCAAAAAATGTGTGTTGTAAGCGGTCGATAAATAAAGTCATTAGATTCCAGCATCTGCTCGGCTAATACGCGCGAGATTTTTTGCATGAAGGCTGCTGATATACAGCCAGTCGTCGGTTTCCATAGCCCCAGTGTTGGTGTGGTGAACACTGTTGGGGCCCTGTAATGATGTAATTACTTTGCCGTCTTGGTCCATAGCAAATACATGGCTGTAGGCTTCCGCTGCCAGCTGCATAGAGGCGGGTAGGCGTTGAACCATTCTGCGCAACACGGGCAAACGAGAAAGGCTGTCTAAGGGTTCACTGCGGGGGGATACTAAGCCTACCCAGAAGCGACCATCGCGGCCTCTTACTATGTTGTCTGGGAAGCCGGGAAGGTTATCAATTAACACTTCTGACTGGCCGGCCTTTTCACCTTTAAGCCAATGCTTCTGCACTCGGTATGTACCCGTTTCGTTGACCAGTACAAAGCTGCTATCCGCGGCAACGGCTACGCCATTGGCAAAGTTTAGGCCGTCCATTACTACTTGAGTGGACTGGTCTGCAGGGTCATACACTAGCAGTCGACCATGGCCGCCATGCTCTGCAATATCGAGTAAGCTGGCTGCATAGGTGCCACCGCTGTTCTCGGCACCGAACTTGGAAGAGGCATCGCTGAAGTAGATTTTACCGTCTTCGGTCACGTCTAGATCATCGGCATAGACAATGGGCACGCCGTCGATACTGTTAGTTAGTACGCTGAGTTCGCCCTCTGGAGTCACTTGCAATATGCCTTTGTAGGCATCGGCTATTAGAAGGTTGTTATTGGCATCAACGGCCAGTCCTAAGGGGCTGCCTTCTGTATTGACCCATTTGCTCAGTTCGCCGGTGCTTTCGTTGAGTCGCACAATCCAGCCCTCGCGAGTGGCCATATAAACCTCGCCATCAATTAGGGCTAGGCCTTCTGGGCCGTGAGTATCGCCGAGTTCAATAATCTCTACATTGTCGAGGACGTTGTTGGCGGCAAAGTCACCCACAAGGCCTGCATCTGTGGGGGCATCCCACCTTTTGGGATCAATGGCCACTGGCCAGGATAAAAGATAGATAAATAGGGCGACGATTATAATTAGGCTGGTTCTTAACATGTGTCTTGCTCCGGCTCTTATGATTTTAATTTTTGTCATCTCATGTTGCGTTAATGTAGGCGCTTAATCAACTATGGTTTTCCCCTAGTTTGTCATTGGCAGGTCATGTAAAATGCGCGGCTTATCTGCTGCTCATGACAAGAAACCATAATGGAAGTTAATCCGCTCTATAACGCCCTCGACGATCTTCAAACACGCACCGACGTGTTGAGGGGGTATCTTTGACTACGTTAACCGTAAAGACCGTCTGTCTGAAGTCGAGCTAGAACTCGGCGAACCTGATGTTTGGAATGACCCGGAGCGCGCTCAGGAATTGGGTCGTGAACGCTCGTCACTGGAAATTGTGGTTAAAACCATTGAAGACTTGGATCGCGGTGTTATTGATGGCCGCGAACTATTGGCCATGGCCGTTGAAGAAGATGATGCAGACACCGTTGCGGATGTTGAAGCCGAGATTACCGCTCTCGACGAGCAGCTAGCAAAGCTCGAGTTTCGGCGCATGTTTAGCGGTCAGATGGACCAAAATAACGCCTATCTTGAAATTCAGTCTGGCTCTGGCGGCACTGAGGCGCAAGACTGGGCTGAGATGCTGCTGCGCATGTATTTGCGTTGGGCAGACGACAAAGGGTTTAAGGCTGAGCTGATGGAATGCTCTGCCGGTGATGTGGCGGGTATTAAAAGTGCCACGGTTCAGGTCAGTGGTGAGTATGCCTTTGGCTGGTTGCGCACGGAGATTGGTGTGCATCGGTTGGTGCGCAAGTCGCCATTCGATTCCGGCAATCGTCGCCATACGTCTTTTTCTGCGGTGTATGTGTCCCCAGAGATCGACGACAATATTGAGATTGATATTAATCCCTCGGATGTTCGTACCGATACCTACCGCGCCTCTGGTGCTGGTGGTCAGCATATTAACAAGACCGATTCCGCCGTGCGCCTGACCCACGAACCCAGTGGTATAGTGGTGCAGTGCCAGAATCAGCGCTCGCAGCACCAGAACCGCGACACCTGCTGGCAGATGTTGCGCGCTAAGCTTTACGAAGCTGAGATGCAAAAACGTGCAGAGGCGGCACAGGCAACGGAAGATACTAAGTCGGATATTGGCTGGGGTAGTCAGATCCGTTCCTATGTATTGGATGACGCAAGAATTAAGGATTTACGTACGGGTATAGAGACGAGAAATACCGGTGCAGTGCTGGATGGCAAGTTGGATCAGTTTATTGTGGCGTCGCTGAAAGCTGGGTTATAGCTGCCGGCAGTCGGTACCCTTAGGCCCCAAAAGCTTGTCTTCGCCGGGCGCCAACTCTGTCATCCCGGCAGAGTGAAGCGACGAGGGATCTCAATGAGATTTTTCCCTCCGGTCAAAATGACAGGGCATGGTCGAGATGGCAGTGTGTGGTCGAGATGACTAAGTGTCGTCTTTTTGTCATCCTGACAGAGCGAAGCGACGAGGGATCTCAATGAGATTTTTCCCTCCGGTCAAAATGACAGGGCATGGTCAAAATGACAGGGCATGGTCGCCATGACAGGGTGCGGTAGCAATGCCAGAATGTGGTCAACATGACAGTGTAGGGCCAAAAGAGAACAATTCATTTAATAACAAAGAATGCAAAGACAATATGACTGATCAACAAAACAAGCCAGACGACAACAAACTCATTGCCGAACGTCGCGCCAAACTCCACGCATTGCGTGAAGAGGGCCCAGTATTCCCCAATGACTTCCGCCCCGAGCACAGTGCCGCAGAACTGCAGGCTGGCTTTGGTGAAGAAACCAAGGAAGACCTGGAAGAGCTGGGTAAGATTGTTAGCGTTGCCGGTCGCGTTATTCGCAACCGTGGTGCGTTTATGGTTGTCCAGGATAGCTCCGGCACGATTCAGCTCTATGTGACTAAAGAGGCACGTCCCTTCGCCAAGTCCCTAGACCTAGGTGATATCGTAGGCATCAAAGGTGCTTTGCATCTGTCAGGTAAGGGTGAGTTGTATGTGCAGATGGACGAGCATCAGTTGCTGACCAAAGCACTGCGTCCACTCCCTGACAAATTCCATGGCCTTGCCGACCAAGAGATACGCTATCGTCAGCGCTATGTTGACCTGATTGTTAACCCAGAGGTGCGTAATACCTTCCGTATCCGCTCTGCTGTGGTCGATTTTATCCGTCGCTACTTAAATGGTTCCGACTTCTTGGAAGTTGAAACACCAATGTTGCAGGTAATTCCTGGGGGTGCTGTGGCGCGTCCTTTTGTGACTCACCACAATGCGTTGGACATAGACATGTACCTGCGTATTGCTCCTGAGTTGTATCTCAAGCGTTTGGTGGTAGGCGGCTTTGAGCGCGTCTACGAGATTAACCGTAATTTCCGTAACGAAGGTCTGTCTACACGGCATAACCCTGAGTTCACCATGTTGGAGTTCTATCAGGCCTACGCAGACTTTAACGACCTGATGAATCTGACGGAAGACATGTTGCGCAAAATGACGACCGAAGTACTGGGATCGACTAAGGTTGTAAACACCACCAAAAATGCCGACGGCGAGATTGAGAGCGAAGTGCATTACGACTTTGCAGAGCCGTTTATTCGTCTCTCTGTGTTTGATTCGATTTTGCAGTACAACCCTGATATTAATGCTGAGCAGTTGGCTGATGAAGCCGGTGCGCGCAAAATTGCCGAAGGTCTGCATATTCCGTTGAAAGATATCTGGGGCCTGGGCAAGGTTCAAATCGAAATATTTGAGAAGACTGTTGAGCACCTTTTGGAGCAGCCTACCTTTATTACGATGTACCCCGCAGAAGTGTCACCACTGGCCCGTCGCAATGACCAGGACCCTCATGTTACAGATCGCTTTGAGTTCTTTGTCGGTGGTCGCGAGATTGCCAATGGTTTCTCAGAGCTCAACGATGCCGAAGATCAAGAAGCCCGCTTTAAGCAGCAGGTAGCTGAGAAAGATGCCGGCGATGATGAGGCGATGCACTTCGATGCCGACTACATTCGCGCGCTAGAATACGGCATGCCGCCAACCGCGGGCGAGGGCATTGGTATCGATCGTCTGGTAATGCTGTTGACGGATTCCCCCTCCATTAGAGATGTGCTGCTGTTCCCCCATATGCGTCCAGAATAGTGTTTGATCTCCCATTGCTCATAACAAAGTAATGGGGGAAAGGTGTTACCTGTTGCATAACAGTAAACACCTGTCTACTATGATGATAAGCCACTATGATTAAAAGCTTCAAACACAAAGGGCTTGAGAAGTTCTTTACCACGGGCAACACTGCTGGCATTCAGTCGCAACACAGGTCGCGGCTTGAAGAGCGATTGCAGGCATTAGATACAGCCCATTACCTTGATGATATGAATATTCCCGGTTGGCGATTGCATCCTCTTAAAGGTAGTAGAAATAAACAGTGGGCGGTCAATGTAAGCGGTAATTGGCGTGTTGTGTTTGAGTTTATCGATGGGCATGTCTATGTCGTCAACTATGAGGATTATCATTAATGGATGTCCAACAGCACAAGCCGATGCATCCCGGTGCGTTTATTCGCCGAGTCTATTTAGAACCTTTTAATGTGGGTTCAAACCAGCTGGCGCGGCAATTAAAAGTAAGCCCAGGTTTAGTCAGTCGTCTATTAAATGAGAATGCAGGTATTTCACCTTTGATGGCGCTCAAGCTTTCCAAGGTGATAGGGCGCTCTCCTGAGAGCTGGCTGCAGATGCAAGATAACTATGATCTTTGGTTGGCGCGTTTGACGATTAACCTGGAAGATTACCAAGCCTTAAAATTTGGTTAATAACATTTAGAACATTAAAAGCTCGAACCTAGTTCCAGGGGCGGGCTTTTTTTATGGCCGCGTTTAAGCTCTGATTTTTGCACTAACAAATAAAAGTTATTCTGGTTTGTTTTTTTTGCAAATGTTACTATCCGATCCATAGAGCGAAACCCATACTGAGGTGAATATTTCTCTTTTTGGACCGCTAACGGCTTTAGGCTACAGGGCTATAAACCCCTGTTAGTACAGCAAACCAAGGACTCACTATGAACTACAACAGTATTGAATATCAGGTTGATAACGGAATCTTAACGCTACTGCTTAATCGGCCTGAGGCAATGAACGCCTTTACGATGGACATGTGTAATGAGCTTGAGCATGCATTTATGCGTGCCAGCGATGACGATGATGTGCGCGTCATTGTAGTGACCGGCTCTGGTAAGGCGTTTTGTGCGGGTATGGATCTAAGCTCCGAGGGCAATGTATTTGGCCTTGATAACGCTAAGCAGCCGACCCTCGCCGAGATGCAAGAGCCAGAAAAAATGGACGGTGTTCGAGATAGTGCGGGTCGAGTGACACTGGCGATTTATGATTGTAAAAAACCAGTTATCGCTGCTATTAACGGTGCTGCTGTGGGTGTGGGCGCGACGATGGTCTGCGCTATGGATATTCGTCTGGCCTCAGAAAAGGCCCGAATTGGTTTTGTATTTGGCAAGATTGGTATTGCGCCTGAAGGTTGCTCTACTTGGTTTTTACCCCGAATAGTGGGGTTGCAGCAGTCGCTAAAATGGATGCTGTCTGCAGAAATATTTGATGCCGCGGAGGCCAAGAGTGGCGGCTTGGTATTGGAAGTTTGTGCCCCAGATAATTTGCTGCCCAGAGCCTATGAAATGGCGCGTCAGATGGCGGATAACACTGCGGCGATTTCCTGTGCGTTAACCCGACAGATGCTTTACCGAAATTCTGCGGCTGCTCACCCGATTGAGGCTCACAGGGTAGAGTCTCTAGCGGTTTTTTACACCAGTCAGGTTGACGGTCAGGAGGGGGTTGCGGCCTTTTTGGATAAGCGCAAGGCCAACTTTAGGTCTGTCCCCTCAACCGATATGCCGTCGTTTTACCCCTGGTGGTGAGATCCTGCGCTGCGAGTTAGGCAGTGCGCTTTTAATTTCTAATTTATTTGATCAATTTAGCCTTGTAACGGAGTCGTACCATGTACCAACACAGTGAAAAATCTCAGCAGATGCTCGACAGGCTAAATAGCTTTTTCGATGAACATATTTACCCCAACGAAGAGAATTATGCGCGTCAGTTGCACAGCGCAGAAAATCGTTTTGCACCTCTGCCCCTGATGGATGAGCTGAAATCAAAAGCCAAGGCTGCGGGACTATGGAATCTGTTTGTACCGCCGTCTCACGAAGAATACTGCGATCATGGTGGCCTCAGTTTTGCTGAGTACGCGCCACTCTGTGAATTGATGGGTCGCGTTATCTGGTCCCCTGAGGTGTTTAATTGCAACGCACCAGATACAGGCAATATGGAAGTGTTCATGAATTACGCGACCAAGGCGCAGCAGGATAAATGGCTGCAGCCACTGCTATCTGGTGACATCCGTTCTTCCTATGCCATGACAGAGCCTCAGGTTGCTTCTAGCGATGCCACCAATGTAGAGATGAGCATTGTTAAAGACGGCGACGAGTGGGTACTTAACGGTCGCAAGTGGTTTATCACTGGCGCCATGAATGAGCGCACTAAGATTCTAATTGTGATGGGCAAATCTGACCCTGATAATGCTAACCGCCATCTACAGCAAACTCAGGTATTGGTACCAAAAGACACACCGGGTCTGACATTAGTTCGACCACTGTCGACTTTTGGCTACGACGATGCACCCATCGGCCATGCGGAACTGCGTTTTGAAAACTGTCGCGTCCCACTAGACAATGTGTTGCTCGGTGCAGGCCGCGGTTTTGAAATTGCTCAGGGTAGATTGGGGCCGGGTCGCATGCACCATTGTATGCGTCTAATCGGTGCTGGCCAGCGCGCTTTAGAGTTAGCCTGTAAACGCGCCGTCACGCGCTCGACCTTTGGTCGCCAATTGAGCAAGCACCAGTCGGTGCGCGAGAATATATCGCAGATGTTTTCCGAGATCGAAATGGCACGTTTATTAGTGTTAAAAACCTGTCATAAAATTGATCAGGAGGGGGTGCCTGCTTCAGTCGATATGATCGCTGCTACCAAGACCACTATTCCCCTGCTGATTCAAAATGTATTGGATAAAGCCATACAGATGCACGGCGCGGGTGGACTCACCGAAGACTACTGTATGGCCGAAGCGTTTAACTATGCACGCTGGTGTCGTCAGGCCGATGGCCCCGACGAAGTGCATCAGATGGCACTGGGTAAGCAGATTATTGAGCGTTATTCAGGTGCTAAAGCCTAAGATGTTGAGGTTTTTTAACCCCCATACATACGCCCAAGTGAGGCTTTTATAATGCAGTCACATTTTGATTTTGATACCGACAAACTGGCGGGCTATTTAGAAAATAACGTGACCGGTTTTAAAGGACCACTTAAGGCTGAAAAATTTGCCGGTGGCCAGTCTAACCCGACATTCAAAATTACAGCGGTCAGTGGCGAGTATGTGTTGCGCCGTAAGCCGCCAGGGGAACTACTAAAGTCTGCCCATGCTGTGGATCGTGAGTTTCGGGTTTTGTCGGCACTGGCCAACACCGAGGTACCGGTTGTCGAGGTCTATCATCTGTGCGAAGACGACTCTGTTATTGGCAGTATGTTTTACCTGATGGAATTTAAGCAGGGCAGGGTGTTTTGGAATCCGGCGTTGCCCGAGGCCACTAATGCTGAACGCACTGAAGTCTTTGATCAAATGAATCAGGTGATGGTGGCGCTGCACAGGGTCGACGTGGATGCTGTGGGTCTAAGCGACTACGGTAGACCCAGTAACTATTTTGTTCGTCAGGCTGACCGTTGGTCAAAACAGTATCGCGCGTCCGAAACCGAAACTATTGCCGAGATGGATGCACTGATCGACTGGCTGCCAAAAAACATGCCGGCGGATGACGGTAAGCTCGTGTTAGCCCATGGTGATTTTCGTCTCGATAACATTATGTTTCACCCGACTGAGCCGCGGCCACTTGCGCTGCTTGATTGGGAGCTGTCGACCCTGGGTCACCCCTACGCGGACCTCGCTTATCAATGCATGCAGTTGCGTCTCGATAACGACTGCGTGCTCGCTGGCTTGGGCGGTATTGATCGGCAAGCGCTGGGTATCCCATCTGAGGAAGAGTATGTAGCTCAGTATTGTGAGCGCATGGGCTTGGAGTTGATTCCCAATTGGAATTTTTATGTAATCTTCAGCCTATTCCGTTTTGCGGCGATTCTGCAGGGTGTCGGCAAGCGTGCCCAAGAGGGCAATGCCTCCAGCGAAAAGGCCAGTCAGATGGGATTATTGGTGAAGCCCCTGTCCAAAATGGCCTTTGAATTAATGATTTAGAGCTTAAAGTTAAAGAATAGTCGTTTAAACCTTAATTAAAGGCAGTCTAATTTGTTTTTATTGGCAAAGAATTTTACAATCCACGGCTTGTTTTCTAGGCTAACAACAGGCTGCTTAACTGGCAGGGAAATTCTATAATGGTAGTAACCAAAGTGACTAAGCAAGATCCCGTGACAAAGAAGTCAGAGACTGCAGCAACCAAGCGACCAAAACGCAATGAAAAAGGTTGGCAGGCAGAAAAGAGTGCTATGACTCGCCTGGCGATATTGGAGGCAACTATTCAGTGTTTGCTCGAGTTGGGTTACGCAAACACCACCACTGCATTAATCGCAAATTATGCGGGCCTATCTCGTGGCGCAATGATGCATCATTTTCCCTCGCGCATGTCTGTGATGAGGGCAGTGGTTGACTATTTACATCAGCTGCGCCTGCAAGAGTATCTTGACCTAATGGCCGATATTGATGACCCTCAGCGCACATTGACCCATGAGGTAATTCGCAAGTCTGTAGAAGCCGCTTGGCTCTATGTCAATCTACCTTCATTTCTCGCCTATCAAGAGTTGCTCTCTGCGTCACGTACCGATGCAGAACTACGCCAGGTAATTGACCCCGTCGAAAAAGATTTCGAAAAGCAGTTTCTCGATACCGCCAAGGCAGTATTTCCCCATTGGCAGAATTTGTCGAGACTGGAAGGTGCCCACGATATGGTGCAGTTTTTAATGAAGGGGATGGCTTTGAGCCAAATAACGGTAGGTAAAAAAGTGCGAGCCAAACGAGTGATAACGTACCTCACGGCTATTCTCTACGATCTATATTTAGAATCGAACCTAATTGAATAACCTAGGCTGTCTAATAAAGGCCCTAAAACCTAGATTCTCTCCTTTTTTACCTATCTATTAGTCTGTCAGCAAAGACTTTAAAGGCAGGCTTTCGTCTGCAAGCTGTTCTGGATCTAGAGGCGTATTCTGAAGAATGAGTTTTTTACCCAGCATGAAGGCTTGAGGGCTATTGACGGCATCTACCGCTAATAGTTTTTCATCCTGAAGATAAAAGGCAGCAAAACTGCGGCTGGTTTTAATATCACCGCGTATCACGACATTGGTATAGCCCTGAGAAAGACCTGCAATCTGTAATTTCAGATCATATTGATCGGACCAGAACCATGGCAGCGCGGAATAGGGTTTGAGATTGTCGCAGATTGTGTTGGCGGCGACCGTGGCCTGATCCAATGCATTCTGCACTGATTCCAAGCGCAACTGGCGTTGGTAGATAGGGTTGTAGTGGGACGTACAGTCACCGGCCGCTAAAATGTCTTTATCGCTTGTGCGAGCATACTCATCCACCAAGATGCCATTATCAACTAATAGGCCGGCTTGGGCTGCTAACTCTGTATTGGGAATGACACCAACACCAATAATGACTGCGTCAGCGGGATACTCGTTACCACTCTGGCACTGTACCGAGGCTACTTTTTTGTCACCGGTGATGGCGACAGCCTGCTCGTCGGCGATAATTTCAACACCTTCTTCGGCATGTATGCGGCCATAGAACTCAGCCACTTCAGGGGCAGTGACCCGCTGTAAAATACGTGGCATGGCCTCAAGAACGGTGACCTGATTACCCTGCTTACGCAATGCAGCAGCCGTTTCTAAGCCAATGTAGCCGCCGCCGATAATAACGATTCGTTTGTCGGCACCGGTGTATTTTTTAATGTTCTGGGCATTGCTGAGGTCGCGCAAATAAAAGACACCGTTTAAATCGACGCCAGGAATATCAATCTTACGCACACGAGCGCCAGTAGTGAGCACTAGCTTGTCGTAATCTAAGCGTTGGCCGTCATCCAGAACTAACTGCTTGTTGGCGCGGTCTATGGCGGTTGCCGTCGCACCCATGGATATGCCGATATTACATTTGCGATAGATCTCTGGGGAGCGGATAAGAATCTGCTCAAGGTCTTTGGTTCCGGCAAGAAAGTCTTTTGATAAGGGCGGGCGATGGTAGGGCAGGTAATACTCATCGGTAATCATGGAGATAGAGCCGGTCCATCCCTGCTGACGTAACGCGGGTGCGAGTTGCGCTGCCGCATGACTCGCGCCAACAATAATGCATCTGGCTTTAGATTCCATTTGGATGATGATTCCTGCTTATCAGTAAGTTAGCGATCGACACTCTATAGTTAGGGCGCTTTAAGCCCGAAAGCATACCGCGTTTGAATAAAAACAAACACCTTTGATTGTAATATTTTAAAGGGTGGTGCTACGTTACGCGTTAACTAGGGAATTTTTTGAAGGTCCCACTCAGCCATAACTTATCGCTGAGTGGGAGGGGGTCGTTGCAGGCTGTCGACTACTTTAAGTTGGCGTAGTAGGCAGATAGGTTGGCAATGTCTGTATCGCTTAGGCCTTTGGCCATGGCTGTCATCATGGCGTTATTACGTTTGCCATCACGAAACATTTTTAGCTGACTCGCTAAATAAGCTTCTTTTTGTCCTGCCAGGTTTGGCCACATGCCGTTGTTACTAATGCCGTTCATACCATGGCATCCAGCACAGGTCATTGACTTGGCTTTGCCTGCGACGGGGTCGCCGGCCATTGCTCCAAAGGATAATGTTGCTGCGATAATGGTGATTGCTAGTTTTTTCATATTACTTCTCCAATGATTAATTCGGTTGGCCTAGGCTATTAAGTTGTTTGCTAGATTATTTAATAAATAGCCTGTTAGATAAGCTGTGGCTAATAAACAGGGAGGCACTTAAGAGTGCGACAGCTCCCACCTGATGCGCGGCGGCGACAGGCACGGGAACATAAAAAATTAAGGTGCTGATACCCAATGTGACCTGCATTATAAGGAAGCCTATCAGGCAAAACACGCCAGTTCTGGCGTTACCTGTAATGTCTGACTTCAGAGCTTTGGCGGCAAATGTTAGTACTAGGGCCACAAGCACGTAGGCAAATATACGGTGGTTAAATTGGATCGTGGTGATGTCTTCAAAGGCCGATAACCAGGCCGGCGCCATGCTGTAAAGTCCTGCGGGGATAAAGCTATCTCCCATCAGCGGCCAGGTCGGGTAGGCGTAGCCCGCTTTGGTGCCTGCCACTAGGCCGCCTGAAAGGATCATCAAGAAAATCAGCCCACTTAATGCATAGGCAAATTTGCCTAGCTGAGCGGGCTGCTCAGTTTTCGGGCTGACCAGACCAAAGGCGGTCCAGAGTATGAATGAGTAGATCAGTACCGCAGAACCCAGATGGGCTGTAAGTCGATATTGGCTAACGTCTGGTTTGTCCACCAGGCCGCTCTTAACCATGTACCAGCCCAGCAAGCCCTGAAAGCCGCCGCCCAGTAACATAAGAATAAGCTTTGGGGTCAGACCAGCCTTAATACGCTTAGTAAAGTAGAAGAATAAAAAGGGCAGGATAAAGATTACGCCAATAAGTCTACCCAGCACTCGATGCAGGTATTCATACATAAAGATCGATTTGAACTCGTCGAGAGACATGCCCAGATTGATCTTTTGATATTCGGGAAACTGTTTATATTTATCAAACATATGTTGCCAATCGGCTTCGGACAGCGGCGGGATAATACCCACCAGCGGTTTCCAGTCGACCATGGATAGACCTGAATTGGTCAGTCGGGTAACCCCGCCCAATAAGATCATGCCAAAGATAACGGCGGCACAGAAAAACAGCCAGTACGCAATCTGGCGGTCGTATTCATAGGAGGGGATTAATGCGGGTTTATCTAGCGGCATTTAAATCTCTATTGTCTATTATTGCTATTTAAAGGGTACTTGTTAAAGGGTACTTGGCTGTTCAACTTGCATCCACGTCTTTTTACGAAAGCGGCGCATATTTAGACTAGATTTTATACCGAAATCCAGTAAAGAAGTTGCATAGAGCCACATTACATCGGCACCGATGGTAACCAGTATAAAAGGCACCAGTATGCGGCTGAGCGCAATACTGAAAATGGTAACCATCATTGGGTATCTGGTGTCGCCTGCACCCCGCAGTGCACCGGCCATACTAAACTCGATACCCATCAGCGGCAGGCTGCAACTAATGATGTAAATAAACGGCACCATAAGGACGATCACTTCTGGATCGTCAATCATAAAGCGCGAAATCTGTTCGGCAAAGAAGCTCATCACCGCACCACCAGCAACCATAATATAGGCACAGGTGCGCATGGTTCGCCATGCCGCATCGTAGGCGCCTTTTTTATCGCCGGCCCCCAGATGCTGACTGACCAATGTGGCGCTGGAGATAGAGAAGCTAAAGGCGATAACAATCATCAATCCGAGAATGGATAAACCAATGCCGTAGGTGGCAAAGGCGGCATCACCATAGCTGGCTAAAAAGACCAAAAATACTAAGAGACCGGCCTGAAAAAACATCTGTTCGAATGCTGCCGGAGTACCAATTTTGATTAGTGCTTTGCTGTCGGCTAAAAACCCTGGTATTGGATTGGAGGGTCTAAATGACAGACCGCCCAGCAACCATATCAGTAAAAAAATAACAGTGCTGATAGTGGCGCTAACTCCGCCGCCGATAGCCAGACCTGAGAGGCCCAGTGCGGTGAGTCCATGCCAACCAAAGGTATAGGCCAGGCCCAAATAGATTCCGAATGCCACACTGACCAACGCAAGTAGCAGAGGCGTGGTGCTATCGCCGGTGGCGCGGAAGGCAGTGCTGACGACAAAAGAGACCAACATGGGAGGCGCAAACAATGCCGTCCAGTAGAAAAAGTCGATGGCTAAGCTGGTGGCCTCTGGGGATAAGCCAAAGATGCCCACGAGCTGTTCGCGAAAGGGGATGGCGATCCATGAGAGCAATATTCCATCGATACAAAAAATAATCACAGAGATAGCCGCAAAACGTCCTGCGCGCTCCTTGTCATCTGCGCCCCAATAACGGCCTACCAAAGCCGTTGTACCGCTGGAGAGTCCCATCATAACGGCGTGCAACATAAAGAACAGGCGCTGCCCGGTGGTGGCAGCTGCGACCTCGTCGGTACCCATACCGCCAGCGACTTTTAGAAAGACGAGACCCATTACCATAAAGGCAATATTGCTGATTATGGTCGGCCAGGTAAGGCGCCAGATATTGAGAGTAGAGACGGATTTCATTGCGGCTATGTTACCATTCGCAGCCTAGTAGCAGGTAAAGATTTAGGCTGGTTTGATGATGGAGATAACTATGGGTGATCCGGGTGCGATGAATCTGGATCAAAGTTGGCGCTCAGTGTTGGGCGACGAATTTGATAAAGATTATATGCACGGATTACAGCAGTTTTTAATCGCCGAGCAGGATGCGGGTAAGGTTATTTATCCGCCCAGCGGCCAGCGGTTTGCTGCGTTTAATGACACGCCGTTTGCTAAGGTGCGCGTGGTTATTTTGGGGCAGGATCCCTATCATGGTCCAGACCAAGCGCATGGCCTATGCTTCTCGGTACTTCCCGGGGTTAAGGTTCCGCCCTCGCTAGCAAATATGTATAAAGAGCTGGCGTCTGACCTGGGTATTATCCAACCAAATCATGGCTGCCTCACGAGCTGGGCTAAGCAGGGCGTGTTACTGCTCAATGCCACGCTGACGGTTGAGCAAGCCAATGCAGGGGCTCATCAGGGCAAGGGTTGGGAGCAGTTTACGGATCAGGCGATTCGCGCGCTTAACGATCAGCGCGAGGGGATTGTTTTTTTACTCTGGGGTAGTTACGCCCAGAAGAAGGGCGCCTTTATCGATGAGTCGCGGCACCTAGTTTTAAAGTCTGTGCATCCATCACCGCTGTCTGCGTATCGTGGATTTTTGGGTTGTAAGCACTTTTCTGCAACCAATAATTTTTTACATGAAAATGGCCAGCAGCCTATTAATTGGCAATTGCCCGATAAACCGGATATGGAATTCTAATGTTAAAAGAAAGTGAGCCTTCGATGACAGCGTCAACAACTTCTTCGGCAACTAGGTCTTGGCAGACACCCAAAAATTTACTGATTTTAATGTCGGTGGCCATGACTCTTGGTTTTGCCACCTGGATGGCGTTGCTCAACAACTTCGTCATTGAGAAGGCCGCGTTTACAGGCGCAGAGATTGGCATGTTGCAGAGTATTCGTGAGATTCCTGGCTTCTTGGCCTTTACTGCGGTGTTTGTGCTGCTGATATTAAAAGAGCAAACCTTTGCTTATCTGTCTCTCGCGGTAATGGGGGTTGGTATTACCCTGACAGGCTATTTCCCCTCTGTGCTGGGGCTGTATCTCACTACATTTATCATGTCGGTGGGTTTTCATTATTACGAAACTGTTAAGCAGTCTCTGGCGCTGCAATGGTTGAGTATCGAAGAGGCGCCGGTGATGTTGGGCCGACTTATTGCCGCTAGCTCTGTGGCTTCCTTGGTGGCCTATAGTTTTTTATGGTTGGCCCAGGATCATTTCGGGCTTAGCTACAAGACTATTTACGCGGTGGGTGGTGGTGCTTGCTTGGCGCTTACATTATTTATGTGGCTGGCGTTTCCGCGGTTTCAGGCCAAGGTACCTCAGCGCAAACATCTGCTGATTCGCAAGCGCTACTGGTTGTATTACGCGCTGACCTTTATGGGCGGTGCGAGACGTCAGATCTTTACGGTATTTGCTGGGTTTTTGATGGTAGAAAAGTTTGGTTACAGCGTGAGTGATATTGCTGCGCTGTATATTGTTAACCATCTTTTTAACTGGGCTTTTGCGGGTCGCATCGGTGCTCTGGTGGGGCGTATTGGTGAACGTCGTGCCCTAACGTTTGAATACTGTGGGCTATTCTGTGTCTTTACGGCTTATGCCTTTGTTAACGATGCAACCTGGGCGGCTGGATTATATGTGGCTGACCATCTGTTCTTCTCTCTGGCGATTGCGATTAAAACCTATTTTCAAAAGATTGCCGATCCGGCGGATATGGCCTCTACGGCGGGGGTGGCTTTTACCATTAATCATATAGCTGCGGTGGTGATTCCTGTGCTGTTTGGTTTGGTGTGGCTGGTATCGCCGATGGCGGTATTTTTGATGGGTTCTGGTATGGCGGTAATCAGTCTAGTGCTAGCGCGTAATATTCCGCGGGCACCCAGTGCGGGTAATGAGGTGATGTTTGGTAAGGTGCCCTATATTGCGGCGGCTCTTGCTCCTAATTCTAATTCCAACCCTTCGCCTAACTGATTATTAGCGGTGGTTTTTTGGCTTTGGCGCGCAACCAATTGAGGCCATTGTGCACTGCTGGAGTTGCAACGATACGGCGTTCAATGCGAAATTTCCCCGGATAGTCGATCAACAATAATCCTGTGACCATGGTTAAAATCCCCTGGCCAGGTAAGAACAACATTAGGATCCCCGCTAGAATTAACCCATAACCCAGTAGGTTTTTGCCTATTAAGGCCAGCAGTCGAAGTGCTGGCCTCTGAGTTTTCCATGGGGTTGGTTGGCGTTTCTTGGGAACAAAATAATCTTCGGGAATTTTGGCCACCAACCAGGGCAGTGACAGAAGGCTAGCAATGAAGACAATGGCTGAGCCTGTTCCTACCCAGACTAGCAGCGGTTGGTTATTGCCTAGCCATTCCATCAGGTTGTTCACGGGGTGGATGGAATCTCGTAGGGCAATGGCAAATGTTTGGCGGCCATTATTGGGCCCTCGGCAATCTTTACTTCGCTGCAATCAGCGTATTTATCGCCTAACACGGCCAACACTTCGACTGTTTCATCATCCACTCGGGCGGCACTGGCGATATTGCCGATGGCTTTGCCTTCATTATTTTGTATCGAATCACCTGGGGTTGGCAATGCGGTGGTGCTGAGTTGCAGATGATGCATTCTGCGCTTTACTGCACCGCGATAATGGGCTCGCGCGACAATTTCTTGACCGGTGTAACAGCCTTTCTTAAAACTGATATAACCCAGCGCATCAAGATTTAACATCTGCGGGATAAACATGTCTGTGGTTTCAGCGACTACTTCGGCACTACCGGTGCGCAGTCGTTCTAGATCTGTGGGGTGCTGAGCCTCCTGAGGATCACTCAGCTCGCTGATCTCAGTTTTAAAGAACACGGCGTATTTTTTAAGGCTGGCTAGGGCTATCTCGCCCATGGAGCTGTGAATCTGCAAAATAACATTGTCCTGCTCGTTACAGGTGGCACTGAATAGAAAAATGATACGTCCCTTGGGGGTGCAATGGGCGCCATTAATTGTTTTGCCGCTGGTGAGTAACTCCATATCGCAGGTAACCTGGCCCTGCAAAAATTTGCGGCTATCTGGACCTGATAGTTGGATGTAGGTGCGTGGATCAATATTCGTCATAGGGGCCCAATTTTAGTGCTTAATGAATGTGTCTGTAGGTTAATTGATGATTGTCTCTTATAATGCCGCTTTAACACAATTACTGATTATCTATGAATAAGAACCGTCTAGTGTGGGCCAGTCGCCGTGGTATGTTAGAACTCGATCTGATTCTGCAGCCCTTTACCGAAAATCACTACGATTCTCTCCAAGAGTCTGATCAACTACTGTATCAGGAGTTTCTCGAGTGCGAAGATCAGAATCTATTTCTCTGGTTAATGGGTCGGGAAGTTCCAACCCATCCAGATACTCAAAGAATAGTGCAGATAATTCGTGATAGTCGAAAAAAACCAGGCGACGTTTAATCTCCGCCCTTCAAAAACGCTTCTTATTGCCCAAGTCGGGCTGACCCTAACCGTTGCCATTATTTTGTTTGGCCTGCCTATTTACTGGTGGGGCAGGCTGTTGGCGTTTGTTATAACGACGAGCACCGCTGTGGAATGGGTTAGATGCTGGAAGGCTCAGGGGGCAGAGGTACTGCGCTGTCAGGATTCTGAACGCTGGTCTCTTGATGCTAGTGGCTTTACGCTTAGTGGCCTTACGCTTAAGACCAATCAATTTGTCACGCGCAGCTTGGTTATTTTGTATTTTAAAACTACCGCAGGGAAATCACTGATTCGTGTTCTACCCGCGGATGCATTGCCTGCTGGGCAACATCGCCTATTGCGCCAACTTCTTATTGCCCGTTAATTTGCCCATTGAATGGGAGCACTAGTCTCTATTAATAATCATATTTTGCCCGGCGAAATTAACGGGCACCATAATAGTGTCACGAGCGATGGGCGATAATTCTGGGTAGTCGAGAGTGTAATGGAGGCCACGGCTTTCTTTGCGTTCCAATGCACAGCGAATAATTAACTCAGACACGGTGGCAAGATTGCGCAGCTCCAGCAGATCTCGGGTGACTTTGCAGTTACTGTAATACTCTCCAATTTCTTTTTGCAGCAACTTTATTCGGTGTTGGGCGCGCTCAAGGCGTTTGTTAGTGCGCACAATACCGACGTAATCCCACATAAATCGTCGCAGCTCATCCCAGTTGTGAGAGATCACTACATCTTCATCAGAAGAGCTAACCCGAGATTCATCCCAGTCGGCAATACTGTCCGGCTCGCTAATAGTGGGTGTCAGACGATTAATTTCGGCTGCTGCCGAGCGCGCATAGACCAGGCATTCAAGCAACGAGTTACTGGCCATGCGGTTGGCGCCATGGAGGCCGGTAAAGGCACTTTCACCGATGGCATACAGGTTAATCAGGTCGGTTTGACCATAGTTGTTCACCAGCACGCCGCCGCAGGTGTAATGGGCGGCTGGCACTACGGGAATGGGGTCGGTGGTGATATCTATGCCGAATTCCAAACAGTGTTCGTACATGGTTGGAAAATGTTCGGTAATAAATTCGGCGGACTTGTGGCTAATATCTAAATACAGGCAGTCGCTGCCAAGACGCTTCATTTCATGGTCAATGGCTCGGGCCACAACATCCCGAGGGGCAAGTTCGCCGTCTGGGTGAAAGTTTTCCATAAAGCGGCTGCCGTCGGGTAGGCGCAGCACTGCACCTTCGCCGCGCAGGGCTTCGGTAATCAAAAATGATTTAGCCTTGGGATGGTAGAGGCAGGTTGGATGAAACTGATTAAATTCGAGGTTGGCCACGCGACAGCCACGACGCCAGGCCATAGCCAGGCCATCGCCGCTGGCCCCGTCTGGGTTGCTGGTATAAAGGTAGGCTTTACTGGCGCCGCCAGAGGCCAGAACAACGTTCTTGGCTTGGAATAGGGACACGGCATCTTGCTCGATATCCAAGATGTAAGCGCCGGTGCAGCGAATTCTTCGGGAATCACTGTCGGCCTGAGTAACCAGATCAACGGCGCAATGCTGTTCATAGATGTCGATATTGTCGGCAGCGATTACCTGGTCGGCTAAGGTGCCGGTAACTTCTTTGCCTGTGGCGTCGGCGGTATGCAATATGCGTCTGTGGCTGTGGCCGCCTTCTTGGGTCAGGTGGTAGTTTTTCTGATCATCGTTCTTGGTGAAAGCGACCCCTTGATTGATTAGCCAATTAACGGCATCTGGACCATTTTCAACTACAAAACGCACAGCGTCTTCGTGGCATAGGCCAGCACCGGCGACCAATGTGTCTGCAACATGGGCGTCGGCACTGTCGTTTTCATCAAACACCGCAGCAATACCACCCTGGGCATACCAGGATGCACCACCGGTTAAAGCGGCTTTGCTAATAAGGGCAACGCGCAGATGCTTTTCAAGCTGCAATGCGAGGGTTAGGCCAGCAGCGCCGCTGCCGATAACGAGAACATCGTAGACATGGGTTTGTTTCATTGGATCGCCACACAAAATCGGATTCGCATGATAGTATAAGCGCCGAAATCTAGCTAACGAAATAGGCGAACTAATTGGATGTTAGTGGGTCTGTCTAGGGTGATTACGGGAATGGTAGTTGCGGATAGCTGTGATTTCTCAGCGATAAAAAAATATAACCCATAGGGTTGGGAAACGGATTGCTACATGACGGAAACTAAAACTGAACCAACAGATCAGCAGCTAGTACTTAGAGTCCAAAAGGGCGATAAGCGAGCATTTGATTTGTTGGTGCTCAAATATCAATACAAGGTACATGCAATAGTGGGGCGGTTTATTCGCGATAGCCATGAGGTGAGTGATGTCACCCAGGAAGCGTTTATTAAAGCCTATCGTGCACTGCCGCGATTTCGTGGCGACAGCCAGTTTTATACCTGGCTCTATAGAATTGCCGTGAATACGGCCAAAAATTATCTGGTAGCTCGCAGCAGAAGGCCACCTCTATCTGATGTGGATCTGGCTGATGCCGAGTACTATTCTGGTAGTGACCGCTTGAAAGACGTGGGTACGCCGGAGAATCAGCTGTTTCGTGATGAGCTTGAGGCAGTGATTAATACCGCTATTGAAGAATTACCTGAAGACCTGCGCACCGCGGTGACATTGCGAGAATATGAAGGTCTTAGTTATGAGGATATCGCGGCGGTGATGAATTGCCCCGTGGGTACGGTAAGGTCGCGAATTTTCCGCGGCCGAGAGTCAATAGACAGTCGAGTTTTGCAATTAATGGACGGTAGTTAAGAGATTGGTGAACCTTTTGAAAAAGCACCGGTCATACCCCACAGAAGTTTTTAGCAATACAACTTATTAATAGGATTGAGGAAAATAAATGAGCGACCACGAAGAGCGTTTAGCCGAGTCCCTTTCTGCACTAATGGACGGAGAGAGCACGGAGCTTGAAACCCATCGAATCCTCAAGGAAGTAGGTACTGAGTCTGGCGTTAAGGATAGCGTACTAAGCAAATGGCAGCGCTACCATATGGCGTCTTCAGTAATGTCTGGAGACCCTGTTGCCAATATAGATTTCTCAGCAGCTATTTCGGCTGCCATCGATGAGGAAGAGACTCATCGCATTAACCCCATTCAAAGATTCGCAGGTTCTGCAGGGCGCTTCGCTATTGCAGCCTCTGTTGCCATGGTGGCAGTTCTGGGCATGCAGCAGTTTAATACTGTGGCGCCTAGCAGCTCAGACGCGGTTCAGTTTGCCGAAGTAGCGGTTGATGCGGCACAGCAAAATAACGGTCCAGCTATTCAGTTCCCCTCTGGTTTTCAGCCTAATATTCAGGCTCGCACCGTGAGTGCTGGCGGCAATAACCGAGTTTCGCAACAGCCTGTGATGCCAGCAATACAGGTTAGGCCTGTGCTGAATCAGCAGTACTCAGAGCAAGAGCTTCGCGCCTATCTTAATGATATTATGCTTAAGCACAGTAGCCATGCAGCGTTAAACAGCAATCAGGGTATGTTGCCGTTTGCTCGGGTTACCAAAAGTGAAGAAGCTGCTTCTTTTGCGGAAGGCTCCTATGCAGAAGGCTCTAGCGATGACTGAGTTTCAACACCACAGATTCCAAACAGGATAAACCATCAAGATGTTGGTTAAATGGTTAAAAAATATAAAACTGGCGGCTCTTATAGCCGCCGTTTTTGTGCATGGGCCTTTATTTGCTGAACCCATGGATTCCGCTCAAGACCTTATGGCCCGTATGGCCAAAGCCTCTAAAGAGTTAAGCTACAAAGGTCTATTTACCTACGAATTTCGCGGTAATCTAACCAGCGTTAAAGTGGTTCACATCGTGCGTGACGGGCAAACCTATGAGCGCATAGTGCACATGGATGGCCCCGAGCGAGAGATTGTTCGGCGCGGTGATGACATGGACTGCATGCGTGCCTCTGACATGCTGCTGCGCGGCAACGTTCTTAAAATTAACGACGACAGTTACTCTCACCTACAAGACTTTTACAGTTTTTATATTCGCGGCGACGCGCGTATAGCTGGGCGAGCAGTCTCTGTGGTGAATGTTATTCCCAAAGATAAGTTCCGCTATGGCTATATTGTTGCCATCGACAAAGAAACCGGTCTGATGCTGCAATCGATACTGATCAATAGCCAGGGTAAACCTATGGAGCGGTTCCAGTTTGTGGATGTTTCCATTGGTGCTGATCTCGATAATGTTGAGTTTACCTCGGAGCTATCGGCTTCCGATGATATTGATGTGGATCAGTCTGACTGTTTGAAAGCTAATCAACCGGTCAACGTTTCCAGCTCACAATGGGTGCCCAAGTGGTTGCCACCAGGTTTTGTGTTGTCTTCCTATCAGCCAGTGGATGCCGAGGGTCAAGAGTCTCTGATGTACACCGATGGCCTGGCTGTGTTCTCTGTGTTTATTGATTCTGCAGAAAAAAGCCGCCGTCTACCGCCAGTGGATGCCAATCTGGGTGCCACCGTTGCGGTACTAACCAAGACGAGCCTCAATAATCAGCAATACGCTATCTGCGTGGTAGGCGAGATACCACGCAGTACGGCGAGTCAGATTGCCAATGCTATTTCGCCGCTATTGGCATCGCCAAGTCCCTAAAGTGCAGAGCAAGCAATGATTTTGGAAACTGGAGTCGTAGTCGCCGTAGAATCAGATAGTCTCTGGGTAGAGACTATTCAGCGCTCTACCTGCGAGGCCTGTTCCGCTCAAAAGGGCTGTGGTCAGCGTGTTCTTTCCAAGCTAACGGGCAAGACTAATCTCATTCGCGTCTTGATTAACAGTCAATCACCCAAAGACGTCTCTACCGGCCAGTCTGTCACTATTGGTATCCCTGAGGACGTCATCGTCAGCGGCTCAATGCTGGTGTATATGCTACCCATCATGGCTGCCGTTATTGGCGCCTGGATAGCCGGACCCGAGAGTGATGCTGTAGGTATTCTCGGTGCGGCTTGCGGTCTGCTGCTTGGTGGCCTAATAGTTAACCTGCGAAGTAAGAAAACACGGAACGATTTACGCCTTAACCCTGTCTTACTTGAAGACCCTAGCGAAAAGCAGGTTTTAGACTTCCCCTAAAGATTGATTCTAGAGTCGCCTTCGCTTTTATTATTTATATTGGAGAGTGCTTTGTGCTGAAGAGATTCATTGTTGTTAGTACGTTTTTTCTCGTTTTTCTTTCATCCGCCCAGGCCCAGTTACCTGATTTTACCCGTCTTGTTGAAGATGTTTCCCCCGCTGTTGTAAAGATCAATACAATCAGTAAGGGCCGTAAGCAGCAGGCTCAGCAGATTCCTCAGGGTCAAATTCCCGAAGCATTTCGCGACTTTTTTGAACAGCGCCAGAAACAGCAAAAGCCCCGTCCGGCAAGATCTATGGGTTCAGGTTTTGTTATTTCCGATGATGGTTATATTTTGACCAACCACCATGTGGTGGACAATGCCGATGAAATTCAGGTGCTGTTTGCCGACCGTCAGGAGTATATGGCCACTGTCGTGGGCACTGATCGGCGGTCAGACTTAGCCTTACTGAAAATCGAAGCCAGCAATCTACCCAGCCTTGAATTTGCTACCCCAGATGCCCTTAAGGTGGGTGCCTGGGTGCTTGCCATTGGCTCACCGTTTGGTCTGGATTACTCTGTGACTGCAGGTATTGTCAGTGCCATAGGGCGCAGCCTTCCCACCACGAAGGGCGAAAACTATGTGCCCTTTATTCAGACTGATGTATCCATTAATCCTGGCAATTCCGGTGGCCCGCTGTTTAATCTCGAAGGCCAGGTGGTGGGTATTAATTCGCAAATTTATTCTCGTTCAGGGGGCTCTATTGGCCTTTCTTTCGCGATTCCCGCCAGTGTGGCAGTGGGGGTGATAGAGCAACTTAAAGATCATGGCAAGGTTCAGCGCGGCTGGCTTGGCGTGGCCATTCAGGATGTCGACAAGAATCTTGCCGAGTCTCTGCAGCTCGGTGCGTCTCAGGGCGCGCTGATCAATGCCGTGGAGCCTGAGAGCCCGGCAGATAAGGGCGGTATTAAGCCTGGCGATGTTATTGTGCGTTTTAATGGCCAGACCATTGTTGATTCTGGAGACCTGCCCCATGTGGTTGGTATTATGACCCCAGGTGATTCGGCCAAGGTGATTGTGTATCGGGAAGGTAAGCGCAAAACACTGACCATGAAAGTTGGCTCGCTCGATGCGGACAGGGACAGTGTTGCGAGCAGTGCAGACGGCACTGATCGACTGGGGTTAATAGTTGAGGCTTTAGATGATCAGGAGCGTCGGGCCCTGCGTCTGCGCGGTGGTGTTTTGGTTACCCAGATATCACCGGATTCTGCTGGGGCTGAATCAATGTTACAGCCGGGGGATATTATTGTGCAGCTGGGCTACAGCCGCATCGACGATATCGAGGAGTACGTTCAGGTGATCGCCGAGCTGCCTAAAAACACGCCGGTGGCGATTCGTTTTTACCGTCAGGGGCAGGCAATTTTTCGCACCATTGAAATTAACGAGTAAGCGTTTCCTATTATTACTGCTGTTCCCACAGATGACGTTGTGTAACCGCTTGAATTTATAGGTTGATAATCAAGCGGTTAATAGCGTCTGGCCTACAAATAGGCTAGAATCCGCACGCAAATTTTAACGGCAGTACAAACACTTTGTCCGATCTCAGTCATATAAGAAATTTCTCAATTATCGCCCACATTGACCATGGGAAATCGACCATTGCGGATCGATTTATCCAGCACTGTGGTGGCCTTGCTGCCCGTGAAATGGCGGCCCAGGTCTTGGATTCTATGGATATCGAGCGCGAGCGCGGTATTACTATCAAGTCCCAGAGTGTGACATTGCCGTTTACCGCCCAAGACGGTAAAACCTATCAGCTAAACTTTATTGATACCCCAGGCCATGTTGACTTCACCTATGAAGTGTCGCGATCACTGGCAGCCTGTGAGGGTGCGCTACTGATTGTAGATGCTGCTCAGGGCGTAGAGGCGCAATCGGTCGCTAACTGCTATACCGCCATTGCTCAGGGCCTTGAAGTGATTCCGGTACTGAACAAGATGGATCTGCCTCAGGCTGAGCCTGAGAAAGTGATTAACGAAATTGAAAATATTATTGGCATTGAGGCTACCGATGCGGTGCGCTGCAGTGCTAAAACTGGCGAGGGGATCACCGATATCCTCGAAGAGCTGGTTAAGTTGGTACCGCCACCTGTGGGCGATGTAGACGCTCCCTTACAGGCATTGATTATTGACTCCTGGTTCGACAACTACCTAGGTGTTGTTTCCCTAGTGCGTGTGATGCAGGGGACGCTCTCGGTAAAAAATAAGATTGTCGCCAAATCGATTGGCAAGCCCCATGTGGTTGACAGCGTGGGTGTCTTTACGCCGAAGCGCAGAGAGACAGGCGTACTGCGCGCTGGTGAAGTGGGCTTCATGGTTGCCGGCATAAAAGATATTCTCGGTGCGCCAGTGGGGGATACATTAACCCACCACAGCACTTCCGAGGTTGATGCGTTACCCGGGTTTCAGCGTATTAAACCCCAGGTCTATGCGGGTATGTTCCCGGTTGATTCCGATGACTTTGAAGAGTTTCGCGAAGCCCTATCCAAGCTGGCTGTCAATGATGCTTCCCTGTTTTATGAACCCGAGAGTTCCGATGCCCTTGGTTTTGGTTTCCGCTGTGGATTCCTTGGCATGCTGCATATGGAAATTATTCAGGAGCGCCTCGAGCGGGAATACGATCTAGATTTGATTACCACAGCCCCAACCGTGGTTTACGAAATTATTACCTCGAAGGGCGAGACGCTGTATATGTCTAACCCCTCAGATCTGCCAGATCCCAGCCAGATCGACGAGATGCGCGAGCCAATCTGCGAAGCCAATATTTTGGTGCCCAAAGATTATGTGGGCAATGTAATTTCACTCTGTGTTGAAAAACGCGGTGTGCAAAAAGATATGCAGTTTATTGGTGGTCAGGTATCCATTCGCTATGAACTGCCCATGAGTGAAGTGGTCATGGACTTCTTTGATCGCCTTAAGTCGGTTAGCCGCGGGTTTGCCTCGCTGGATTACAGCTTTGTGCGCTTTGAAGCGGCTGCGCTGGTCAAGCTCGATATTTTGATTAACGGCGATCGCGTCGATGCACTGGCGGCGATTATTCACCGCGATCACGCGATACAAAAGGGCCGCAATCTCGCCGATAAGATGAAAGAGCTTATCCCCCGCCAGATGTTCGATGTGGCTATTCAAGCGGCTATTGGGGGCAGTGTTATCGCCCGTACCACCGTGAAGGCGTTACGTAAAAATGTAACAGCCAAGTGCTATGGCGGCGATACGTCCCGTAAAAAGAAATTATTGGAAAAACAAAAAGCCGGTAAAAAGCGTATGAAGCAGGTGGGTAATGTTGAGATACCCCAGGATGCGTTCTTGGCGGTACTTCGCACTTAATGGTCAACACCAATGGAGGTAGATCCTAATGGATCTCAATTTCGAACTGATTCTTACCATTATATTTTTGTTGGCAGGCGCTTTTTGGTTGCTGAATAAATTTGTTATTAAGCAGGAAGAGGGTCTAATTGAATTTGCGGGCTCTTTGGCGCCAGTGTTGGGACTCGTTTTAGTGCTGCGTTCATTTATGATCGAACCTTTTCAAATTCCCTCGCAATCCATGGTACCTACCTTGCAGGTGGGGGATTTTATTCTGGTAAGTAAATGGACCTATGGTATTCGTCTACCGGTATTGCGCACCAAAATTATTGATGTAGGTTCACCGGAGCGCGGTGATGTAATGGTATTTTTTCCACCTCATGAAGAGCGTTACTTTATTAAACGCGTAGTGGGTCTTCCCGGAGATAAAATTCATGTGCTCAATGGCATTGTGTTTATCAATGGCGACAAGATGGAGCAGGACGCCTCGGCTGAAGAACCTAACTCAGCCCGCTCTGTGGTGATGACTGAGAATCTGGGTGGTGTTGAACATATGATGCAAAAGCGCATCTCGCCCACTCGCCTCAGCCAGAACTTCTCGGCCGTGGTGCCAGAAGGGCATTACTTTATGATGGGCGATAACCGTGATAACTCGAGCGATAGCCGTGTCTGGGGCCCTGTGCCGGAAGACCGCATTGTAGGTAAGGCCTTTGCTCGATGGATGTTTTGGGATAAATTTTTAAGTCTGCCTAGTTTTGATCGGGCGGGCAAAATCCAGTAAGGTAATCAAGTAAAAAAGCTTTGCAGGTTTTCATGAAGAAAAATCGATAACAGGGAGTTTGTTATGAGAGCAAATAAGCAACGTGGGGCAACATTAACCTCGACCATTATTACTGTTTTTATCGCCGGATTTTTTTTAACGCTGGTGTTTAAATTAGGCCCCCATTATTTGGATAATCGAATAATCGCGGGTGCAATACAGCAGGTCGGCCAGTCAGATTTGGACGATGAAACCATTCCAGATATCAGGCGCAAAGTATCAGATTTTTTTACCATTAATAATATTCGTGATGTGCCTGCCAATCAGGTGGTTATTACTCGAGATAGAGACGGTGTCCGGATAAGTCTGGACTACGAAAAACGCATTGAAATGTTCAGTAATGTTGATGTTGTGCTTAAATTTAATAATCACTACGATACCGCTGAACCCCATGATTAATCAGAGGATTGTTAGTGAGCAATGTTCAACAGCTCCAAAAGCGTCTTAACTACAGCTTTAGTGATGAAAAAATTCTAACGCTGGCCCTGTCTCACCGCAGTTACGGCAGCAACAATAACGAACGTCTTGAATTCCTTGGAGACTCTATCCTTGGACTCACCATCACCGACATACTCTACCGTGACTTCCCCAAGGCCCGTGAAGGCGAGCTGAGCCGCATGCGTTCACATATAGTGAGAGCAGAATCATTGGCTGTGGTCGCCAAAAAATTAGAGCTGGGTTCTGAGCTATTGCTTGGGCCCGGTGAAATGAAAAGTGGTGGTCATCGCCGCGACTCTATTTTGGGTGATACAGTGGAGGCACTGATCGGTGCTGTGTACTTAGATAGTGGGATGGATGCAGCTCGTGACTGTATTGTGCTCTGGTTTAAAGACTTGCTGGCCGAGGCATTAGAAGTACAGCCCATCAAGGATCCCAAGACCAGTTTGCAGGAATGGTTACAGCAGCGCGGCAAACCGGTCCCTGAATATAAACTAGTCACTACAGGCGGCGAAGCCCATAGTAGGCTGTTCACCGTGAGCTGTAAGATTGCCGCCGTAGAAAAAGAAATGAGTGCCACTGCCAGTAGCCGCCGCAAGGCAGAGCAAATGGTAGCGGAGCAATTAATTACTGAATTGGAGTTGTCCTCTTGACCGAACCTCGCTGCGGCTATGTCGCCATTGTTGGCCGCCCAAATGTGGGTAAATCCACATTGCTTAATCATATTCTCGGCCAAAAGCTGTGCATTACCTCGCGCAAGCCTCAGACTACCAGGCATACGTTGCTGGGCATTAAGACCGATGATGACCTGCAGATGATTTTCGTGGACACCCCAGGTATCCACACCAATCAAGAGCGAGCAATTAACCGTGTAATGAACCGCTCCGCCGCCTCGGTCATTTCCGATGTCGATGTACTTATATTCGTGGTGGATCGTTTTGAATGGAGTGAGGCTGATGAATATGTCGCCAAGTATCTTTCTAATAGCAAAGTGCCAGTGATTGTTGCGGTTAACAAAGTCGATATGATCGAGGATAAAGAGGCTCTGTTGCCCCATCTTAAGTTTTTAGAAACCAAGGTAAATGCCGCTGACTTTATTCCGCTTTCGGCTTTGAAGAACACTAATCTAGATCAGCTACAAGACAAGATTAGAGCTTACATGCCAGAGCGTATACATGTGTTCCCTGAAGACCAAATTACGGATCGCAGCGAACGCTTTTTGGCCGCAGAAATTGTTCGTGAAAAAATTATGCGCCAGTTGGGAGCGGAAGTTCCCTATCAGGTCACTGTAGAGATTGAAGAATTCCGCGCTGAAAAGAAAGTTACCCATATCAGTGCGTTAATTCTGGTTGAGCGGGATGGTCAGAAGAAGATAATTATCGGCACCAATGGCGATCGCATTAAAAAGATTGGCGAACAGGCCCGTGCAGATATCGAGAGCTTACTGGATTGCAAAGTAATGCTTAGAACCTGGGTCAAGGTTCGCAGTGGCTGGTCAGATGACGAGCGTGCACTGCGCAGCCTTGGCTACATGGACGACTGATCAGCGGTGAGGGTCGACGCTGAAGCAGGCTTTTTGCTGCACGCCACGCCCTACCGGGAAACCAGCCTGCTGGTAGACCTTTTTAGTCAAAACCATGGCCGCATACGCTGCGTGGCCAAGGGTTTTCGCAAACCCAACAAGCGTGGCATCAGCCGCGTTATCTTCCCCTATACTGAGCATCAATTTAGCTGGCAGGGGCGGGGCGAATTAAAAACTCTTACCAGCGCAGATGCTATTCAGGCCCATACCTTTTTGCAGCAGGAATGTTTGTTCACTGGCCTCTATGTCAATGAGCTATTCTATCGCCTACTCCATGAACATGATCCCCATGAACACCTCTATCAAAAGTATGCCGAATTTATGGCGCAGCTGGCAGGCACCGGTCCCGATGAGCTAATGCTGCGGCAGTTAGAAATGACATTGCTAGATGAGTTGGGTTATGGCCTAGTATTGGACTGTGAGGCGAAGAATGGCACAGCGTTATTACCGGACAAACTTTATCAGTATGTTCCCGAGCAGGGACTTATAGAGGCTGTAAACCAGCGCAAGGAGCAGCCTGGATCCTATCGAGGTGCAGATATTATGGCCCTCAACCAGGGTGATTTTAGTCAGCGTTCAGTAATGAAAACTGCCAAGCAACTTTTACGTAGTCTGATAAACTTTTATCTCGGCGGCAGGCAACTGCACAGTCGTGAACTTTATCGACAGCATCTGATGTCGGTAGCGCCTAAACAGGAGCCGAGCAGCTAATGATCATGGGAATTGGAACAGACATCGTCGAGATTGAGCGCATCACTAAAATACTTATGCGGCCGGGCGATAAATTCATGCAGCGCGTTTTAACCCCTGCTGAGCAAGCTGAATTTCTCCGCTTGAATCATAGTGCAGCCTTTCTAGCCAAGCGATTCGCCGCCAAAGAAGCCGTGGCCAAAGCATTGGGCACGGGTATTGGTCATGGAGTTAGCTTTCAAGATATGAATGTTGTTAATGACGATAGAGGTGCGCCAGCGGTTGAACTATCTGCCGGTGCTGCTGAAGTAATGAAAAACCGTGGGGCAACCCAGATGTTACTCAGTATTGCCGACGAGCGTCATTACGCCGTTGCCTATGCCATTGTTTGTTAATTTTTCCTTCTTTATAAAAAATGAATGTAAAAGCACTTAGATAAAAAAGTTATTTGATATAGCCGAGTCAAAGAGGCGTTGAAACGAGGCTTAAGGCACAATAACCTCCTTGATTTACAAGCGATAAAAGGCCCCAGTATGGATTATCCAACAATTGATCAGTGCATTGGCAATACACGCCTCGTGCGTTTACAGCGCATGCCTGGCAATACCAGCAATACCATTTTGGGTAAGCTCGAGGGTGATAATCCAGCGGGCAGCGTTAAAGATCGCCCAGCGCTAAGCATGATCTCCAAAGCCGAGGCGCGGGGCGATATTAAACCCGGTGACCGCCTTATCGAAGCCACCAGCGGCAATACCGGAATCGCTCTGGCAATGGTCGCCGCTATGAAAGGCTATAAAATGACATTAATCATGCCTGACAATGCCACAGATGAGCGCAAATGGGCTATGACAGCCTATGGTGCCGAACTTATCGAAGTCAGTCAGAGCGACGGTATGGAAGGAGCTCGGGACCTGGCGCAAAAAATGCAGCAGCAGGGCCAGGGCACTGTGCTGGATCAGTTTAATAATCCGGATAATCCACTGTCCCATTTTGAAGGTACGGGCCCCGAAATCTGGCGCGATACCCAGGGTACAGTCACCCATTTTGTGAGCTCCATGGGTACCACTGGCACTATTATGGGAACCTCAGCTTTTTTAAAAACCCAGAATCCAAATATTCAAATTGTCGGCCTGCAACCAGAAGATGGCGCATCGATTCCTGGAATTCGCCGCTGGCCTGCAGCCTATATGCCGGGAATTTTTGATGCTGCCAAGGTGGATCAACTTATGGATATCTCTCAGGTGGATGCAGAGAATGCTATGCGCCGTTTAGCGCGAGAAGAGGGCATATTCTGTGGTGTTTCCGCCGGCGGCTCTGTAGCCGCAGCACTCAAGCTTAGTGAGCAGGTTGAAAATGCCACCATTGTTGCGGTGATCTGTGATCGTGGCGATCGGTATCTATCCTCAGGTATTTATAGCTAATGAGCAATTACAGTATTGACGACCTGCGCTATTTGATGTCACGCCTGCGTGATGCGCAAACCGGCTGTCCCTGGGATATCAAGCAAAGCTACAAGACTATTGCCCCCCACACGGTAGAAGAAGTCTACGAGGTGATCGACGCTATTGAGCGCGGTGATCTTGAACATCTCAGTGAGGAGCTCGGAGATTTACTCTTTCAAATTATTTTTTATACCCAGCTGGGCGCCGAAGATGGGCTGTTCGACTGGGATAAAGTGGTTAACGGCATCACCGACAAGTTGGTTAGGCGGCATCCCCATGTATTTCCCGATGGCACATTGCAGTCAGTGCGATCTGCTGATGCGGTATTTGATACCAAGGCAATAAATAAGAAGTGGGAGGCGATTAAACAGCAGGAACGAGTAGATAAAGGCGAGGGTGGAGCGCTTGCAGATATTCCCATGGCACTGCCATCCTTGAGTCGGGCCTATAAATTACAAAAACGCGCTGCCTCGGTTGGTTTTGACTGGACCGACCTCAAGGATGTGTTAGCAAAAGTAAAAGAAGAGATCGCCGAGCTAGAAGTAGAAATAGCTAAGGGCGATAGTTTGGCGATGGAAGACGAAATGGGTGATCTGCTGTTTAGCTGTGTCAACCTTGCCCGGCACCTGTCGATAGATCCTGAAAAGGCCATGCGCCTTTCAAGTAATAAGTTTAAGCGCCGTTTCGAGGCCATGGAGTTACTGGCAGCGGGTGAAGCATTCTCTACCATGACAGCGGCTGAGATGGAGTTGCTATGGTCGCGAGTAAAGGCTCAGGAATAAGGCCGGTGTTTAAGGGCATCCAATAAGGCCCCCGAATAACTTTATCAAATGATAGCTATACGTTTAACGGCCCTAGGCTTAGCCTTGCTAGGCTTGTCTGGTATTTCCAAAACCTGTATGGTGACCGGCCATTTTAGGGTTGGTGGTTACAGGGGTTTGTATCAGAATTCCCCGTTAACCTGCCATCAACTCCCACAATGAATTTATTGAAGGAATAGGTTTAATGAGACTAATTTTACTAGGACCCCCTGGTGCAGGCAAAGGCACTCAGGCGCAATTTATTACCCAAAAATATGCTGTACCGCAGATCTCTACGGGCGATATGTTGCGTGCCGCAGTCAAAGCTGGCAGTGAATTAGGCTTGCAGGTTAAAGGTGTTATGGACTCTGGCGGTTTGGTATCTGACGATTTAATTATTGCGTTGGTAAAAGAGCGTATTCAGCAGTCAGATTGCGACAATGGGTTTTTATTCGATGGTTTTCCTCGCACTATTCCTCAGGCAGAAGCCTTAGTTGATGCCGGCATTGATATTGAATTTGTTATTGAAATCTCTGTCGCTGACGAAGAAATTGTCTCTCGCCTAAGTGGGCGTCGTGTTCATGAAGGTTCTGGGCGCATATATCATGTGCAACATAATCCGCCAAAAGTTGCCGGCCTTGACGACGACACGGGTGAGGCTTTAGTGCAGCGTGTTGATGATCAAGAAACGACAGTACGCAACCGTTTAAATGTTTATCATGAGCAAACTATGCCATTGGTAAAGTTTTATACCGATCTTTCAACGTCAGGAAAAACAGCGCCTGTGTTTGCGTCGATTGATGGTTTAGGTCAACTAAATGATGTGCAATCGCGAATAGTTGCTGCACTCGGCGAGTAAGTTTCTCTTTTTAAATTTTGTTATTCCTTAACAAAAAACTTAAAAAATCAAAAAATTACCCCTAAAAGCGCGTTAAAAGCACTTTTTTAGGGGTTATTGCGTCTAAAAGGTTGCTAAAGTAATTGGCTGGCGATTAAAATTCTCACCTGAATAGATAGCTAAATTAATTTCATTTCTTTAAGCCCTAAAATTAGCGAGTCCACGGAGAGTTAATGTGAAAAAACCAGCCAAGAAAAAAGTTGCATCTAAAGCACCAGCCAAAAAAGTTGTTAAAATCACTGCAGCACAAAAAGCGGGCGTAAAAGTCACGGCAGCACAAGCTAAGCTGACTACCCAGGCTACAAAGTTAGCTGCGACTCGCACAAAGATTGCAGGCGCCAAAGCAAAATTGGCTGCTAAGTCCTCACCGGCAACAAAAAGAGCATTGATTGCTGCTCGTAAAGATTTCAAAACCACTAACGCCAGATTCAAGACTATGCAGAATGATGTAAAGGCAGCGAAGAGCGTTTTACGTTTAGCGCAGGTTGCTGATTCTCTAGCCGCTGCAGAAGCGACTGCTAAAGCCGGTCTGGTAGATTTAGAAAATAAGCTGCAAGCGAAAGTAACCTCTGATCTAGCGGCTGCTGTTAAGAAGTTTGAGCAGCGATGGACTAAGGTTCGCGCTGCCAAGAATGCCAAGAAAGTTAAGGCTGCTGCCAAGAAGCTAGCCGCTAAAATTAAAGCTGCTGAGAAAAAAGCAGCGGCTAAAGCGAAAGCGGAAGCCGCTAAAGCAAATGCAAAGCCTAAAGCTAAAAAAAAGGCTAAGAAGAAAGTTGTAGCTAAAGTTGCTAAAGCGCCTGCTGCTAAGAAGCCTGCTGCTAAAAAAGCTGCTAAAAAAGTTGTTAAGAAAGCCGTTGCCAAAAAAGCAGTTAAAAAAGTAGCCCCTAAGAAATCAGTTGCTAAGAAAGTTGTTGCCAAAAAGGCATCCGCTAAGAAAGCAGCCGCTAAAAAGACTCCAGTAGCAAAATCCTGATAGTCTAATTAGTTCTAGACCTGTAAAATCCCTCACCTTCTGGTGGGGGATTTTTTTTGCCCATCAATTATTGAGATCTTTTGTTAGGGCGGTAAGTAGGCCTTTAATTAGAACTTCTCCCTGAATGAGAATCACAATGACGTCAATGTTAGCAATAGAGACCTCCACGCCCGCCTGTTCGGTGGCTCTGAGTGTGGGCGATGCTGTGATTTCACGTTATTGCGAAGAGCCGCGCTCCCATACCCGGCTTGTGATGTCGATGATTGATGAAGTGCTTGGTGAGGCGGGCATAAAACCCAACCAGCTGGATGCTCTGGCTGTGACATTGGGTCCAGGGTCATTTACCGGCTTGCGAATTGGTTTTGCTACTGTTCAGGGGCTAGCGTTCGGGCTGGATCTGCCTGTCGTGGCACTGTCTACTTTGAAGGTAATGGCACAAACTGCTGCACGCAAGCAGGGGCTAGAAAAGGGCGCGATAATTATGCCTATTCTCGATGCGCGTATGAGTGAGTTTAACTGTGGCTGTTACCGATTAGAATCCAGCGGTGAGTTTAGTGCTCTGTTCCAAGATCAGCTAGTGAGTGCCGAGCAGGCCCTTGAACTTATCCGACAGTATCAACCTAGTGCACTGGTGGGTGAAGATGGGCAGCTTGGGGCCGAAGGCTTTATCGATCTGTATCCAGATGCAGCCGATCTATTGAAGCTTGCTGAACTAAGATTTTCTCAGGGATTGGCACAGCCGATTGATAGCATCGAGCTAGTCTATTTGCGGGGCACCGATGCCTGGCAAAAACGTAAACGTATAAGAGCAATTTAAGATATGGATATTTTACAGGCTATTTGGTTGGCAGTGATTCAAGGCTTAACCGAATTTCTTCCCGTCTCCAGTTCTGCCCATCTTATTTTGCCGTCTCAGGTTCTCGGCTGGCCGGATCAGGGACTAGCCTTTGATGTTGCCGTGCATGTAGGTTCATTTGTTGCGGTGGTTATTTATTTCCGCCGCGAAATACAGCAGCTGGTCACAGCCTGGGTTAAGAGTTTAGGCGGGCCGCAAACACCAGAGAGCCACCTTGCCTGGTATATTATTATTGCCACTGTTCCTGCGAGCATAACCGGTCTTATTTTTGGTGGATTTATTGAAGTACACCTTCGCTCCATGGCGGTTATAGCGGCAACGACTATTTTGTTTGGCTTGCTACTGGGTTGGGCTGACTATCGCTATCGGGGCAGTAAAACTATTGACCAGCTAACCTGGAAAACAGCCTTAGTAGTGGGCGCCGCTCAGGCATTGGCGCTTATTCCCGGAACGTCCAGATCAGGCATTACGATGACCGCAGCGCTGATGCTCGGATTTGATCGAATTTCTGCGGCACGTTTTTCTTTCTTACTATCCATTCCGATTATTGCCCTTAGTGGCGGTTACAAGGGATTGGAATTGTTGGGGCAGGCCTCAGTTCCCTGGTTTGAAATTATGATTGGCACTGTGTTATCTGCGCTAACTGCCTATCTCTGCATCCATAGTTTTATGCGTTTTGTCGAGAGGGTGGGTATGTTGCCCTTTGTTATTTATCGTTTGCTGTTGGGCGCTGTATTAATTTATCTACTACTAGAATAAGGACGTTTCAGTATGGCAAAGAAAGTCGCGTTTTTGGGTCTTGGGGTAATGGGTTATCCCATGGCGGGATGGCTGAGGCGTAACGAGTATCTGGTAACCGTTTATAATCGTACCACCGCTGTTGCAGAACGTTGGTGTGAGCAATATAGCGGTGACATGGCTACGACTGCCCGCGCCGCAGTGCAGGATGCCGATATTGTTTTTCTCTGTGTGGGTAATGATCAGGATGTCCAAGAGGTTGTGTTGGGAGAGCAGGGTATACTCGAGGCCATGAAGCCTGGGGCAATTCTGGTCGATCACACCACTACCTCTGCCGACCTAGCGAAGCATATAGCCGCTGCAGCCAATACTAAAGGCATTGGCTTTGTCGATGCCCCAGTGTCTGGGGGTCAGCAGGGAGCAGAGAAGGGTCAGCTCACCGTAATGTGCGGTGGCAGCGAACCGGATTTTGCCCAAGTAGAATCCTCCATTACTAGCTTTGCCAAGGCAGTGCAGTTGATGGGCCCGGTTGGTAGTGGCCAGCTCTGTAAGATGGTCAATCAAATATGTATTGCTGGCCTGGTGCAGGGTTTGGCGGAAGGCCTTAACTTTGCCGAGAACGCGGGTTTGGATGCTCGGCAGGTTGTTACGGTTATCTCTAAGGGTGCCGCGCAATCCTGGCAGATGGAGAACCGCCATAAAACCATGTTAGCAGGAGAGTACGACCATGGCTTTGCGGTCCAGTGGATGCGTAAAGATCTCGCCTTCGCGCTGCAAGAAGCCGAGAATAATGGCAGCCTGCTTCCCGTTACTAGCCTGGTTGATAGTTATTATGCCGAGGTGCAAGAGCTGGGTGGAAATCGCTGGGATACTTCTAGTTTACTGGCGCGACTAAAATCAAAAAATGACATTAAAGGATTGTAAGGATGACCATGGAGACTAGTGAATTTAATCAGCAGCTGAGAGCCTTTTTAGATGCCTCGCCGACCCCCTTTCATGCGGTGTCTAGCATGGGTGACCTGCTGACCGAGGCGGGTTTCACGCAACTGAGTGAGTCTGATGACTGGACCCTAACGTCGGGCGACAAACATTTTGTCAGCCGCAATGGTTCATCTATTATTGCGTTTACAGTCGGCTCTGAGCCGCTCAAGGAAAATGGGTTGCGTATGACGGGCGCCCATACCGACAGCCCCTGTCTTATGGTTAAGCCCCAGCCTGAAATTTCTAAGAATGGCTATTTTCAGCTCGGGGTAGAAGTCTATGGTGGTGCGTTATTAAACCCCTGGTTTGATAGAGACCTATCGATTGCCGGTCGTGTGGTTTACCGCGATGGCAATCAGCAGCTCAAGCAGCAGCTCGTGGATTTTGAACGACCTGTCGCCATGATTCCCAGTCTGGCGATACATCTAGATCGCGAGGCTAATGAGGGGCGCACTGTAAATGCCCAGAAGGATATTCCGCCCATACTTATGCTGAGTAAGAAAACCGAAGATTTTCGCACACTGTTGGCCGAGGAGTTTTTGCCGGCTGGTGCAGAAGTTTTAGATTATGAACTGTGCTTTTACGATACTCAGGGTGCAGCCATGGTAGGAATCAATAACGAGTTTCTCGCCTCGGCGCGACTGGATAATCTGCTCAGCTGTTTTGTTGCCACTCAGGCCCTGTTGCAGGCCGATAGCAGCAATACCTGTTTAATGGTGTGCAACGACCATGAAGAGGTGGGTAGTGTTTCGGCGGTAGGCGCTGACGGCCCTTTCCTTGAAGCGGTTATTGCTCGTCTCAATGGCTGCCATGAAAGCCAGGAGCGCAATCGGGTTATTGAACAGTCGCTGATGATCTCTTGCGACAATGCCCATGCTGCGCACCCCAACTATCTCGACAAACATGACAGCTCTCATGGGCCTGTACTCAACGGCGGCCCAGTAATAAAAGTGAATGTGAAACAACGCTACGCAACCACCAGTGTGACCGCGAGCCTGTTTAGACAGCTCTGTGCCAGCGTTGATGTGCCAGTACAAACCTTTGTTTCTCGCAGTGATCTTGGATGTGGCAGCACTATTGGCCCTATTACGGCTTCACGCCTCGGTGTGCCAACCCTAGATGTGGGTATTCCACAGCTAGCTATGCACTCTTGCCGAGAAGTTGCAGGGTCTGAAGATCCAATGAGACTGACTTCGGTACTGACGGCGTTTTTTAATCAGCCGGGTAACCTAAGTGTAGAGATCGCTTAGGTAATATTTTAGCTATCGTTTAAAAAGTGTTTAGAAATTATTTAGAAAGCACAGCGGGATCAAGCAACCTCTGTGTATTATGTCCACCAGCCTTAAACAGTAGAATTTTTTATGACTAAGCAGCGAGTTTTAACAGGTATCACTACGTCTGGAAGTCCCCACCTAGGTAACTATGTAGGCGCCATTCGACCTGCGATCGAGGCCAGCCGCACCGGAGACTATGAGTCCTTTTTCTTTTTGGCCGATTACCATGCGTTAATCAAAAGCCAGGACCCAGAGATGGTCCATCAATCGACGTTGGAAATTGCTGCAGCCTGGCTAGCACTGGGGCTGGATACGGATAAGGTTGTTTTTTATCGCCAGTCAGATATCCCCGAAATTCCTGAATTAACCTGGTTACTCACCTGCATGACTGCCAAGGGCATGATGAATCGCGCCCATGCCTACAAAGGCGCTGTGCAGGCGAACGTTGAAGCTGGGGAAGATGAAGATGCGGCGATCAGTATGGGCCTGTTTAGTTACCCCATACTTATGGCTGCCGATATATTAATGTTTAATGCCCATAAAATCCCCGTGGGTCGAGATCAGATTCAGCATGTAGAGATGGCGCGAGATATTGCCCAGCGTTTTAATCATCATTATGGGGAACACTTTGTGTTGCCCGCGGCTCAGGTGGACGATGACGCGGCGATTTTGCAGGGCCTTGATGGACGCAAGATGAGCAAAAGCTATGGCAATACTATTCCTCTATTTCTCACCGAGAAGCAGCTGAAAAAACATATCAATAAGATCAATACCAATTTGCTGGAGCCCGGCGAGCCTAAGGATCCCGATACCTCATCTGTATTTCAAATTTGGAAGGCCTTTGCCACTGCCGAGCAAACCGCTGCTATGCGCCTAGAGTTTGAAAAGGGTATTGCCTGGGGTGAGGCTAAAAAGCAGCTGTTCGAGCTGATTAATGATCAGATTAAAGAGCCCCGAGAGAAATATCTGCAGTTGCTGGAGAACCCGGCGCAGGTGGAAGCCGTATTACAGAAGGGTGCATTAAAAGCCCGCGAGCAGAGTGCAGCGCTGATGGCTAAGGCCCGTAAATCAGTGGGTATCAGGCCGCTGGCATAGCCGATTAATTTAAATCGGGCTGGTGAGTATTTGTAGTTACCTATGTATAATGCGATCCACATTATTATCTAACCATTTCAAGCTTCAATGGAGCCAACAATGAAACAAACTTTTGGACTGATTACTTTAGCCTGTGCACTTTTGATTGGTTGTGGCGCGCAGGATGGCAGCGTTGAGTTGACTGCAACTCAGGAACAGCAAGTTGCCGAGCGTATTGCACCTGTAGGCCATGTTGTTAAAGCGGGCCAGGTAGTTGCAGCAGTAGCTAGCGCTGGCGGCGCAGGACGTTCTGGTAGCGACATTTACAGCACTAACTGCATGGGTTGTCATGCTTCAGGCGTTGCTGGTTCACCTCTATTTGGTGATGCTGGCGCCTGGGCTGAACGATTAGAACAGGGTATAGAGACTGTTTATACCAATGCTATCAATGGTATTCGTGGCATGCCTATGCGCGGCACCTGCATGGATTGCAGCGATGACGAAGTAAAGGCCGCTGTTGACCATATTCTGGATAACAGCAAGTAATAGGCTGTAAACAGAATGCTCTGAATTTAAGGGCAAAAAAAACCGCACTCCTTACTAAGTAGTGCGGTTTTTTTATTGCCTGCTGTAAAAGCTTTTAATCTCTGGAGCTCTTAATTTTTAGAGCTTTGGGCCTGCATCGATCACGTCCTGTGAGGGCGCAAAGCTGACAATGTTTTTCACGAAAAGCTCGGCTAGATTAGTCGCCTGCTCATCGTATTTGGCACTGTCATCCCAGTTATTACGTGGGTTGAGATAAGCCTTATCGACACCGGCAATTTCTGTGGGGATATCTAGGTTAAGCAGATCAAGATGCTCAGTCGCACAATTTTCCAATGACCCATTAGTGATCGCCGTCACTACTGCGCGGGTTACCGGAATAGGGAAGCGGCTACCCGTTCCTTTAGAACCACCTGAACCACCAGTCCAACCGGTATTAACCAGATACACCTTAGAACCAAACTCTTCGATACGGCGCATCAGTAGCTCCGCATAGACTGCAGCGGGGCGCGGCATAAACGGCGCACCAAAGCAGGTTGAGAAGGTTGGGTGAATACCGGCTTCGCCGCCCATCTCAGTAGAGCCAACGCGAGCCGTATAACCACTCAAAAAGTGATAGGCCGCGGCTTCTTTTGACAGCAGTGAAACGGGGGGTAATACACCAGTAACATCGCAGGTCAAAAAGATAATATTCTTAGGTTCGCCAGCTTGGTTTTCGATGCAGCGTTTTTCAACATGTTCTAAGGGATAGCTGCAGCGACCATTTTCAGATAATGAGGTGTCGCAGTAATCGGCGACCAGAGTCTCTTCATCGATCACGACATTCTCAATAATGGCGCCAGACTTAATGGCATCCCAGATAACTGGCTCATTCTTCTGGCTAAGGTCGATGGTCTTGGCGTAACAGCCACCTTCTAAATTAAAGACCGTACCCTTGCCCCAACCGTGCTCGTCATCACCGATCAAGAAACGATCTGGATCAGCTGAAAGGGTAGTTTTACCTGTGCCCGAAAGGCCAAAGAACAGTGCGGTATCACCGTCGTCACCGACATTGGCTGCACAGTGCATAGACATAACGTCATTGCCTGGTAGCAGATAGTTCTGCACTGAGAACATGGCTTTTTTCATTTCGCCGGCGTAACGCATGCCAGCCAAAAGTACTTTGCGTTGAGCAAAGTTAATAATGACTACACCATCACTGTTGGTGCCATCGCGCTCAGGGTCACAGACAAAGTTGGCTGCATGAAGAATTTTCCACTCGCCTTTTTCACCATGGTTATAGCTGTCGGCGCGAATAAACATATTGTGTGCGAACAGAGCATGCCAAGCAGTTTCAGTAGTGACGTTAACCGGAATGTAATGGGTAGCGTCCTGGCCTACATGAAGGTTTGAGACAAAGCGTTCTTTATCGGCAAGATAATGATCAACGCGCTCCCAGAGAGTATTGAAACTATCTTCGCCAATAGGGCGGTTGACTGAACCCCAATCGATAGAATCCGATGAACTGGGTTCATCAACAATAAATCTATCGCCAGGTGAGCGGCCGGTACGGCGGCCAGTGACAGCTAAAAAGGCGCCGGTACTGCTTAGGCGGCCCTCGCCTCGTTGTATTGCAATATCTGTAAGCTCGCTAGAGCCCAAATCTGTGTGAATTGGTGCCTCGGCCATTCTCTTCCTCTCTTCCCAAAGTGAACGAAAATAAGTAACTGGGATCCTCTGATCCCGGATCGGGGATTATGCCAGATTCTGAGTCGTCTGACCTCATCTATGTGCGGTCTTTTGCGAGACTATTGTGAGGTGACCGGAAGGCTATTGCGAACGGGGTTTAGTGCAATGTTGCCTGGGGGCCGCTGAAGAGTGCTTCGATATAATTTTCGTCAAAACGATATTCTTCATCGCAGAACTGACAGGTAATAAGCACCAATCCTTGCTCTGCAATAATCTCGCGCATCTCAGTGATGCCCAAATTGGTTAGGGCACTCTCTGTTCTCTGCTTCGAGCAACTGCAAAAAAACTTCATGGCGATCGGATCAAAGAGGCGAACTTCTTCTTCGTGGAATAGTAAATATAACTGGTCATTATGAGAGAGGCTGAGTTGCTCTTCGGTCTTTACGGTATCGAGTAGGGTCGACACATGTTCCCAGTCGGCGATGTTTTTTTCAATGTCGCCAGTGCTGGGTAACTGTTGAATCAGAATACCTGCAGCGATTTCGGGGCTTGCGCTCAACTTAATTTTGGTCGACAGCTGTTCCGACTGCTGAAAATAAAATTCTAAACATTGGCTGAGATTGCCGGCATCCATGGGAACTATGCCCTGATAACGCTCGCCACCCTCAGGTTCAATAGTAATGGCCAGAGTGCCTTTGCCCAGCATGCCCTGCAATGTGATTTGCTCTTCGGCAGCCTCTAAATCCCCTTGGACAATACCGCGCAATTTTGTGCCTGCGGTACATTCGGCCATGATGGTAGACAGGGGGCCATCGCCACGTACCTGAATGGAAATAATGCCGGGAAATTTAAGCGAGGCGCTAAGCAAGCTGGCAGCGGCAAGAAACTCACCGTATAGCTGTGCCACTAATGGTGGGTAGTTCTGTCGGCTGGCAACGTTTTGATAGCTAGATTCGAGGGTTACTATATCGCCGCGAATATCGGTACCGTCAAAGAGGAAGCGCTGTAATGTATCGTGATTTTTCATAGGCGGCATTGTACTTATTCTGTGAGACTAAAGCTTGATTAACCCATAAATATTAATGGCTTCAGGTGTTTTTATTAGATGGGCGGTAGTCGTTACTCTTTACTACTTACTGGTCCGTATCATTGATATTTACAAACCGATGAATTTGGCGGCGCTGTTTTTTGTTGGGACGCACAGAGGCTGGGGTCGAGCCATAGAATGCACTGCGTTCGGCAGATGTCTTTTCGCGCAGCTCAAGACTTTCCTGGGGTTCTCGATAGAGCAGTTCAGCTTCTGGCGCGCCACGGCGATGTTCTGACAGGGCCATCACTTCAACCGTCTTGCTGGTGTCTCCCTGACGGATATGCAACATCAAGCCTAGCTCAAGCATGCGGCTAGGTTTGGATTTTTGCCCATCAATATGGACCTTGCCGCCCTCGATCGCTGATTTGGCCAGGGACCGGGTTTTATAAAACCGTGCCGCCCAGAGCCATTTATCGATGCGTACCTTTTCCATAATTTAGAGACTGTCCTTGAAGTTGAGAATCTGTTGAAAATCCGCAAGGGACTGAAAGCCAGACGATAGTCGCGCCTGCTGTTGGCTGTCAGGTTGGTCGATACAGAGTAAATGGGCAATGCCGTACTTTTCAGCAGAGCGAAGCACAGGCTCTGAATCGTCGATAAATAATGTTCTGGCGGGATCAAAGGGCATATTTTCCTGGAGCTGCTGCCAAAAGAGCTGATTTTCTTTTGGGTAGCCGTAGTCGTGAGATGAAATCACCAGATCGAGATGCGGTTCGATAGTGGTCACGGAAAATTTGATATCAACACTGTCACGGTGAGCATTGGTAATTAAAATACGCTGCTTACCTTGGTTGCCCAGCGCTTTTAAAAAGTCGAGTACCTGGGGGCGTTCGCCCACCAGATGCAGTACCTCTCGCTTAAGTTCAACTATATCCACATTGAGTTGGCCGGACCAGAAATCGGTGCAATACCAATCTAGAGTTCCCTGTATCGACGCCATACGTTGCCTGATGTCGAGGCGCGCCTCATCCACATCTACACCATGCTGTTCGCTGTAACGCTTGGGTAGGTGATGAAGCCAAAAGAAGCTATCAAAATGCAGGTCTAACAGGGTGCCATCCATATCGAGCAGCACGGTGTCTATGTTATTCCAGTCAGGGATTATTGGACTCATGTTAAAACAGATCTTCTGGTAATGGACTTTGATTGTCGGCTGGGGCGATGCTACCAGCATTGATAAGTTCTGGGACATTATCGGTTCTAAAGAACTCAAAAATACCTGTTTGATTGGGGCCAACGCGCTTACCTGTTTTGGCATCAATTTTAACCATAACAATGCCATTGGGCTGGGGATGTTTGACGTCCGGTTTACCCGCCAGTGCTGCGCCCATAAATTCGATCCAGATGGGTAGCGCCGCAGAGCCGCCATATTCATTGCGGCCAATCAGAGCATTGTTATCAAAGCCAACCCAGGCAGTGGTGACAAGATCTGGAGAATAGCCAGAGAACCAAGCATCTCTGGGACCATTGGTCGTACCCGTTTTACCCGCCAAGTCGGTGCGGTTAAGTTTTTTAGCCTTGGTACCGGTGCCGCGCAAAATAACGTCCTTGAGCATTGAATCAATTAAAAATGCAGTCTGTTCGTCAATCACGCGGGTGGCCGGAACCATGCTCACATTATTACTGTTCTGTAGGGCCTGCTTAATGACAGCCCAGCTCTCTTTCTCATTGTCGGGCAGGGATTCCTGAGCCAAATTATTAAGGAGTTCTTCGAGCCGAAAATCAATCGAATCCACGACATCGCTGGCAACGGTCTCTTCACAGGGATTACAAACGGTCGCTGGACTGGCCTGATAAATAATGGCGCCATTGCGGTCAATCACCTTATCGAGAATATGCGGTGTGACCCTGTATCCGCCATTGGCAAATACGGCGTAACCGGCGGCTATCTCCAAAGGGGTTAATGCATGACTGCCAAGTGCCAGTGAGAGATCGAGCGGCATATCGCTGGTATTGAAGCCAAAAGCCTGCAGACCTTCTAACGTGCGGTCTATACCCATGCGTCGCAGTAAGCGTATAGAGACAAGGTTGCGCGAACGATACAGGGCTTCACGGAGTCGGGTAGGGCCATAAAACTTGCCGCCATCGTTCTCTGGTCGCCAGGTATCTTCCAATTTACTGTCGTCAAACACGACGGGAGCATCGTTAATAATAGAGGCAGCGGTAAATCCACTGCTTAGAGCCGTGGTGTAAACAAAGGGCTTAAAGTTAGAGCCAGGTTGGCGTGTGGCCTGAGTAATTCGGTTAAACCGGCTCTGTCTGTAATCAAATCCGCCCACTAGGGCTCGTATACCACCATTATTAGGGGCTAGGGCAACCATGGCTGCCTGGGCTTCTGGCAGCTGTGCAAGGCTGACTCGATCCTCGGAATGACGGTGAATACGAATCAAGTCGCCGACAGTAAATAGGTCACCCGCAGATGCAATAGGTGCGCTGCGGGCGTTGACGGTTCTGTAAGTTCTAAGGTCTTCCAGGCCATCTGCCCAGTTTAACGGTAATTGCAGGCCATCTTTGCTGAGTAGCTGTAAATGGTCCTCGGCAACCTCAGTGATTATGGCGGGCTCCAGGCCGCCATAGACTCGGGCTTTCCTGAGTACTTCCGCCCAGCTGTCCTCTTCAAGCCCTGACTGCTCTACACCACGATAGCCGTGGCGTCGATCGTAGGCCATTATTCCCGCCTGCAAGGCTTTAACTGCATGGGCTTGCATAGCCGAATCTAGGGTAGTAATCGCGGTGTAACCTTCGGTGTAGGCTCTGAGGCCAAACTTACTGATTACTTCTTGGCGCACCATCTCGGCGACATAGGAGGCGTCTATCTCTGACACAGAGCCATGGTAAGAGGCATTGTCTAGTTCGGCGATTGCAGCCTGATATTCCAAATCAGTGATATTACCAAGGGATAACATACGGCCAAGGATCCAGTTTCTGCGCTGCATGGCCCGCTCTGAATTAGCCAGAGGGTTATAGCGGGATGGCGCCTTGGGTAAACCCGCGATAGTGGCGACTTCGCCTAGGCTCAACTCATCGAGGGTTTTGCCATAGTAAACCTGTGCCGCGGCGCCCACGCCATAGGCTCTGTTACCCATGTATATTTTATTGGTATAGAGGGAAAGAATTTCCTGCTTCGAAAGCTCTTCTTCGATTCTAAAGGCAAGCAAAATCTCGTTAAACTTGCGAGTGAACTCCTGACGTTTACTCAAGAAGAAATTGCGCGCTACCTGCATGGTGATGGTACTGCCGCCACTACGAATCGATCCTGTCGTCACCAGTTCGACCGCTGCTCTTGCCAGGCCAGAGATAACAATGCCTTTATGTTCAAAGAAACTGTCGTCTTCGGCCGCCAAGAAAGCATCGATCATGTTCTGAGGTATTTCCTCAAAACTGACGGGCGAACGCTTCTTTTCACCAAATTCAGCGATAATTTTCAGATCTTGTGAATGAATTCGCAGTGGAATCTGTAACTCGATCTCCTTTAGCTCCTCGACTGATGGGAGTTTTGGGCTAAGGTAAAGGTATAAACATGAAGCAACCACAAGGAACCCACCACTTCCAAGCGCAGTAAGGATAGAGAGGTACTTCAAGAGGTTACGTTTTGTTAAGGACCGCATTTTTCAGCCACCAGTAAAATGAAGGTCTATTATAAGGTGTAGGTAATGTGAAGTGCATCATTTGCGAGCAAGGGAAACACTGTTAATGTCGTTTCTCGCCAAGGTTGGCCCCACTATAAAGGATGATAGCTAAGAAATGAGATTTTTAGAGTTTTTATCAAAGCCCGCTAAACCTATGCTCGGACTTGATATTTCATCTTCTGCCGTTAAGTTAATTGAGCTAAGTAAGTCTGCAGAAGGCTACAAAGTCGAAGCTTATCGCGTTATGCCGATACCCGCCAACACCGTTGTCGAGAAGAACATTGCCGATGTTGAAGCTCTGGCTGAGGCCATCGAAAAGGTTGTGGCTCGTTCTGGCACCAAACTTTCTGATACAGCAGTCGCAGTATCGGGCTCCTCTGTTATCACTAAAGAGATCGAATTACCTGCTGGCTTGACCGATTTGCAGATGGAAATGCAGATTGAAGTCGAGGCGGATCAGTACATCCCTTATCCCATGGAAGAGGTCGCTTTTGATTTTGATGTCTTGGGCCCTGTAGAAACCAATGCTGATTTGGTACGTGTACTATTAGCCGCTTGCCGACAAGAAAACGTTGAACACCGCCGCCAGGCCTTGGAGTTGGCTGGGCTCAACCCCAAAGTAGTCGATGTCGAAGGCTTTGCTGTTGAGCGAGCCTACAAACTGATGGAAGATCAACTCGATGATGTGGGTGATCAGGTTGTGGCCATTGCTGATATTGGCGCCACCATGTTCACCTTCACCGTGTTGATGGACGGCAAAACTATCTACACCAGAGAGCAATTATTCGGTGGCAAACAGCTTACGGAAGAAATTCAGCGTCGATATGGGCTGTCCTACGAAGAAGCGGGGGAGGCGAAGCGCAATGGTGGCCTTCCTGAGGACTATGAAACCGAAGTGCTCGGTCCGTTTAAAGAATCATTGATTCAACATATCACCCGATCACTGCAGTTCTTTTATTCTTCCAGCCAGTACAATTATATTGACCAGCTTTTCTTAGCTGGGGGTGTCTCGGCACTGGATGGTTTAGTCGAGGAGGTAGAGCATTCTCTCGGTTTGCCGGTCGCCGTTGCCAATCTTCTATCAAATATGCAGATTAACAAATCAATCAATGGTTCCTCCCTAGCAAATGACGGCCCCGCCATGATGCTGGCCGTGGGATTGGCGTTAAGGAGTTTTGATTAATGTCGCAGATTAATTTACTTCCTTGGCGGGAAGAGTCTAGAGAGCAGCAGAAAAAAGAGTACCTCACCAAGCTAAGCTTTGTGGGTCTGCTCGCAGTGCTACTGGTATTTATATGGATTACCTTTGCCAGCACAGAACTGGCTAATCAAAACGACCGCAATGCCTATCTTGAAACCAACATTGCTGAACTTGATAAAAAGGTTTCTGAGATTCGGGAACTTAAAAGTAAAAAACAGGAAATGATTGCACGAATGAAAGTCATTCAAGATCTTCAGGGAACCCGCTCTGAAATTGTTAAGGTCTTCGATGAGTTAGTCCGTGCGCTACCCGACGGGATTTATCTCTCTGAACTAGATAAAACGGGCAGCGATATAAAAATGTCTGGGTTTGCAGAATCTAATAATCGCATATCCACATTGATGAGAAATTTGGATAAGTCGCACAAATATCAAGACTCCAACTTAGCCAAAGTTGAGCAGGACGAAACCCTAGGCACTCAGGGAAGCGTATTTGATTTACAGATAAAGGTCGAAGCTCAGGCAACGGATATAGCTGCCAGCCAATAGGGCTGGCAGTTGCAAGAGCTATTAACTATAAGAGCCGTCAGCTAAAAGAATTTTTGATAATATTCAAACCGATTAGAATTAACGAACAAAAAAGTGCAGGGACGATATGTCATTTAAAGACAGCTTAAACGAATTGCAGGAAATTGATTTCGCCGATCTGGATATTCAACAGATAGGTGTATGGCCTAGTTCACTAAAGACAATACTGCTGGTGTTGGTGCTTATCCTTATCTTGGCGTTGGGTTATTTTTTCAAGATAAAAGAAATGAGCCAGCAACATTTTGTCGCCGCGCAAAAAGAATTGAAATTGCTTGAACAATATGAAAACAAGGCATTTCAAGCAGCCAATCTGGATGCCTATCGGCAGCAGATGATTGAGCTGGATGAGACCTTCGGCGCCCTACTAAAGCAGCTGCCTAAAGACACCGAAGTGCCTGGCTTACTAGAAGATATTACTGAGGTGGCTTACGGCAGTGGCCTGAGCATGAAATCGATCTCCCTACAGCCAGAGCGGGCTTCAGAGTTCTATATAGAATTACCTATCAAAATTGATGTAACCGGTGACTATCATGATTTTGGTTCCTTTGTGAGTGGTGTCGCTGCCTTGCCGCGGATTGTAACGCTCCACGATTACTCGATTACCCAAACCAATGGCACGCTACTTAACTTAGTGATTGAAGCTAAAACTTATCGCTATAAAGCGGAGGGCGTTCAATGAAAAAAATAGCGTTAATGGTGGTGAGTTTATTGGCATTGGCGAGTTGCTCCGGTGGTAATCAGTTTGATGATCTAGATGCCAAACTGGCAGATTCTCGTAATCGCCCCCAGGGCAAAATTGAGCCACTGCCCACCTATCCGTCAGCAGAGCGATTTAGTTATAGCGCCTTAGCCATGCGCAGTCCCTTTGAACCGCCTGTGGTATTAACCGGTGATGAAAGAGTATCTGGCAATGCGGTTTCGGAGCCTAATCAGGCGAGACAGAAAGAGCCGCTTGAACTGGTTAATTACAGCTCACTATCAATGGTTGGAACTCTCAGTAAAGATGCACAGACATGGGCTCTGATCAATGATGGTGAAGGCAGAATCCACAGGGTAATGCAGGGTAATTATTTAGGCAGAAATTTCGGCAAGATTACGGCTGTTAATAATGTGGAAATAGAAGTTTTGGAAACCGTTCCAGATGGAAAAGGTGGATGGATTAACCGGCCCAGAACATTGGGCATGAATGAATAGTGATCAACTCGTTAGGGAAAATTAAAATGATTAGTCGACTCAAGCACTGTTTGTATTTGTCATTACTTGCTGTATCCGGATTACTGTACGGATCTACTATCTGGGCTACGGAAGTAACAGATATAGACTTTGCATCCCTGCCGGGAGATCAGTTTGAAATCACATTGGGGTTTTCTGAAGAGCCACCAGAGCCAAAGGCTTATGAAATCGCCACGCCGGCGCGTTTGGTGTTGGATTTCCCTGGGGTCCAAAGTGCCCTCGATAAGAAGAAATACACATTGTCCTTTGAAAATGCACGCAATGCAGTGGTCATATCCGACGGTGCTCGTACGCGCCTTATTCTAAATCTGGTGGAGCCGGTTCCCTTTGATACGCGCATTGAGGGTAATAGTTTAGTGCTACGGGTGGGGATCGATAACGGCTCTAGACGCAAGTCTAGTGACCTGGTTGCCGAGCTTTCATCATCTACTGTTGAAAGCGGTATCGATGCTGATTTTGCACTCACAGGCATAGACTTTAAGCGTGGTCCCGAAGGTGCCGGACTGATTACCATCGACCTTAGTGATCCTGCCGTTAATGTGGATATCGACAAGGTAGGTAAAAAAATTCGTTTAGAATTCTATCAAACCGAGCTGCCTGAGCAGCTAGATCGCAGGCTGGATGTGGTGGACTTTGCGACACCAGTAGAAGCGATTGATAGCGTCCAGGATGGCTCGACTACAGTGGTTGTGATTGAGGCCGGTGGTCAGTATGACTACTTAGCCTATCAGGCAGACAGCCAATATATAGTTAGTGTGAAGCCATTGACTGATTTGGAGCTTGAAGCACAAAACAAGAAGTTTGATTTCAGTGGCGAACGTCTGTCATTAAATTTTCAGGATATTGAAGTGCGCTCAGTACTGCAGATAATCGCCGACTTTACCTCACTCAACCTGGTGGCCAGCGACACCGTGACTGGCAGCATTACCCTGCGCCTAGATAAAGTGCCCTGGGATCAGGCTCTGGAAATTGTACTCAAGGCTAAGGGTTTGGATAAGCGACAGGAGGGAAATGTATTAATGGTTGCGCCGGCGGCGGAAATCGCTGAGCAGGAGCGCCTGCAGGTCGAAGCCAACAAGCAGTTGCAGGAATTAGCGCCATTAGAAACCGCCTTTGTGCGCATTAAATATGCGGATGCAGCGGAGATTTTTGAATTGTTCACCGTTAAAGCGGATCAGGGTGGCCAGTCAGGTGGTGGTCAGTCTGAAGGTAACGCCACTAACAGCATTCTCTCTGAGCGGGGTAGCGCCATTGTTGATGAGCGTACTAACACCATTATTTTGACAGATACTGAAGACAAGATTAATGAGTTCAAACGTTTGATTGATGAAATTGATGTACCCATTAAGCAGGTATTAATCGAAGCGCGGATCGTGATTGCGAACACCGACTTTAAAAAGGAGCTAGGTGTCACCTGGGGGTTGGCGGGATTGGATAAGTTAGCTGGCGGGCAGATTGGCAGTGCCAGTGGTGATCGTAGTCTGGGTTTTTCTGGTCGTCGATCAGGATTAACCCCGGGGGCTGGTGTGATTGATACTTTTACCTACTCCGCAGATGAAATAGAGAGAGATGATGGTGCCGATGGTATTGCTGGCACTGCGGATGATGGCCCGACGCTATTTACCCAGAATTATGATTTCGGCTTGGGTGATAGTCTGGCGGTAGATTTGGGCGTCGCTAACCCTACAGGATCATTTAGTCTGGGTTACCTCACTGATAACTTCCTGATTGATCTTGAGCTCAGCGCATTGGAATCTGATGGCTATGGTGAAATTGTCTCTCAGCCCAAGGTTTTAACCGGTGACAAGCAGCAGGCGACAATCAAGTCTGGTACTGAAATCGCCTATGAAAAGGAAACCTCCAGTGGTGCCACCAGCGTTGAATTTAAAGAGGCGGTATTACAGCTACAGGTAACGCCTCAGATTACGCCGGATAACCGAATCATTATGGACCTGCTCGTATCTCAGGATTCTGTAGGCTCCATTATTTCCGGTGGAGAGCCTTCAATTGATGTGACTCGTATCGAGACTCAGGCACTGGTTGGAGATGGTCAGACCCTAGTATTAGGCGGTATTTTCCAAACTGAAGAGGTAAACGGTACAGAAAAGGTGCCTTTTCTTGGCGATATACCCTATTTAGGTAAGCTTTTCAGAAATGACCTGCGAAATATTGAAAAACGTGAAATACTCATCTTTATAACTCCAAAAATAATTGATGATAATCTCCTGGATCGATGAGCGAACAGCATATATTTCTAGTCGGGCCCATGGGGGCCGGCAAAACTACTATTGGTAGACAGCTAGCTGACTTTCTTTGTCGGCCATTTATCGACGTGGATAATGAAATTGAAGCCCGCACTGGTGCGGATATTCAGTGGATATTTGATATGGAAGGCGAAGAGGGCTTCCGTGATCGAGAAACCAAGGTTCTCCAGGCCATTATAGATACCTCGCCCTCCAGTATTATTGCCACGGGCGGCGGTATTATTCTGCGCAGTGAAAACCGCAAAACGCTCCATGAAAGTGGCCAGGTTGTTTATCTGTCCGCAACCAAAGAGCAGCTCTACGAGCGCACGCGACGTGATAAGAATCGACCATTGCTGCAAGTCGATGATCGACGCGCGGTTATTGATCAGCTAGTCGAAAAGCGCGACCCTCTGTATCGTGAGATAGCTGACCTGACATTTCCTTCGGGCTCCACCCAGCCCAATAGAATAGCAAAAAAACTCGCCGAAGCATTATCAGAGCTTTGATAATGAGCCCCGTCTACGCATAATGTGCCTCAGCTTACCTATTACGTAGAGTTGCAGCCCGCATGAGTATCACAGACAGCACCATTGTTAACCCCGCCAAATCCATTAATGTTGATTTGGGGGAGCGTAGCTATCCCATTCATATTGGCTCGGGGCAGATTTTACAGGCTGATATCAGTCAGTATGTTCAGGGTAAAAAGGCCCTGATTGTCAGCAATGAAACCATTGCCCCTCTGTATCTCCAGTCGATTTTGGATCAACTCCAAGATAAACAGGTCGATCAGGTGATTCTCAAGGACGGCGAGCAGTACAAAAACCTCGATAACCTCAATTTAATTTTCACCCAGCTGATTGAAAAACATCATGACCGTAAAACCACATTGATTGCCCTTGGCGGTGGCGTGGTGGGTGACATGACCGGCTATGCAGCGGCTAGCTATCAGCGCGGCGTGCCCTTTATTCAAATTCCTACCACCTTGCTGTCTCAGGTAGATTCTTCGGTGGGAGGCAAAACCGCCGTAAACCATGCTTTGGGCAAGAATATGATCGGGGCTTTTTACCAGCCTCAGGCCGTAATTATTGATACGGATACCCTGGCAACGCTTCCTCAGCGCGAGTTTTGTGCGGGTATGGCTGAGGTTATCAAATACGGCTTGATCTCTGATGAGGACTTTTTTCACTGGTTAGAGGCAAATGTTGACGCGTTACTCGCGCGGGACCCTCAGGCTCTGGCCACGGCCATAGAGCGATCTTGCCTAAATAAAGCCAAGGTTGTGAGTGCCGACGAAACTGAACAGGGCATTCGGGCTATTCTTAACTTGGGCCATACCTTTGGTCATGCGATAGAAACTTTTCAGCAATACACTGGCCTGTTACATGGCGAGGCGGTTGCTGTGGGTATGGTTATGGCGGCTGAACTTTCAGTGCTGTCTGGTGCACTCAAACCTGAGGATGTGGAAAGAACAAAAGGCCTAATTAACGCGTTTTCGCTGCCTGTAGCGCCACCACAGGATATGCATGCCGATGATTTTATGGCTCTGATGGTGCGAGATAAAAAGGTGTTAGATGGACAACTTCGCTTGATTCTACTTGAGCGTATTGGCAGCGCGACTGTCACGGCTGATTTTCGACTGCAATGGCTGGAAGCAACATTGGCTAAAGCCTGTAGCGCCTAAAAAGCCTAATCCAAACCCCGATTGCTGCGTATAATTCATAGTCAGAATTAAGTATTCCTATAATCCTGCTTATATTTGCGACAAAGCGTACGCTGATTGGGCTAGAGGCTACTATCGCGGTATATAAGCGATTGTCGACTTCCCCTTCTCTGTGTAAAATAACAGGCTTTGCGCCCACAAAGACAGTATTCCCGTCTTTGCGTATCCATCACTATAACTTTTAGAGTTTCCCTATGACTCAAAGCTTGTGTCGTCTTGACGATTTTAAAGACAACTGCGGTTTCGGCATGATTGCCCAGGTAAAGGGTAAGACAAGTCACAAATTGCTGCTGAATGCTATTCAGGCGCTTACCTGTATGACTCACCGTGGCGGTGTTGCTGCAGATGGTAAGACCGGCGACGGCTGTGGTTTGCTGATGCAAAAGCCAGATAGTTTTTTACGCACCGTGATTAAAGAATCTCTCAATGTAGACCTTCCCGAAGCCTATGCTGTTGGCGCGGTCATGTTGAATACCGACCCGGAAGCCCGACGCACGGCGAAAACAGTGATTGAAGAAGAGTTGATCAATCAGGGCCTAGGTATCATAGGCTGGCGTGAAGTACCCACAGATAACGACTGTCTTGGCCCTATCGCCATAGAGTCCTTGCCCGCGTTTGAGCAGATATTTGTAGGCCCGGGAGATATTACCGATGAAAAGAAATTTAGCGCACGGCTCTATATGGGCCGCCGCAAAGCTGAGATCAGGCTTGAAGGCGATGAAAGCTTTCATATAGCCAGTCTTGGCACCAATATTTTGAGCTACAAAGGCCTGATGATGCCGGTGGATCTGCCTGGTTTCTATCTGGATCTTGCTGATGAGCGTCTTGAAACGGCAATCTGCGTGTTTCACCAACGTTTTTCTACTAACACCATGCCCCGTTGGCCACTGGCCCAGCCCTTTAGAATGCTGGCCCACAATGGCGAAATTAATACTATTGTTGGTAACCGCAACTGGTCTGTTGCCCGCACACCTAAGTACAAAACTGCATTGCTCCCTGATTTGATTGAAGCGGCCCCTCTGGTTAATCGCACCGGTTCTGATTCTTCGAGCCTTGATAACATGCTCGAGGTGTTAGTGACAGGTGGCATGGACCTGCATTTGGCTGTGCGCACGCTAGTACCGCCAGCCTGGCAGAATGTTGAAGACCGCAATCCTAATCACCGTGCGCTCTATGATTACCTATCCATGCACCAGGAACCCTGGGATGGCCCAGCGGGGCTGGTTATTACCGATGGCCGTTTTGCCGTCTGTACCCTGGATAGAAATGGTCTGCGCCCTTCGCGTTGGGTAATGACCAGAGACGATATGATTACCGTGGCATCTGAAGTTGGCGTCTATGACTACGAGCCAGAAAATGTTGTCTCCAAAGGCCGTCTGGGACCTGGAGATATTCTCTCTATTGATACCCAAGAAGGCCGCATTATGTTCCGCGACGAAGTGGAAGATGAGCTAGCAGCACGCCATCCCTACAAGCAGTGGTTGAGCGAAGGGCGCTACAAGGTTGAATCTACCTTTGCTGCAGACAGTATCGACATAGAGGGTACGCTGAGTCGCGAGCAGATAAAGACCTACATGAAAATGTTTCAAGTGTCTTTTGAAGAGCGGGACCAGGTGCTGCGTCCGTTGGCTGAAGGGGGTCAGGAAGCCGTGGGTTCCATGGGTGATGATACGCCCATGGCAGTGTTATCGGCCAAGCATCGTAATCCCTTCGATTATTTCCGTCAGCAGTTTGCTCAGGTAACCAATCCGCCGATCGATCCACTCCGTGAGGCTGTAGTTATGTCTCTGGGTGTTGAACTGGGTCGCGAGCAGAGCATGTTCGAAGAGAACCCTTATCTGGGGCAGCGTATTGGTCTGTCTAGCCCGGTGCTTTCTCCTCGTAAATACTATGCGATCAAGCGCAACGAATTCGATGAGTTTCCGGTTAAGAAATTTCCTCTTAACTATGATGTTAAAAAGGAAAATCTCAAACAGGCAATCCAGCGTGTCTGTGAAGAAGTTGCCGCTGAAGTTCGCAATGGCACAGTCATCTGTATTCTGTCTGACCATAATATTGCCGAAGGCATGCAGCCGATTCACTCGCTGTTTGCCTGTGGTGCCGTGCATAATTATTTGATCGAGCAGGGCCTGCGCTGTGATGCCAATATAGTTGTCAGCACCGGTTATGCCCGAGATTCTCACCAGATAGCCGCCCTGATTGGCTGTGGCGCCTCGCTGGTTTATCCCTACCTCAGCTACCATGTGCTCTGCGATTTAATTGGCAGTGGCGAGTTGTTGGTGGATGTGAATACTGCCTTTAAGCAGTATCGCAGAGGCATTAACAAAGGCCTGTTGAAAATTCTCTCGAAGATGGGTATTTCAACTGTAGCCTCCTATCGTGGCGCACTATTATTTGAAGCCATTGGCTTAAACTCAGAGATTATTGATCTCTGTTTTCCTGGCCTGACCAGTCGCCTTGAAGGTGCAACCTTTGCCGACCTAGAGCAGGATCAAACTGAACTTGCGGTCATAGCCTGGAAAGTTCGCAAGCCCATCAGCCCGGGTGGACTGCTCAAATATGTTCATGGTCAGGAATATCATGCCTACAACCCAGATGTTGTGCAGACCATGCATGAGGCCGTGCAGACCGACAATTACAAGGTATGGAAAGATTACGCACTGCTGGTTAATACCCGACCCGCTGCGACCTTGCGTGACTTACTGACTATCAGCGACAAAGCCAGCCCAATAGATCTGGATAAAATCGAGCCCATTGAGTCGATTTTAAAACGCTTTGATTCTGCCGGTATGTCTTTGGGCGCACTGTCTCCAGAAGCCCATGAATCTCTAGCTGAAGCGATGAATACATTGGGTGGACGCTCCAATTCTGGTGAAGGCGGAGAAGATCCTGCCCGTTATGGCACTATCAGATCATCAAAAATTAAGCAGGTGGCATCAGGACGATTTGGGGTAACCCCCGCGTACCTTTCGAGTGCTGAAGTGATTCAAATTAAAGTTGCACAGGGCGCTAAGCCCGGGGAAGGCGGACAGCTACCCGGTGGTAAGGTCAATGCCCTGATAGCCAGACTGCGGTATTCAGTGCCTGGTGTTACGTTGATTTCACCGCCACCTCACCATGATATCTACTCAATTGAAGATCTCGCGCAGCTGATTTTTGATCTCAAGCAGGTCAACCCAACTGCCTTAATCTCAGTGAAACTGGTATCGCGGCCTGGTGTTGGTACCATCGCTGCTGGTGTGGCCAAGGCCTATGCCGATTTGATTACAATCTCCGGCTACGACGGCGGTACTGCCGCGAGCCCCCTGAGTTCGATTCGCCATGCCGGTTCCCCCTGGGAGCTTGGCCTGACGGAAACCCATCAGACACTGCGTGCCAATGACCTCCGCGAAAAAGTAAGAGTACAGACAGATGGCGGTCTTAAGACTGGTCTGGATGTGGTTAAAGCGGCTATTTTAGGCGCAGAGAGCTTTGGTTTTGGTACCGGCCCCATGGTGGCACTGGGCTGTAAGTATCTGCGTATTTGCCATCTCAATAACTGCGCCACGGGTGTAGCCACACAGGATGATCGCTTACGTAACGATCATTACCGCGGCACTGTGGCCATGGCGGGCAATTTCTTTAAGTTTGTGGCCATGGAAACGCGGGAATGGTTAGCCGTTTTGGGCGTAAGTTCATTAGAAGAGCTAATCGGCCGTGTGGATCTATTGGAAACATTACCCGGGGTAACCAGTAAGCAACAGCATCTGGACCTGAGCCCATTGATTGAAGATCGCCCCGAAATTACCCATAAGCCTCAATTCTGTACTCAGCCAAGAAACGAGCCGCTGGACAAAGGCCTGTTAGCCGAGCGCATGGTTATTGATGCCTTGCCGGCCATTGAATCTCAGGAAGGCATTAGCCTGGATTATCGCGTTAATAACTGTGATCGTTCCATTGGCGCGCGACTCTCCGGTGAGATCGCCAAGCGCTATGGCAATCTAGGGATGTCTGAGACGCCCATTAAGCTAAACCTAAAAGGTGTTGCTGGCCAGTCACTGGGTGTGTGGAATGCCGGTGGTTTGGAGATTTATTTAGAAGGCGATGCCAACGACTATGTGGGCAAAGGCATGGCGGGAGGCAAGCTGGTACTGCGCCCCCCCAGTGAGAGCAATTTCAAGTCAAATGAATCGCCGATTATGGGCAACACCTGTCTCTATGGTGCCACCGGCGGCAGACTTTATGCGGCGGGTACGGTTGGCGAGCGCTTCGCCGTGCGGAACTCAGGCACAGTGGCTGTGGTTGAGGGTGCTGGCGATCATTGCTGCGAATATATGACTGGCGGTATCGTCACTGTACTGGGCCCCGTAGGCTACAATTTCGGAGCGGGCATGACGGGTGGGTTCGCCTATGTACTTGATTTAGAACGTAATTTTGTCGATCGCTACAATATGGAGCTTGTCGACATACAGCGCGTCACTGCGGAAGCAGTAGAGTCTCATCGCGCCTTCCTCAAAACCATGATTAGAAATCATGTCAATGAGACTGGCAGTGAATGGGCCCATGAAATACTCAGTAATTTCGCCGATTATGCGTCGCGGTTTTGGTTAGTAAAACCAAAAGCGGCCAGCCTGAATGGCCTCTTGGCTCAGGCACATGCCAACCCGCAATAACGCTAACAGCAATAGAGAATGTAGATATGGAAAGACCAGATAATCAGTTTCAGTTTCTCGAAGTAGCGCGAGTCGATCCGCCTAAGCGCGATATGAAGCGCCGCGTCGAAGAGTTCGTTGAGATATATGATCCGTTTACGAAGCAAAAAGCAGCCACCCAGTCTCACCGGTGTCTCTCTTGCGGCAATCCCTATTGCGAATGGAAATGCCCCGTACACAACTATATTCCCAACTGGCTACAGCTGGTTGCCGAAGGCAATTTAATTGAAGCCGCAGAGCTCAGTCATCAGACCAATTCACTGCCCGAAGTCTGTGGCCGCGTATGCCCCCAGGATCGTCTCTGTGAAGGTGCCTGTACGCTAAATGACGGTTTTGGTGCCGTAACTATTGGCTCCGTTGAGAAATACATTACCGATACAGCTCTAGCTATGGGCTGGCGTCCGGATATGTCCCAGGTGGTTTGGACGGACAAAAAAGTGGCCGTTATTGGCGCAGGGCCAGCGGGTATTGGCTGTGCGGATATTCTGGTACGCAGTGGCGTCAAGCCGGTCGTGTTTGACCGTTATCCAGAAATTGGTGGGCTCCTGACCTTTGGTATTCCCGAATTCAAGTTAGAAAAAGAAGTGATTCGAACACGTCGCGATGTGCTCGAAGGCATGGGCGTTGAGTTTCGTTTAAACACCGAGATTGGCAAAGACGTCATGATCGATGATCTGCTCAATGAATATGATGCAGTCTTTCTCGGCATGGGTACCTACACCACCATGAAGGGCGGTTTCCCTGGCGAAGATCTGGGCGGCGTTCACGAAGCACTAAAGTTTTTGGTTTCCAATGTAAATCGAAATATGGGATTTGAAAAATCTCCCGAAGAATTTATTGGCCTTAAAGGCAAGCGCGTTGTTGTGCTTGGCGGTGGTGACACAGCCATGGATTGCAATCGCACGTCTATTCGTCAGGGCGCAACCAGTGTGACATGTGCCTATCGCCGCGATGAAGAAAATATGCCCGGCTCACGGAGAGAAGTTAAAAATGCCCGTGAAGAAGGTGTGGTGTTTAAATTTAATCGCCAGCCCGTAGAGCTGGTCGCCGATGCCGATGGCAATGTTAAAGGCGTTAAAGTGGTCAGTACCACGATGGGCGAGGCTGATGCCAATGGCCGTCGTCGACCTGAAATCGTCCCGGGCAGTGAAGAGATATTGCCTGCCGATGCGGTACTGGTCGCCTTTGGCTTTAAACCCAGTCCTCCAGAATGGTTGACGGGTGTTAAAGTAGAAACCGCAGATTGGGGCGCAGTACTGGCCGCTGAAGAGCAGACTTACGCATTTCAGACCACCAACCCGAAGATATTTGCCGGTGGTGATATGGTGCGTGGATCAGATTTAGTCGTGACAGCAGTTTGGGAAGGACGCCAAGCTGGAGAGGGAATTTTAGATTACCTAGATATCTAAGATGGAATTTTTTAAATTATTGCGAGTTAGAGAAATTAATGTCTGAATTAAAGAATGATCGTTTTATTAAAGCCCTTTTACGCGAGCCATTGGACCGCACGCCGGTATGGATGATGCGTCAAGCTGGACGTTATCTGCCCGAGTACCGTGCCACACGGGGCCAGGCGGGCGACTTTATGAGCCTGTGTAAAAACACCGAGTTGGCCTGCGAAGTAACCATGCAGCCTCTTGAACGCTACGAGCTTGATGCCGCGATTTTATTCTCAGATATTTTAACCATTCCAGATGCCATGGGGCTTGGTCTCTATTTTGAAGAAGGTGAGGGCCCCAAGTTTCGTAAGCCGGTAAGAACTGAAGCGGATATTGAAAAGTTGGAAGTCATAAACACGGCTTCTGATCTTTCTTATGTCACCGATGCTGTGAGCATGATTCGTCGCGAGCTAAATGGCCGCGTACCCCTTATTGGTTTTTCAGGCAGCCCATGGACATTGGCTACCTACATGGTCGAAGGTCAGAGTAGTCGCGATTTTGCCCGAGCTAAAACCATGCTTTACACCCAGCCTGAGGTAATGCATCAGTTACTGGAAAAGTTAGCCCTGTCGGTTATCGATTATTTAAATGCGCAGATTCGAGCTGGCGCGCAGGTTGTGCAAATTTTTGATACCTGGGGTGGCGCCCTTAGCCATGCCGCCTATCAGGAATTCTCATTGGCCTATATGGAAAAAATTGTCGCCAATCTAATTACTCATGCAGATGGTCGCGAAGTACCAGTTATTTTGTTTACCAAGGGTGGCGGACACTGGTTAGAAGCGATGGCAGATTCAGGTTGCCATGCTCTGGGTCTTGATTGGACGGTTGATATTGGTTCAGCGCGGGGTCGCGTCGGTGACAAAGTTGCACTGCAGGGCAATATGGATCCCGCCGTATTACGCGCAGATCCAGTGACTATTGAACGTGAGGTCGCCAGTATTCTGACCTCTTATGGAGACAATCCTGGGCATATATTTAACCTGGGTCATGGCATTACACCGGATATTGATCCGGCTAATGTGAAAGTGTTTATTGACGCAGTTCACAAATTTTCTGCAAACTAGTAACCAGCCTGATTCATTCTTGGTCTATATTTACCAGAAGTATTAGCTAGTGCACAGTTTGGAGTTGTGAAGTCTATACATTCCTTACCCTATAGTTAATTAGTAAGCCGCTGTGGTGATATCTAATGGATTAGAGTTATGTGGATGGTATGTCGTTAAAGCAATTAAAGGTATTTATACACGAGCTTGATGTGGGGATGTTTGTCTCTGCACTAGACAAGCCGTGGGCGGAAACCCCGTTCCCGATTCAGGGCTTTGAAATAAAAACCGGCGCCGATATATCCAGAGTGAAAGCCTACTGTGACTATGTTTTTGTCGACACAGAAAAGGGCAGGTCACCTCTTGATGTCGCCTCCGCCTCTGCGGCCCCATCCAATTTCAGTGTTAAACTTGATAGTCAGTCCCGAGGGGCAACCGGCCGTTCTCCTAATAGCCGCACCCAAAATTGCAATTCAGCGAGCTTTTTAGTTAAACCCAATACCTACAAAAAAACCGTCGAGCTGGCCAAAGAAATTCCTGCTGCCCGTCGCGTGATGAATAATTTATTGGGCTGTTTAACCCTAGCGACCAGACAGCTAGTTCGCGGCGGTGCGTTTAATCAGGAGCAGTTACGTGAGTCAGTAGACGACATGGTCGATAGCGTTATTCGCTGTCCCGATGCGTTCACCTGGTTGCTGAGACTGCGTGCCAAAGATACCCATTCCCATGATCATAGTGTGCGCTCATCTCTCTGGGCTACACAGTTCGGCCGTCATATTGGTTTGGACGTCAATGAATTAAAAGATCTCTGTCTGGCCACATTGCTAAAAGATGTAGGCAAGGTGAAACTGGACCGGACGCTGCTTCATAACATGAGCCGCACGGTTGATGAAGAAGCAGAATACCGCAGCTTTGTCAGCCAAAGTGTAGAGCAGTTGCACAAGGCGGGTTTTGAAAATCGTCGAGTTCTAAATATTATTAAATTTCACTGCGAGCGGTTTAATGGCGGCGGATTTCCCAAAGGCGTATCTGGTAGCCGTATTCCATTTCTGGCCTCGGTGGCTGGCATAGCCTCTGATTTCGATATGCTCTGTAATCCCCGGGAGGCTGGTGACACAATGTCACCTTCACAGGCAACCGGTCGATTATATGAATTGCGCGGTACAGATTTTGCCGAAAACCTAGTGCTTGAATTTATTCAATCTGTGGGGCTTTATCCGGCAGGTACCATTGTCGAATTAACGACGGGTGACTGTGGCATGGTGATGGAACAAAATGCTAAATCCCGTTTATCCCCGCGTATCGCAGTTTTCGATAAAATTACTGAGCCAGATGCACAGTGTATTTTTGTTGATTTGAAAAATGAACAGCAGTCACGTAACCGGTTAAAAAGTTTTGGTAAGCGCCGCTCCTACGATGTGAAAAATTTAGCGATTGTTAGAGACATAGAACCGGACAGTTTTGGTATCGAATATAGCTTGCTGGAAAACTTGATCGCCAGGCCGTTTAGCGCAGCCAATGCCGATGCAGTGATGGATATAACTACCATGCCAGCAGCGCGTAATAAGGGCTTTTTCTCCGCACTTAAAGAGCGCTTTGCCAGCTAAGAAAATGTAGGCATAACTAGCTAATGGTGCCAATTTTCTCACCCATGCACACCGTCGCATGATGTTCGATGTTATCCGTCCAGCTAGTTTTCTGATTCTGAAATAACAGAATAACCGTAGAGCCAAATTTAAATCGTCCGATTTCATCGCCCTTCATGAAACTGAGAGACTGATCTGAAAAATCAGTTTCTCGCACTGCACCCGGTCCTGGTGTTTCAAAACCACCCCAGACAGTTTCAATACCAGCGACTAGCATGGCACCGACAAATATCACAGCAAAGGTGCCCACTTCCTCAGATTCAAACTCACAGACCAGTCGTTCGTTGCGGGCAAATAGTCCCGGCAGAGCCTGGGCGGTTTGATCATTGACTGAAAAAAGTTCGCCAGGGACATAGCGGGTACTCTTAAGCTTGCCCGCTAGGGGAATATGCACTCGGTGGTAATCGCGAGGTGAGAGGTAAATAGTGGCAAAGCTACCATCTTCATAGAGTTTGGCCTCTGTAGAATCTCCCAATAACCTGCCTGCGGAGTAGTCGATACCTTTGGCCTGAAGGATTTTATTTTTACTGATTGGGCCAGCCTGGCTGATGGCACCATCCGCGGGGCAGGCAATACTATCGGCATCAGTATCCAGTGGTCGAACACCCTCTTTTAACGCGCGGGTAAAAAAGGCATTAAAATTTTCGTAGTCATTGATATCGTCGCTTAAGGCTTCATCCATATTAATATTAAAGGCGCTAATCGCACGGTTAATAAGTACATTCTTCAACCAGGGGATCTTTGATTCCGCGGCCTTAGCAATTAAACGGGATAATGCATGTTTGGGCAGTGCACGTTGCAGGGCAACAAATAGTTCGGCGCGATGGGCCATAATTCTTGTTCTCTAATAGGTTAAAGGTTACTGGTTACCCAGTTCAATGGGACTGTCTTCCGAATTTCCCCATTCTGCCCAGGATCCATCGTAGCCAGTAATATGTTGGTAGCCAAGAATGCGCGCGACCATATAGGTGAAGCTTGAACGATGGTGGCTCTGGCAGTGAGTGGCAATATGCTTATCTTTGGTAAGGCCCAGTGAATCGAGTATTTCCTGGGCGTTGCCGCGGATGCGCAGATTGCGCTGTTGATCCATTAGATCAGTCCATTCCAGATGAATAGCGCCGGGAATATGACCACCTCGGGCTGCTCGAACCATATCACCACTGTATTCACCGGGGCTTCTCGCATCCCATACAGCAACCTTATCAGCGTCCAATGAACCCAGTAGTTGGTCCATGGTGATTCTAACCTCCGGGTTGGCAAAGGCGCTGTTTGTGTTTGACTCTATGCTCTGAGGTTGGTTGGCTTCAGATTCACAGGCAAAACCCTCTTTGACCCATGGCACTATGCCGCCGTTCAAATAGGACCAGTTATGGAGGCCCAGCAGGTCTAAAGACCAGGCCAATCTGCCCGCCCAGCCGCCACCTTCATCGTCGTACAGAATCACATGCTTACTGTCGTCGATACCCAGATAGTTGACGACCTTATTTAGCTGTTCAATCCCCGGATGTGCCCCTGGCACGGGCGGAGTTCCCGCCACAAGGGCATTACCGGGAAGGTGCACTGCGCCTGGCACATGCCTGTGTTTATACAGAGCCTGATTACAGAGGTCGACAATAACGAGATGGTGATTATTAGAAGCAGAGCCAGTGCCGTCGGCGATCAGAGCTTGAAGATCCTGGGGTTCTAACAGGCGTGGAATAGGGGTCATTTTTGCTCCTTAGTAAGCACAGTATTTTATCAGTTTTAAATCATGTGCCCTAGGGTCTATCGGATTCTTGAGACAGAATAATCTGCCGATAATTATGCAGCCTAATGGGTAGAACTTTGCCAGCTTCGACGGCTGCTAGCAGCGCGCAACCCAGCTCTCGGTCGTGTTTACAGTCACGGAATTTGCAATATCCCAGATAGGGGTGAAAATCAACAAAGCCATCTATCACCTTGTCGGCACTTAGATGGGTTAGGGCAAATTCTCTAATTCCTGGGGAGTCAATTAATACGCCGCCCCCTTCGAGATGGAACAGTCGCGAGGCAGTCGTGGTGTGCGTGCCTTTTTCTTTGCCCACAGACAAGGAGCCTATTTGCATATTGGCCTCCGGCTGCAAATGATTGAGCAGAGAGGATTTGCCAACACCTGACTGGCCAACAAATATGGAGGTCTGATTGGCGAGATAAGACTGCAGTTCGGCCACACCTTCCCCAGTTTTCGCAGAGACCAGAAGAACCTCATAACCAATAAACCTATAGTCGGTGATTAGCTGGTGCACGTCGGCGTAGTCTTCCTCTTCAAGCATATCGGTCTTGTTGAGAATGAGTACGGGTTTAATACCCTGAAATTCAGAGGCCACCAGATAGCGATCGAGAAGATTACTGAATGGCGTGGGCTTCGGGGAAAACACAATGGCGATACGATCAATATTGGCCGCTACGGGACGCAGCTTGCCATAGATATCGGGACGAATAAGTTCTGACTTACGCTCCTGACGGGCAACCACAACCCCATGGGGTTCAGCAGGACGCCAGATAACCACATCCCCAGTAACCAAGCTTTCCAGATTGGCGCGCATATGGCAGCGAACAATACTGCCTTTATAGGGCGCTTCGGTACCCTCAATGTCCACCTGAGCACCAAAGTTAGTAATAACAGTGCCGGTAATTTCGGGGCCTAGGGCGTTGAGGTTTTGCAGGTCTTCTTCGCTGACCGACTTTTTAGCGGTGGCACGCTCGCGCCGTCGTTCCTGAATGGACTGGATACGATTTATCTGTCGATCATTAAGTCTGCGTTTGCTCATGTACCACTTTTACTCGTTGTAAAAAACGACCATCACTGGTCTTATTGGCTGCAAGGATATAGCATAAACGCCCGCAGTAACATTTTGTAAGCAACCTCGATAAACAGGCCGCCCTATGACAAATACCAATGCCCTTAATCTAATCTGGATTGATCTGGAAATGACCGGTTTGGATCCTCTTGTGGAGCGGATTATTGAGATAGCGACGGTGGTGACTGACGGGGATTTAAATGTTCTTGCCGAGGGTCCTTCTCTGGTGATTCATCAGGACGATACGCTACTGGATGCCATGGATGAGTGGAATACAAAACAGCATGGTGGCTCTGGCCTCACAGAGCGGGTGCGCAATAGTCAGGTTAGTGAACAGCAGGCCATGTCGGCGACTATTGATTTCTTGCGCGACTGGGTGCCAGCAGGGCAGTCTCCGATGTGTGGCAATACCATTGGTCAGGATCGACGCTTCCTGGTGAAATATATGCCAGAGCTCGCGGAGTTTTTTCACTACCGAAATCTGGATGTCAGCACCATTAAAGAGCTGGCTAGACGCTGGAAGCCTGAGTTGTTAGAGGGGTTTACCAAGAAGGGTAACCATCTGGCCATGGATGATGTGCACGACTCGATTGCCGAACTGGCCTATTATCGCGACGTTTTTATTCGCCCTTAATTACTTCTACGTTAACAGATTCGAGCTTGAGCTTTTGCTGCTCAATGGCCCATTGCACATGTTCCCGTACCAGTTCAGAGGGATGCTCTGCTTTGGCTTCCAGCTGTTGCAGAATATCTGCAGACCCGCTGGCATTGCCCAATCCAACCGCGAGATTACGCAACCAGCGCTCATGACCAATGCGGCGTATGGGCGAGCCTTCGGTCTTCGTTAAAAATTCTTCCGGCTGCCAATTAAATAGCGTCACCAGATCCGGATCATCAAGATTATGCCTTGGGGCGAAATCATCTTCTTTGGTCTGAGAGGCAAAGCGATTCCAGGGACAGATAATTTGACAGTCATCGCAACCAAATACCCGATTGCCCATTAAAGAACGCAGTTCCACCGGTATAGGCTCTTTGCTTTCAATGGTCAGATAGGAAATACACTTTCGGGCATCCAGCACATAGGGTTCAGGAAAGGCATTGGTGGGGCAGATTTTTAAGCAGGCCCGACAGTTACCGCAGCGATTTTCCTGTTCACTCTTATCTGTGGGTAGCGGTAATGAGGTGTAAATTTCACCGAGAAAAAACCAGGAACCGGCTTTGTCATTGAGCAGTAATGTGTTCTTTCCAATCCAACCCAGTCCGGCCTGCTCCGCCAGTGGTTTTTCCATAACCGGCGCACTGTCCACAAAGGGTCGTTGCTTGAGGTCGAGCTCGGGTAGTTCGGCATCAATTTTATTCACTAGCGCCTTAAGCCGCTGACGAATCAATTTATGGTAGTCGCGGCCTAGGGCATAGCGGGAGATATAGGCCTTATGGTCATTTTTAAGCACGGCCACCATATTGCGATCCGCCAGATAGTCCATACGCACCGAGATAACCCGCACCGTGTGATCCACGAGTTTGTCGACCACATAGCGTTTATCCCCATGTTCACCCATCCACTGCATAGAGCCCTGAAAACCATCGGCTAGCCATTTATTGAGCTGTTCTGATGCCTGATTTAAATCCGGTTCGACAATGGCTACCTGCTGAAAACCCAGCTCAGCGCCCCATGCTTTAATTTTCTTAGCAAGGTCGGCGAGCTGTTGTTCTTCTAGAGGCTTGTTGTGCATGTGTTATCGGCTGTTCTGGATTATAATTGCGCCAATTTTACGGGGATATTCGCTTCATGTCGCACACTCTTATTCAAGATGCCTTATTTACGGCCAAATCTGTTCGTGAACTCGATCGCCTAGTGATCGAAGAGCAGGGCATTCCAGGTATTATTTTAATGAAACGGGCTGGCCGGGCAGTACTGTCTGAGCTGCTTGATGCCTATGGTACGCCCAGTTTACTCAGCGTATTTTGTGGCTCTGGTAACAATGGCGGCGATGGCTATATTGTTGCGGCACTGGCCGCTGAAAAGAATATTGCTGTGCAGTGTTTTGAAATGGGCGGCACGTTAACCGCGGACGCCGCACTGGCGAAGCAATTTGCCGAGCAGGCTAAAGTAAGCTTTTATCCAGCCGACAGCGATGTCGAGTTGGTTCAGGGTGTGGTTGTGGATTGCCTGTTGGGCACAGGATTAAACGGCGAGATGCGCCAGCCCTATGCCGATGTTATAGATTTGATTAACGATTGCGGACTGCCGGTGGTTGCGGTGGATATCCCTTCTGGCCTCAATGCGGACACGGGTGCTGTTGCCAGCGTGGCGGTGCAGGCGGATATCACGGTGACCTTTATTGGCGCCAAGCAGGGGCTCTTTAGTGGTCGCGGTCCAGCGGTCTGTGGTGAAGTTATCTATGATTCTCTGGACATTGCAGAAGATGTTTTCCAGCAGGTGGATGCCAGTGCCGAATTGATGGATTTATCTGACCTGTTGGAACAGTTACCCGAGCCAGAGGTGGACGCCTATAAAACCCAGCGCGGTCACGGCATGGTCGTGGGTGGCGATCATGGTTTTGGTGGCGCTGCCATTATGGCCGCAGAGGCCTGCCTTAAAGTCGGTGCTGGTATGGCGAGTGTTGCCACCAGACCTGAACATGTTGCTGCAGCACTGGCACGTCAGCCTGAAATAATGGCCTGTGGTGTCACCTCTGGTCAGCAGTTGGAGCCACTATTAGATCGCCCAACGGTACTAATCACTGGTCCCGGTCTCGGCCGTTCCTCCTGGTCTGAGCAGTTGATGCAAAAAGCCGTGGCCGCCAACCTGCCGATGGTAATAGACGCGGATGGCCTGAATATTCTTGCGGAAGGACGTGTGGTGCCCAAGCCTGACGGTTCCCAGTGGGTACTTACGCCCCATGTTGGCGAAGCCGCTCGATTGTTGGGAGTTACCATTGCTGAGATTCAAGCAGATCGTTTCGCCGCAGTGGCGCAGTTGCAGAAAAAATACAATGCAGTCGTTTTACTTAAAGGCCCCGGCACTATTATCTCTGCACCTCAGGGCGAGCCGTTTAAGGTTTGCCCCTATGGCAACCCCGCCATGGCGACCGCAGGTATGGGTGATATTTTGAGTGGCCTAATCGGCGGTTTGATGGCCCAGGGTCTGACTCCACAAATAGCGGCAGAGTTGGGCTGCTGCCTGCATTCAGCAGCGGCTGATATGGCGGCGCAGGAAAAGGGCTCAAGAGGTTTAGTGGCTTCTGACTTGCTGCCCTATGTTCGTGACCTGTTAAATAATATCGATCAGGAAGCTCTGTGACTGCTGAGGTGACAAAGGTTTTAGCGACGGCAAGTATTGAGCTTGCCGGCGAGGCGGCGATGATTGAGTTTGGCGCCAAGATAGCGAGAGGGCTTTTAATTGGCGGAGGGCTCTCAATTGGCGGAGGGCTCTCAACTGGCGGAGTGCTCTCAACTTCCGAGGGTACAGAAAAACCCATTATTATGACCCTGCAGGGTGATTTGGGTGCCGGGAAAACGACCCTGAGCCGTGGGGTTTTGCAGGGACTTGGCCATGTCGGAAATGTAAAAAGCCCAACTTACACCCTGGTGGAACCCTATCAGCTTGCGTTCGGTGCGGTGTATCATTTTGATCTGTACCGATTGACCGATGCAGAGGAGCTTGAATACATGGGGTTTGCCGATTACCTGACCGATGGCAAGCTATGCTTGATAGAATGGCCTGAGAAAGGGCAGGGGTTTCTACCACAGACCGATATTGGCATTCAGATCAGTCAGCTCGAAGAGAGCCGCTGTGTTACTCTAACCGCGTATTCTGCTTATGCTGAGCAGTTGGTCAGTCAGTTAGGGATGATCTAGAGATTGAATATTAAGTTACAACAACGCATAACCAAACTCAGTCAATGGGGCGTCTTTTTTTCATGGATGGCGTCTGTGATGCTATCCAGTCCGCTCCTGCTGCTATCCAGTTCTGCCTCGGCAGCGGATATTGAATCGGTGCGAGTTTGGCGAGCGCCAGATAGCACAAGGCTGGTACTTGATCTGAGTAGTGCAGCCGACCACAAACTATTTGCCCTGCAAAATCCCAATCGACTAGTGATTGACCTCAGCGACAGCCAGGTCAAAACACAGTTCGATAAACTCGATTTAACCAATACGCCGATTGCAAAAATTCGCGCCGCCGTGCGCAATAAAACCGATGTCCGCGTAGTGTTGGATCTAAAAAATACCGTCAGTCCAAAAAGTTTTAGCCTCAAGGCCAATGAGCAATACAGCGACCGTTTAGTGATCGACCTGTTTGATAAAAAGCGGGTAGTTAGTCGCTCTGTAGAACAGGTGGTCAAGAAGAGAAATCCGAAAATAGTCATTGCGATTGATGCTGGTCACGGTGGTGAAGACCCCGGGGCTCTTGGGCCAAGGCGAGTCCGTGAAAAAGTTGTGGCCCTGCAAATAGCTCAAAAACTGGAAGCACTTTTTGATAAAAACCCCTATTTCGAAGGAGAGTTAGTGCGCACGGGTGACTATTATATTGCACTGCCAAAACGATCCAAAATTGCTCGTGATAAACAGGCTGACTTTTTTATCTCCATTCATGCGGATGCCTTTACTAATCCGAAAGCTTATGGCGCTTCGGTCTATGCGCTGTCTACCAAGGGCTCTACGAGTGCCTGGGCAACTAAATTGGCAGCCAAAGAAAACCGGTCCGATGAATTTGGTGGTACCAGCTCGCCCAGTGGCAATGCCTATCCTGACTATGTGCAGGGGGTGCTGGCGGATTTAATTCAGACTGGAACGGTAAGGGATAGTCTGGATGCCGGTAAGTACGTTCTTAAAAATATAGGTGGCGTCGCCAGACTGCACAAAAAGAAAGTTGAGCAGGCAGGCTTTATGGTGCTTAAGTCATCGGTGCCCTCGCTGCTGATTGAGACGGGTTTTATTTCTAATCCCAAAGAGGCGCGAGATTTAAGTACGCGCAGCTATCAGCAAAAAATTGCCAATGCTATTTATCAGGGGGTACTGCAATATCATTCTGATAGTCCTCCCGTCGGCACTTTGCTGGCCAAAAATGATGGAGAAATTGACCACAGTTATGTGATTATTCGCGGTGACACATTGTCAGAAATTGCGGCTCGCTATAACACCTCAGTGCGAAAAATTGTGCGCTACAATAAAATGAAATCCAATTCTATTCGGGTTGGCCAGAAAATTTTAATTCCCTCTAGTTAAAGGTTATAAAGCATGTCCGCTATCAAGATTCTCAGCCCGCAATTAGCCAATCAGATTGCTGCTGGCGAGGTGGTTGAACGCCCCGCATCTGTTCTTAAAGAGCTGGTGGAAAATAGCCTTGATGCTGGGGCTAAGCGCATTGATATTGAGATAGAGCAGGGCGGCGTCAAGCTGATTAAAATCCGTGACGACGGCCATGGTATTCCCGAGCACGAACTGGCTCTGGCCCTGAGTCGTCACGCGACCAGCAAAATTGATAACCTCGAAGATCTCGAAGCTGTTGGAACACTGGGTTTTCGCGGTGAGGCTCTGGCCAGTATTGCCTCGGTGTCGCGCTTGGCGCTCACCTCTAATTCTGGTGATAGCAGTGGTTGGAAAGCCGTATCGGAGGGTCGCGATATGGAGGTGGAACTCAAGCCTGCCGCTCATCCTCAGGGCACCAGCGTCGAGGTGCGGGATCTGTTTTTTAATACCCCGGCGCGACGTAAGTTTTTGAGAACCGAAGGCACCGAATATAACCGCATCGATGACAGCATCAAAAAGTTGGCCCTCAGCCGTATGGATGTGGCCTTTAGTTTGCGCCACAACCAGCGCGCACAGTTGACCTTGCGTCCGGCGAGGAGTCAGGCGGAGCAGGAAAAGCGGGTGGCAGATATCTGTGGCCCAGCATTTATGAAAGACGCCCTGTATGTGGACAATGATCGCACCGGTATTCGGCTCTGGGGCTGGATGGGTCTGCCGACGTTTTCGAGAAGTCAGGCTGATCTGCAGCACTTCTTTGTCAATGGTCGAGCGATTCGCGACAAGGTGGTATCTCATGCCGTGCGCCAAGCCTATCAGGATGTTTTGTACCATGGCCGTCATCCCGCCTTTGTTTTGTTTCTCGAGATTGAGCCCGCCGACGTGGATGTTAATGTGCATCCCACCAAACATGAGGTGCGCTTTCGAGACAGTCGATCTATCCATGGCTTTGTCTACAGCACGTTGCATCGAGCACTGTCTCAGGATCGACCGCAGGATCATTTGCAGGCTTCTGAGTCTGGCTTGAATACTAACCAGGATGCGGAGCAGCAGGCTGGACAGTCAACGATTCAGTTTCCTTCGGGTTCGTCTTTAGGCGCTCAAGAATCCCTATCAAACGTTCAAGGTTATTCATCCGGTCCGCAGGGGCATGGCTTTCAGTCTCGACCGCAGAGCTTTGGTGTGAATACACCCATGGCGGCTTATCAGGGGCTCTATGCTACTGAGATGCCCACGGAAGAGGGCGATATTCCTCCAATGGGTTTTGCGGTTGCTCAGCTCAAGGGTATTTATATTCTGGCGGAAAACGCCCAGGGCCTAATTATTGTTGATATGCATGCGGCTCACGAACGCATTACCTATGAACGGATGAAAACCGCCTTTGATGATCAGGGGCTTGTCTCTCAGCCACTGCTGGTACCAGAGAGTCTGGCAGTTAGTCAGCGTGAAGCCGATATGGCCGAACAGAGTGGTGAGGTGTTTGCGCAGCTTGGATTTGTCGTGGAGCGGGCCGCCAATGAAAGTATTATCGTGCGAGAGATTCCGGCTATTTTACGGGGTTCTGAAGTTGAGTCTCTGCTGCGTGATGTGATCTCAGACCTGATTGAGCACGGTACCTCGGAGCGTATTCGCAACCATATTAATGAAATTCTTTCGACCATGGCCTGCCATGGATCAGTGCGCGCTAATCGCAAACTCAGTGTGCCCGAGATGAATGCGCTGCTGCGTGATATGGAAGCGACTGAGCGCAGTGGTCAGTGCAACCACGGCCGTCCTACCTGGTCGCAGCTGACCCTAGACGAGTTGGATAAGCTCTTTTTGCGGGGCCGCTAGGGCCGTGAACAGGGACTCTCTGCCGCCTGCTATCTTTGTTATGGGGCCAACCGCCAGTGGCAAAACCGATCTGGCAATCGCACTGCGCCAGCATTTGCCGGTTGAGCTAATTAATGTGGATTCGGCCCAGGTGTATCGCCAGCTGAATATCGGCAGCGCCAAGCCAGATGCAGAGACTCTGGCTGCTGCACCTCATCGACTGATTGATATTCGCGACCCAATAGATGTTTATAGTGCGGCAGATTTTCTCGTCGATGCCCGCCGTGAAATGGCCGAGATTACTGCGTCCGGGAGAATCCCGTTACTGGTCGGCGGCAGCATGATGTATTTCAAGGTGTTGTTGGAAGGCCTGTCGGAAATGCCAGAAGCCGATCAGGATATTCGCCAGCAACTTGAGCAGCGAGCGGCTAAATCTGGTTGGCCCAGCCTCTATAAAGAACTACAGATGGTTGACCCAGAAACCGCCAGTCGCCTACATCCCAATCATTCTCAGAGAATACAGCGCGCCCTGGAGGTCTACCAGATAACGGGGACTCCCATGTCGGCTTTGCAGGCTCAGGCCTCCGTTGGTGGCTTACAGAATGACTACCAAATTCAACAGTTTTCCCTGATGCCGGAAAATCGTGGGCTACTTCACCAGCGGATAGAGCAGCGCTTCCATAAAATGATGGAGCAAGGTTTCGCGGAAGAGATGCAGGCCCTTTTTAAGCGGGGGGATTTACATGTAAACCTGCCAGCCATTCGCTGCGTAGGATATAGGCAGCTATGGGATTACTGTGCGGGAGACTGCACCCTGCATGAAGCTGTTGAAAAGGGCGTGATTGCCACCCGGCAATTGGCCAAGCGACAGATAACCTGGCTGCGCAATTGGCCAGGGGCGACAGAAATAGCCGTTGATGACGGCAAGTACTATTACAGTCCAGAATATATTCTTAATCGGTGCTTGAAAAAGCTGGAAGAAGCTCCCATATACTATACTAAGGGGCAAGAGTAGAATCCGCTCTGCGGTGAGACGCAATCCCACCGGACTTTTGCTGCGATAATTGTAGCACCCATTGAATTTTCAATAACAAGGAGTAGTAACATGTCAAAAGGGCATAATCTACAAGACCCTTTTCTGAATGTCTTAAGAAAAGAAAGAATCCCAGTGTCTATATTTCTGGTAAACGGTATTAAGCTTCAGGGACAGGTTGAGTCTTTTGATCAATTCGTCGTACTGCTAAAAAACACTGTGAGCCAAATGGTCTATAAACACGCAATATCTACAGTTGTCCCATCGCGCGCTGTGCGCCTGCCCGCTGCTAATGCAGCTGAGGGCGGATCATCGGATCAGGGATTTGACGATGATGCTGGCAATTATGGCGACGACAACTACTAAGCGGTGTCATTGTTCTTTGAGCGACCTAAGTCTGGCGAGAGAGCTGTTCTTGTTCATATAAAGCTGAATAGTGAGTCCGAACCTGAAGATCCTAGGGAGTTTGAAGAGCTAGTGATTTCTGCGGGTGGAGATCCGGTCGAATTTTTGACCGGATCACGCCCATCTCCCAGCGCGAAATTTTTTGTCGGTTCAGGCAAACTCGAAGAGATTAGCGCCGCGGTTAAAAGCGCCGATGCGCAGCTTGTTATCTTTAACCATAATTTATCCCCCAGTCAGGAACGTAATATTGAAGCCGAGCTTAAATGCCGGGTGCTCGATAGAACCGGTCTGATTTTGGATATTTTTGCCCAGCGTGCCAGAACCCATGAGGGAAAGCTGCAAGTCGAGCTAGCCCAGTTACAGCATCTGTCTTCGCGACTGGTTAGAGGCTGGACTCACCTTGAGCGTCAACGAGGTGGTATTGGTAATCGGGGTCCCGGTGAAACTCAGCTGGAATCTGATCGACGAATGGTGAGAGACCGTATTAAGGCTATTAAGCAGCGCCTTGATAAGGTGCGCAAACAGCGCGACCAGGGGCGGCGAGCGCGGACCAAGTCCGAGATTCCCACCGTGTCGTTGGTGGGTTACACCAACGCCGGAAAATCAACATTATTTAATAAGCTGACCAGCGCCGATGTCTATGTCGCTGATCAGCTGTTCGCGACTCTAGATCCGACCATGCGCCGACTCGACTTGGCGGAACTGGGGCCAGTGGTCTTTGCGGATACAGTGGGCTTTATTAGTCATCTACCGCACCGTTTGGTCGATGCCTTTAGAGCGACACTGGAAGAGGCTGCCTCGTCGAACCTATTGATGCATGTTGTAGACGCCTCAGCAGGGGATCGATCGGTCAATATTGTGCGGGTTAATGAAGTATTAAAAGAGATTAATGCTCACGACTTGCCAACGCTGATGATATACAACAAGATTGACCTGCTCGACGAAGTGAAGCCCCATATCGAGAGAAATGAAGAGGGCATACCCATTGCAGTTTGGGTGTCGGCACTGGCCGGTGAGGGGTTGGAATTGCTCCTCCAGGCCGTGGTTGAATGTCTGCCCAATAAAATTGTGCACCAGCATCTGCAGTTACAGCCGAGTCAGGGGGCATTTCGCGCCGCGCTCTATAGTCAAAAAGCTGTATTATCCGAGCAATCAGCGGAATCAGGTGTTATTAATTTAGAAGTGAAGCTGGCAGAGAGCGATTTTTTGCGTCTGCTTAAAAATTCGGGGTTGAAATTAGAAGATTTGGTCACATTGTAATAGCAGGCCTTCATTAGAAGAGCTAGCAGAAGCGCGAGAAGAGAATTTGTAGTCGTAGCCGTGCAGTTTAAAGGCTGCATCGTAGAAATACCTAAAATAGATCAACAATTAAAACTGGAGAAAATTATGGCCTGGAATGAACCGGGTGGTGGCAAGGATCCTTGGGGTGGTAATCAAGGCAACGACGGCCCACCAGATATCGATGAAGTGCTAAACAAACTCAAAGAGAAATTCGCTGGATTTGGTGGCGGTTCTAGTGGTGCTGGCGGCGGTGCAGGTAGCAGTAAAGGCCTGGTACCCGTGGTATTTATAGCGCTGACTATTATTTGGGGTCTGCTGGGCTTCTATCAGGTCGACGAAAAAGAGCAGGCGGTTGTGCTGCGTCTGGGTAAATACAGCGACACCCTAGGTTCTGGTCTGCAGTGGAACCCACCGATTTTTGACTCAGTAACCATTGTTCGTGTTACAGAAGAGCGACAGTATTCGGCCCGTGGCCTGATGTTGACTCAAGACGAAAACATTGTAGAAATCTCATTGACTGTGCAGTACAACATCGTCAATGCCAAAGATTTTGTATTGAGCATTAAAGATCCAGAGTTAAGTCTTAAGTATGCAACAGATAGTGCGTTGCGCCATGTTGTGGGTAGCACAGGTTTAGACGGTGTTATTTCGACTGGCCGTGAAGAAGTTGCCGTGAGTACCGAGGAGAAACTTCAGGATCTTCTGAATGTTTATAGCAGTGGTATTAACGTGGTCAAGATCAACATCGAAGAGGCGCGCCCACCGACAGAGGTTAAGGCAGCTTACGATGACGTGATCAAGGCGCGGGAAGATCTCGAACGTCTGGTTAACGAAGCTCAGGCTTACTCTAATGGCGTGATTCCAGAAGCCCGTGGTGAAGCACAGCGTCTCCGTGAAGAAGCTGAAGGCTATCTGTCTCAGGTGGTTTCTAAATCTCAGGGTGAAGCCAAACGTTTTACTGCGTTGCTAACAGAATATAAGAAGGCACCTGGTGTAACGCGTGAGCGTCTATATATTGATGCGATCGAAGAGGTGATGAGCAGCAGTACTAAGATTTTGGTGGACACTAAGGGCGGCAACAACATGCTCTATCTACCCCTGGACAAGCTGGTTCAGCAGGGTAATGCAGCAGGCGCAACTCGCGGCTCTGGCAGTGATTCCCAGATGGTTGATCGTATTGCCAATGAAGTGATTGAGAAGCTTCAGCGCAACAGCAATCAAATTCAATCGGAGAGACGTCGATGAATAATCTAATGAAAACCGCCATCGTAGTGTTGGTTTTGTTGATAGGCGCCAGCAGTTCACTGTATGTGGTTAGTGAATTTGAGCGTGGTGTAAAGCTACAGTTTGGTAAGCTGGTCGAAGCTGATATACAGCCCGGCCTGCACGTCAAAATTCCCTTTGTGGACAATGTGCGTATCTTTGATGCACGTATCCTCACCGTAGATGCGCAGCCAGCAAGCTTCTTTACTATTGAAAAGAAGCGTCTGATTGTAGATTCCTATGCTAAGTGGCGTATTGCCAATGTAGAAACCTACTATAAGGCAACGGGTGGCGTCGAGTCTGTCGCTCACAACCGTCTGGCCAATCGTGTTAATAACGGCCTTAGAAACCAGTTTGGTACCCGTACCCTGCATGAGGTAGTTTCTGGCGAGCGCGATCTGCTGATGAAAAACATCACTGCCGAACTCAACGACTCGGTACTGGATAGCCTAGGTATCGAAGTAGTCGATGTTCGCGTTAAGCGTATTGACCTTCCTCAGGAAGTGAGCAGCCAGGTATTCCGTCGTATGACGGCTGAGCGAGATAAAGAAGCCAATGAGTTGCGTTCAACTGGTAAGGAACGCGCTGAAAAGATTCGCGCTTCTGCGGACCGTGAACGCACTATTGAGGTGGCTAACGCTTACCGTGATTCTGAGAAATTGCGCGGTGAAGGTGATGCAAAAGCAGCGGCTATCTACTCTGAAGCCTATCAGCAAGACCCAGAGTTCTACTCGTTTATGCGTAGCCTCAACGCCTATAAATCTGCCTTCTCCAATAAAGGCGATATTATGCTAGTGGATCCAGGCAGCGACTTTTTCAAGTATTTGAACCAACAGAGCGGCAACTAATAGGGCGCTTAGGGTGACTGAACTGATTAAAGGCCTTAATCAGTTCAGAAACCTCTGCCACATTGATGGCGATTTTGCTAGAATTCGGAAACCGGGGCGACTCGGTTTTTTTACGCCGGTTCTGAGGTGATATTTAATGCTCGACGATGTAGGTAGAGCGATTGGTTTGATGCTGGTGTTTGAGGGAATCATGCCTTTTTTGGCGCCGAAACGGTGGCGTAATATGGCAGAGGTTCTGGCCACTATAGATGATCGCTCAATGAGAATAATTGGTCTGCTGAGTATGCTCGGTGGATTGGCGCTGCTGGTTTTTTGGCGCTAAACTTTAAAAAATGGGATTCCTGTGAAAAATGTAGATCGCTGGTTATTGCCGGATGGCGTCGATGACGTGCTTCCAGAACAGGCACAGGTTGTCGAGCACCTGCGTCGCCAACTACTTGATCTCTATCACAACTGGGGCTACGACCTCGTTATTCCACCCATGGTTGAGTTTACCGAATCACTCCTCAGTGGCTCCGGCAGCGACCTTGACCTAATGACCTTTCGTGTCACTGATCAAATCAGTGGACGCATGATGGGCATCCGCGCAGATATTACTCCTCAGACCGCCAGAATGGACGCTCACAGCCTCCGCAGAGACGGACCTAACCGTCTTTGTTATGCAGGTACCGTGTTGCACACACGTCCCCGTGGGCCCTTGGAATCGCGGACTCCCATCTCTCTGGGCGTCGAACTGTTCGGCGAGGCGACTTTGAGCGCCGATATCGAAGTTATCGAATTGTTTTTACAGACCCTCAAGAGTAGTGGTGTTGCTAATGTGCATCTGGACCTCGGCCATGTGGATATCTTCCGTGGCCTATTAGCCGTTGCCAATCTCGATAATGACCAAGAAAATCAGCTGTTTGAACTGTTGCAGCGTAAGGCCAGCGACGAACTCAGCGCCTGGATAGCGGCCAATGTTACAGACAGTAAGTTGGCGGGCTGGCTCAACATACTGCCGACCCTCGCGGGCAATGCGGAAGTGCTAACGGCTGCCAAAAAAGCCTTAGCCGGTGCACCGGAAACCGTATTAGCGGCCATTATGCAGCTTGAGCAGGTAGTTACGGCATTGCCAACAGGGGAAGTCACCGTCTATTTGGATCTGGGTGAACTGCCCGGATACCATTATCACACGGGCATTGTGTTTGCCGGTTATGTGCAGGGCTATGGTAAGGCGCTGGGTAATGGTGGTCGTTACGACCATGTTGGCGAAGCCTTTGGTCGCTCGCGCCCAGCAACCGGATTCGCCTTTGATCTCAAGTCATTAGTGACCCAGGGGAACACCCATTATGGTGCAGTAGCAGGCATATTTGTGCCCTATACCTCTGACGCCGAATGTCATCAGCAGGTTGCACTGTTACGCGCTCAGGGCAACCGAGTTGTGCAGGGTTTTGCTGACCAGGTTGTAAATTATCAAGAAATAAAATGTGATCGTCGGCTGGTGCAGCAAGACGGTCATTATGTGATTGAGAGTTTGTCCTAATTTAAACGTCGTCCTGATCTAAACAGTCAGTTAGTGTAATTTTTTCGAGTAAGAAATCTTATGGGTAGAAATGTCGTTATTCTTGGTTCTCAATGGGGGGACGAAGGCAAGGGTAAGATCGTTGATTTATTAACCGACAAAGCATCGTTAGTGGCACGATTTCAGGGTGGCCATAATGCCGGTCACACCCTCGTAATCGATGGCCAGAAAACGGCGTTACATCTGATACCCTCAGGTATCCTGCGTGAGCATGTCACCTGCGTGATTGGCAACGGTGTGGTGGTTGCACCAGATGCATTGCTCAAAGAAATTCATATGCTTGAAGCCCGCGGAGTAAAGGTGCGTGACCGCCTTAAAGTTTCAGGCTCATGCCCATTAATCCTCAGCTATCACATTGCCTTAGATCAGGCTCGAGAAGCAGCTCGCGGTGAGGCCAAAATTGGTACAACCGGCAGAGGTATTGGTCCTGCTTACGAAGATAAGGTGGCTCGTCGTGCACTGCGTCTCGGAGACATGGCTAATATGGAACGCTTTGCTGAAAAGCTCAAAGAGGTTCTTGAATACCATAACTTTGCGCTTACCCAGTATTACAAAACCGACCCTGTCGACTTTGACAAGACCCTCGCCGAGGCAAAAGAATGGGCAGCCGTACTCTTACCCATGAAAGCCGATGTGACCAAAATTCTCCACGATGCCCGTGAAGCTGGAGACCATATTCTGTTTGAAGGCGCCCAGGGCTCGCTGCTTGATATTGACCATGGCACCTATCCCTACGTAACCTCGTCCAATACCACTGCCGGTGGCACCGCCACAGGAACAGGTTTTGGCCCACTGTATCTAGACTATGTGCTGGGCATAACCAAAGCCTACACCACCAGAGTGGGTTCAGGTCCATTCCCTACTGAACTACATTGCGAGATCGGCCAGTACCTAGGCGAGAAAGGTCATGAGTTTGGTACCACCACTGGTCGTTCACGACGCTGTGGCTGGTTCGATGCCGTCGCATTGCGACAGGCAGTGCGCATTAATAGTATTTCAGGTATCTGCCTAACCAAGCTAGATGTATTGGATGGCTTGGACGAGGTCAATATCTGTATCGGTTACCAACATAAAGACGGCACCGACGCTGGCATTCCTATGCATGCCGATGATTTTGAAGATATCACGCCAATCTATGAATCAATGCCAGGTTGGAGCGATGTCACGGTTGGTGCTCAGCGTCTGGAAGACTTACCTCAGGCCGCGCGAGATTATATTGTGCGTATTGAAGAGTTGACTGGCGCCCCAGTAGATATCGTTTCTACGGGTCCAGATCGTGTAGAAACCATTGTTTTGCGTCACCCATTTTCGTAAACCTACGTTGTTAAAAAAGCCCGCGCTCGGTTAACCGGACGCGGGTTTTTTTAACCCTGGTTTCTGGCAAATAAGCCGGGTAGTTTAAACCCTAGCCTACAATATGTAGCCCTAAACCAATGAGACTACCAATCACCAGTGCGATATTGCTGAAGATGCTCATCACCGCCCCGGGTCCACGGATTTTGGGGTCTTTGAGGTACAGACTCGAGTAGATTTGCCGACCCAATAAAAATAAAACACCGGGAAGAAGTACCCAGCTAGCACTGACGTAATAGCTAAATGTAAGCATGCTGGGAATAAAAACAATCAACTGTTCCAGCGTATTTTGTTGTATACGAAATTTTATTTCCCACTCTTCATTGCCCGTTGTTTTAGGGGCCAAAACATTATTTTTTAGACGAGAAAAACCTACCCTAAAAGTAAATATCAGATACTGAAGTAGTGCGACCAATATAATGGCGATACTGTATTCCATGTCAATTTCCCTGTGTCGAATTTTTAAACCTAAAATTAATACCTATTACATATGGATAAAATTACGCGTCCATATTAAAAATAAGCCTAGACTAAAGCGCTACTTGATGCAGAGGAAAGCCCTTCGGCACCTACCTTTTTAACTATGCGAAAGTAAAATTTTTAGGTCTGCCCAGTTAACCCACCAGTAACCGCCAACAAAATTTGTCTGCTGTTACCTCTTGCGCAAACAAAATAACCCCTGTAACGTTATTCACGTAGCACTGAATAAAAACAAACGGTTTTCACGCCAGTTGCGTTTTATACAGGCGATAGAATTCCGATACGCTTGGGGTATTTATGCCACTAAAGATGTATATGGACATTATTCGTTTAAGCCGCGCTCGCCACCGACCTAAGGTGGTAAGAAATTCCTTTATCCTCGATATTTCCTTTTTAATAACCGCCTTCCGGCACTGTTACCTGTCTGGAAGGATGCGTTAATGGTGAATGAATACGCGACTGAAATCTGGCCACTGGCCGTCTATTTCGGCATGGTTATCCTTCTTGTTATTACGATGCTGGTACTGTCATGGTTATTGGGTCAGCGACGTCGCGAGCAGGCCACCAATGATCCTTTTGAGTCGGGCATTGTGGCGGTTGGTGACTCGCAAATCCGCATCTCCGTTGAGTTTTATCTGATCGCCATATTCTTCGTTATCTTCGATTTAGAAACCGTCTTTATCTTTGCCTGGGCAATTGCTTTCTTTGAGTTAGGCTGGCAGGGCTATTTTTCCATGTTGGTGTTTATCGCAATACTGGCATTGGCATTGATCTATGAATGGCGCTCCGGGGCACTGGAATGGGGCAATAAAACCCGTGTCGGTCTACCGGCCGCCAAGAGAACTCAAAAAATAATTGACCAGAGAGCAGCACAAAAACAACAACCTAAAGCGGCCGAGGACAAACAATGAAGTGGAGTTTAACGCGCCCTGAAGATGGCAATCTACTCAATCACAGTGATGAATTTATCGAAGAGCAGGTCAAGCGTAATGTCGCTTTCGCCAAGCTCGAGGACCTCGTTGCCTGGGGCCGCGCCCATTCACTCTGGCCATTCAACTTTGGACTGTCCTGCTGCTATGTAGAGATGGCGACCTCGTTTACCAGTCGTCATGACATAGCGCGCTTTGGTTCCGAGGTCATTCGTGCGACTCCAAGGCAGGCGGATTTGATGGTTATTTCCGGCACCTGTTTTCTCAAAATGGCCCCAGTGATACAGCGTCTCTATGAACAGTTATTGGAACCGCGCTGGATTATCTCAATGGGATCCTGTGCCAACTCTGGTGGTATGTACGACATTTACTCCGTAGTGCAGGGAGTGGACAAATTTATTCCGGTGGACGTCTATGTTCCAGGCTGCCCACCACGCCCTGAGGCATTGATGCAGGGCCTGATAATGTTACAGGAGTCTATTGGTAAAGAACGACGACCTATTACCTGGGCAGCTGGTGATCAGACGGTAATCAAACCGAAAAAAATCAGCAAACGGGATGAGTTGACCGCAGAGCGAATAAAAGCCACTGAATTGCGGGAACCAAAAGACGTGTAGATCGAATAAAAATTAAGGGGTTTTAATGCAGAAGGCTGAATCCAAGATTCATAGCCCGGTTGAAGAGGACCTGTACCGTAAGTTTGGTCAGGCCCTATTTATTGCTCAACCTAGCGCGGACGCAACACTCACATTGTGGGTGCCTCGCGATCGTTTGATCGATGTTCTGCAATACCTCAAGCCCAAATTTTCCATGCTCTATGATTTGTTTGCTATCGATGAGCGTACCCGCGCCAATCGTTCTGGCCAGCCCGCCTCAGATTTCACCGTTGTCTACCAGCTACTATCTCTAGATCGCAACGAAGATATCCGTATTAAAGTCGCCCTGTCTGAATCTAGCCTCAATATCCCAACGATTATTTCACTTTGGCCCAATGCCAACTGGTACGAGCGGGAAGTGTGGGACATGTTTGGTGTGATCGTTTCCGGACACCCCAACCTCTATCGCATTTTGTTGCCCCCCACCTGGGAGGGGCATGCCTTACGTAAAGACCATCCGGCCCGAGCTACCGAAATGGGTGAGTTTGAAATGGGCCCAGAGCGTGTGGCTAAGGAACAGGAAGCATTGCGATTTCGGCCTGAACAATGGGGTATGAAAAAAGCCAGCGACGACAGTGAATATATGTTTTTGAATCTGGGGCCAAACCATCCCAGCGTCCACGGTGTTTTTCGTGTTGCCCTGCAGTTAGATGGCGAGGTGATTGTCGATTCGGTCCCGGATATTGGTTACCACCACCGCGGCGCTGAGAAGATGGGGGAGCGGCAGACCTGGCACACGTTTATTCCTTATACCGACCGCATTGATTACCTGGGTGGGGTTATGAATAACCTGGCCTATATTCAGTCGGTAGAAATGTTGGCAGGTATTGAGGTGCCAGAGCGGGCAAAAATTATTCGTATTATGCTCTCTGAGCTGTTTCGTATTTCAAGTCACCTGGTGTTTTACGGGACCTTTGTTCAGGACGTGGGGCAGATGTCTCCGGTGTTTTATATGTTTGCCGACCGGGAAAAATTATTTGGCATTATCGAAGCCATCACCGGTGGCCGGATGCATCCGGCTTGGTTTCGCATAGGTGGTGTAGCGGCGGACTTACCCAATGGCTGGGATCGCATGATTCGTGAGTTTATTGATTTTCTGCCCGCGCGCCTTGATCACTACGACAAGATGGCCATGCAAAATAAAATGCTCAAGGCCCGCACGGTGGGCATAGGGGTGTATACCCAGCAAGAGGCCCTAGACTGGGGTATTACCGGCCCCGGCTTGAGAGCCACAGGTATTGACTGGGATGTACGTAAAAAGCGCCCTTACGGTGGTTATGATCAGTTTGACTTTGAGGTACCAACCTCCAATAACGGCGACTGCTACGACCGCGCAGAACTGCGTATTGAAGAGATGCGCCAGAGTCTAAAAATTATTCGTCAATGTCTGGATAATATGCCGGGCGGCCCCTATAAGAGTGACCATCCTCAGACCACACCGCCTCCCAAAGAGCGCACCATGGAAGATATCGAAACCCTAATTCACCATTTTCTAAATGTGAGCTGGGGACCGGTGATACCTGAGGGCGAGGCATCGGTAATGATCGAAGCGACCAAGGGAATTAATAGCTATCACCTGATTAGCGATGGCGGTACTAATTCTTATCGCACTAGAATTCGTACACCTTCTTTTCCACACCTGCAGCAGATTCCACTGATTAGTAAAGGTCTTATGATCCCGGATCTGATTGCCATTATTGCCAGCATTGATTTTGTGATGGCGGATGTCGACCGATGAATGATGCACAGATGATACAAACCGATGTAGGTTCAGCACTCAGCCCTGAAGAGCTTAGTGAGATAGATGCGGAGCTTGCTCATGTGCCCTATAAGTCTGGCGCGGCCATCGACGCCCTGAAAATAGTGCAGGCCAAGCGTGGCTGGATATCAGATCAAAGCCTGCAGGCCATTGCAAAATATCTTGATATGTCGGCAGAAGAGTTAGAGGGAATTGCGACGTTTTATAATTTAATTTATCGTCGCCCTGTGGGTAAAAAAGTTATTTTATTTTGTGATAGCGTGAGCTGTTGGATCTGTGGCTGTGATGGCATTAAACAAAAAATTACCGACGTCCTAGGTGTGGATTATGGCGAAACCACAGAAGATGATGCGTACACATTAATTCCGGTTCCCTGTTTGGGTGCCTGTGATAGGGCGCCTGTGATGATGGTAGGGGATGATCTACACACCCATTTAGATGAAGCCAAAATTGACGCCCTGTTTCCTGATAAAAACAAAAAAGCGGGAGGCAGTTCATAATGGAAAAAGTACTGACTCGTAATATTGGCCCTGACCTCCAGCCAACCGATCTCAAAGCCTATGAAGCCAATGGGGGTTATCAGGGCTTACGCAAAGCCCTCGCGGAGTCATCCCCAAAAGATTGCCTCGATGTTATTAGCGCCGCTAATCTTCGCGGTCGTGGCGGGGCAGGTTTCCCAACAGGTATGAAGTGGAGTTTTGTCCCCATGGGGGATAAGTGCACCCCGGGACATAAGTACCTTGTCTGCAACGCGGATGAGATGGAACCCGGCGCCTTTAAAGATCGCCTGCTGATGGAATACGATCCTCATCAACTTATTGAAGGCATGATTCTCAGTGCCTATACCATTGGGGCCGATATCTCCTATATCTTTATTCGTGGGGAATATGTGGTGGCCATTCAGCGCCTGCGAGATGCTCTGACCGAATGCTACGCCGCGGGCTACCTAGGTGACAATATTCTCGGTTCTGGCTTTAGCCTTAATATGTATATACATCCCAGTGCGGGTCGCTATATCTGCGGTGAAGAGACCGCCCTAATTAATGCCTTAGAAGGCAAGCGCGCCAACCCCAGAGCCAAGCCACCATTTCCCCAAGTCAGTGGTTTATGGGGTCGTCCAACCATTGTTAACAATGTGGAAACTCTGTGTAATATTTCCCACATTATAGATCGTGGTGCGGACTGGTTTAAGACACTGGGGGTAGGGGAAGACAGTGGTACCAAGATGTTTGGTGTTAGCGGCAGAGTCAAAAATCCGGGCTGTTGGGAACTCCCTATGGGCACCCCAATCCGACATATTCTCGAAGACCGTGCCGGCGGTATGCAAGATGGTCTGCAACTTAAAGGATTTTTGCCTGGCGGCGGTTCTACGGATTTCTTAACGCCGGACCATCTTGATCTGGCTATGGACTACAACGTGATAGGTAAAGCCGGCAGCCGCATGGGCACCGGCACCATGATTATTCTCGACGACCAGACCTGCCCTGTAGGCATGGTACTTAACCTTATTCGTTTCTTTGCCCACGAATCCTGTGGATTCTGTACTCCCTGCCGTGATGGACTGCCCTGGACCCGACAGGTACTTGAAGATATAGAGTCTGGCCGTGGCCGTGCTGAAGATCTCGATACTCTGGCCTATCAAGTGAGTTATATCGGCGCCATGGGTAACACTCACTGTGCATTGGCACCAGGTGCCATGGAGCCTCTGCAGAGCGCCTTAAAATACTTCCGCGATGACTTCGACCGCCATATTTCTGGCGGCAGCTGTCCGTACCATAGCCATACTAGACAGGGAGCTTAGACGATGCCGACGATATATATCGATGGTCAGGCCCTTGAAGTAGCTCAGGGTGAGAACATTCTAGAGGCCTGCCTGAATGCAGGCATGGATCTGCCGTATTTTTGCTGGCATCCGGCGATGGGTTCAATTGGTTCCTGTCGTCAGTGCGCACTGGTGCAATATCAAAATGAAGAGGACACCAGAGGCCGCATAGTGATGGGCTGTATGACCCCGGTCACCGAGGGAGCTAGATTTTCATTGAATGCTGAAAATGCCACCGAATTTCGCAGTGCCGTGGTGGAGTCACTCATGCTTAACCATCCCCATGACTGCCCGGTATGTGGTGAGGGCGGTGAGTGCCATCTCCAGGATATGACGGTGATGGTAGGCCATAGAGATCGTCGCTATACCGGCAAGAAAAACACCCATCGTAACCAGTATCTGGGTCCCTTGATTCACCATGAGATGAATCGCTGTATTACCTGTTATCGCTGCGAGCGTTATTATCGCGACTATGCGGGCGGCAAAGATTTAGGTGCCCAGGCTTCTCATGATCATGTGTATTTTGGTCGTCACGAAGATGGGGTTCTGCAGAGTGAGTTCTCGGGTAATCTCGTTGAAGTCTGCCCCACAGGCGTATTCACCGATAAACCCTTTCTAAAACATTACAGCCGTAAATGGGATTTACAGTCTGCGCCCTCTATCTGCAGTGGCTGTGCGGTGGGCTGCAATATTGCCCCCGGCGAACGCTACGGAAAACTAAAGCGTGTGCACAACCGTTATAACCATGAGGTGAACGGTTATTTTCTCTGTGATCGCGGTCGGTTTGGCAGCGGCTATATCAACAGTGATGCGCGGTTGGATTATGCAGGTATTAAAAAAACTGACGGCCGTTTTATGGCGGTGCATCAGCAGCAGGCTATAGATACAGCGGCGAGCTGGATAAAAAATAAAAAGGTGGCCGGCATAGGTTCCCCAAGGGCGTCTCTTGAAGCCAATTATCTCTTGCGAGAGCTGGTGGGCCGGGACAATTTTGTGGCTGGGTTCTCTGACAGCGAAGCTGAGATTATGGGCACCATTGTGCGCAGCCTTAAAAATACCACGGCAAGTAATCCGTCTATCAAACAGATGGAAGCCGCTGATGCCATTTTAATTCTTGGTGAAGATGTCACCAATACGGCTCCCCGCGTTGCGCTGGGGCTGCGGCAATCTGTGCGCAATAAAGCCTTAGAATTGGGTGAGCAGATGGGGCTGCCGCCCTGGCAGGACGCTGCTATTCGCAATCTTGCTCAGGATCAGCGGTCACCGATGATGATTATTTCAGCAATGGATACCAGATTAGACGATGTGGCCAGTCGCTGTGTGTCACTGGCTGCCGATGATATTGCGTCCTTCGGTTATGCCGTGGCAGAGGTCTTGGCGGGTGGCAAGAGTGGAGATGTCGCTGTGAACGAAGCCGCTGAGATTTTACTCGGCGCCAAAAAGCCCTTGATCGTTAGTGGTTCCAGTATGTTGCATTCCGGAATAGTAAACGGCGCTGTCGCCGTTGCTGAGGCATTGGAATCACAGGGCAAGCAAGCAATGTTGAGCCTCTGTGTGGCAGAGTCTAATAGTTTGGGCCTGGCGCTGCTGGTGGATTCTCCACTTAAAACGAAACCCTTGACCCTCAGCAAGTTAGCTAAAAAATCCGGCAAGTTAGATACCCTCATTGTTTTAGAAAACGATCTCGAACGTCGCGCTAGTAATACTGATATTGAATTGCTGGTAAGGGGCGGGCCAAAGATTGTCAGCATGGATATTTTAGAAAACTCAACGCTAAATAATTCTGATCTAGTTTTACCCGCAGCTTCCTATGCAGAGTCACAGGGTACCCTAGTAAGCAGTGAGGGGAGGGCCCAGCGCTACTTCCCCGTCTATCAACCGGCCGCCGAGCGGCTACCCAGCTGGCAGTGGATGCTGCAACTCGCTGATGCCTGTGAGCATAAAACTCTGTCTGAGCTAGAACACTTTGATCAGGTGGTAGCGGCCTGCGCCGCTAGCCAGCCTTTGTTTGCAACCTTGGTTGATGTAGCGCCCATGCGTGATTATCGGAGTCAGGGCCAAAAAATCCCTCGTCAGACTCATAGATACAGTGGTCGCACAGCCATGAATGCGGGAGTTTCAGTCCATGAGCCTCAGCAGCCTGAGGACACAGAAAGTCCCTTATCCTTTAGCATGGAAGGGCTAAATCGCGATGAAGCCGCTTCTTTAATTCCCTTTGTTTGGTCGCCTGGATGGAATTCCAATCAATCATTACAAAAGTTTCAGGCCGAGGTGGATGGGCCATTGAAGGGAGGTACTGCTGGCGTACGCATAATTCAATCAACGGGTGCAGGGGCTCTTCAATCATCAGAACCCGCGGAACAAAAATTAAAACCCCATCAGTGGCATCTGGTGCCTGTGCATCAGGTGCATGGTAGTGAAGAAATGTCTGCTAACACTGACGAAATTGCCGAGTTAGCGGGACGGGCCTTTATTGCTATTGGTGAGAAAGTTGCCGAAAAACTGGGTGTTACTGAGGGAGATGGGCTAGTTGTGACTCAGGGTAAAACTGACATTTCTCTTCGGGTAAAAATACTGTCAAGAGTGGCCAAAAACTGTGTGGGCTTCAGTGCTGGATACTCTGAGACCCTAGGGCTAACAGCAGGCAGTCTGGTATCTCTGGTTAAAGACCAACAATGGGTGAGGCCAACATCACAGATGATAGCCACGGATAAACGTACTGGCACCCAGGGAGGATCTGCCCATGTCTGAGTTGATGCCGGTGTTGTTGGCCCTGACAATTTTGATTGGCGGTGTTGCGGGTGCCGCGATACTCACCTGGTTTGAGCGCCGCTTGCTGGGTGTATGGCAAGACCGTCATGGTCCCAATCGACTCGGCCCGCTGGGTATAGGTCAGGTTCTGGCGGACATGATTAAGCTGCTATTTAAGGATGATTGGGTTCCTCCCTTTTCCGATAAAGTGGTATTTATCTTTGCCCCTACTGCCATTGTAGTCGCCATGATGATGGGCTTTGCAGTGGTGCCTTTCGCGCCAGGCATGATGATTATCGACGTCAATATCGGCCTGCTGTTCTTTCTTGGAATGACCTCACTGGCCGTTTACAGCGTGCTACTCGGTGGTCTGGCTTCAAATAATAAATATGCGCTGCTGGGTGGTTTGCGCTCGGCGGCTCAGATGGTGAGCTACGAAGTGTTTATGGGCCTGTCACTGATGGGCGTGGTGATGATGAGTGGCAGTTTTAGCCTGGTGGACATTGTTGAAGCTCAGACTGATGTTTGGTTTTGTTTCTCACAGATTCTGGGCCTTATTGTTTTTGTTATCGCCGGTATAGCAGAGAGCCATCGCTTGCCTTTCGATTTGCCCGAAGCGGAGCATGAACTCACCGCGGGTTTCCACACTGAATATGGCGGCATGAAATTCGCGATGTTTATGCTCGGGGAATATCTTGGATTGATGTTGATTTCCTGCATGATCGTGACATTATTTTTTGGTGGCTGGCATGGCCCAGCGCTAATCGGCCACTGGTTACCGCCACTGTTCTGGTTCGGTTTTAAAGTATTTATTGTTATCTGTTTCTTTGTACTTTTACGCGCTGCCATTCCTCGACCTCGCTACGACCAGCTTATGTCGTTGGGGTGGAAGGTGATGTTGCCGATTACGTTAATTAATCTGGTGATCACAGGTGCGGTCTTATTGTGGATGGAGGGAGCTGCCTAATGTTGAGTGAACTGCGAACGATTTGGGAGGTGCTGAAACATACCTTCACCAAGGCGGAGACGGTGCAGTATCCCGAGGAGATGCCCTATCTTTCTCCCCGTTATCGCGGGCGTATTGTGCTCACTAGAGATCCGGATGGAGAGGAGCGCTGTGTGGCCTGTAATCTCTGTGCGGCGGTCTGTCCGGTGGACTGTATTGCCCTGCAGAAAGATACGCGGGAAGACGGTACCTGGTATCCAGAGTTTTTCCGCATTAATTTCTCCCGATGCATTATGTGCGGTATGTGTGAGGAGGCCTGTCCCACCTATGCGATTCAGCTGACACCAGATTTTGAAATGTGTGAGTACGATCGCCAGAATATGGTGTACGAAAAAGAACATTTATTAATTAATGGGGTGGGTAAGTATCCGGACTACAATTTTTATCGGGTGTCCGGAATGCAAACGGCCACTAAGGATAAAGGCGAGGCTCAAAATGAGGCTAGACCTGTTGATACTAAGAGTCTGTTGCCATGATTATTTTAATGCTAGTTGGATTTCCGCTGGGAGCGATGATTGCCGGCATGGGTTCTACTCCCTGCTCTGTGACACGCCGTAAATACGTCCCTGTAGGCTCTACGCCAGCATCCCTGCTGGCGACGGTCACAGAACAAGTAGCAGAGCCCATGCCTATGATGCCGATGGAAATTGGGAGGTCTTATGCTTGAGATTACGCTTTTTTATGTTGCGGCGACGGTAGCCTTGGTTGCCACGGTATTGGCCATGACTCGTACCAATGCGATTCATGCGTTGATCTATCTAATTGTTTCCCTGTTGGCGGTGGCGGTGATTTTCTTTTTGATCGGCGCGCCATTTGCGGCGGCTCTGGAAATTGTTATCTATGCAGGGGCCATTATGGTGCTGTTTGTGTTTGTCATCATGATGCTCAATCTGGGTGAGAAGGGTGACCAGCAGGAACGTCAATGGTTGTTACCTAAAATTTGGGCGGGACCTGCGCTTTTGGCGGCGGTGCTATTTGCTGAATTACTCTATGTGATTTCTACGGTTGAGGGGCCTGTGTCTACCACGGCGGTCAGCGCAAAAGAGGTGGGCCTGGCACTGTTTGGGCCCTATGTCTTGGCGGTTGAGATTGCTTCTATGCTTTTGTTGGCGGGTCTTGTGGGTTCGTTTCATCTTGGGCGTCGCTATTTAGAGCGGGATGGTTTTGATGATGGGAGTGAAAAATAATGGATGGCCTGAACATTCCACTTAATCATATTCTCCTAGTGTCATCTCTTCTGTTTGCTATCGGCATGATGGGTTTGATGATTCGGCGCAATATTATTTTTATCCTGATGTCTCTTGAAGTGATGCTTAATTCTGCGGCTCTGGCATTTGTTGCTGCGGGCGCTCACTGGGGGCAGCCGGATGGGCAAATTGTATTTATGTTGATTCTTACAGTTGCAGCTGCCGAAGTGGCGGTGGGGTTGGGTCTAGTGCTGCAGGTGCAGAAGCGATTTAAAACATTAGATATGGACCATGCTAACAGGATGAGGGGTTAATAATGCGCGAGCTTATTTGGCTGATTCCACTTATCCCGCTACTTAGTTCAGTGATCCTAATGCTCGCTGGCAGTCGATTGCCGCGTCTGATGATTGGTATTACTGGGGTAGGCTCGGTTGGCCTTGCTGCTCTATTAACATTGACCACTGGCCTTAATTTTATGGCTAACCCAGAGCCATTCCAGGTAACCCTATGGACCTGGATGCAGGTGGGGAGTTTTGCACCTGGGGTCGCCTTTTATTTTGATGGCCTGACACTGGTGATGATGTCGGTGATTACTGGGGTAGGTTTTTTAATTCATCTTTTTTCCACAGAATTTATGGAACGGGATGAGAGTTATGCCCGTTACTTTGCCTATTTAAATATGTTTGTGGCGGCCATGTTAGTGCTGGTGATGGCGGACAATTTACTGCTGCTTTATTTGGGTTGGGAAGGCGTAGGGGTCTGTAGCTATTTGTTGGTTGGTTTCTGGTACCAAAATAGCGCCAATGGTCAGGCGGCACGCAAGGCCTTTATCGTGACGCGTATTGGTGACACGGCCATGGCCCTGGGTCTATTTTTATTGTTTACCGAGTTGGGTACCTTGGATATCCAGGCCATGGTCGGGATTGCTAACGAGACCTGGCAGGTTGGTGACAACGTTGCTCTGATTGCCTGTCTGTTATTGCTTGCGGGTGCTGTGGGCAAGTCAGCTCAGTTACCACTGCATACCTGGTTGCCCGATGCGATGGCTGGCCCGACGCCGGTCAGTGCCTTGATTCATGCGGCCACTATGGTGACTGCGGGCGTTTATTTAATTGCTCGTACCCATGGACTGTTTTTACTGGCCCCCGAGGCGATGATGGCGGTGGCGATTATTGGTATAGCGACTACATTGATGGCGGCTTTTACGGCATTGATGCAGTCGGATATTAAACGGATTCTTGCCTACTCTACGATTAGTCAGATCGGTTATATGTTTCTGGCCCTGGGTGTGGGTGCCTGGACTGCGGGTATCTTCCATCTTATGACCCATGCCTTTTTTAAAGCACTTCTATTTTTGGGGTCTGGCGCCATTATTCACTGTCTGCACCATGAGCATAATATTTTTAAAATGGGTGGGTTGCGCACCAGAATGCCGGTGACCTTTTGGAGCTTTATGATTGGCTCGGCGGCGCTGGCGGCACTGCCTATGACTAGTGGTTTCTTTAGTAAGGACCAAATTTTACTGCAGGCTTATCAGATGCCGGGTATGGGTCCCTGGCTTTGGTTGGCAGGTTTGCTGGGTGCGCTACTGACGGCGATCTATAGTTTTCGGTTGGTCTTTGTGGTGTTCTTTGGGGCCGCTAAGACAGAGCCAGATAAAGATACTGGCTGGCGCATGGCGGTACCTCTGACGGTCCTCTGCGGACTTTCGCTGATTGGTGGTTACTTTATTATTCCGGTGCAGGATGTTTTCCTTGCGGGCAGTGGAGATCACCCTGCGCACTGGGTTGAATATGTCTCTATCGCTGTACCCTTAGTTGGTGTGTTGCTGGCCTATCTTATTTTTCATACGGGTCAACTTAAGGTGGATGGCGTAGTTAACTCAAAAGTGGGTCAGACATTGCGTCAGTTTTGGCTGAGTGGCTGGGGTATCGATTGGCTCTATGACAGACTTTTTGTTCGGCCCTATTATGCGATATCTGGAATGCTTAAGTCGGAACCGGTGGATGCCGTTTATGGATTGATAGTGGCCATTAATCAAACCTTTAATCACTGGCTCAGCCGGGCTCAGACTGGCCGAATGCGTTGGTACATTGTCAGCATGGTATTTGGCTTAGTGGTACTGCTCACGCTCGCGCTACAGATCTCCCCGGAGGTGCTCTGATGGTTATGGTTAACCTGATATTGATACTGCTGGTGGGTGGTGTACTGGCTTTGCTGTCTGAGCGGGTCAATGAAAATATGCCGCGCAGAGTGGCACTGGCGGTGGTGCTGTTTGACCTGATTTATTTTTTGAACTTTCTATCGGGTATGCCCGATCTGACTCAGCTGCAGGCGCCCTTACCCAATGATCCCAGTACCTGGTTGATGCACTTTAAGGCGGATTGGATTCCGGCTTTTGGTATTAGTATAGAGTTCGCACTCGATGGTATTAGCATGCTCATGGTGCTGTTAACGCTTGTCCTGGGTGCGGTGGCGGTGAGCGCTTCTTGGACTGATGTTATTGTGCGGCGTGGATTCTTTGAAGCCAACCTGCTGTGGACGCTGGCTGGTGTGCTGGGGGTTTTTATGGCCCTGGATCTGTTTTTGTTTTTCCTGTTTTGGGAAGTCATGTTAATTCCCATGTATTTTATGATCGCTATCTGGGGTCATGAAAATCGTGGCTATGCGGCCATGAAGTTCTTTATCTTTACGCAGGCCAGCGGCCTGCTTATGTTGGTCTCTATACTGGCACTGGTTGCGGTTAATCAGAGTGCCACGGGGCAGTGGAGCTTTAGTTATTTCGATCTACTCAATACTCCTATGGCCGAGGCGGCCGCTCACTGGCTAATGCTGGGGTTCTTTATTGCCTTTGTGGTGAAGTTACCCGTGTTTCCCTTTCATACTTGGTTGCCCGATGCTCACACTCAGGCGCCGACTGCGGGCAGTGTAATTCTGGCGGGTATTCTGTTGAAGACCGGTGCCTATGGTCTGATTCGTTTTGCCGTGCCGCTGTTTCCTCAGGCGGCGATGGATTTCTCTTATGTGGCGATGGTGCTTGGTGCGGTTGGCGTGGTTTATGGCGCCGTGCTGGCCTTTGCGCAAACTGACTTTAAACGCCTTATTGCCTATAGCAGTGTCAGCCATATGGGCTTTGTACTGTTGGGGGTTTATGCCTGGAATGAGCTGGCGCTGCAGGGTGCAGTGATGCAAATGGTGGCTCATGGTTTTAGTACCGCGGCACTGTTTATGATTGCTGGTTCTTTACAGGAGCGGCTGCATACCAGAGATATGCGCGAGATGGGTGGCCTGTGGCAACAGATGCCGCGCATGGGTGCGGTCGCTATGTTCTTCGTGGTGGCCTCATTGGGACTGCCCGGTCTGGGAAACTTTGTTGCCGAATTCCTGGTGCTGTTGGGTCTCTTTCAGGTTGATCCCTGGCTTACGGCAGTGGCCGCTCTGGGGCTTATTACAGGGGCAGCCTATTCGTTAATTCTAATGCAGCGCGCCTTTCAGGGAGAGCCCAATCCAACCTTAGCGGATCAGGGACTGATAGATTTTGGTCCTCGTGAAATGCTGACCATGGCCGTTATGATGCTAGCACTTATTGGCCTAGGTATTTTTCCTCAGCCGGTTTTGGATATTGCTCAGCCAGTGCTGCAAAGTTTGCTGGAGGTGACCCGATGAACGGACAATTAATGATGGCACTGATGCCCATTCTGGTGCTGTCCCTGACTGCTGTTGTACTGATGATACAGGCGTCGGTGAAACGGGATCAGTCCGTGGCCTGGGTGATTACCGCCCTGGGTTTATTATTGGCGCTCTGGGGTGCAGGTTATGCTCGAGGGTTTACTCAGCCAGTGACGGTGTTGCTAATGGTGGATGACTGGGGTCTATTTTTTACCACCTTGATTTTAGTAGCTGCGCTGGTGACATTGATTCTATCCAAGGATACTTTTTCCCCAGAGGGCGAGCGCAAAGAGGAATATTATCTACTGCTGGTGCTCAGCGTTTTAGGGGCAGTGATATTGATACAGTCTAGCCACATGGTGTCTCTACTGTTAGGTATGGAACTGATGGGTGTGGCGCTCTATGCCATGATCGCCTTTCCAGAAAAGGGCCAGCGTCCTCTCGAAGCGGCGATTAAGTATTTAGTTTTGTCAGCCTGCGCCTCGGTGATGCTGCTTTATGGTTTTGCATTGATCTATGCCGCAACCGGTGAATTGAGCTATGCAGGCATTGGGCTAAAAGCATCCATCGCCTATGATCAAAATCCAATACTACTTATGGCCGGTACGGCCATGGTATTGGCCGGTATCGGTTTCAAGTTGTCGGTAGTGCCTTTTCATATGTGGACGCCGGATGTCTATGAGGGTGCACCCACCCCAGTGACTGGGTTTCTAGCCACGGTTTCAAAAGGGGCAGTCTTTGTGGCCTTAACCAGATTCTTTGTGGAGGGGCAGCTTTATGAATACCAGTCGTTAATGACAGCACTGGCGGCGGTGGCCATTGCCTCTATGTTAATAGGTAACTGGTTGGCCCTGCGCCAGGAAAACATTAAGCGTCTGCTGGCCTATTCTTCTATTGCCCACTTTGGTTATCTGCTTGTGGTGTTGATCGCGCTCTCTTATAGCGGCGCCGAAGCGGGCTTAATCCGCGAGGCAATTACGTTCTATTTGGCGGCTTATATCCTGACGACATTGGCAGCCTTTGCTGTGATTGCCAGTATCGCAGGGGAAGATGAAAGAAAAAATCGTATCGCCTCATTTGACGGCCTATTCTGGCGTAGGCCTATCCAAGCATTTAGCTTAACGGTCGCCATGCTTTCTTTTGCAGGTATCCCACTGACGGCTGGCTTTATCGGAAAATTCTATATCATTAGTGTGGGTATTCAGTCTCAGCTATGGTGGCTGATCACGGCACTGGTGATAGGTAGTGCGATTGGAATTTATTATTACCTGCGCATTATTTTTGCCATGACTATGTCTGCTGGTATGTCTGTTAATGATGAGGGTAAAGATGAGATAAATGTCGCGCAAAATGCCTCAGTATCCTCACAGGACGTATTGGCTATGCTATTACTAATAATGGTGTTATTACTTGGCACTTGGCCGCAACCGTTTATTGAATTTGCGGGTCGGCTCTAGCCTCAATTCCAACAATGATTTATCAGAAAATAGAAAAAGTAATTAAAAAACAACAGGAGTACCCTATGTTACGTTCAGTTGATCTAAGTGATTACATGCTCCATGATCCGGTGAAAATTTCACCTGAAGATGAGGTGTTTACGGCTATCTCCCTTATTCAAGACAACAAAGTATCTGGCGTCTGCGTTGTAGATGGCGAAGGTATGTTGGTTGGGGTGCTTTCAGAATTGGACTGTCTGCGAGCAATTCTGGGTGCAACCTACAATGAGAATGGCTATGTGGGTAAGGCCAGTGAATATATGAGTAGAGATGTTGATTTTTGCGATATTCATGCCGACCTTGTGGATGTGGCTACCGACATGCTGGCTAAGGGGCATCGTCGCCGACCCGTGCTAGATCATGGCAAATTGGTTGGGCAGATTACCTGCCGACAGCTATTGAGTGTGGTGAGCCATTTTAATGAGACCGCGGCGAAGGCTACTTAATTCGCAACTCTGAAGGCTTTTTAATTCTGCTGCCGCTGGGGCTTTCTAGTCAAGCTGCTGCTAAAGCCTCTTGATCTGACGATTACTGTCTAGCTGATATAAATAATCCACTCGGCTGGGCATTTCTTCCAAGCAATGTTCAGTAATACGCTGATAATACTGAATAAATCGCAGTATCTCAGCAGCATTCATCAGGGGCTTGGCCATTTTTCGCTCCTGTTCAAGACGCCATTTAAAGATGGTATCGAACGACGGGGCGCACAACATCAACAATGTATCCGCCAGTCCAAATAGCCTTTGATAGTCATCAGCCAATGCCGTATTGACGTAAGTGCGCCAAACAGCATCGGCGTCTTCTAAGGCTTCAAGTTCATTAATGGGAGTCACCAGGGCTGATTGCTCCTGGGCGGTTGCACCCATACACCAGCCCTCCAAAATAATTAAGCCAACCGGGCCTCGAACGATTTCACATTGTTCAGGGGCCAAGCGATCATCCGTGCTCTTATCGAACCGAGTAATTAATGTGTCGGATTCTGCCTCCACCAGGCCATTAATCGTGGCAATAGCCAGATCCACATCATGGGTCCCAGGCACACCTCGGGTTGCTAGTAATGGGTGGACATCTTTAGCCAGTTGCAGGCGCTCGGCCTTGCGGAGATAGAAGTCATCCAGAGACAGCGCGACAGTGCGGATATCATGTTGTTCGGCGATACAGGTGCAGAGATAGTCTGCCAGAGTAGACTTACCTGAGCCCTGAGACCCGTTAATGCCAATAATTCGGGTTCCCGAATGACCGGTAGTCTGTTGCTTAGCAAAGTCCTCCAAAAGAGGACTATACCAACGTTGGGCTGTTTCAAGATAGCGCTCGGGAAGTTGATTGCGCTGTAGAAATTGTTGCTGTGCGGGCGTCATAGGCTGGAGGCTAATGGAGTCTGGGGTGTGACCATAGATTAGCATAGCCCCGCGAGGTAAAAACAGTCTCCCGAGAAATAATATAAGCGTAGTGTCTAACGCGCTATTTTTGAGGGGAATAGGAAGTGATCTACGCACCATTTAATCGTTCATCTGTGCAATAATCAGTAAAGTTTAAATTTAATTGGATAACCCAAAGAATATGAAACAGATACTGCTTAGCGCCAAAGTAATCCTTGGGACCTTCTTTTTCCTGGTAATCACTCAGTCGATACCAGCCTTTGCTGGTAATGTGATTCTGATTATTGGTGATGGCATGGATGATGCGCAGATCACCATTGCACGCAATTATCTCGTTGGCCCTAGGGGCAAACTTAGCCTTGATCACCTCCCGGTGAGAAGTAGTGTTCAGGTGCTCAGCGTCTCAGATCAGAATCCTAAGCAGGCTGTCTATGTTGCTGATTCCGCCAATAGCGCCACAGCAATTGCCACTGGAGTAGTAACTAGCCGAGGGCGAATAGGGACGACAGCAGGCACTGATCTTGATGTTATCAATATTATAGACTTGGCGCAGGAGCGCGGCATTAAAACAGGACTTGTTACAACGGCGAATGTCACTGATGCTACCCCAGCAGCATTTTATGCCCACACGAACAATCGCGACTGTGAAAATCCCAGCCTGATGGTTGATGTAGAAGTCTATTCTGACGTCTTTGTAGACTGCTCGGCGGATCTAAAAAGTAACGACGGCAAGGGTTCAATTTCGGAGCAGCTAGTTGGCTCTGGTGTCGATGTGTTTTTGGGTGGGGGTTTAAAGCACTTTACGGTTCCTGCTGAAGATGCTGGAGACGAAGTACTCGCGATGGCTAAACAGGCGGGCTATCAGGTGGTACTAAACCCAGAGCAGCTCAATAACATTGAGCAGGGTAAGTTGCTGGGCCTCTTTTCAGAAAGCACTATGCCAGTGATCTGGCGCGGCGAAGATGACCGCAAAGCCGAGCACTCTGAACTGAGCTGGACAAATTCGATTCATTGGTCGATGGGCGAAGTCACATACCCTGAACCTATGCACTGTGAAGACAACCCTGACTTTACCGGATTGCCCACCTTGGTAGAGATGACCGACAAGGCCCTCGCAGTATTAAGCGCCGAAGACAGTGATTTTTTTCTCATGATTGAGTCTGCCTCTATCGATAAACAGGCTCATCGCCGCAAAGCCTGCGGCAGTATTGGTGAGTTACAGCAGCTTAACGATGCTCTGGACAGTGCTCTGGTTTTTACTCGTTCTCACCCAGATACCTTGATCCTTGTCACAGCGGATCATGGTCAGGCAGCTCAGATAATTCCGGAAGAATCCCTGTTCGCTGCCAGTCCTTACCCCATTTATAGTCCTGGTCATGTGGCTCGTATCATTACCCCTGAGGGCCCCGTCATGGCGATTAACTATGCGACCAATGACTTTGTCGCCGGGGAGCATACAGGCGTCACAGTACCGCTACTGAGTAATAATGTTGGTGTTGGCATCGTGCCTTCAATGATGACCCAGCCGGAGATATTTGGGCTGATAAAGGACTATTTATTACCCGAGGGTTAATAGACAAAAGATTGATAGCCCGAAGATCAATTACCAGAATATTGGCTGTCAGCGCTGAGCTGGTAGTCAGGGACAGATTTAAAATAATAATAATGCCAGGAAATTATCCCTATGTTGACCGTTCACCATTTAAACAACTCTCGCTCCCAGCGAATTCTTTGGCTTCTTGAGGAACTTGGGGCTGACTATCAGATTAAAGCGTATCAGCGAGACGCACAGACTAATTTAGCACCTCCAGAGCTAGAGGCTGTTCATCGGTTGGGTAAGTCGCCGGTAATTACCGATGCTGGTTATACCATCATAGAGTCTGGTGCGATTATTGATTACATCCTGCGTCATTATGATAAATCTTGCAGTTTGCTGCCCGAGGCTGGTACGCAGGAACATGAAGAGTACTTGCAATGGTTACATTACGCAGAGGGCAGTGCGGCATTGCCCCTAATGCTCAAACTCTATACCTCAAGACTCTCTGATGGTGGGGTAGAATTACAGCCGCGGATCAGCGATGAAATGGACAGGCATCTGAGCTACCTAGATCAGGCGTTGGAGGGGGTCGACTGGTTTGTCGGCAATAAACTCTCGGGGGCTGATATCCAGCTGTCCTTTGTGGCGGAAATTGCCCCAATGCTCCATACCTCGACAGCTCTGCCTAATCTGGCAGTATTTAAAGCCCGCTGTCATGCTAGACCCGCCTATAGGCGCGCCCTGGACAAAGGTGGTGTTTATGCCTATGGCCCAGTCGGCACCTAGCTGTCTTGTTAGGCGCCCTGCACTCCGAGCTGCTATCCACTGAGCAGCCTAGTCGAAAGGCTAGCCTAGCTCTCGAACTGGCTAAAAACGAAGTTATACTTGGTTTTCTAACAACTTTAACTTCGCTAGATTAAAAACCAAACTCACATGGCATGCCATTTTTTCTCTTTGAGGGATGTTGTATGGCTAATTTAAAGCAGCAATTTGGCGCCCGGCTAAAATTGCTTAGAACCCAGAAAGGTATTACTCAGGAATCATTGGCAGCGCAAAGTGACCTTACTATTGAGTCTATTAGCAATATCGAACGGGGCATCTTTGGACCAAGATTTGGCAATCTTGAGAAGATTGCGGCTGTGCTCGATATTGAGGTAAAGCTGTTATTTGAATTTAAGGGCGAGTAAAAAAATACTATTTAATCAGTTGGCTAGCGATTGATCGTCTATATTTTATAGACGGTTGTATGGATCCAGGTATTGCTGTTGTCGTAACTATGGTTTCCATTACGGGTTTCCATTACGGGTTTCCATTACGGGTTTCCATTACGGGTTTCCATTACGGGTTTCCATAACCGTTACTCGAGATGCTGTAACTAACAGGATGTTTTTTTTCTCATCGTGAGAAGTAGTCAAAAGGAGATTGTAAGCCGTTGAAGGGTATAGAGCATGAGCGGGCCGCTAGAGAGGTAGCTCAACGTCAGGTTGAAGAACTGAGTATTGAGCTTCAAGAGGTTACTGACAAGTTAAATCAGCGTATCGAAATTGTCACAGAACAGAATGAAAAACTGCGTAAAAATTCCCTTGAACTAGAACAGATCCGTGTGCGCCTAGTGCATTCGGATCGTATGGCTACGATTGGAAAACTGGTGGCTGGTCTCGCCGATGAACTCACTGAACCTGTAAGTTTTGTCTCTAATAATCTGTCATCAATGCGTGGCTATGTGAGTGATCTCGCTGAGATTATAGGAAAACAAAATTCTTATATTGACAACAACAAATCATTTATATCCTGTGCAAGAATTCGTGAAATAGAAAAATGTAAAAAGAAAATAGACATCGACTTTGTCCTTCAGGATGGCAGTAAAATTCTGGTTGAATCTGTTGCTGGAATCGAACGTATTGAACGAATGTTGGTGGAGTTAGCTGATTTTTCAACGGACGAAAATACCGAACTCATCGAAGAAGATATTAATCAATTATTAGATAAAGCGCTTTTTTTAGCGTCCGGTGAACTTCGTTACAAGGTTGAAATTGTTAAGGAATATGGCCAGCTTCCCAAGGTCGTTTGTGATCGCAGTGGTATGGTGCAGATGTTCCTTAATATCCTTATAAATGCCGCGCAAGCTATTGATTCTAAGGGAATTGTCACAATACGAACTGGTATGCATAGCTCCATGATTTGGGTGGATATTGCCGATACCGGATCGGGTGTTTCTGAACAAGATTTGGCTAAAATATTTGACCCTTTCTTTACCACTAAGTCCTCAGGAAAAGGTGCGGGACTTGGATTGCATCTGGTGAGAGTTGTGGTTGAAGCCCATGATGGGCGGACCACTGTTATGTCGAGGGAGGGCCAGGGGACAACATTTAGGCTGATGTTGCCGGTCAATAATATAACCGAATCTATCGCTTAAATTTTATTTTATAGATTTTAATCATAAAGTGAATGTCAGTTTCTAATATTTGTAATTTTGAAATCCCCTCTTGCTGTTCTGCTCGAGCATGCCAGTAATAGGGAGTCATCTTTAGTAGGTCGAGAATGTCAGGGCCGGTAATAGTAATACTGTCCCTTACTTCCAAGGTTTCCTGTAGGATAAAATCACCGAGGTTATCATCTAGATTATTACCCTGGTGGGGCACTTTATTGCTGTAGATATGGTCTGTTAGTCCAGAGAGATGCTCCTCTCCAGGGCCGACCATTATTAGGCTTCCACCAGGCACTAACACTCGTGCCGTTTCCTTGGCACTAACGGGTGAAAACACTGAAATGGCACAGTCTATGCTGTCACTGTGCAGTGGCATACTGAAAGCGCTATCAACTGCAAGCAGTGCATTAATTTTGCGTTTTGCCGCTAATCGCACGGCGGTTTTTGATATATCAATACCTATCAGCTGCATTGTTCCAGACGCCTGACGCAGCTGATCTATGTAATAACCTTCACCGCAGCCCATGTCTAATACGCGCTGATCATTCGCTTCTAGATGCACCTGCTTAACAATGGCGTCTGCCAGTAGTTGGTAGTGGCCCCCGTTCAAAAAGCGTTGGCGACTGCGAATCATCTCATCGCTATCCCCAGGATTACGGCTGCGTTTGTGCTGTGCGAGCAGTAGGTTTAGATAGCCTTCTTTGGCCATATCAAAGTTGTGATTATTACTGCAGCGATAGGATTTTGCACCTTCCGCAGTGGCTGTCTGTAGCCTGTTATGACAGCTGGGACATTTAAATGCTGAGTCATACATGGTCACAGTCTCCTCGGCAGGAGGCTGTTCTATAGGAGTCTGTTCAATAGATTGTTTGCGGGAAGGAACAGGTGGATAGATAAAAGGCTCGGTCACAATAGACTCACAAAATCTGTAGGCGCGAAGCTTACAGATTTTATGAGGATTTATATACCTCCTAGGGTGGTTTCTAAATTAAAACAGCCCGACTACGTTGCCTTTCTCATCCATATCTATGTTGTTAGCGGCTGGAATACGAGGTAGACCTGGCATAGTCATAATGTCACCACAGACCACCACGATAAAGCCAGCACCCGCAGATAACCGGACTTCACGAATGGCAACAATATGGTTAGAGGGTGCGCCTTTCAACGTTGGGTCGGTTGAGAAGCTGTATTGCGTCTTGGCAATGCAGACTGGGAAATGACCATAGCCACTGTCTTGCAGGCCACGGATCTGATCGCGAATTTTCTTGTCGGCAATAATGTCATCGGCACGATAGAGTCTCGTTGCAACGGTTTTAATCTTGTCCCAGATTGGCATTTCGTCTGGATACAGGGGCGCAAAGTTAGCATGGCCAGTATCCACCAATGAAACTACTTCCTGAGCTAGCTCCTCTGTGCCAGCGCCACCATCTGCCCAATGAGTGCAGTCTATGGCTTTAACCCCATTGGCTAGAGCAACCTTTTTGATCAGTGCAATTTCAGCATCTGTGTCTGCGGTAAAGCGATTAATGCCAACCACCACGGGAACCCCAAAGGCTTTTACATTTTCAATGTGCCTAACCAGGTTACAGCAGCCGTGTTCAAGAGCAGCCAGATCTTCTTTATCTAGGTCTTCTTTACTCACACCGCCATGCATTTTTAAGGCACGGGTAGTGGCGACGATTACGGCAGCATCTGGATGTAAGCCTGCAGCGCGACACTTGATATCAAAGAATTTCTCAGCCCCCAGGTCGGCACCAAAGCCTGCTTCGGTGACTACATAATCCGACATTTTCAGGCCAGCTTTGGTGGCAATAACGGAGTTACAGCCATGGGCGATATTGGCGAAAGGGCCCCCGTGAATAATTGCTGGGTTGTTTTCTAATGTCTGAACTAAATTTGGCGCCAAGGCATCTTTAAGGAGTACTGTCATTGCACCGGTACCCAGAATGTCGCTGGCATGAACCGGCTGGTGGTCTCTTGTGTAGGCAACAACGATTTTATTTAGTCTTGCTTTTAGGTCATCTAGATCTGTGGCCAAACAAAAAATAGCCATGACTTCTGAAGCCACTGTAATGTCATAGCCATCCTGTCGTGGAAAGCCATTACCTGGGCCACCTAAGCCACAGTTAATACTTCGCAGAGCACGGTCATTCATGTCGGCAACGCGCTTCCAGACAATGCGACGCGCATCTATTTCGAGGGCATTACCCCAGTGAATATGATTGTCTATTAACGCTGAGAGTAAGTTGTGGGCTGCTCCAATGGCATGAAAGTCCCCAGTAAAATGCAAATTGATATCTTCCATAGGTACAACCTGCGCGAAGCCGCCGCCGGCGGCACCACCTTTCATACCAAAGCAGGGCCCGAGGCTGGGTTCTCGCAAGCAGACCAGTGCATTCTTGCCTATGCGGTTAAGACCGTCGGTAAGGCCAACAGAGGTAGTGGTTTTACCTTCCCCTGCGGGTGTTGGCGTAATCGCAGTGACTAAAATTAATTTTCCGTCGGGCTTATCTTTTAAAGAAGCGATGTGATCGGGGCATATTTTGGCTTTGGTACTACCGTAAGGAATTAATGCGTCGTCGGGAATATTAAGCTTTGCGGCAATTTCACTGATGGGCAGGCTGCTGGCACTGCGCGCTATTTCGATATCACTCATGAGGGTCTTACTCCGTTAATTATGTCAATAACTCTGCTAGGTAAGACTCTCTTACACAGGCCCAGTCACTTTAGTGGCCATCTTCCATAAACAGCCATGATACTGGCGTTCTGATACCGGCTTATGCTGTCCTATAAGCGACTCTAGGTCAAGCAGGGTAAGGATTTGCGGCTATGGCGCTGGAGGATATATGGCGGTCGTATTTGCGTCGTGGCAGGCCAGACTTGAGGGTTAAACTGCGAAAAATAAATTAGAAATTTGGCTTTGAGAGACGGGTATGAAAACAAGTGCAAAAGTAGTGGTTGTTGGTGGTGGCGTTGTTGGTGTCAGCACGCTTTATCATCTGGCTAAAAAAGGCTGGACCGATGTTGTGTTAGTTGAGCGCAAGGAGCTGACATCTGGATCTACCTGGCACGCTGCCGGTTTACTTCCACTGTTTAATATGAGTTATTCGGTGGGTAAATTACACCAGTACTCCGTGGACTTTTATCATGAGTTGGAAAAAGAGACCGGGCAAGACGTGGGTTTTAGTGTGGTCTCTAATATTCGTTTAGCCTCCAACCAAGATCGCATGGATGAGTATAAGTACTACTCCGGGATTGCGCAGACTGTGGGCGTGGACGTTAATTTTTTGACTCCAGAACAGGTTAAAGAAGCTTGGCCTATGGCTAACATCGAGGGTGTTATTGGTGCGATTCAGCATCCAGATGATGGCTATATTCAGGCCGCAGATCTGACCCAGGCACTGGCCAAAGGCGCCCGTACACGTGGCGCAGAAATCTATCGTAATACAGTGGTGCTGGACCTTGAGCAGCAGTCAGATGATAGCTGGGTTGTTAAGACTGACAAGGGAGATATTCACTGTGAACATGTCGTCTGCTGCACCGGTAACTTTGCCCGTAAGACCGGGGAGATGGTGGGTCTGGATATCCCAGTCATTCCCGTGGAGCACCAGTACATTGTTACCGATCCACACCCAGATATTCTAGCGCGCAAGGCCGCAGGGTTGCCGGAGCAGGCTGTTCTTCGTGAGTCTGATGCGGGTTATTACCTCCGTGAAGAGGCTGGCGGTTTTATTCTGGGTCCCTACGAAGAGAACGCGCCCTGCTGCTATGTTGACGGCCCTAGCGACCAGTCTGAATACGAACTTTTTAATGGTGATCTCGATCGCCTGATGCCCCATATTGAAGCCTGTATAAACAGGGTTCCTGCCTTTGCCGAGGTGGGCGTTAAAACCGTTTATAATGGCGCTATTGCCTATACGCCAGATGGTAATCCTATTGTTGGCCCTGCTTGGGGGTTGAAAAACTTTTGGCTTAATGAAGGCCATAGCTTTGGTATTACCGCTGCTGGCGGTGCCGGGTGGCAGCTGGCGGAATGGATGGTCGATGGTGAGCCCACGGTGGATATGATGGGTGTTGATCCCCGTCGTTTTGGGCCCTATGCGACCCGTGGATATCTGCGCAGTAAAAACGAAGAAGCCTACGATCATGTATTTAAGAACCATTATCCCGATGAAGAGCGCGGTGCGGCTCGGCCTCTAAAAACCACTCCCTGTTACGATCGTATGAAAGATCTGGGGGCCGTGTTTGGTTCTGTCTATGGTTGGGAGCGTCCCAACTGGTTTGCACCTCCTGGCTATTCTCTGTCGGAGGATGAATTAGCTAAGTCTCATACCCTGTGGAATAAAAATCACTCAACCGCATTGGCCGATGGCCGCATTGTGGAAAAGAATTCTTTTCGCCGTTCCAACTACTTTGATTTTGTCGGTCAGGAATGTCGCCATGTGAACGAGCATGTTGGTGTGTTGGATATGTCGGCTTTCTCGAAATGCACGGTGACGGGTCATGGTTCAGAAGCCTGGCTCAATAGCATTGTTGCCAATAATGTTCCCAAGGCGATAGGGCGTATTGGACTCTGTCATATGCTGTCTAAAAACGGCGGTGTACGGGCAGAATTCACTATTTATAAACGCGCAAGAAATAGCTACTACCTAGTGTTTGCTGGTTCCCAAGAACGCCATGACTGGGACTATCTCACCAAGCTTGCACCGAGGGATGGATCGGTCAATCTACAGAAAATTACGACTCAGATGGGTGTGCTGGTATTGGCAGGCCCAAGGTCTCGCGATGTGCTGCAAAAGCTTACCGACACCGACCTCTCCAATGACAATTTTAAGTGGCTAACGGGCAAGTCCATCAATGTCGGCTTCGCCCAGGCTGAAGCACTGCGGGTTAATTTTGTCGGTGAACTGGGTTGGGAGCTGCACCATCCTATAGAGATGCAAAACTATATTTTCGATGAGCTGATGAAGGCCGGTGCCGAGTTTGATATCAAGCCCTTTGGTATTCGGGCCATGGACAGTATGCGAATGGAAAAATCCTACCGTTTGATTCCCCGTGAAATGTCGATTGAGTATTCCGCGTTGGAGTCAGGTTTAGACCGTTTTGTGAAGCTGGATAAAGACTGTGACTTTGTCGGTAAAGAGGCACTTATCGCCTGGCGTGAAAAGGGTTTTGAAAATTGTTTTGTTACCTTGGAAGTGCATGGCGTGACCGATGCTGATGCCCGTGGTTCTGAAGGGCTCTATAAAGATGGTCAGATGATAGGTCGCGCAACGTCTGGAGGCTTTGGATTCCGGACAAATAAATCATTGGCCCTAGGTTTGGTTAAGGTGGCTCATGGCGCAATGGGTACAGAGCTAGAGATAGAAATACTGGGTGATCGTTACCGGGCTACCGTGATCGAAGAGTCGCCCTTTGACGGCGAAAATAACTGTTTAAGAGCCTAGGTTTCTGGGACGTCGTGAACGGATATTCTCAGGTCGCTAAATCACATGCGGCGGGGGATAAACAGGCACAGAATGCGATGAATAGCCGACCCAATAAAAGAGAGGAATAACTCTCTAACGGAAGCATTATTATGACTGAAACAACTGGACGCAGAAGGGCAGGTAGAGAGGGCGGTGGCCGTGATGGGCGCCGAGAAGCGCGTGCCAATACGGTCGTTAAAGCCGCGCCGTTTATCGAGCGCAAAATCCCCTATCTCGAATACCTCAGTGAAGAAAACCTGCAGCTGATAGAAGATAACGCTGATATCCTGTTGGAGGAGATCGGTATCGATTTTCTTGACGACCCAGAAGCGCTGGCCATGTGGAAAGAAGCGGGTGCCGATGTGCAGGGTTCTCGTGTTCATTTTCCCAAGGGTCTCTGTCGCTCGATCATTCAGGCTACCGCTCCCAGAGAGTTTGTTCAGCACGCTCGCAATCCAGAACGCAATGTCATTATTGGCGGCAAGCGGACGGTCTTAGTACCGGCCTATGGCTCACCGTTTGTCCATGATATTGATAAGGGTCGTCGCTACGCCACCATTGAAGACTTTCAGAATTTTGTAAAACTGGCCTATATGGCACCGGGTATTCACCATTCTGGCGGTACCATCTGCGAGCCTGTTGATCTGCCGGTTAACAAGCGCCATTTCGATATGATTTACAGTCACTTTAAATACAGTGATAAGCCATTGATGGGATCGGTAACCCACCACGAGCGCGCCCAAGATACTGTGGATATGGCCAAGCTGGTATTTGGCGATGAGTTCGTTGATCAAAACTGTGTTCTCACCAGCCTGATTAATGTCAACTCACCCATGACCTACGATGCCACCATGCTGGGGTCTCTCAAGGTCTATGCCCGCAACAATCAGGCCACGGTAGTCTCACCGTTTATTCTTGCCGGTGCCATGTCACCAGTAACCACTGCAGGCACTGTGACCCAAATACTGGCCGAAGCACTGGCCGGTATAGCCTTTACTCAGCTCTGTCGTCCCGGTGCACCGGTTATCTTTGGTACCTTCGCTGCGGCTGTGTCTATGGCCACGGGAGCACCCACCTTTGGTACCCCAGAGCCGAGCCAGGTTATTTACGCCGCTGCAGCATTGGCCCGTCGACTCGGCGTTCCTTTTAGAAGTGGTGGTGGACTCACGGGCTCCAAATTACCCGATGCTCAGGCGGCCTATGAAGCAGCCAACACTCTGCAGACCGCAGCCCTTGCTGGGGTGCACTTTATGCTCCATACCGCCGGATGGTTAGAAGGTGGTCTGGCCATGGGTTATGAGAAATTTATTATGGACTGCGATCAGGCCAGCATGATCTCTGTACTGCTGTCTGGTATGGATATGTCCGAAAACGGTCAGGCGTTAGATGCTGTTCGTGAAGTGGGCCCTGGCAAACATTATCTAGGCTCAGCGCATACATTAAAGAATTTTGAAACAGCATTCTATCGCTCAACCGTAGCCGACAATAATAGCTATGAGCAGTGGCAGGTGGATGGCTCTTTGGATACTGCCCAGCGCGCCAATGTCCTGTGGAAGAAAATGCTCAACGAATATCAGGCACCGGCATTTGACCCGGCGGTTGATGAAGCGTTGATTGACTATATGGCCCGTCGCAAAGGCTCTTTTGCAGACCGCGACTATTAAACGGCACCACTACAAAGCAAGAGTATTGAGGAATAAACCCTATGTCTGAAGAAGACGATATTGTACTGGCAGAGTTATCCGACGAAGATCTGGTTTTGCAGATGCATGACGATCTCTACGACGGCCTAAAAGAAGAGATTCAAGAGGGCACGACGATTTTGTTGGACCGCGGCTGGAGTCCAGAGAAAGTTCTGTCTTCAGCATTGGTGGATGGTATGACCGTGGTTGGTATTGATTTTCGCGATGGCATTTTGTTTGTGCCTGAGGTGCTACTTGCAGCCAATGCGATGAAAGGCGGCATGACTATTCTTAAGCCACTGTTGGCCGAGACGGGCGCCAAGCCCGTGGGCACCATGGTGATTGGTACGGTTAAAGGCGATATCCATGATATCGGTAAAAACCTGGTTGCCATGATGATGGAAGGCGCAGGCTTCGAAGTTCACGATATGGGTATTAATAACTCAGTGGAAGAATACCTGGCCGCTCTAGAGCGTCATAAACCCGATATTTTGGGGATGTCTGCACTACTGACTACCACCATGCCCTATATGAAAGTCGTGATCGACGCCCTAAAAGATCAGGGCCTGCGCGACAAATATATCGTTATGGTGGGCGGCGCGCCACTCAATGAAGAGTTTGGTACAGCGGTTGGTGCCGATGCCTACTGTCGCGATGCAGCGGATGCTGCCACTACCGCGATTCGTTTGGTGCAAGAACGCAGAGCCCTAGAGGCAGCCTAATGACCGGCCCTAGCGCCTCGGCAAAGTTATTAGTTATTGCCTGTGGTGCGCTGGCCCGTGAGATTGTCTGGCTGCAAACGCTCAATGGCTGGAACCAGATGGATCTGCAATGCCTGGATGCTGAGTTACACAACAGACCCAAGTTGATTGCTCAGAAGTTACGAGAAAAAATTCAGCAAAACCGTGCCGAGTATGAGCATATTTTTGTGGCCTATGCCGACTGCGGTACTGGCGGAGAGATCGATAGACTGTTAGCCGAGGCCGGTGAAACCGTAGAGCGATTGCCCGGTGCCCACTGTTATTCGTTCTACGCCGGTGAGCAGCGTTTTACGCAGATGGCAGAACAGGAACTGGGTACTTTTTACCTGACAGATTTTTTGGTTGAGCACTTTGATCGCTTGGTGATTAAAGGTTTAAAACTGGATAAGTATCCGCAACTGAGAGACCAGTACTTCGCCCATTACAGATTGGTGGTGTATCTGTCTCAGCGGGAAGATGCAGACTTAGTTGCCAGAGCAAAACATGCGGCAGCTTTTTTAGGTTTAGAATTTCGTCATGAGTACAGTGGTTATGGCGACCTACAGAATAGTCTTCAAGAACAAATTTTGAAGATTAAATAAAGTATATAGAGAGCGACCTGATGCAAAAAATTGAAGTGTTTTGGCGTGATATCCCAGCTCAGATTCTGGTGAAAAGTGGCCGGGTGCGTGGCAAGGCTATGCTGAGTCATCGCTTTCAGGCGGCTATAGATCGCGCCGCTATGCGCGCCGGTAAAGGCGGCAGTGATGAGTACTTAGAAGACTGGCGTCGCGTCACCACATCTATTGAGGGAGAGGGTACCCCTCAGGAGCTCGCGCAGCAATTTGCGGATGCCATTGAAGCTGCCTACGAGAACGCAGATATTGCTGCCCTTGTTGCCAGCAAAGGACTCAGAGTAGAAACTGCATGAAAAGGGTTCGTTACTGGTCGGCTAACAATGCCCGCTGGTTGCGCCGCGGTTACCAATATTTTGAATCTGGTCTGGTGTTCCTGCATCCTGTTCTTAAGCGCCTGGGTTACCCGCGTTTAGAACGAAGCTTTGCCGCCGTTGAAAAAGTTATCAAAGGGTTTTTGTTCGACTCCCAATCCTGTGGCCAATGTACCCTCGGCGAAACCGGTATGGCCTGCCCCATGAATTGCCCCAAGACATTACGCAATGGCCCCTGTGGTGGCGTGCGGAGTAATGGTCACTGCGAGGTTGATCCCGATATGGTCTGTGTCTGGGTAACATCCTGGGAAGGTAGCAAACTTATTGGCAACCTAGAATCCACAATTCAGGTCATTCAGGCTCCCGTCGATGTGCGTCTTAAAGGTACAAGTGCCTGGCTCCGTGCTGTGCGCAAAAGACTGGCCTTGGTATCGGGAGAGAGTTCATGATCTTTGACGACGAACCTTTAGCCGGAGAGAACCTACCGATACTGCCAGGCCATGTTTCCCCTGGCCGTTTTGAGCGCGTTTTGCGCGCGGGTCAGTTTGCGGTGACTGCGGAAATTAGCCCGCCAGACTCCGCTGACCCCCATGAAGTATTTGCCCGTGCCAAACTATTCGATGGCTATGTCGATGCTATTAATGCCACCGATGGCTCCGGCGCCAACTGCCATATGTCCAGTGTCGGTATGTGTGCGCTGCTGACCCGCCTTGGCTACTCAATGATTATGCAGATATCCTGTCGCGATAAAAATCGTATTGCTATGCAGGGTGATGTGCTGGGTGCCTCGGCCATGGGCGTGTCCAATATTCTTTGTTTAACTGGCGACGGGGTGCAGTCTGGCGACCATCCAGAAGCCAAGCCTGTGTTTGATATGGATTGTATGACTAGTCTGCAAATGCTTCGCGGTATGCGCGATGACGGCCAGTTTTTAAGTGGCCGAAAAATTCGCTCACCACCCCAGGTTTTTTTAGGCGCAGCGGCCAATCCCTTTGCCCCACCCTTTGATTATCGACCTCTGCGACTAGCGAAAAAGGTCGCGGCCGGCGCTCAGTTTATACAGACCCAGTACTGCTTTGATATTGCCATGCTCAAAGACTATATGGCCAAGGTGCGAGATATGGGTTTGCATGAAAAGGTTTTTATATTACCCGGTGTTGGCCCATTGGCCTCGGCCAAGTCTGCCGAGTGGATTCGTAACAATGTAGCTGGTGTGCATATTCCCGATGCCATTATAAAACGTCTTGCTGGCGCCCAGGATCAAAAACAAGAAGGCGTGAATATCTGTATTGACATGATCAATGAGATTCGCGAAATAGAGGGAGCCAGCGGGGTGCATATTATGGCCTACCGGCAGGAAGAGCGGATCGCTGAAATTGTAGAAAAAACGAAGGTACTGGGCAACCGAACCCCCTGGCATCCGCAATCATAATTTTTGGAGAACAGCATGACCATCACGACTATTAGTTCCGCCACCCGAGAAGTCAAAATCGGTTTTGACCAGCCCTTTGTGATTATTGGTGAGCGTATTAACCCTACCGGCCGCAAAATACTGGCTGAAGAAATGAAAGTGGGTGACTACAGTCGTGTGCAAGCCGATGCGCTAGCACAGGTGCTGGCAGGGGCTCAGATGCTGGATATTAACGCCGGTATTCCCCTGGCCGACGAGCCACGCATTCTGGCTGAAGCCATTCAGCTGGTGCAGTCGATTACCGACGTGCCCCTAAGTATTGATTCCTCGATTATTGAAGCACTGGAAGCGGGTCTTGCCGTCTATCAAGGTAAAGCCTTGGTGAATTCTGTCACAGGGGAAGATGAGGTTCTGGAAAGAGTGCTGCCTCTTGTCGCGAAATATGGCGCCTCCGTGGTCGCTATTTCAAACGATGAAACCGGTATCTCTGAAGACCCCAATGAACGCTTTAAAGTTGCCAAGAAAATTGTCGAGCGCGCCGCCGATTACGGTATTCATTACAGCGATGTGATTGTTGATCCCTTAGTGATGCCCATCGGCGCCATCAATACGGCCGGCTTACAGGTGATGCATGTGGTGCGTCGTCTGCGGGAAGAATTAAAAGTAAACACTACCTGTGGCGCTTCCAATGTGAGTTTTGGTCTACCCAACCGCAATGGTATTAACAGTGCCTTTTTAACCATGGCTATGGGCGCAGGCATGACCTCTGCCATTACCAGTCCACTGCACCCAGAAGTCATGGCGGCAGTGCGCGGCGGCGATGTGATGATGGGCAATGACCCCAACTGTGCCAACTGGATTAAAGCCTACCGTGAACCGGTTCCCGAAGGGGAAGGGCGTGTCCGCGGCGGCCGCAGAAAGAGAGGCTAGATAGGTTTTGGACAGCACAGATAATAGAGTGAAAGTTGTCTTTACCCCTTCAGGACGACGGGGGAGCTTCCCGGTTAATACACCGCTGCTTCATGCCGCGCGAGTGTTGGGTGTGGATATAGATTCTGTGTGCGGTGGTCGCGGTCTTTGCGGTCGCTGCCAAATTATCTGTGCCGAGGGCTCTTTTCCCAAACATCAAATTGATTCGGACAGCAGTCATCTTTCTCCCGTTTGCGCCACCGAAATAAAATATGGCGAGCGTAAAACACCGCTGGCTAATGGTCGTCGTCTAAGCTGCCATACGTTGCTCTTAGATGATGTGGTGATCGACGTGCCCCCCGAAAGTCAGGTGCACCGGCAGATCGTCCGCAAAGACGCTGAGTACAGAGATATTAGTCTCGACCCCGCCACACGACTTTATTATGTGCAGGTAGACCAAGCGGATATGCATGTTCCCAAAGGGGATTTGCAACGCCTAATTGAGGCCCTTGAGCAGGCTTGGGAACTCCCCAACCTTGTCTGCGATAACGTCCTGTTAAAAACATTGCAGCCGTCCTTAGCCAAAGGCAAGCGCGGCATCACCGTGGCGGTCTATAAGAATCGGCATATTATTGCCCTGTGGCCCGGCTTTAGAGACAAGGCCTATGGCGTTGCTGTGGACGTGGGTTCAACCACGATCGCTGCCCATCTCTGCGATCTCTCTAGCGGTGAAGTCATGGCTAGCGCAAGCCTGATGAATCCACAGATTCGTTTTGGTGAAGACCTGATGAGTCGTGTCTCCTATGTGATGATGCACCCGGAAGGGGCAGACGAAATGACTTTGGTCATTCGCGAGGCATTAAATAGTCTGTTTGTGGAAGTCGCTGTCGAGATTGGTGTCACTGTTGAGGATATTCTTGAAATCAGCCTAGTCGCCAACCCGATTATGCATCATATTTTACTCGGTATTAGCCCTGTGGAATTAGGTGGCGCTCCCTTTGCGCTGACCACGGATGCTGCGGTTGAATTACCCGCCGTTGAGTTAGGCCTACAGATTAACGGGGGAGGGCGAATCTATATATTGCCCTGTATCGCCGGCCATGTTGGCGCAGATACAGCGGGCATGATTCTCTCTGAGGCGCCTCAGGAACAGGATCAGATGACCCTACTCGTCGATGTGGGCACCAATGCAGAAATTGTACTGGGTAATCGTCAGCGATTACTGGCCTGTTCCAGTCCCACGGGTCCAGCCTTTGAAGGGGCACAGATTACTTGCGGTCAACGGGCCGCCACGGGTGCCATTGAACGTGTGCGTATAAACCCAGAAACGTTGGAGCCTCGCTTTCAAGTAATTGGTTCCGAACTCTGGTCTGATGAGGACGGTTTTGCGGAAGCCATTGAGACACTGGGTGTCACTGGCATCTGTGGCTCGGGCATTATTGAGGTAGTTGCCGAGATGTATCTGGCCGGCATAGTGACGGTGGATGGCATTGTTGATGGTGACCTCGCCAGCCGTACACCGAGAATTGTTCAAAACCACCGCACCTGGTCCTATGTGCTTTATAGCCCAGAAAACGATGAATCCCAGATACTAGTGACACAAAATGATATTCGCCAAATCCAGCTGGCGAAAGCCGCGCTCTATGCCGGGGTGAAATTATTGATGGATCATATAGGCACTGACAAGATCGAGCGTATTCGTCTGGCCGGTGCCTTCGGCAGCCATATTAATGTGCAGCATGCCATGGTACTGGGCTTGATCCCCGACTGCGTGCTGGGCGAGGTTTCCTCGGCGGGTAATGCCGCGGGCACCGGTGCTAGAATTGCCCTGTTAAACAGCCAGTCTCGGGATGTGATCGAAACCTTGGTTAAAAATATCGAAAAAATAGAAACTGCCCTCGAGCCGAAGTTTCAGGACTATTTTGTCGATGCTATGGCCTTTCCCAATAAGACCGATCCCTTCCCGAATTTGTTTTCTATGGTGGCTCGACCGGAAGCAAAAATAGTGACAGATAATGGGGATGGCAGAAAGCGTCGTCGCCGCTAAGCACTCTTTATATTGAGGGTTCATAAAACCCGAAAATAACGCTACTTAAAAATCAGTTTATTGATCTATACTCAGTGGAAATCACTCAGCAAGAGTGTGCACATAAGAAGGCGTTATAAAATGTCCGATGATATCGCTGTAGATCCTGTTGAACCCGTAATAACCCTGCATGTAGGGTTTCTACTCATGCCTGAATATACCCTGAGTACTTTCGCTAATGCGGTCGGTATGCTGCGTATGGCAAACCGCCTCAGTGGACGTGAACTCTATCGTTGGTCCGTCTATAGTTTGACTGGTGAGCCTGTGGCCTCTAGCGCCGGACTTGAAATACAGACCAGCGGTGCGCTTGAAAACACCGCCGAGATTAAAATATTGTTGGTCTGCGGTGGCTACAATATTAAAAAATATTGCAGCAAGTTACTGACCGAGCGATTGCGTGCCTTTGCCAAAAGAAAGGTTCCTCTTGGTGGGCTGTGCACAGGGAGTTATGCACTTGCCGCCGCCGGTTTATTGGACGGCTATCGCTGCACCATCCATTGGGAAAACCTGGCCAGCATGCGTGAGGAATTCCCTAAGCTACAGCTATCATCAAGCCTGTTCGCTATCGACCGTGACCGCTATACCTGTTCGGGTGGTATTAGCTCTATCGACCTTATGCTAAATCTGATTGCCAGTATCCATGGCCATCAGCTAGTGCAGCAGATATCAGAGCAGTTCACCTGTGATCGCGTGCGCACTGAAAAAGATGCTCAGCGTGCGCCCTTGCAATATCTCATTGGTGCTAGCCAGCCGCGCCTAGTCGACGCAGTGACTCTGATGGAAAGTAATATTGAAGAGCCCCTCACCTTAGACGAGGTGGCGAACTATGTGGGAATTTCGCGACGTCAGTTAGAGCGTTTATTTAATCGCTACTTACACTGTGCGCCCTCGCGATATTATTTGGAATTGCGTCTATCTAGGGCACGGCTGTTGCTTTTGCAAACGTCTATTCCAGTGATTGATGTGGCCATTAGTTGTGGCTTTTCTACAGCACCACACTTCAGTAAGTGCTACAGCGACCTGTACGGAAAACCACCGAGTAATGAGCGCCGTGTGCGTGCCTAGAGAGCGACGAGTGGTCGCTTTGTATCAATCGCAAACGGCCTCCAATTAAGAGCCTTTAATTAAGAGCTTTCCATTAACCGCTTTTTGTTGGGTGCCGTTTAGGTTCGGCATTCTGTCGGTTTTTTATCAAAGGTGGCGCGAAAAGCTCGGGAGAAATGGGCGGTATCTGCAAAGCCCGTTTCCTGGGCAATATCCGTAATCAAGCGCGGTGTATTCTGTAGTAACCAGAGCCCATAGTTTAAGCGGATCTTGCGATAAAACTTCTGCAGACTATCGCCAGTTTCCCCCATAAATAAACGCTCAAGTTGTCGTTTTGAAATATTAAGTCGGCTGGCGATTTCATCGGTAGATAGAGGTCGGCTGAGGTTTTGTTCCAGTATTAGCAGTGCGCGTTTAACCCACTTATTATTTACTTGGTACTCAGATGCTGGTTGCGGCTGTGGCGCATTCGCCGGTCTCGGGCTATCCATCACCAGAATGCGCAGACTTTTTCGCGCCCAACTTTGACCCAGGTGGCGCTCAATAATGTAGGCCGCCAGATCTGCTGCTACAGCACCGCCTGCGCAGGTGATGCGATCGCCATCATCGACAAATAATTGCTCGGCGACGGGAATAACATCGCTGTAGCGGTCAGCGAGATCTCTGTAGTGAAACCAGCTAACGCAGCAGCGCCGTTGGTGCATAAGCCCGGCGCGAATCATGGCAAAGGACCCAGTGCACAGACCAACAATAGGCACATGAGCCCGGTCGGCCTGCTGCAAATAATCAATCACATGTTGGCTGCCCTGCACGGTTTCCTGAAGCAGCCCACCCACCACCACGATATAGTCAAAATCTTCCGGGTCACGATAGGTTTCCCAGGGGGTTACCTGGACCCCAGAGCTCGACGAAATAGGGGATAGGCTCGGGCCCATGACTGTCCAGTGACAATTGATCTGCTGGCTTTGATCACCGTCATCCGCGGCCAGACGCAGGGCGTCTATAAAGGCCGAAAAAGGCAGTAGGGTAAAGCTTGGCATCAGCACAAAGCCAACCGATAAACTCGGCGATATTTTATGGGAGCTAGCTTTTTTAGGCATGGGAATGGCCATCTTCTGAGTGCAGTTTGGATCAGTCCAGTGTATTGATGACGACGTTTATATACAACAAATCTAACCTATGTCTTGAATTTAACTGCCATTATTGACCCTTTTGCGCCGTTTAGGCCTATTTGTCGCTTTTGGCCCCCGAGGTTGTCAGTTTCCTTCTAGCTGGCAGTGCTTGCTAATTGCTCCAATAGGACTTATTACCGCTATTGCCTAGAGTACTGACGATGAAAAAATATTCCGCCTTCAGCCTGTTTAAGAATGCGCTGAGCTACCATGAAAACTGGCAGAAAGTGTGGCGCAGTCCAACCCCTAAAAAAGACTACGATGTGATTGTGGTCGGTGGTGGCGGCCATGGTTTAGCCACGGCCTACTACCTTGCCAAGGTTCATGGTATTACCAATATTGCCGTGATAGAAAAAGGCTATTTAGGCGGCGGTAACACAGCCCGCAATACCACAATTATCCGCTCCAATTATCTGTGGGACGAAGCCTCCCAGCTCTATGACCTGTCTCTAAAGCTGTGGGAAGGTCTGAGCCAAGAGCTTAACTACAATGTCATGTTTAGTCAGCGTGGCGTGCTTAATTTGGGCCACAATTTGCAAGATATGCGGGATATTGAACGGCGGGTGAATGCCAACCGTCTCAATGGCATTGATGGCGAAGTTGTCAGCCCCGAGCGCATTAAAGAAATTGCTCCGCTTATTAATATTTCTCGTAACAGTCGCTATCCGATTCTGGGCGCCTCATGGCAGCCAAGGGGCGGCACAGCCCGCCATGATGCGGTGGCCTGGGGCTATGCGCGAGGCGCCGATGCATTGGGTGTGGATCTTATTCAGCAGACTGAGGTAACGGGTATCCGTCGCAAGGACGGTGCCGTGGTGGGTGTTGAAACCACCCATGGTTTTATCGGCGCCCGAAAAGTGGCCTGCGTCACTGCGGGTAATTCCAGTGTGGTTGCCGCCATGGCGGGTGTGAGACTGCCCGTCGAATCTCGGCCTTTACAGGCCTTGGTGTCTGAACCCGTTAAACCCTGTTTAGATACCGTGGTGATGTCCAACGCAGTCCACGGTTATATCAGCCAGTCCGATAAAGGCGATCTGGTTATTGGTGCTGGTGTAGACAGTTACAACGGCTACGGCCAGCGTGGTTCCTTCCATGTTGTCGAGCACACCATTCAGGCAATCTGCGAACTCTTTCCAGCCTTTAGTCGTGTGCGTATGAATCGTCAGTGGGGCGGTATTGTGGATACCTGCCCAGATGCCTGTCCGATCATCAGCAAGACCTCGGTTAAGGGTCTGTACTTTAACTGCGGCTGGGGCACTGGGGGCTTTAAAGCCACGCCGGGTTCGGGCTATGTATTTGCCGACACTGTGGCCAATGATCATCCCCATCCATTGGCTGCGGCATTCAATATTGACCGTTTTAATACAGGAGCGCTGATTGATGAACACGGCGCTGCCGGTGTGGCTCACTAATTAGCGGTTGCTAAAACGACGAGAAAAATATGTTACTAATACATTGCCCCCACTGTCAGGAATATCGCGACGAGGAAGAGTTTAGCTATGGTGGTGAAGCCCATATAGTTAGACCACTGGAACCTGAAGCCCTGAGCGACGAAGAATGGGGCGACTACCTGTTCTTTCGCACCAACAGTCGCGGTATCCATCATGAGATGTGGTACCACTTAGTTGGCTGTCGGCGTTATTTTAATGCGACGCGTAATACGGTGACTTACGAGATTTTAGAAACCTACAAAACCGGCACCCAGCCGACGATTACCGGAGCCAACCTATGAGCCTTAATCGCTTGCAGACTCATACTGGAACCACCCTTGATTTTACGTTTAACGGTAAAGCGTATCAGGGCATTGCCGGCGACACGCTGGCCTCGGCACTATTGGCCAATGGTGTCAATGTGGTGGGTCGGAGTTTTAAGTTTGCTCGCCCCCGCGGCATCTTTGGCCATGGCGCCGAAGAACCCAATGGCATTATTCAACTTGGCTCTGGGGCCGGTACTGTGCCTAATCTTAAAGCCACTCAGGTAGAGCTCTATCAGGACCTTGAAGCGTCTAGCGTGAATGGCTGGCCCAGTGTCAATTATGATGTCATGGGCATTATAGGGGCCTTCGGTCGCCTGATGCCCCCCGGGTTTTATTACAAAACCTTTATGTATCCAAAAAAGCTGTGGATGACCTATGAGCGCTTTATCCGCAAGGCCGCAGGCTTGGGTGCAACGCCAGTCGAGGCCGATCCAGACAGCTATGACAAACTCAACCAGCACTGTGATGTGTTAGTGGTAGGGGCAGGTCCAGCGGGCCTAGTCGCTGCCCGTGAAGCCGCCCGCACTGGAGCTAGGGTTATTGTTGCCGATGAACAATCGGAGTTTGGCGGTAGTTTGTTGGCGTCAAAACAGGCAATTGATGGCCTTCAGGCGACGAACTGGGTGGCCAGTCTGGTGGCTGAGCTTAGGGCCTGTAACAATGTTCAGCTGCTGCCGAGAAGCACAGTGTTTGGTTATTACGATCATAACTTCCTAACGATCTTAGAGCGCCGTACAGACCATTTAGGGCTTACTGCGGCTCAAGGGGTGCGTCAGCGTATGCATCGAGTGAGGGCAGCTCAGGTAGTGCTTGCAACCGGTGCTTTCGAACGACCGCTAGTATTTGCCCACAATGATATTCCCGGAGTGATGCTGGCGTCTTCTGTGTCCACCTATGTTAATCGCTATGGCGTGGCCCCTGGCAATAAGCTCGTTGTCTTCACCACTAACGACAATGCTTATCAGACTGCTCTAGATTGGCACGAGACAGGTCGCGATGTGGTTGCGGTGATAGATACTCGCAGTAACCCCAGCGGCGATATTGTGGCTGCCGTTAAAGCCAAAGGTATCAGCGTTATTGCAGGGCATGGCCTTATTGAAGCTCAGGGCAACCAGCGGGTTAAGCGCGCCTTAATCGCACCCATCAATGCATTGGGAACCGAGGTAACTGGCCCAGTGCGACGCTTAGACTGTGACCTGATTGCCTGTTCAGGGGGTTGGAGCCCAGCGATTCACCTGAGCTCCCACACAGGTGCCAAACCGGTGTGGGATGAAAGCATTGTTGGCTTTAGACCTGGCGAATCGAAACAGCAGGAGCGATCTGCGGGTGCCTGCAGAGGTACTTTCGATCTTATAGGATGCCTAGCGGAAGGCGCCACTGCGGGTGCCGAGGCGGCCAAGATGTCTGGTTATGGTGAGGGAATCCCACAGTTTCCCTGTTCTGCCGTTGAAGAGTTTGTAGAGCAGCCCCAACAGGCATTATTTTTGGTGCCCCACATCAAAAGTATCAGCCGTGCACCAAGCCAGTTTGTTGATTTTCAATTGGATGTGAGCGCCAGCGGTATTGAGCTGGCCGTTCGCGAAGGCTTTGAATCAGTGGAGCACGTTAAGCGCTATACCGCGCTGGGTTTCGGTACGGATCAGGGCAAGCTGGGTAATATTAATGGCATGGCCATCTTAGCCAATGCCCTGGATCAGACGATTGCCGAGACCGGTACCACGATCTTCCGTCCCTCCTATACGCCGACTACCTTTGGCGCAATTGCTGGCCGAGATGTTACCAATCTCTTTGACCCTGAGCGCTACACCGCTATGCATCGCTGGCATGTGGAGCAGGGTGCCGAATTTGAAGATGTGGGCCAGTGGAAACGTCCATGGTACTTCCCACAAAACAACGAGACTATGCAAGAGTCGGTTAATCGAGAAGGTCTGGCGGTGCGTAATACTGTGGGAATTTTAGATGCCAGTACATTAGGAAAAATTGATATTCAGGGTCCGGATGCTGCAGAATTTATTACCCGCATGTATACCAATTCATACCTAAAGCTAGCGCCAGGAAAATGTCGCTATGGGGTTATGCTTAAAGAAGACGGCATGATTTTTGATGACGGCGTCTGCGCCTGTCTTGGCGAGAATCATTATCTTATGTTTACAACCACTGGCGGTGCCGCAGGTGTGTTGGCTTGGTTAGAGCTATGGCAGCAAACAGAATGGCCAGATCTTCAAGTGTATTTCACCTCCGTGACTGATCATTGGACCACAGCAACAGTTACCGGACCCAATGCTCGTAAAGTCATTGCCAAAGTGTGTAGCGATATTGAACTGTCTAACGAGGCTTTTTCGTTTATGGATTGGCGAGATGGCACAGTGGCGGGTGTAAAGGCGAGAATATTCCGTATCAGCTTTACGGGTGAGCTGTCCTATGAAGTCAATGTGCCAGCCCATTATGGCCGGCATGTCTGGGAGGCGCTAATGGCCGCCGGTGAAGAATTTAATATCACGCCCTATGGCACAGAAACTATGCATGTGCTGCGCGCCGAGAAGGGCTTTATTATTGTCGGTCAGGATACCGACGGCTCAATGACTCCCGCGGATATGAATATGGATTGGGTGGTAGGTAAAAATAAAACCTTTAGCTTTGTAGGAAAGCGATCTCTGTACCGCAGTGATTCGGTGCGGGAAAATCGCAAGCAGCTAGTGGGTTTAAAAACCCTACAGGGCTCAGATGTTTTACCCGAAGGCGCACAGGTTGTATTTGATGCCAAGCAAAAAATACCTATGTCGATGCAGGGTCATGTGACCTCGAGTTACTTTAGTGCCAGCCTTGGGCATTCAATCGCCTTGGCCGTGGTTAAGGGAGGGCATAGCAGGTTAGGGCTAATAGTCCATTGCCCATTAGCTGATGGGCGCATTATTGCGGCTGAAATTGTCAGTTCGGTTTTCTATGATCCCAAGGGAGAGCGCCATCATGTCTAAGTCTATTAAACTGGAATCGCCGCTGCATTATTTTCACGCTGCTCTCAACAGAAAACCCGAACCTGTAAAAAGTCCGGCTGGGGCGCTATTTAATGACGAAGCTGAGTATGGCCTGGTGGTAAAAGAAGCGACGTTAAGCGCCCATTTAAATCTGCGCGGTGATGGCAGTAATGCCCATTTTTGTTCTGAGGTGACTGAAGCCTTGGGTCTGATGGTGCCGCTAACGCCTGGTACCTATCAGCGTAATGGTAATACCAGTATCTACTGGCTGGGTCCCAGTGAATGGTTACTTGTGGAGATTGGCGGTGATGCAGAAGAATTAGAAACAAGATTACGCAAAACCCTGACCGGCCATATATCTATTGTTGATATTAGTGGTGGGCAGACCTGTATTAATCTGCGGGGTCCCGGTGTAGCCACTGTGCTTAAAAAATCAAGCATCTATGATTTTGAAGCTTGGGATAATGCGACGTCAGCTTTAGGGCGGGCAGTGCAAACCAATTTTGCCAAAGCCTCAGCAATTATTAGCAATAAATCAGATGGTTCTTACGACCTAGTCATTAGACGCAGTTTTGCCGACTATGTGGCCCAGTGGCTATTAGATGCGGGTGAAGAGTTTGGCTGTCGAATAGAGGCAGAGAAGGAGTAGTGGCAGGATTAGTAAGACCGGGGCAGGTTACTATAAAAAAAGATCCTAAGGCGACTACAGCTGACAAAACAAGAGTCGCACGCCCTAGAACCAAACTACCACAGGTTATGGTTCGGTATTGCTAAATTCTTAACCTAGCGTCTATTGGCCCCCGCTTAGGGTGCTGCCATCAGACTGGTTTGAGGTCTGACATTTTGTGGCAGCTACTTCACAGGAGCGACAGTCACTGCTGCGTAGGTCACAGGTTTTTACGCAGCGATGGAATGTGGCAACGCATTGACTCGAGAAAGTATTGCTGTTGGATTCGTCCGAGCTATTGCAGGTGTTTGGTTGATTGGGGCTATAAATGGCTTCCCGAGCAATAAGATCACAGTAGCTTCCAACTAACAGCTGATGACGCTGCTGGGTAACCGAAGAGACACCAGATAATTCAATAGCGAGTAACTCCCGCTGGGTATATGCGGCACTGCGAATAAGGCTGTAGCGGTCGACTCTATAGCTTTTGCTTTCGTCCGGTGAGATATTGGTGCAGCCAGAGAGTCCGCTTAATAATACCGCCGCCAAAATAAATTTTATTAGTAAATAACGCCACTGAATAATTGTTATTATGTTCACCTTGTACTCCTTGGTAGGATGTTATTTATGCGCCAAGCTAGGCGTTCCTGTTCGAAATGCAATATGCCAAGCTTGCCGCGTCGAGTCAACATGAAACATTCAATAATCTTATGCAGCGCCCAAACAAAGATTCAATTTATTACCATGAATTTGCAAATTTGCAAACAAATCTACGGAATAAAATTATGGTTCTGCGAAAAAGTAAAGGCCTTGTTCAAGAAGATATGGCGTCCTATGAATTGTCTGTACGTCAGTATCAGCGCATGGAGCGGGATCCTTCAGCTATTTCCTCACTCTGGCAGTTATTTAAAATTGCCAAAGCTCACAGCATAGATATCAAAGAATTACTCGATATAGACTGATCTTAAAATTCGTTTATAAAATACTTAAAATATATATCTACTATCTCCCTTGACTGAATAATCGTAATAATTTTTAGACGCTTTTCTATTGATCTAGATCAATACAGTGATTTCATGGACCGACTTATTTTTCGTCAAAATTATTTTCTTGTCGTTGATCAATTAGGCAGGTTGATTAACCCTAAATAATATACTATTTTGACATAACATATATTTAGAATATACCTTTTAAACAATGACGTTGTTACTTGAAGCTAGGTGTGTTTATGGTTTAAATCATAGTTGCCGCCAAGCCAGACGTGTTGCATAAAAAGTGAATATGACAGTCTCCTTCCACAACTTTGACAGGGAAGTCATCTATCATGCAACGGCCAGATCCAGACTCAATTTATTACGACGAATTTATCGAACTGCAAAAGAAACTACGGGACAAGATCGTGAAGTTACGAAAAAGTCGCCAATTCGTGCAGGAAGATATGGCTAACTATGAACTGTCTGTTCGCCAGTATCAGCGAATGGAACAGGATCCAACCGCGATTAGTTCCCTGTGGCAGCTGTTCAAAATTGCTAAGGCGCACAATCTCGACGTCAATCAGCTCCTTGAAATAGACTAATTTTCCCGCACAGTTAGGTTCCAAAGGTAGTTCCGCGATAACGCCAGAGCCTTAGGTATACCTGCAACTGCGACAATTTGTCACATTTCTTCGAATCCCATCTCTTGCTAGCATGCCGCCCTGTTAAATTGACTTGGATTTCCTCTGTGCACAGCCGCGTTTTTGTTCGTTTCCCCCATTGTTTTTTGATTACCCTGTCTGTCCTCAGCGCTAGCTTTGCGTCTGCTGTAGAAGAGATTACTGTGATTGCCGATCAGGTTTTTAAGGATACAACGCTCGTCAGCCCCAGCAGTACCATCTCTGCGGCCCAGCTTGAGTCGATTAGTCTGACGACGGTTGAAGACGCGCTAGCTCATGAACCTAGCCTGATTGTCCGCAAACGCTTTATTGGCGATCCCAATGGCGTTATTGGTATGCGTGGCTCCAATATGTTCCAGACCACTCGCTCTATGGTATTTGTTGACGGTCTTCCTATTCACTATCACCTACAGACAAGGTTTCGCGGTGCGCCTCGCTGGTCTTTGGTGTCCCCCGGTGAGATAGATAATATTGAAGTGATCTATGGTGCCTTTTCGGCTGAGTACAGCGGTAATGCGATGGGTGGTGTAGTCAATGTAATCACCAGAAGACCGAATGCAAAGCGCATTGCGTTTGAAGCGGGTTACTTTGCCCAGGAGTATCAGAAGCAAAACACTGACCAAACATTCGGCGGCTACAGAACCTACGCGTCTTATGAAAATAAGGTAGGCAATCTGGGTTTCTTCGGGTCCTATACCAAGATGGACAATGAGGGTCAGCCTCAGACCCAGCTATTTAGTCAAAGCGGATCTGGTGCCGCAAGCGCAGTGGCAAGTGCGGGATCTATTGAGGGTACGAATGAGTTCTCTGCAGCCGGTATCTACTTCGCAGACTCTGGGCCTGAAAGTTCGGAGACAAATCTCTACAAAGCCAAGCTGTTCTATGATCTGGATCGCGTGCAATTGCGAGGCTCAATTGCCTATGAGGATCGAACAAGGGCTGAAGATCAGCAGAATAACTTCCTCCGCGATAGTAATGGCAACCCAATTTTTGACCGCAGAGTAGAGGTAGAGGGCGAGGTTTACGATACCTATGCCTTCGGCCGCAGTCGTTTGCAGCAGCGCAGCCAAGAGCGCAAGAGCCTATTGTTGGGTGCAGGTATTAGTGCCGAACTCGGTAATGACTGGGTGACTGACGCTTTCCATAGTCAGTTTACTATTCTTGATGATGTGGAGGTTCGTTCAGGCAACCATCCGTTAGCTAATAGTTATATCGCTGATAATGAGGGCTATCGTGGGCGTATTACAGAGTACGACAATACCGGTTGGAAAATTTTAGATATTAAGTTGGCCACAGAGTCTTGGCTGAAGAATGATCGCCAAAGATTGTCGCTTGGTCTGCACTATGACGAGTACCAACTTAAATATATTGTTGATGACTACAACAGTATTGCTGGCCTGCGGGACACAGATGAAACTGATGGCGATGCTGGGACTGGCCGTGCTGATAGCGGTGGCAAGGCCCGTACATCGGCGCTGTTTATGCAATATGGTTATGCTCTAGGCGACCAATGGGACCTGTCTCTAGGTCTGCGCTATGAAGACTGGCAGGCGCAAGAGGGCTTTATCGGAGCCACGCAAACCCTAAGGCGCTCAGAAACCGGCCTTTCACCTAAGCTCTCCTTAGCTTGGGAGCCGAATGATACTTATCAGATGCGCTACTCATTTGCCAAGGCCTTGCGCTTCCCTGTGATTGAAGAGCTGTATGTTAATGACAATCAAGGCGCCGGTGCGGCGGTGATATCTGACCCCAGCCTAAAGCCGGAGGATGGTATTTTTCATAATCTTTCATTCGTGCAGACTATCGATACAGAAGCTGCCAATAAGGCGACAGTTCGGTTAAATGTTTTTTACGAAGTTATTGATGATGTAGTTTTTAATCAGCAGGCAACTAATGGCACTTCGACCTTCTTGCCTGTTGCTGAAGTGACCACTAGAGGTGCCGAACTTGTCTGGGAGCAACGAGAAATTTTCGCCAGCCAGATAGATGTTCGATTTAACCTTACGCATACAGATACTGAGATCACTGACAATGTGTTTAACCCTAGCTTTGAGGGCAAACAGTTCCCGCGATCACCTGAATGGCGCAGTAACCTGATGCTCAGCTATAAACTATCAGAACAATGGAATATGGGTGCCAGTGTGCGTTACGCCAGCGATAGTTTTGGTGAGCTCGATAACAGCGACACCGCTGATAATGTTTTCGGTGCTCAAGACAGTTTCTTGTTTGTAGGCACTAAGGTTAATTGGCAGTTGTCGAAGTCGCTTAAGTTAAGTGCAGGTATCGACAACCTATTTAATGAAGAGGCCTATGTATTCCATCCTTGGCCTGGTCGCACCTACCACGTGCAAGCCAAGTATCAGATAGGGCAATAAGATGGCCGATAGATCGCAGTTTCTCAAACAAAGGCTCTGGCGGTGGCATTTTTTGGCCGGGCTAGTGGTCTGTCCCTTTGCCATATTGCTGTCCCTCAGTGGGTCCATCTATCTGTTTAAGCCACAGATTGATAACTACGAAGAAAGAACCATTAATGCTTTAGCGCCGGCTGTCGGGCACCAGTTTTCCGGAGGACATTCAATGCCAGAGATTAGTGCCCACATACAAACGCTCCTGATTAATTATCCCGACGCCGACTTTAAGCGGGTTATTTTGTCGAAACCTGGCGACCGCTCATTAGAGATAGAGCTGCAGAATTCTCAGGGTGAGAAAATAATTTATTGGATCGACAAACTCTCAGGGCAGATGCTATTCAGTAAGAATAGCGATCAGCGATTTATGGAGCGCGTCAAAAAACTGCACAGTGAACTATTACTCGGGAATATGGGTTCCTATGTGGTTGAGCTAATGGCCAGCTGGTTAATCATTCTTGTGTTGAGTGGCCTGTACCTGTGGTTATCAAAATCAGAGAACCAGCAGACTCCCATGGGGGTCGCCGTTGCCGAGTTTGATAAAGTAGAGCCAGCTAAGAAATGGCGGAGTCTCCATGGCGTGATCGGCTTTTGGTTTACCCTACCGATTATTATATTGCTTCTTTCAGGGCTTCCCTGGACCCAGCTATGGGGTTCCGGATTCGATAAGGTAAAGGGTTGGGCAGGCTGGCAGGGGCCGGGCCAGGAATGGTTTGTTACCCTGCAATCAAAGAGCCCGGACGGACAGGCTTTACAGCTACCTAAATCAACCCTATGGGAAATTAAGGCAGATCCCCATGCCCATCATAGTGCTTCAGAGATAGCTGGCGTGGGTGCATTAGATTGGTCCGTGTTGGATACTATCCAAAACTCACCAGAAGTAGCTGCCTTGATGCACCCTGTGCAGATAGCCCCACCGAAACCCAATAATGGCGTCTGGACAGTACGCTCAATGCCGGGCCAGCGATCTGAGCGGGAAACCCTGCATTTTGACCAGTATTCCGCTGAATTAATAAAGCACATAGGGTTCAAAGACCACCATCCTGTGGAGCAGTTTGTGTCTCAGGGTGTTTCCCTCCATGAGGGTGCTCTATTTGGTTGGCCCAACCAGTTGCTGGGTGTACTCACCGCATTGGCCATTATCTGTATCAGCGTTTTTGGACTGTATTCTTGGTGGTTGCGTAAGCCAGAGGATAGGGCGGGTGTTCCTGATAGAGTTGAGCAGAAGCCGTCTAAAGGTTTTTTTGCGGGGATAGTTTTACTTGGTTTGTTACTGCCTGCTGCGGGTATAAGTTTTGTGGTTATCTATATTATTGAGTGGATTGGAATTAGGGCGGATTCGACAATACGCTGAGATCATCTGTTCTATCGCTAGTTACTCATAAGGCTATCTATAAGTAATGGCGGCATCCTCCTATAAACACTACACTGCGGTCTTGAGTTACTCTTCGGCTTATGGCCCACCTTTGCAGGATTCCAATGAAAACCACCTTCAATTTAGTGCACCCTAAAATCAAATTGCCTCGGGTCGTAGACTCAGTTAAGCATGAGATTAGAACATTCCTCAAGAAATCACGCCTAAACACCTTGCCCTCTGGTGCTAAGTATTGGGATTTTGACTGTAAAATCGGCTCCTCCGAAAAGAAGGCTGACGATGTACATCTGTCGTCTCTGATTAAAAATATTGATGAGTTTGTGGCGAAGAACATTATGGTCTTTTATGTAGAAATAACCCCTAAAGCCATTGTTGTCGGTGAAGCTACGCCGGCTCAGGAGGAATAGCTATCAACAATAACGATATCTTACGCCGTGTGCGTTACGTCTTTGATTTTAGCGATCCCATGATGCTGTCGCTGTTTAAGCTCGGTGGTTATGAGGGGAGTAAGGCGGAGCTGACAACCTGGTTGGCGCGGGAAGGCGAGGCTAATTTTGTTTTGTGTGAGGATGTTAATCTTGCGAGCTTTCTCAATGGCCTGATTATTAAGAATAGAGGGCCTAGTGATGATGGCACTCCTGAGCCTGAAAGCTTTTTGAGCAACAACAGCGTATTTCGCAAGTTGAAGATTGCCCTTAGCCTGCAGGCCGATGAGATTATTATGATTTTAAAACTCAGCGAATTTACCATGAGTAAACATGAGTTGAGCGCCCTGTTTAGACGGCCCGATCATAAGAACTATCGGCAATGTTTAGATCAGGTGCTGCGTAATTTTCTTGATGGGATGGAAAAGCATTATAGGAAGAAGTAGTGAGAGAAACCAACCACGCGTCTTGCTGTGACAACGCGTGGCTGGTCTTATTGGTGGGCCCTCCGTGACTTGAACACGGGACCTGCCGATTATGAGTCGGATGCTCTAACCAACTGAGCTAAGGGCCCTTAACTTGTCTTTTTGCTCTTATGCGTCGTCGCGTGCTCAAAATCTTCGGTCACATACTATAAGTATGCTCCCTCAGCTTGCTGCACGGCTCCTACCCTAGGAACAAAAATCCAGCGTTTAACTTGTCTTTTTGTCCCTATGCGTCGTCGCGTGCTCACAATCTTCGGTCACATACTTTATGTATGCTCCCTCAGCTTGCTGCGCGGCTCCTAGCCTAGAAACAAAAATCCTGCGTTAAGTGTAAACGCTTTCTTACTGTTAAGTTTAAAACTTGTCTTTCTGGTGTATCACTTATTTTGTCATTCAGAGTACTCAACTTCTTGTGCCGAGTACCTAGCCTGTCATCCCGAGCGTAGCCGAGGGATCTCAATCAGACACTTCGCGGGCTACAGCTATTTCTTCTTACTCGTCAATAAAGCTACGCAGATGATCCGAGCGAGTCGGATGACGCAGCTTACGCAGTGCCTTGGCTTCGATCTGACGAATACGCTCTCGGGTTACGTCGAACTGCTTGCCGACTTCTTCGAGGGTGTGATCGGTGTTCATATCGATACCGAAACGCATGCGCAATACTTTCGCTTCTCTCGCTGTAAGACTACTCAGAACACCGCGAGTCGACTCGGTGAGGTTGTTCTTAGTGGCTTCATCGAGGGGCAGGGCGATGGTGGTATCTTCAATCAGGTCGCCGATGCTGGCATCTTCGTCTTCACCAATGGGCGTCTCCATGGAGATTGGCTCTTTGGCGATCTTGAGGACTTTGCGAATCTTGTCTTCCGGCATTTCCATGCGCTCGGCCAATTCTTCCGGAGTGGGTTCGCGACCCATTTCCTGAAGCATTTGACGGGATACACGGTTGAGCTTGTTAATCGTCTCAATCATATGCACCGGAATACGAATGGTGCGGGCCTGATCGGCAATTGATCTTGTGATTGCCTGACGGATCCACCAGGTTGCATAGGTAGAGAATTTGTAACCGCGGCGATATTCAAACTTGTCTACGGCTTTCATCAAACCGATATTGCCTTCCTGAATCAGATCGAGGAACTGTAGGCCACGGTTGGTGTATTTTTTCGCAATGGAGATAACCAGTCGCAGGTTGGCTTCAACCATTTCTTTCTTGGCGCGACGGGCCATGGCTTCACCCATGGTCATGCGGCGATTGATATCTTTAATCTGCGCGATGTTCATGTCGGCAAATTTTTCAACCTGCGCCAGCTTGCGCTGTGAACGGAGAATCTCTACTTCCTGTTCGGCAACACGCTCGGCCCAGCTCTCTTTCGACTTGGCTAGCTCTGTGGTCCATTTCATATTGGACTCATTGCCGGGGAACATTTTGATAAATTCCTTACGCGGCATTTTGCCCAAACGGATACAGAGGCGCATAATCTTGCGCTCTTCGCCGCGAACTCGCTCTACTGCCAGGCGTACTTTGGCAATCAATGGATCAAACTGACGGGGAGTCAGTTTTAAGAACTTAAACAACTCAGCAAGCTCTTCGAGATTCTTTTGTGATGCTTCACCGTTGCGGCCGTAACGGGCCACACAGGTATCAGTTTTCTTTAGCTGCTTGCGGATAGTGTCAAAGCGTTCGAAAGCGACTTCTGGATCCAGTCCGCCTTCGTGCTGCTCTTCTTCTTCCTCTTCCTCTGCCTCTTCTGGATTCTCGAGCTTTAGGGCTTCAGCAGCTTGCTGCTGGGCCAGGGCTGAGGGCACGTGCTCCATGGGGTTGAGGTAACCGCTAATAATATCCGTGAGCTTCTTTTCGCCCGCTTCAACTTTTTCATATTCGGCAATAATGGTGGCGACGGTGGTCGGCCAGTCAGCAACCGCGGACATCAGCTCGCGGGTGCCTTCTTCAATACGCTTGGCAATTTCAATTTCGCCTTCGCGAGTCAACAGCTCAACCGAACCCATCTCACGCATGTACATGCGTACTGGATCGGTGGTGCGGTGTTGTTCGGATTCTACCGAGGCGAGAGCGGCGGCGGCTTCTGCGGCGGCGACTTCGTCGGGGGTATTGTCACTGGCGAGACTGGACAGGGTGTCTGCGTCGGGGGCTGTCTCAAAGACAGTAATACCCATGTCGTTGATCATCTGGATGATATCTTCGACCTGTTCCGGATCGGCTATATCTTCTGGCAGGTGGTCATTGACTTCAGCATAGGTCAGATACCGCTGTTCGCGGCCCTTGGCTATAAGGTCTTTGATGCCGGATTGTTGCTTTTGGTTCGTATCGCTCATAGGACTCAATTACTGTTTAGAGGCTGAAAAATAGCGGAGGATTATAGCCGAAAATATCGCCTATGTCCGCACCAATTTGGGCTTTATTTGGTCGTGCCAATTTTTGTTATCTTAGACTACAAGTCGTTGTTTTATCTTATTTTTTAGCTCGACGAATTGATTGTCATCGCCCAGTTGCATGTGAATCTTGAACAGCTGCTTAATCTGGCGCTCATTGAGGGTTTCTAAAGCCAGTAAAATATCTGCCTTGCGCTCTGGGGGAAGTGCTTCAAAGACATCCCGGGCGACGTGGGCGAGGGCGTCGGTAAATTCCTGATCATCATCGCGACCAGTGCCTTTTGGGGGCTGGTGCAGCTCGCTGCCGGCCAGGGTCTTGAGCAGCTGTAACTCGTTTTGATCCGAGTAGGTGGCCTGCCAGCGGGCAAATATATGCGAGGTCTTGCTACAGGCTGGGTCGCTATTAATGAGGGCTAGAATCTTGAGAAAAAGCGTCATATCCGGGTCTGCCGAAACACTGAGCATCTCAATATCTTCAACATACTCAGCGAGCTGTGGATGATTGACCAGCAGTGCACTGAGAAATTTGATTGGCGACAGGCGAATTTTGCTGCGGCGCACGGCGACAGTTTCTGGGTAGGGCTGCTCATAGTCGCCATCACCGTAGACATCATCCGGTGGCGGTCCTGCGTAAAAGTCATCAGGTGGCGCTTGATTTCTGCTTTGCCCGCCCGATTGGACTGCCGGTTGCACTGACGCTGGAGGTGCGCTGCCACGCTGGGCCGGGGGCTTGTGTGTGGCCACATAGTCGCGCAGGTTTTCTGCGGAAATGCCGGTGCGGCTAGACAGTTCTTCAAGCATCAGCTGACGAAAGACACCCTGGGGAATGCGATTGATCTGCGGTGCGCAGACTTTGCTGAGGCGCGCCTTGCCGTCGGCGGTGCTGCTGTCGATGCCATCACTCAACTGCTCAAAGAGAAACTCGGAGAGGGGCTGGGCTCTGTCCACTTGCTCCATAAAGTCAGGTTTGCCCAGCTGGCGCACCATGGTGTCTGGATCTTCACCATCCGGTAAAAACAAGAATTTCGCCGATACGCCGTCACGCATTTCTGGGATCGCTGTATCCAGTGCTCGGGCTGCGGCTTTGCGGCCAGCTTTGTCGCCATCGAAACAAAATACGATCTCGGAGGTATAGCGGAAGATCTTTTGCAGGTGGCTCTCGGTTAATGCAGTACCCAATGTGGCGACAGCATTATTAATCTCGAACTGGGCCAGGGCGATCACGTCCATATAGCCCTCAACCATAATCAGGCAGGGGATTTCTTTTAGTGCTTGGCGTGCCTCATAGAGTCCATAGAGCTCGCGGCCTTTACTAAATACCGGGGTCTCAGGTGAATTGAGGTACTTGGGTTTGCTGTCATCCAGCACTCGACCGCCAAAGCCGACGGTGCGACCGCGCTGGTCGCGGATCGGGAAGGTGATGCGGTGGCGAAAGAAGTCATACTGCTTTTTTTCTTCCTGCTTTACCACCAGCATGCCGGATTCCTGTAACAGTCCGGTGCGCTGTTCATCGGTGCCCACGGCTTTTAATAGATTGTCCCAACCCGGTGGGGCATAGCCCACCGCATACTGCTTGGCTACCTGTCCGCTGAGACCGCGGGCCTTGAGATAGTCGACGGCAGTGGCGGCACCAGCATGCTTGCGTAGTTGTTGGCGAAAATAGAGATCGGACTCAGAGAGTATCGAATAGAGGCTGTCTTTTTGTTTGCTGATCCCGGGATCTTGGGCCGCTTCCCGGGGAATTTCTAGACCTGCATTGCGCGCGAGCATTTCCACCGCGGGCAGAAAATCGAGACGGTCGAACTCCATGACAAAGCCGAGAGCGTTGCCGCCAGCACCGCAGCCAAAGCAGTAGTAAAACTGCTTGTCTTGGGCAACGGTAAAGGAGGGGCTTTTTTCTTCGTGAAAGGGGCAGCAGGCTTTGTAGTTCTTGCCGGCTTTTTTAAGCCCTACGCGGCCGTTGACCACGTCGACTATGTCGATGCGGTCGAGCAGGTCATCAATAAAGGTTTGCGGGATTCGTCCGGCCATCGGGGTTACAGGCTGCTCTTTTTTTAAGGGTTTAGTGTAACGCCTTGGGCCGGGAAATAAACCTACTTAGCTACTTAGCTATTTAACTGTTTAGTGCAGCTTTAACCAAACCGCTGACCGCACCGGTATCGGCACGTCCCTGAACCTGTGGGCGCAGTATGCCCATTACCTTGCCCATATCGGCCATTGAGGCAGCGCCGGTCTGACTGATCGCGCTCTGTACCAGTTCGGCAATTTCAGCGTCGGTGAGGGCGGTGGGCAGAAAATCTTGGATCACATTGATTTCGGCGATTTCGATATCCGCCAATTCTTGACGGCCGGCGGCTTCGTACTGGGTGATAGAGTCGCGACGCTGTTTAACCATTTTGTCGAGAATGGCCAGTACCCGCGCGTCATCTATATCAATGCGCTCGTCAACTTCTACGCGTTTGATCTCAGCTTGGACCAGACGGATAGCACTTAGGCGGGACTTGTCTTTGGCTCGCATAGCCTCTTTCATGGCATCTTTAAGCGTCGTTTTCATGGACATATGAATTCTCCTGAGGATGATATTACTGAATTCCAGAAACACAAAAAGCGCCGGTTGGGCGCTCTCTGCATTGACTCTCTATGTTACTGCTCTAGGTTATAGAGCGGTGCTTAATAGAGTCGAGTAAACTTGCGTGATTCGCGAGATACTTTTTTCTGGTTGCGCTTTACAGCTGCTGCTGCTTTACGCTTGCGTTCCCACGTAGGCTTCTCGTAGAACTCGCAGCTGCGAACTTTAGCCAAAATACCGGCTTTTTCGCATGAACGTTTGAAACGACGTAATGCTACGTCAAAGGGCTCGTTTTCTTTAAGTCGAACGCTTGGCATCTATATATAATCCTGTGGTAAACACTTGTGTACAGTGATCTGTCGCTAACCGTCTTTGTTAGTGACCCTTTAAGGGCGCGTAGTCTATACACTTCCCTGTTTTGATGCAAAGTTTTTTGGCGCCTTTTTAACGCTACTGGCGAGACTGCAAACTACAGGTTCACACAGCCCTGCAGAGGGTTTACAGTTACGCCCTCAGTCGACGATTTGTCTAGCGTTGGCGCTACTTTAAAACAATGCTGCAAGGCCCCTATAAATGCTTGTTCTCGGTGTGGAAACCTCCTGCGATGAAACCGGCGTTGCTGTCTATGACAGTGAGCGCGGGCTATTGGCGCACAATCTTTATTCCCAGGTAAAGCTCCATGCGGAGTATGGCGGCGTAGTGCCAGAGCTGGCCTCTCGTGATCATGTGCGCAAGATATTGCCCATGCTAGAGCAGGTTTTAGCCTCAGCTGACGTCACTACAGCTGATCTCGACGGTATTGCCTACACCGCTGGCCCAGGTCTGATGGGTGCTTTAATGGTGGGAGGCGCCGCAGCAACTGCTCTGGGCTATACCCTCGGTATACCCGTATTAGGTGTGCATCATATGGAAGGGCACCTGCTGGCGCCGATGCTGGAAGATAACCCGCCGGCCTTCCCCTTTGTTGCACTATTGGTTTCTGGCGGCCATACCCAATTGGTTGAAGTGACCGCGATTGGTGAGTATCAACTGCTTGGCGAATCCATTGACGATGCCGCTGGCGAAGCCTTTGATAAAACCGCCAAGCTGCTCGACCTGGACTATCCCGGTGGCCCGCGTCTGGCGGCCATGGCCGATCGCGGCAATATTGACCGGTTTAGTTTTCCGCGGCCGATGACAGACCGCCCGGGGCTCGAATTTAGCTTTTCCGGTTTAAAAACCTTCACCCGCAACCTGATTGAGAAAAATCGCGGCGATGATGTGTTGCCAGACCAGCAGACTATGCTCGATATCTGTGCCGGATTTCAGGAAGCAGTGGTTGATACGCTGGTAATTAAATGTCGCCGCGCCATGCAACAGACGGGCATGAAGCGCCTTGTAATCGCCGGCGGCGTATCCGCCAACGCCAGATTGCGGGAAAAACTCGAGGCAGCTCTTGCTAAAGAGGGCGCTGAGGTATTTTATGCACGCCATGAGTTTTGCACCGATAATGGGGCAATGATTGCCTATGCGGGCTGTCAGCGCTTACTGGCTGGCGAAAAAAATGAACTGGTGATTGCGGCGACGCCGCGATGGCCATTAGATAAATTGACTGGGCTGGGGGAAGCTGTTTGATGGATATTGTTTATATAAGAGACCTGCGTATCGAAACCATTATTGGTATCTATGATTGGGAGCGCGAGGTTAAGCAAACTGTTAGTCTTGATTTAGAGATGGCCCATGATATTCGTCAAGCGGCAGAAACTGATGATATTCAATATGCTCTCAACTATAAGTCTATTGCTAAGCGTTTGATTAAGTTTATTGAAGAGAGCGAGTTCTTGCTGGTTGAGCGCATGGCCGAAGAAGTGGCTGGAATTGTTAGAAATGAGTTTTCTGTGCCCTGGTTGCGGTTGCGGGTAAGCAAGCCCGGTGCCCTGAGAGGCTCACAGGATGTGGGAATTCTAATTGAAAGAGGAGTGAAGCCCTAGTGGCACTTATCTATCTTAGTCTCGGTAGCAACGTTGAAGCCCAGCGCAATATTGAGGCGGCGATGGATGCATTGGCCGACACCTTTGGTGAACTGATTGTCTCCTCTGTCTATGAGAGTGAGGCGGTGGGTTTTGAGGGTGACAGTTTTTACAATTTGGTTGTGGGTGTTCACTCGGAGCACTCCATTGGCGAGCTGTCGAAAATACTCAAGGGGATTGAAGACGTTCAGGGTCGTGATCGGAGTGCACCAAAGTTTGGCGCGCGGAGTTTGGATATCGATATTTTGACCGCGGATGATCGCATTGGTGTGATTGATGGGGTGTCGATACCGCGGGATGAGATTCTCAAGAATGCCTTTGTGCTACAGCCCCTTGCCGAGATTGCTGCTACTGCTCTGCATCCCCAGACCGGACTGAGCTATGACCAGCACTGGCAGGATTTCGATAAAGCCAAGCAAAAGTTATGGCCGATTGAATTTATCTGGCGCGGTGAAAATATTACCCGCGAAAATTGATTAACGATTATTGGGCGCAGTTACTTTTCTGTTCACTATAATCAAACAAGTTAATAATTTTTAGTCAGGGCAATGACGCCCAGAATACTTAAAGGAGTAACCATGAAAACATCCCTAGCCAGTCTTTTCTCTCTCGCAATTCTGATTACACTGCCATCCTGCACCACCTTTGACCCCTATACCGGCGAACAAAAAACCACCAAAACCGCTATTGGCGCCAGCATTGGTGCCGGCGTTGGCGCTGTGGTCGCCTATCTGGACAATAAAGATGAAGACAGCCGCAAGCGCAATAAGCGTATTTTGGCTGCCGCGGGCGGTGGCGCCGCAATTGGTGGTGGCATTGGTTATTACATGGATGCCCAAGAGGCAAAGTTGCGTCAACAGCTTCGCGGCTCTGGGGTTAGCGTCGAGCGGGTGGGCGACAATATCAATCTGATTATGCCGGGCAATATTACCTTTGCCACTAACAGTTCTGATATCAATGCGAGCTTTTATTCGGTGCTCGATTCAGTGGCGCTGGTGATTGAGGAGTATGACAAGACATTGGTCGTAGTTGCCGGACACACCGACAGCGATGGCGGCGCAGCATTTAATGAGAATCTGTCAGAGCGCCGGGCGCAGTCCGTTTCGGGCTATTTGGTGTCTCAGTCAATTTTGACGGACCGGCTCGAGACCATTGGTTTTGGTGAGAGACAGCCGATTGCCGACAATGATAGTGCTGCGGGCAAGCAGCTTAACCGTCGGGTAGAAATTACACTGTTGCCGATTAGTGTTTAAGCGCCTGTGGCGTTTTTTTAGTAGGAGCGCCCGTGGCGTTTTGTAGCGAACAGTCCCTGTGGCGTCTTGCATTGAGAGGCGCCTCTTAATGAATGGAGCGCAATGATTATAATTAGACCCTTTAAGTCTTTTGATTGGCCCGCTGGTTGGGCCATCATTAAGCCCATTTTTCATGCCGGTGAGGCCTGCGCGTTTTCTAATATCACCGAACCTCAAGCCCATGAGTTTTGGATTGATAACGTCTCCGCAACCTTTGTCGCTGTAGATGAGAATGACTGTGTTCTGGGCTCATATTACATAAAGCCCAATCAACCGCTGCTGGGTGCGCACATCTGTAATGCGGCCTATGTGGTTGATGAGAGTCAGCGCGGGAAGGGTGTCGCATCTATGATGTGTGAGCATTCCCAAGGGGCCGCTTTAAATCAGGGGTTTCTGGCGATGCAATTTGATTTTGTTGTCTCAACAAATACGGGTGCTGTACGTCTTTGGGAGAAGCTTGGCTTCTCGATTGTCGGCACGATCCCGAAGGCTTTTCAATCTGCCGGTGGCTATGCCGATGCCTTTATTATGCACAAGCAGTTACAAGGGATTTGAAGGTAAAAGCAGGCAGAGCGCCTGCGGCCTCTAGTGTTGAGAGGCGCCTGCGGCGTCTCGTAACCTCAGAGACTGTTGGAGTTGCCGCCATCCACTGCAATGGTCTGCCCCGTCACATAACTCGCATCCACCGCCAAAAAGAAAGCGGTTCCAGCAATATCCATCTCACTGCCCAGACGTCCCATGGGCACATTATTGAGCACAGACGTCTGCTTGGAAATATCATCTTCCTCATGCTCTGGCCACAGAATTGCACCGGGGGCGACACTATTTACCCGGACATGGGGCGCCATATCCAGGGCTAGTGATTTGGTCATGGCGATATTGCCAGCCTTGGCAATGGTGTAGATGGGGTGGTCCTTCAGTGCCTGACGGGCGTGCATATCCGAGATGTTCACCACGCTGCCACGAGCGGCAATAAGCTGTGGGGCAAGTCCTTGGGTGAGGAAAAACGGCCCTTTAAGATTACTGTTGATCAGATCGTCCCACTGCTGATTGGTACATTGCTCCAATGGCGTGGGATAAAAGCTTGAGGCGTTATTGATCAGCACATCGAGACGTCCGATAGAGTCCACCAGCTGAATAATTTTATCGATACCGGCCATATCATTGAGATCGGCCTGAACCAGCAGACAGCTATTGTCCCGCAGCTGGTTAAATTTTTCGCAGAGCCTATCGGCATCCGCAGCGGAGCGGTTGTAGTGAATAATGACGGTATAGCCGGCATTGTGAAATAGCTCGGCCGTCACGGCGCCAATACGTCTGGCGGCGCCGGTAATCAGTACTACGGGGGCTTGAATGCTGCTCATAATTAATTACTTATTAAAATATTGTTGTTTAATTTCTGTCATACGTGCAGTACGGCGCAGATGTAATTGCCGACCAATTTCTGCGCCATCTATTCCTGCTTCCACCAGATCGGCAACGCTAATATTGCTGATTCCGTCGACTGCCGCACGCAGATAATCCGAAGAGGGGTATTCGCGATCTTCAAAACCGGTTCTGCCTCGGGCATCCGCTTCGCAGCAGAGGATAAAGTCTTCAAGTCGGTCGCGAGATTTTAGCGCACCCACGCCCTTGAGCAGATTGACAACGGTCGCAGGCTTGAGCTCCTGGGCCTTGTGGCACATCAGGTGATATTCGGTGACCACCAGGGCTAACTGGCGCACATCATTGGGTACTTTAAAGCGGTCGCAGACATCGTTGACCAGTGGCACGCCGCGGGCTTCATGGCCGCGATGGCTGGGCAACACATGGTCTGGGGTAATACCTTTGCCGAGATCATGGACCAGCACCGCGAAGCGAATCTTACTGCTGTCGGAGAGCCGTACCGATTGCTGTAGCGCCATCAAGGTGTGGATGCCGGTGTCGATTTCCGGATGATAGTCGGCGCGCTGAGGCACACCAAAAAGTCGTGAGACTTCAGGCAAAAGCACATCCAGTGCGCCGCACTGGCGCAGCACTTCAATATAGATATCCGGCGAGCGCTCGCCGAGGGCCCGTTCGGTTTCTTTCCAGACCCGTTCAGCGACTAAATAGTCGAGTTCACCACTGCTAGTGATTGCCGTCATCAGCTCCATGGTTTCAGGCGCTATAGTGAAACCCAGATGGTGATAGCGAGCGGCAAAGCGGGCTACTCGTAGCACTCGCAGGGGATCTTCGGTGAAGGCATCGGAGACATGACGGAGAATCTTTTTCTCCAGATCGGCCTGTCCGTTGTAGGGGTCGTAAAGCTGGCCGTCGTCGTCCTCGGCCATGGCATTAATGGTCAGGTCCCGGCGCACTAGATCTTCTTCAAGGCTCACATCCGCCGCGGCGTGAAAGGTAAAGCCACCGTAGCCATGGCCTGATTTGCGCTCGGTGCGCGCCAGAGCATATTCTTCGCCGGTGTCGGGTTTGATAAATACCGGAAAGTCATTGCCCACTGGCAGATAGCCGAGTTCGACCATTTTCTCTGGGGTCGCACCGACCACCAGCCAATCATTTTCATCGCTGAAATAATTGAGCAACTTGTCGCGCACGGCGCCGCCAACTCGATAGATTTTCATGTAGATGCCCAGTGTCTGAACTAGTGCCTGAACCTAATAGCTCAGCTTGCGGATTGTCTGCGCGGGAATTGTTAGATTTTGAACGCAGCGGATGGACGCTATTGTAAGGCTCGCTGAGTTTTAGCTCAATCAATAACCGATTCTGTAGGGGGATTTCTAAACGTTGATGAATAACCCACCAATGTTAAAAGCAACGAGGGTTGCTCTCGGAGACATTGATGGATTGACGAACTTGGTTGCAGAGATGAACTAGCCTTCGCGGCTGGTAATCTCTAACAGATGATAGCCAAACTGCGTTTTAACTGGACCATGGACCAAGCCCAGTGCGCCGCTAAAGACCACTTCATCAAATTCTTTGACCATTTGGCCCGGGCCAAACTGACCCAGATCACCACCGCGGCTACCTGAGGGGCAGCTTGAATGTTCACTTGCGACGTTGGCGAAGTCTGCACCCGCTTCAATCTGCTGCTTTAGAGTTGCACATTTTTCTTCGCTATCAACCAATATATGTCGCGCACTTGCTGTTGCCATTCTATTTTCTCCAGGTGGAATTATATTAAGGATTTGTTAGGGCAGATTATCAGGGTAAATCGGGAGCTTGTAAATTACTCAACTTCCTCAGCACTGAGCATCAGATCACGCAATGCCTGTTTGTCGAGTATTTCGATCTCTTTTTTATTCACCGCCAGGTACTTCTTGCGCTGAAAGTGGCCCAGCACACGGCTCACGGTTTCAACGGTGAGGCCGAGATAGTTGCTGATTTCACCGCGAGACATGGGCAGCCAGAGGCGCGTCGAGGAGAGTTTCTGCTTCACCAGGCGATCGGAGATGCTCAGCAGCAGGCTGGCGATCTTCTGTTGCGCAGAGTTACCTGCCAACAGCGCGATCAGTCGTTGATCTGCATTGATCTCGCGACTGATTAATCTCATCATATGTTTTTGGATTGAGGGGATGGAATTGCCCAAATCATTCAGCTGCTCATAGGGTATTTCGCAAACCGATGTGGTTTCGAGGGCGATAGCGGTATTTTGATAGTGCTCATCGGCGAGCCCGTCCCAGCCAAATATTTCCCCGGGAAAATAGAAGCCTGTGACCTGTTCGCGGCCGTCGGGATCAATGCAAAAAGACTTAATTGACCCGCTGCGCACGGCATAGATAGAGGTGAAGGGGTCGCCGCTAAAAAATACGCCCTCTCGTGGCTGTAGTGGTTTCTTGCGCTCGATAAGCTCTTCGAGTTTATCCAGGTCATCGGCGTCCAAGCCGAGGGGTAAACAGAAGTTGTTCATACGACAGTTATGGCAGCTAAGCGGTTTTGCGAAGCCCACGATAATCTTTTTTACGGTAGTCTCGATGATTAAAAAATCCCTTTCAATAATGAATCTGTCGGCGGCCAAATTGTCAGCGATGTCTACAGGTATTTTATTTAAATGGCTAATTACACTACCTATTACGCGTGTCAGGTCGCATCCAGCAACCCTGAATTTACCGCTGTTTCATCTCCCCCAATGTCTGTCATATTCAGTATAGACCTTGAGTTGATTTACATCAGTTGGATTTCCCCTGTAATCGGATAATTTCTGCCGCTCAAAGATTTGCCGACTAAACTGAAATTAATGTCGATAACGCGATTGCGGGAGTTGTGATGAAAAATATTCTGGTGGTGCTGGATGGCACAGGTAGTGATGAACATGTGCTTGGCCAGGCAATTCAATTGGCCACCAGCAGTGGTGGGGACATACATCTGTTTATGACGGTCTATGACTCCATTGAAGAGCTTAATCGCTATATTGGCTTCGACAACTATCGGGAGGTCAAACAATCGATCCTCGACGAGGCTGAGGTCAAGCTACGGCGGCTCACGGATAAATTTGGCGACCACTTTTCATCGACTATGCACTGGGGGCGGCGCTGGCACTTTAGTGTTGTGGTCGAGGCGAAAAAGATCTCTGCCGACCTGATTGTTAAAGCCGTGCGCCAGCACTCGCGCATCGCTGAGTTTTTGCACACCCCAGAGGACTGGCACCTGCTTCGCGATGCCAGCTGCCCGGTGTGGTTGGTCAATCACACCACGGCACGTATTGATAGGGTGGTCGCAGCTTTCAGTACGTTGGAGGAGACTGAGGATCACCGTCATCTGGGCGAACGAGTGCTGCAAAAAGCCAGTGATCTAGCCACTGCACTAGGGGTCGAACTGCATGTGGTGTCGGTGGTGCCAGACTGGCTCAGCTCTCAGGCTATTATTGGGCCGATGCCAGGAATGCCAGGGCAGTTTCCAGCGGTATTGGCAGATATAGGTGAACAGGCCCTCGACCGCGCCGAAGAAATTATCCATGAGACCCTTGAAAGGCTCGCTATTGTTGCGGATGTCACCGAAGTGAGAAGCGGTGCAGTGGATATTGAGCTGGCGGACGCGGTAGGTGACACCGGTGCTCTGGTGATTGGCAGCGCCGCAGCGAGAAAGTTAGCCGCGAAAGTGGCGGGCAAGTTGTTTGGCAATACGTCGGAGAAGGTTATTCATCATGCTCGTGGAGATGTGTTGGTGGTTCACTAGCAGGAGCTTTATAAGCGAAGCCCCTAGTCAAAGCTCGTAATCAAAGCTCGTAATCAAAGCCCCTAATCAAAGAGGCCTCGCTAATCGGGGTTTTTGACGATAGAGTCTACTTTTTAGCTACGCCCCAAAGTGCCTCAAGACGTTTCTCGCGACCGCAACCCCAGCGGTAATAGTTGTAGCGCACGGGATTTTTTAGGTAGTAGTCCTGATGGTAATCTTCGGCGGGGTAAAAGCGGCTCGAGGCAGTGAGTTGGGTGACTATCTCCGCTTTGAGTAGACCGCTAGCGGAGAGGGCATCTTTTGAGGCTTGGGCAATATCACGCTGTTCTTCAGTTTGATAAAAGATCTCACTGCGGTACTGCTGGCCCCGGTCGCAGAACTGACCACCGCCATCTGTGGGGTCAATGGTCTTCCAGAAGTACTCCACCAGTTCACTATAGCTGACCTTTTGGTCGTCAAAGATAACCTTTACCGCTTCTGTATGCCCAGTGCCCCCTGCTGAGACCTGCTTGTAGCTTGGGTTTTTCACTTGACCACCGATATAGCCCGATGCGGCAGAAATGACACCATCGAGCTTTTCGAAATCGCTCTCGGTACACCAAAAGCAGCCCCCAGCAAATACCGCGCTCTGCTCTTCGGCAGTGGTTTTCAATGCCATAAAACTGCACAGACTCAGAGTGATCACAGTGGCGGCTAGGGATAATTTAGACTTCATATTTGGCATGCTCTATGTTTATTTAAGTGCTATTTAAGTGCTATTTAAGTGCTTTGCTTTGCGACTAACCCTTATTACGTATTGAGCGCAGTTGAGGATTGGAGTGCGAAACTGGCTGATAGTTTCAGGTTGCTTTAAGGCCTCCATTTTAGCTGTAACTCTGTAGTTGCTGTCAATTTGATATTCTTATTGCCAGCTTGGTAAAACTAATTTCCAACTCGTTGAAAAGCATAGGTTTTAAGTTCTTGACGAAAACTGGTTTTAGAATTATTTTCCATTAGTAAGATCTGTGGTGCGGTTGGCTGCAACCTGTTGTGGGCTCTGATTGAAGGAATACTAATGAGCGATGACCTAGTGCTGGATACAGACGACAATTTTGACGAAGAGCAGACGCCAGTGCTCTCGGATAAACGCCAGGCTGAGGTTGATCGCGAGGCCCGTCAGCGCCTCGAGAAAAAGCTTGAAGAGGCGCGGATCAAAAAGCAAACCCAAGATTATGATTTCGACTTTGATTGAGTCGCTTGGTTTGGCCGTTCAATAGCATTTCAGGCTCGGCAGTCTATAGGCTCGGCAGTCTTCAGGCTCGGCAGTCTTCAGGCTCGGCAGTCTAGCAGGGCTTTCTTATCCTGCCTTCTTATTCCTCCTCCTTATCTCGGACTAATCGCCAATTTCACTGCAAAGCCAGCAAGTCGATTATTGCAACATTCCATGCCTAATTTTGGCATAATGCCGGACGCCAAAAGTTCACTTCGCCTGGAATCTGTCTGTGTCGCACGCGCCATTATTGAGTGTTGAAAATCTCGCCTTCGAACGCGATGACAGCTGTCTGTTTTCGGCGGTCAACTTTTCTGTGGACGCCGGCGATATTTTGCAGATCGAGGGCGCCAATGGCAGTGGCAAGACTACGCTGCTGCGCCTGCTCACCGGCTCTCTTCAGCCCAGTGCTGGCGGGATTTCCTATCTTGGTCAGACACTGCCCCAGTGCCGCTACAACTATCTCTCAGATATGCTCTATATAGGGCACCAACCGGCGGTTAAATTAAATCTCAGTGCTGAGGAAAATCTGCGCTGGATGGTGGCCACTTCAGCTCAGTCAAATGATCTTTCAATTACCGATGCTCTGACCCAAGTGGGCTTGGCCGGTTACAGTGATATTCCCTGTTACGCCCTGTCGGCGGGGCAGCATCGGCGGGTTGCCTTGGCGCGGCTACTGATCAGCGAGGCACGGCTGTGGTATCTGGATGAACCCTTTACCTCAATTGATAAGCAGGGGGTGGCGTTTTTACAATCCTGCCTGCAACAGCATGTGGCCGGGGGCGGTGTTGTTATTCTCTCGACGCACCAAGATCTGGCGCTGACTGGCCTGCGTAAATATAAGCTGTTGCCTCATGCTGAGGGGATCGCCTAATGTCGAGACCAACAGCCAGAAAAATGGACAGTGGCTTTGTCGCCTGGTTGCGCCGTGATCTGCTGCTGGCCTATCGCCGTCGCGGCGAAGTGGCCAGTCCAGTGGTGTTTTTTATGATGGTGTCGACGCTGATTCCCCTGGGCTTAACCCCTGAAGCGGCGCAGCTTGAAAAGGTCGCGGCGGGGATGATCTGGATAATGGCTCTTTTAGCCACCTTACTCTCGGTGGATGGCTTGTTTGCCAGTGACTATCATGACGGTAGCCTCGAGCAGATGTTGATTACGCCGCAGCTGTTGCCGTTGCCGATACTGGGCAAGGTCACAGCGCACTGGTTGACCACCGGTCTGCCTTTGACGCTGGTGTCACCACTGCTGGGTTTGATGCTGTCGCTGCCCAGTGCAGGCTATCTGCCGTTGATATGCAGCCTGGCATTGGGCACTGCCTGCTTAAGTTTGGTCGGTGCTGTGGGCGCTGCCTTGACAGTATCACTGCGCAAGGGCGGACTATTGCTATCACTGCTGGTGATGCCGCTGTATATGCCGGTGATTATTTTTGGCACGGCGACGGTGAACTCCGCTGTCGATGGATTAAATTGGCTGCCACCGCTGGCGATACTGGGTGCGCTGTTTGCCGCTTCAGTGGCGCTCTGCCCGCTGGCAGCTGCTGGGGCGCTGCGCGTCACGGCCAGTAACTAATGAATATGATAGGTTTGTAGATATGAATTGGCTTTCTAATAAGCTTTCAGCTGGGCCCTCAAATGAGTCCCCGAGCTGGCAGTGGTTTTACCGCCTCGGCTCGCCGCGGTGGTTTTACCTGCGCAGTGGTCAGTGGTTGCCATGGCTATCTCTGGCGGCGCTACTGGTGCTGGCCACCGGTTTAGTCTGGGGTCTGGCCTTTGCTCCTGAAGATGCCAAACAGGGCAATAGTTTCCGAATTATTTATATTCATGTGCCAGCGGCATTTTTGGCTCAGTCGGGCTACTTTATTATGGCTATAGCCGGCGCCATAGGTTTGATCTGGAAAATGAAGATCTCCTATATGGTCATGAAAGCGGCGGCGCCAATTGGTGCGCTGTTGACCTTTGTGGCGCTATTTACCGGCGCGGTGTGGGGCAAACCCACCTGGGGGGCCTACTGGGTCTGGGATGCTCGCATTACCTCAATGCTTATACTACTGTTTCTCTATGCCGGTGTTATGGCTTTGCAGTACGCCTATCACAGCGTTGATGCGGCGAGTAAGGCCAGTGCGATTTTGGCCTTAGTGGGCACAGTGAATATTCCGATTATCAATAAATCTGTCGATTGGTGGTATACCTTGCACCAGCCGGCGACGATCAAACTAACATCGGCGCCGAGTATGCATATGGACATGTTTATGCCCCTACTGGTGATGATTGTTGGTTTTTACCTGTTTTATGCGGTGGCGCTTATTTTGCACACGCGCAATGAGATTCTGCGCCGTGAGCGCAAAACCAGCTGGGTTCGCGAGCTGGTGACTGCCAAGGCAGGGGGCTGATTATGTACTTTGATAATTTTGCAGCGCTGATCAATATGGACGGTCACGGGGTCTACGTATGGACGTCTGTGGCAGTGACATTGGCGACCATGCTGTGGTTGGTTATTGCACCTTTGATCAGCCAGCGCGGGCTGTTAAAAGAAGTGAGCCGAGATATTCAACGTCAGCAGGATCGTGAGCTTGCGGCCAAAAAAACGTCTAATCATGAGGAAAGTCATTAATGCATCCCCTGCGTAAACAACGTTTACAGCTCGTTATACTGATTGTTGTCGCCGCCGCTCTAGTGATCGGTCTGGTGGTCTATATGCTCCGTGAAAATGGCAATTTCTTTTATACCCCGGCACAGATTATTTCCGGTGAAGCGCCGCAGAATACCTTTCTGCGTGCTGGTGGCATGGTAGTTGATGGCTCGGTGCTGCGATCAGACGATTCCCTCTGGGTGCAGTTTAAGATCACTGACGGTGTTGAGTCGCTGACCATTGAGCACACCGGTATTCTCCCGGATCTGTTTGCTGAAGGGGAGGCTGCGATTGCCTCGGGTAAGGTGGATGAGAATCTGGTGTTGCAGGCGACTCAAATCTTGGCCAAACACGATGAGAAATATACCCCTCCCGAAGTCGCGGATGCGATGAATGCAGCCTACAAGGCAAAACAAGAAGAGAAAGAAGAGAAAGAAGAGAAAGAAGAGCAGAGTGGGAGCTATAAATGATTGCTGAATATGGTCATTTAGCACTGATTATTGCACTCTGTCTCTCTATAGTTCAGGCGATTGTGCCTATGGTCGGCTCCTTTGCCGGCTATCGCACCTGGATGCGCCTCGGGCACTCCCTGGCGATTGGGCAGCTGGTGTTTGTGGCGATCTCTTTTGCCTGTTTAACCGCGGCTTTTTTGCAGGATGATTTTTCCCTACAATATGTGGCGAATAATTCCAATACCCTGCTGCCGACGCAATTTAAGGTCAGTGCGGTGTGGGGCGCCCACGAGGGCTCACTGCTACTCTGGGCGCTGATCCTGGCGGTCTGGTCTGCGGCGGTGGCGCTGTTTAGCAGCCATCTGCCGCTGGTGCTTTCATCGCGAGTGCTGTCGATTCTCGGTGCTATTTCCGTGGGCTTTGGTCTGTTTATTCTTTTAACCTCAAACCCTTTTGCGCGAATCCTGCCGTTTTCCCCCACCGAGGGCGGCGATCTCAACCCGCTGTTGCAAGATTTCGGTCTGATCGTCCATCCGCCCATGCTGTATATGGGCTATGTGGGCTTTTCCGTGGCCTTTGCCTTTGCTGTGGCGGCGTTGATTGGCGGCCAATTCGACAGTGCTTGGGCGCGCTGGGCGCGACCCTGGATTAACAGTGCCTGGGTATTCCTCACCATAGGTATTACCCTCGGCAGCTGGTGGGCCTACTATGAACTGGGCTGGGGCGGCTGGTGGTTCTGGGATCCGGTGGAAAATGCCTCACTGATGCCCTGGTTGGTCGGAACCGCCCTGGTACACAGTATTTCGGTGACGGAAAAGCGTGGAGCCTTCCGCAGTTGGACCTTACTGCTGGCTATTTTGGCATTCTCTCTCAGCCTCTTGGGCACCTTTTTGGTGCGTTCGGGGGTGCTGACCTCGGTCCACGCCTTTGCCAATGACCCTGAGCGCGGCGTCTTTATTCTCGCCTTTCTCGGCTTGGTAGTGGGCAGTTCACTCTTGCTGTTTGCCCTCCGAGGGCCAGTTGTACAGCGCCAAAAGGGCGATACCGAAGTGGTGAGTTACAGTGGCCTATCTCGAGAAATGATGCTGTTGCTGAACAATGTGCTGCTGGTCAGTGCCATGGCAATGATTTTAATTGGCACGCTCTATCCGCTTATCGCTGACGTCTTGGATCTGGGTAAGATCTCCGTTGGCCCTCCGTACTTTAATTTCTTCTTTGTGCCTATGACTCTGGGTCTGATGGTGGCGATGGGCTTTGCGGTGTTCTCCCGCTGGAAGAAGACTGACGCTAACATGCTGTTGCAGAAAGGCATGGTGCCTTTTTTGATCAGTCTTAGTGCTGCTTTGATATTGCCGCTATTTTTGGCCGAGAGCATTTCGTGGGCGACTTATTCGATTACCGCAGTAATCACTCTTGGCGCCAGCTTTTGGGTGGTCACCATGAGTCTCGAAGATCTGTGGCAGAAGTTGGATCGTGGTTCGTCTAAACAGAGCTCCAGGCTAAAGAATCTGACCAAATTGCCCAGCAGCTACTGGGGTATGCAGGTTGCCCATATAGGTATAGCCGTCTGCGCCCTCGGCGTCGGCCTAAGCTCTGTCTATGATGTGCAGAAAGATGTGCGCATGGTTCCCGGCGATCGTGTGGAAGTGGCTGGCTATGAGTTTACCTTTGACAGTCTCGACTTTGTTCAGGGCCCCAACTTTGGTGCCAGTCGCGCACAGATTAGCGCCTATAAAAATGATCGTCTGGTGGCAGTGTTGCACCCAGAGAAGCGCAAGTATGAAGCGCGCAATCAGGTGATGACCGAAGCGGCGCTGGATGCGGGTCTGACTCGCGATCTCTATGTGTCTCTCGGTGAGCCGCTAAAAGGTGATGCCTGGGCTATCCGTCTGCATGTGAAGCCTTTTGTTCGCTGTATTTGGCTGGGCGGGCTGATGATTGGTCTGGGTGGTCTGTTATCGGTGATGGATAAACGCTATCGCCGTCGACGTAAACCGAGCACTCAAACAGCACCTCAGCCCGCTGCAACAGAGGCTGCCGCACAATGAATCGACTAACACTGTTTGTTCCCTTTGCCCTCTGTTTGGCACTGGGCGCCTTTCTGTTTTTTAGTCTCGGCAAGAATCCACTGGATTTACCCTCGGCATTGGTTGGCGAACCCTTTCCCGAATTTGCCCTTGAAGAGTTACACGAGCCCGAGCGTCAGGTCAGTACCGATGATTTTGACGGTCAGGTACTGCTGGTGAATGTCTGGGCTACCTGGTGCTTTGCCTGTCGCATCGAACATCCCTGGTTAAATAGTCTGGCGGAACAGGGCGTGGCAATAGTCGGCCTCAATTACAAAGATCACCGCAAGCTGGCTCAGGACTGGCTCGGAGAGCGCGGCGATCCCTATCAGTTTTCAATCTTTGATCCCCGGGGTGTGCTGGGTATTGATCTGGGTGTCTATGGCGCGCCGGAAACCTATCTGGTTGATGCCGAGGGCATTATTCGCCATCGCCGTGTCGGGGTAGTGGATGAGCGAGTGTGGAACGAAGAGTTTCGCGACCTTTATCAGCAGTTAGTGGACGATGCCAATGCCAAAACAGAGTAATTTACTGCCGGGTTCGGCATGGCTAAAGCAAGCCGCATTATTATTGCTGCTACTGTCGAGTGCCGCCATGGCGGTCGAGGATGTGGTGAAGTTTTCCGATGAATCTCTGCGCCCACGCTACCAACAATTACTTGAAGAACTGCGCTGTCCCAAGTGTCAAAATCAAAATCTCGCCGATTCGAATTCCGCTATTTCGCAAGATCTGCGCGCCGAAGTTCAGCGCTTGCTGGAGCAGAAGTTAACCGATGCTGAGATCAAAGAGTATCTGAAAAACCGCTATTCCGAATTTATTCTCTACCGCCCCGAAGTCAATCGCGCCACCTGGTTTTTATGGGCCGCTCCGGTGGTGCTAGTGCTAATGGGTGGATTGATTGTGCTGCGCCTGTCGCGACGCAAAAAAAACAGCGGCAGTGAAGAAGCCGATCTACCTGTACGCAGTACTGACCAGCAGCAACGTCTCGACCAGCTGTTAAATAGCCCCAAACAAGGATCCGAATAATGAGTCTTGGACTCGTCACAGCAATACTACTCTTGGGTGCCGCACTGTTTGTTGTGCTGCCATTTTACAGCGCCAGAAACCGAGATCAGGATGAGAATAGCTCTACTGAAAATAGCTCTGCTGAGGATAGCTCTGCTGAAAATAGCTCTACTAAAGAGCCCGATAATATCGCCGAGCAGGCCAATATTGATGTGTTTCGCGATCAGCAGCTACAGTATCAACAGCAGTTGGAGCGTGGTGAAATCAGTGCCGAGCAGCAAGCCCAAATGTTGGCTGAGGCCGAGCAGTTATTATTAAATAACACCGCGGCTACACAACAACAAGCTGCTCTTAACCCTAGGGCACAGGGCATCTGGCTGCTGCCGGTTTTGATAGTGGCGATTTCTCTGGCGAGCTTAGGGCTGTATCGCAGCCTCGGTTCTGGGGTTGATCAGCAGATTGCCGAGAGCCTTGCTGAGCGTCTCATTAATCAGCAGTCACAAATGACACCAGAGCTGATTGCCAGCGTCGCTGAGCGGGTAAAACAGCGCCCGGATAATCTCTACTACTGGACTATTTTGGCCGAAAATGCGATGGCGGGTAATAATATGTTGGCCGCCTCCGGCTATTTTGCCGAGGCAATCCGCATTCAGCCCAATGAGCCCTATCTCTTGGGTCAGTATGCCCAGGCGTTATTTTTTGTCGATGCCAATCGCTTTTCCGATCGTGTGATTGCCGCGGTGGATCGTGCTTATGGCGCCGACTCTCAGAATCAAACAGTACTGGGTCTCAAGGGTATTCAAGCTTTTCAGGAAGCGGATTATCCCCGGGCTATCAGTTACTGGCAGGGTGCATCTACAGGCTTGAATCCAGCAAGTGATAGCTGGAAGGCGCTGCAGGGTGGCATTCAGCAGGCACTGCAATTAGCCGGTGAAACGCCTGAGGCCTCTGCTGAGGTTCTGGCAGATATTGATGGTGTAACTGTGAGTATCAACCTAAGCCTAGATCCGAGCATTGAGTTCACTCCAGACCAGCTGGTGTTTGTCGCCATTGTCGAAGCCGATGGCCCGCCCATGCCTCTGGCGGCGCGCAAACTGGTGGCCCGTCAATTACCCCTTGAGTTGACCCTCAGTGACCGCGATGGGCTAATGGCCGGCCGCAGTCTCGCGGATAAAAAAATCAGGGTCGTAGCGCGCCTGTCCAGCACCGGTAGTGCCACACCTCAGGCGGGTGATTGGCAGGTGATCAGTGATGCTGTTAAGAGCAATTCCGATGCCCTAAAATTCTCTCTGGAGATCGCCTCGCCCTACGTTCCCTAGGGCGTTTTACCTTTCTATTTTAAAGCTCTGCTGAGTGCTCCTGCGCCTTAGCGGATAGAGTTTTTATTTCTGTTTTGTGTCAGTGCCTGAACGTGTAGAATAACCAGTAATTATAGGCAGTCATCGCGGCTAAAATAGTCGGCTCTGATTGCTCGATAATGGTTACACTTTATTGAGTGGCTTTTTGCGCGATTTTTTACACGACTTATTACAGAAAAGACTGACTACCTATGCGGCTTAAATCGATAAAACTGGCTGGATTTAAATCCTTCGTTGATCCGACATCAGTCCATTTTCCCAGTAATCTCTGTGCCGTCGTCGGCCCCAATGGCTGCGGCAAGTCGAATATTATCGATGCCGTTCGCTGGGTGATGGGCGAGAGCTCCGCAAAGAACCTCCGCGGCGAGTCCATGACCGATGTGATCTTCAATGGCTCCGGTGGTCGCAAGCCTGTGGGCCAAGCCTCTATTGAACTGATCTTTGATAACTCCGAAGGCCGCATTGTTGGCGAATACGCCTCCTACTCGGAAATCGGCATCAAGCGTAAAGTCACCCGGGACGGTCAGTCCAACTACTATTTAAACGGCAGCAAATGTCGCCGCCGTGATATCACCGATATATTCTTGGGCACCGGTCTCGGGCCACGTAGTTATGCGATTATCGAACAGGGCATGATCTCCCGCTTAATTGAAGCGCGTCCGGAAGAGCTGCGGGTTTATATTGAAGAAGCCGCCGGTATTTCCAAATATAAAGAGCGTCGCCGTGACACGGAAAACCGTATCCGCCGCACCATGGAAAACCTCGAGCGCCTCACCGATATCCGCGATGAACTGGGTCGCCAGTTAAACCGCCTTGAGCGTCAGGCTAAAGCCGCAGAAAAATATTCTGAGTACAAGAAAGAAGAGCGTCAATTCTCTGCCGAGTTACTGGCCCTAAAATGGCGCGGCTACAATGTCTCCGCCACGCAACAGAATCAGGTTATTGGCGAACTGGAAATCGAGCGCGAGCGCATTGTTACCGAGCGCATCGGCTGTGATACCTCCATCGAAAAATTACGCACCCAGTCCACCGATCTCAACGACACCTTTAATGAGGTGCAGGCGCGCTTCTATAAAGTCGGCGGCGATGTTGCCCGTATAGAACAGGCTATCGAGCACGCCCAACAGCGTGCCTCCGAGCTGCACAAAGATCTCGAGCAGACCGAACGCAACTTCACCGAATCCGAACAGCACCTTAACGCCGACATCCAGAAGGCCACTGGCTGGCAGGCGGAATTTGATCAGCTGGCACCGGCTCTGGAACTGGCCCTTGAAGCCGAGACGGTATCAACGGAAACCCTACAAGCCGCCGAAGAATCCATGCAGCAGTGGCAGCAGGCCTGGGACGAATTTAACCAGACCTCTGCGGCACCGCGTCAGCAGGCTGAAGTGCAGCAATCCCGCATTCAACATCTAGAGCAGCTGATGCGCCGCCTTAGCGAGCGCCATGAAAACCTTGCCACTGAAGCCAGCAGCTATTTAGCCAGCCCAGCTGAAGAAGAGATGGCACTGATTCAAGAGCAGCTCAGCGACGCCGAACAGGCCCGCGAGAGCATCGAAACACAGCGCCTGGAAAACAGCACAGAGATTGAAACTGCCCGCAGCAGCGTCAAACGGTTCGCTACTGAACTGGACCAGGCGCGCAGCCAACAGCAGAGCCTCAATGGTCGTCGCGCTTCTCTCGAAGCCTTGCAGCAAGCCGCCATGGGCGACGACGCAGAGAAAAAATGGCTCGATTCCAAAGGTCTGGGCTCCAACCCACGCCTAGTGGATTCGGTTAAGCCGGACGAGGGCTGGGAAGTGGCCGCCGAGACCGTGCTGGGCAGTTATTTACAAGCCGTTGCAGTAGATGATGTAGTGGCTAATATTGGCCTGCTAGATGATTTTAAAAAGGGCGAGTTACTGCTGATTAGCAAAACCGGTCAAGCGGCTGCCATCGGCAACAAAGGTAACAAAGCCAAGCTACTTAGCGATCTGGTTAGCGGCGATGCTGTGCAGGGTCTGCTGGGCAATATTTATGCGGCTGAAACACTGGCCGAAGCGGTTGCCCTACAGCCATCCCTATCGGCGATTGAATCAGTGGTTACTCGCGAGGGTATCTGGCTGGGTAATAACTGGCTCCGTGTGGCGCGAGACAAAGACGCCACCGCCGGTGTGCTTAAGCGCAAACAGGAGTTACTCAGTATTGGTGAGCAGAAGCAGGCTCTGGATGCTCAGATTGACGAATTGGAAACTCAGCGCCAGAGCAATGAGAATCAGCTTCAGGAACTGGAAGCCCAGCGTCAGGAAATTGCTGGCAGTGTTGCCCAGCAGCAGAGTACCTATGCGGAGCTGCGTTCCAAACTCAGTGGCTTCCAAGTTCAGATTGAACAGCTTAAAGCCCGTAAAGAACGTGCCGATAAAGAACTCGCTGAAGTTCATCAGCAACAGCAGCTGGAGCAGGAAAATTTAGCCGAAGCACGGCAGTTGCTGCAACAGTCCATCGAAAAAATGGAAGCTGATACCGAGCGTCGTGAAACATTGGTCGAGCAGCGTGAAGGTTTCCGCGAAGGTCTGGATACCAGCCGTCAAAAGGCTCGCCAAGATCGTGATCAGCGCCATGATCTGGCGGTGCGCGAAGGTTCACTGAGCACTCAGCTAAGCTCTATTCTCGAAGGCATTGAACGACTTAAAGTGCAGGTGGCAAGACTCCAAGAGCGCCGCACCCAACTCCGTGAAGCCTTTGATATCAAAGATGATCCATCGGACAAATACCAACTTGAGCTTGAAGAGAAGCTTGAGTTGCGACTCACCATTGAAGGCGAGCTGAATACCGCCCGCACGGAAATGGAAGAGGTCGACCACGAAATGCGCAAGCAAGAAAAGCAGCGCAGCGAGCGGGAAGAACAGTTGCAGGAAGTGAGTGGTCGCTTGGAAACTCAGCGTATTGCTGCCCAAGAAATCACCACCCTGAGCCGCACCATTGAAGAGCAGATCGTCGAGAAGAATGGTGATCTCGAAATTCTGCTGGAAAATCTTGCCGAAGATGCCGAGATGGTCGACTGGGAAGAGCAGCTACAGTTGATTGGCAATCGCATTAATCGTCTTGGGCCGATCAACCTGGCCGCCATCGACGAGTACAAGATCGAGTCTGAGCGCAAAGACTATCTGGATACCCAGAACGCTGAACTCGAAGAAGCTATGGAGGCCCTGAGAACGGCGATCCAAAAGATTGATCGAGAAACCCGTACACGCTTTAAAGAGACCTTTGAATTGGTCAATAAGAATATCCAAGAGCTGTTTCCGAAACTCTTTGGTGGTGGCCATGCCTACCTTGAGTTGACCGGCGACGACTTACTGGATACAGGCGTTACCCTTATGGCGCGGCCGCCGGGTAAAAAGAATGCCTCGATTCAGTTGCTCTCAGGTGGTGAAAAAGCGCTGACTGCCATCGCCATGGTGTTTGCCATCTTCCGCCTTAACCCAGCGCCGTTTTGTATGCTTGACGAAGTGGATGCACCCTTGGATGATGCCAATGTGGGCCGCTATGCCGCTATGGTTAAAGAAATGTCGGACCAGGTGCAGTTTATCTTTATTACCCACAACAAGATTTCCATGGAAGCGGCCAATCAGTTGATGGGTGTGACCATGCACGAACCCGGCGTCTCCCGCTTAGTCAGTGTTGATGTCAATCAGGCCGCCGAACTGGCAGATGCCTGATAGTAGATTGAATGTTAATGTGAATTTGAAAGCAAAAGACTAAAGATTGAATGGAGTTGTGAGCTGGGCGGATTAATTCCTGAAAAGGGATTTCCCGGCATAAAAATTTGATATATTTTGAGTGACCGTCTGTATGGATGTAATTGGCCCAAGAGAAGTTTTAATCGCCGTAGGCTTGCTGGTATTGGTGGCTGTGGTCTTGGATGGTGCGCGGCGCATAAAGCAGCATCGCTACGAAAACCTTCATATGTCGTCACGAAAATTGCAGAAAAATTCACGCACCGGCGAAGCTGACGACCCTTTAAGCGACAGTCAATTTCCCTCTGGTGGATCACGGTTGGTGGGCATCCGCGACGAAAAAGATATTCTCCAGGTTGAAGAAAATTTGCGCCGAGCGCTGGAAAACAAACCCGACTTTGGTATGAAAAAACCGCAGCAGGAACAGTTTGAGCTGGACGAGCAAGCCACCACCAGAAACGCCTCCAAACCTGTTACTTCTCAAGCCTCTGACCCCAAACCCTCTAATCGAGCAGAGCCAGCACCAGCAAAAGTTGCCCCGGTGCAGCAGCAGATATTAGTCATGCACCTGATGGCCCCCAAAGACCAACTGCTCAATGGTCAGCAGCTGCAAGAGGCGGCATTAGGTGTCGGCCTACGCTATGGCGAATTAAAAATATTTCAGCGTCATCTCAGTGAAGATGGCTCCGGAGAAGTGCTGTTTAGCATGGCCAACCTGGTCAATCCCGGCACCTTTGATCTGAAAACCATCGAACAGATGACCACCCCTGGTGTGACCCTGTTTATGGCCCTGGATGATATAGAAGACCCGGTCTCAGCCTTCGATATTATGATCGCCTCGGTAGATAGCATGGCTGCAGCCATGAGCCTCAGCGTACTGGACGAAACTCGCAGTTCGATGACGCGCCAGACCATCGACCATTATCGACAGCGCGCCCGCGACGTCGCTTTTCGCCGCAGTCACGGTCAGTGATTTAAAGGATAGTTAAATGGCAAAAATTCTCGAGCAGGTTCGCGTAGAGTATGAACAGCTCAAGGATGAGTTAAACCAGCACAACCACCGCTACTATGTACTTGACGAACCCACTGTCCCCGACAGTGAATACGATCGCAGTATGCGTCGGCTTCAGGAAATGGAGCAACAACACCCCGAATTACTCAGTGACGACTCTCCCAGCCAGCGGGTCGGTGGCGCAGCCTTGCCGTCGTTTTCACAGGTCAGTCACGCTGTGCCCATGCTCTCTCTGGATAACGCCTTTAATGAAGAAGAGCTGGAAGCTTTTGATCGGCGAATTAGCGACCGCCTCAACTACAAAGAGGATCAGCAGATTGATTATGTCTGTGAGCCCAAACTCGACGGCGTGGCCGTCAGTCTGCTCTATAACCAAGGCTTGTTAGTCCGCGGCGCCACCCGTGGCGATGGCAAGGTGGGTGAAGATATCACCGCCAATGTGCGCACTATTAAGAGTATCCCACTGAAACTAAGCGGCACCGGCATACCCGATCTGCTGGAAGTGCGGGGTGAAATCTATCTGCCCCGGGGCGGCTTCGACAAGATCAATGCCGCGGCAATCGCCAAGGGCGACAAAGCCTTTGTCAATCCGCGCAATGCCGCCGCCGGCAGTCTGCGTCAGCTCGACTCAAAAATTACCGCCAGCCGACCCTTGGAAATGTGTGCCTACAGTGTCGGCCAGTTTAAGGGCGGAACAACTCCTGACAGCCATCTCAGTATGCTCAACGCATTGGGTAGCTGGGGCTTTAAAATTAATACCTATGTCGAAGCCGTGCAGGGCATTGCTGCCTGTGAAGCCTATTACGAGCGCATGGAAAAACGCCGGGATAAGCTTGGCTACGATATCGATGGCATCGTCTACAAGGTCAATGATCTGGCCCTGCAACAGCGACTGGGCTTTGTCGCCAAAGCACCCCGCTGGGCTATTGCCCGGAAGTTTCCCGCTCAAGAAGAAATGACTCAGCTGCTGGATGTGGAGTTTCAAGTGGGTCGCACCGGCGCATTGACGCCGGTTGCCCGTCTGGCACCAGTCTTTGTCGGTGGTGTTACGGTGAGTAATGCGACATTGCACAATGGCGATGAGATTGCTCGTCTTGGCATCTGTATCGGCGACACGGTGATTATTCGCCGCGCCGGTGATGTTATCCCCAAGGTGGCCGCGGTGGTCATAGATCGACGCCCAGCCGATGCTCGACCAATTGTCTTTCCCGAAAACTGTCCAGTTTGTCAGTCATCGGTTAGACGCGTCGAAGGCGAAGCGGTAGCGCGCTGTTCTGGAGGTCTGTTTTGCGGCGCCCAGAGCAAGGAGGCGATTAAACATTTTGCCTCGCGCAAAGCTATGGATATAGATGGCCTGGGTGACAAACTGGTTGAGCTACTGGTAGACCGCGGATTGATTTATTCCCCCGCGGACCTCTATGAGCTGAGTGCCGAAAAAATAGCCGATCTTGAGCGTATGGGAGAAAAGTCCGCACAAAATTTAATTGATTCTATTGCCGTGAGTCGCCAGACCACATTGGGTAAGTTTCTCTTTGCCCTGGGTATTCGCGAAGTAGGGGAGGCCACGGGGCAGACCCTGGCGCGGAACTTCGGTTCCCTCGAAGCGATTATTGAAGCGGATCAGGATGCGCTGCTAGAGGTGGACGATATTGGCCCCGTGGTGGCCTATTATATTCGCGACTTTTTCCGCAACCCGGATAATCTGTCTATTATCAATGCATTGCGTGAGTCCGGTGTTAGCTGGGACGATATAGATATCAGTGCTCAGGATTCCCAGCCCCTAAAAGGCCAGACTTGGGTGCTGACTGGCGGTATGGAAATTATGAGTCGTGCCGAGGCTAAAGATCGACTGCAAGAGCTTGGCGCCAAGGTGGCCGGCAGTGTTTCGGCAAAGACCTCTCAGGTAGTGGCGGGTCCCGGAGCTGGTTCGAAGTTGACCAAGGCCCAGTCGCTGGATATCCCAGTATTCGATGAAGAACAGTTTTTGGCTTTTTTAGAAGGCCATAAATAACAGTATTAAAGCGGTAATAGTGATTTAAGGAGATAGAGATGAACATAGATGTTCGCAGTGAGTCAGTGGTCTACGGCTGCATAAAATATATTGCCAGCGAAGAGCTTATTAAGCAGCGCCGCAGCAACCGCGATGCCATGCAGGCACTGCCCTCCGCTGAGACCTGGAGTCTGGTTAATCGGGAGATGTTTTCACTCACCGAACCCGGTGCCACAGATCTGAGCCTGGCCACCGAAGTGGTGCATTTTGGTGCCTCCTATCAGGGTGTTGAGCACGAATGGACCTATTGGCTTGAACAGTTTGAGTCGCTGCTGCGTAAGATGTACTGGGTCAGTGCCACTGTGCATTTAGAAACCGAGACGTCTGGCCTGCACAGCTTTGTCTTTGCCACCGATGGTTTCTGTCATGAGCCGGAGCGGTCTGATATTAAGATTCGCTGTGAGTGGGTTAAAGACACGGCCTAAAACGCCCTTAGTAAGTTACCGAACTAAAAAATTAATTAAAAGAATTATTGAGAGAGGCACAACCTTTGAAGGCAACGGCAAAAAAAGTAATCAGGCAGCGCTCGGCTTGGCTGGCGTCTATGTTTGGCTGCGCAGCCTTCTTGTTGATGGCGGTGAAACTCTACAATGTCTCCCTGAGCAGCCTCGTCTCCAACCTAGTGATTGTACTGTTGATGCTGGCTGTGATTGTCGGCGCCGCCGCTGGCCTTGGCTGGGTGATCGCCAACCTCAGAAAGCGTCGTAAATAATTGTCCACTCAAGATGCATCTAAGCAAACTTTCTCCTTTCGTCATTATCTCGCGACCATAGGCGCTAGCAATTTGGCCATGGGCCTCCATGCGGTGCTCTATCCCTGGCTGGTTGTTGGCGTGCTGAATGAATCCCCCAGTCGTTTGGGATTGGCTCAGTTAGCGGTACTGCTGCCCAACCTACTGTTTATTCTTCCCGGTGGAGTGATCTCTGATCGCCGTCATCGCGGCAGCTGGCTGTCACAGCTCTATATGCTCTACACCTTGCCGATCGCGCTGCTGCTCGGGGCGATTATCTACGATCAGCTGACTTTTACGGTATTGATACTCTTTGGAATGGTTTTTGGTACGGTCTCGGCTTTTGTACAGCCAGCTCGAGAGAGTCTGCTCGGTTATGCCTCCCAGGCACTGATGCACCAGGCGGTGGCCAAAGTGGTGATGATCCAGTTTATTGCCCAGGGCATTGGCTTTGCCATCGCCGGTCAATTGGAAGGCTTGGGGCTGGCGGTGATGTTGGTTTTACAGCTGCTGATGTTTTTAGCTAGCTCAGTGCTGATCAAACGCAGTCATCCGGAGATGGCGCCTGTAGAGCCTTTAACTGGAGAGCCCTCAGCTGGTGGAGAGCCCTCAGCTGGTGAAGAGCCCTCAGCTGGTGAAGAGCCCTCAGCTGGTGAAGAGCCCTCAGCCGGTGGAGAGCCCTCAGCCGGTGAAGAGCCCTCAGCTGGTGGAGAGCTCGCAGCGAATGAAACACCGTCCACTGAGCCCATGGATAAACCGGCGCCGCGCGAAAGTTTAAGCGAATTGCGTGCTGGCTTTGCATTGTTTACCTCGGACAAAACCTTGCTGCACCTTTTACTGCTGGTTTCAGCCACCGGGTTTTTGGCCTTTGGCGTTTATCTAGTGGGTATGCCGCTGCTCGCGCGCGAGGGTTATCAGGGTGGGGCAGGGCTATTCGCCTTAATGCAGGTGAGTTTTACCCTGGGAATTGTTGCGGCTAATTTTTTCGTCAGTCGCCAGAAGGACACTTTTAAGCGCCCCGGCCGATTGATGATTATCAGCTTTTTGGGTCGCGGCACACTGGTGTTCTTTATCGCCTTGCTGCCAAATTTTTGGCTGCTATTTCCGATAATTTTTGCCTGGGGAGCTTTCTCTGGGCTGTCCATGACATTGGGTCGAACCATCTTGCACAATCAGGTTCCCCACTCCCATCGCTCCCGTGCTGCCTCGGTATATCAACTCTGCCTGTTTGGCGGAGCGCCACTGGGTGCCTGGGTCTGTGGTTACGCCATTGAGCACACTGGTCTGGCGCCGACCTTTGCAGTTATCGCTGTTCTAACCTTGCTGGTCTCGGTACTGGCCGCGGCATTCTCGCCGCTCTGGTCCCTCAAAGCTAAAGAGCCATCTATAGGCCCACCAACTACAGACCCAACTACAGACCACTAAAAGCGATTAATGCTGCGGTAATGGCCACATTCAGTGACTCAACCCCATTGGCCATGGGAATACCCACTCGGTGTTTGCTCAGGGCCGCAATCTCTTTACTGACGCCCTCTGTTTCATTGCCCAGCACATAGATAATCGGTGCCTGAGGCTTAAACTCCGCTAGGGGTGTCGCCTGATGGGATGACAGAGTACAGACCTCAAAACCCTTTTCAATAAAGGCTGGCAGTGCTTTAGCCAGTGACTCACAGCGCAGAATATTACCCTTAAAAACCGTCCCGGCACTGGCCTTGATCACCAGGGCCGAGATATCGGCACAGCCTTTACTGGGCAATAGCAGACCATAGGCTGGGCTGGCGGTGATACTGCGAATAATCATGCCGAGATTCTGTGGATTGGTAATGCCATCCACAGCAATCAGCGGTCGCTGATTGGCACTGGGCAGCTGTTCCAGAGCCTGCTTGTAGGGCTGATAACCGGCACTGTGAATATCGCAGGCAACCCCCTGATCCTGTTTACTATTGCGCGAAATACGCGCCAGCTGCTCACGGCTGTGATAGCAGATTTCGATATTGCGCTGGGTGGCCAGGGTTTTGATCTGATCGACAATGCCACCGCCGCGGTTCGATTCAGCCAGATGCAGGCGAAAAACCTCCAGTGAGCGATCGGCTAAAATCTCATAGACCGGCTTGCGGCCATAGACGGTAATCAGGCGATCATAGGCGGACTTGCGCGCCAGATATTCGGGGCTGTCGGTTTGGTTCATAAGATTTTATCAATCACTTGTGTGAAAAAGTTTTAATAGTCAGTGGCTCTGGCTAGCAGGTCGGATATTTTTTCTAACTGATCATCAGAGGCGTAACCCTGTTGCTCTGCAAGGCCAACCGCCACCTCACCCAGTGCGGCGTAAGCATTGCGCCATTGGCTCAGGGATGAGAGGGCATCGAGATGAGCCTCCACAGTGTTGTGATCACCGCGGGAAATTGGGCCGGTTAAAATGGCTGCTGGATCAGTATTATTCAAATAGTTATCGACGGTCTGGCGAATCAGCGGGTTGAGAATCTGATCCTGCTGGCCCTGATCAATATCCGCTTCAGCGAGCATCTGCTTACTCATGGCCAACAGTGCCACCAGATTATTACAGGCCATCACCGTGGCCGCATGGTAGAGCGCTTTTTGAGCGCTCTGTATCGGGAAGCAGTTGCCGCCAATCGATGAGAACAATTGATTTAACAGCCCAGTGGCCTGGTCGTCGCCCTCTACTGCACAGCTACTGCCGGCGAAGGTTGAGAGGGAGATTGCCGGGTCGGCAAAGCTGTGAATTGGATGTACCGACGCACGGTAACATTGCTGGTCAGGCAGGCGGATAATTTTCGAGCTTAGCGAGCCGCTACAGTGCAAGACAATATTGCCCGGCGCTAAAACGCCAGATTCAGAGAGCGCTTCGCAGACTTCTTGAATTGCGTTATCCGGGGTGGTGATCAGCCAGAGATCCGCAGGTTTGAGTCGCTCTCTGTCTTTGACGGCACTGCCATCACCGATAAATTCCACCGCCTTGAGGCTGGATTCAAAGCTGTTATTGAGTAGCTGACCAATAGAAATACGGATATCTGATTGCTGTTCCAGCAATAGCCGACAGAGCGTGGTGCCGAGATGTCCACCACCTATGCAAGAGACTGTCAGATGGGTGGTCACAGCAGGGCTATTTACAGAAGAGCTTTTCACAGAAGAGCTAGTCATGGCTTACCCGAGCAGCGCTTTGTAGCTCTGCACCGTTTTCGCCATGCCCAGAGTCAGTGAGTCAACGGTAAAGGCATGGCCAATGGAGACTTCTAGCAGGCTCGGTATGCTGGCAAACTTGCCCAGATTATGAAGATTGAGATCGTGACCGGCATTGACTCCCATCCCCAAGTGGGTCGAAAGCTCAGCGGCTGCCAGATGTTGCTGAAACAAGCTCTCCTGCTGATCAGTGCCCCAGGCCGCGGCATAGGGGCCGGTGTAGAGTTCGATGCGGTCTGCGCCAATCTCTTTGGCCAGCTCGATCTGTACTAGATCCGGATCCATAAACAGGCTGACGCGGATGCCTAGCGCATGTAACTGATCGATAATCGGTCGCAGCTGCTGGCCAGACTGGGTTAGGTCAAAACCGTGATCCGAGGTTAGCTGGTCATCGCCATCGGGAACCAGAGTACATTGGTCGGGCATAGTCTCTTTGACCAGCTCAATAAATCCGGGATAGCTACCGACTGCGGGTGCGAAGGGATTGCCCTCAACATTAAATTCCACATTGGCCAGAGGCTTAACCAGTGCTGCCAGACGGCGCACATCATTGGGCCGAATATGGCGCTGGTCGGGACGCGGGTGGACCGTGATGCCATCGGCACCCTGGTCGATACAGAGCTGGGCAAAGGCCACTACATCCGGATAATTACCCTCGCGGGAATTGCGAATCAGGGCGATTTTATTGAGGTTAATACTGAGATCGGTCATATCATAGCTCGTGTATAAGGAGGCTCGTAAAAAGAGCCCGCTATCGGATAGGAATCGGCTTTTCAAAGGCTGGCAGTGTTTTCGGTTCCGCAAGAGGCGTCCAAGCTTCAGGATTGACCAACCGCGCCGTAAGAATGCGTATAGCGGTCACCGGGACATTCTGATACATCCCCATAGTCGCCACCTTAGTATCAGCGATAGCATCCACCACATCCATGCCTTTAATCACCGAACCAAACACCGCATAACCCGCCTTTGAGCCTCTGGCATTAAGCGACTTATTGTTGCGGTGATTGATAAAGAACTGCGCCTTGGCACTGTCAGGATCACCGGTTCGGGCCATAGAAATGGTGCCACGGCCATTGCTTAGACCATTAACCGACTCATTAATAATCGGCGCGCGATCCGATTCCCTGGGGGTCAAATCAAAGGTATGACCACCGCTCTGAATCATAAAGCCCTTGATAACTCGATGAAAAATTAAGCCATCATAGTGGTAATCATTGGCGTGCTTAATAAAGTTATCAACTGAGACTGGGGCTTGCTCTGGATACAGCTCAAGCAGAATGTCGCCCATATCGGTTTGCAGTTTAACCTGTGGGTTCTCGGCGTAGGCAGCTGTGGAAAAAGCCTGGCACAGCAGTACCATAGGAACCAACAACAGGCGGCTGAATAATCTGTAATGGGCGTTTTGCATGCTGCCTCCGAGTAATTTTATGTGGAAGAATCTTATTCCAGTGAGCGGCTATTGCCACTCAGAGAAACGTTTGCGACCGCGCAGTTTAGGAATCAGTATCACCAGAATAGCGCCGAGAAATACGGTTAAGCCGCCATAGAGAAATGATTCATTGCGTTGATCTTTTTGCAGATCATCGACATTGGCCTTGAGGGAATCGTTCTCCCGCTGGAGCATATGGTTGTTTTTCACCAACTGCTGGTTCTGCTCACTGAGAGTAATGGCGTCGGAAGAAATCTCACGGATTTCAGCCAGCTGGGTTGCCAAGCTCTTTTGGCTGTCTTGGCTGCTGTCGAGTTCGCCGCGAACAGCCTTGGATGCTTGACTCAGTTCGCTGACAATCTTATCCAGCTCGCTATTGCGCTTTTTCAGGGCCGCCAACTCTTTCTGCTGCTGCTTGACCTTGATGCGGGCAATTGGCTGATCCACCAGATACTGCTCTTCCATCCAACCTTCAATACCGCGGTTGGTGATCAGATGTCCCCAGCCGTCAACCATCTCTAAAAGACGAAGCTGAGTGCCAGATTTAAGACCGCGGTGAACAATGGTGCAGCGAGCACAGGGTGTAGAGCGCAGTGGTACCAGAAACTCATCGCTCACCCAGACTGATTTTTCTTCTAGATAAACTTTCTCGGCAGTCGAGGTGCTGTCGAGATCTTCGGCTTCCTGAGCAAACAGGGAATGGCTGAATGAGAGGGCTAAAAGAGGTAGTGCCAAAAAGAGATAATTCATGGTTTCAAAATGATCAGTTAGAAAGGCTTGGATAATACTCTGATCAGCAGCAAATGATAACCATTTGACTGCTAATCATCGCGTCTTGTGAGGCGTTTAGGGCAAGACTTTCTTGAACGGCTTGACCGTTACCTGCTGATAGACACCAGCGGCAATATAGGGGTCGGCATCCGCCCACTGCTGAGCATCTGCCAGAGAGGCGAATTCAGCGATCACCAAACTACCGGTAAATCCTGCTTCACCAGGCTCCAGAGAGTCGATTGCCGGATGTGGTCCGGCGGCAAACAGGCGTCCATCATCTTTCAATTCTTGCAGTCGCTGCAAATGCGCCGGGCGGGCAGCTAGGCGCTGTGCCAGGCTGTTTTCAACATCTTCACTGATTATTGCGTACCACATAAAATCACTCTTACTTTTAGGTTTAGTTTATTTCTGTTTAATGATTTCGTCTAGAGACAGTCCGGTAATCCGCGTAATACCTTTAAACAGATAAAACATATCGCCAATCATCACCAGCATCGCTGGCACCGCGATAACTGGAAAGCTTAGTGCGGTCATCTTGCCGAGCTGCTCGTTAAAAGCCTGAGTGCCAGGATCTGCGGTAAGCAGATAGACCGCAAGAAAATAGTTGAGCACCGCAGAGAGCAAAAATGAGCCCGCCAGAATCCAGGATGCATTAATCAGCAGCTGATCAAACTCCGGTTTGCGGTTGCGACTGAGCAGTGACGCATTGATCTTATCAATCTCCAACACCGAGTCATTGAGCAGAAAGGTGTGGATCAAAGGCTGAGAGGTTTTCAGTGAGATCAGGGTCGCCAGACCAAATAGGGCAGGGATGCTGGCCTCTTTAATGGCGATATAAACCGCATCCAACTCCATCAGACTGATGCCGCCGGTCAAGGAGACACTGACAACCCCCAGTGCGGAGAAAAAGTTGATTTTGCCACGGACAAAAAAGTCGCGGACACCGTAAATAATCGGAAATGACAGGGCCACAATGATCGCCAGCTTAATCCCCAGGTAGTCTTCGCCGCTGAGTTTGGTCAGTACCAGAGTGGGTATGGCGATATTAAAGGCCAGATTGAGCAGCAGGCTCTCTTTTTTTGGAGTCTCTTTCTTCGGGCTCTCTTTCTTTTCCGCGGGCTGTTTTTGCGTATCAGTCATATCAGTCATAGCGATCTTTTGTCAATTTCAGGAGGGCATTGTAACCACTCAGTTATCTATGTCGAGACGCGGTTAACCAAACCGCCCGATGATACATAGCTATGTACCGATTAGGTTGATAAGGCACAGTTCATCATCTATTAATAGATTTAACAAAAAACACTTCAACATTTCTTTGTATCGCATTAATTTATAAGGGAAAAAGAATGACCGACATAGAAGGTAAAGAACGGTGCCGGGCTGTTACACCAATGGGACCCAAGATGGCGGATTTATTAGTCGCCTATCTTGAGCAACTGGGAGTTGAATATGTTTTTGGGGTGCCAGGGGGTGCCATAGAACCGCTTTACGATGCCTTGGCGCGCAGCGAAAGGCGCGGCGGAGTTCGCGCAGTAGTGGCCCGCCACGAAACCGGCGCCGCGTTTATGGCCGATGGCTACGCCAGAAACAGCGGCAAGCTGGGAGTCTGCTGCTCAACCACTGGGCCCGGCGCCACCAATATGATTACCGGGGTCGCCTCAGCTTACGAAAACAATGTCCCCATGTTAGTGATCACCGCCCAGACGGCGATCTCAACCTTTGGTAAAGGTGCCATTCAAGACTCCTCCTGCACCGGCGTCAACACCGTGGGTCTCTACTCCCACTGCACCAGATACAACACTCTTATCTCCCATATCGACCAGTTTGAACACAAACTCGCCGCCGCCATTATGTCGGCCATGGGCTCCCCCGCAGGGCCAGCTCATATCAGTGTGCCGCGGGATGTAATGGCCATGGATAACCTTAATAGCCAGACTCATTATCAGTTAGATAATTTATTGGATAGGCCGGCGCTGATTGATGAGAATGCTGTGGCTAAGCTTAGTGCCGAAATGACCCGAGCACGTAATCCGGTGTTTATTATCGGCGATGAAGCTAGTGATGCAATTGTTAGCATTTTGAGTATTGCCTCTGAACTCAACGCAAAAGTTATCGTAACCCCCCATGGGAAGGGCTTGGTAAGTCCTTATCACCCCTTATTTAAAGGAGTTATCGGCTTCGCTGGACATAATTCTGCCAAGCAGTTGCTCACAGACCCCAGTGTGGACTTGGTAGTCGCAATTGGCGCTCGTTTTGGAGAGTTTTCAAGTAATGCCTGGGACACGACGCTGCTTCTAAATGGCAAGCTAGTACATGTGGAATCTACAGAGGCAAATTTAACCCGCACGCCAATGGCAAAACTACATGTTAGAGGCTGCCTTGAAACCATCTTTAATCGGCTAGATAGTCAATATGAAAAACATAAAGAAACTACAACAGACTATAAGATGGACGCTATACGATTTGCCTATAAGATATTTGCTAAGACACACTTAATGCTTGATTGTGATTATGACTATGTGTTTTGGGCTGACGCTGATATTATATTTAAGAAAACCATAACAGAGAAAGAAGTAATAAGAAAGTTTTTACCAGAGGGCTGTGCTGTCTCATTTATAGATAGACCAAGTTATTATAGTGAATGTGGTTTTGTAGGTTATAATTTAAAGGAACCTATCACAAAAAGTTTTATATATAATTTCAAAAATTAATATTATATTATTTGAAACGCCTATTTTAATTATAAAATTTAAATAGCCAAACATAAAATTTATCAAAAATCTTGCCTTATGCTTAGAAAAGTAATTTTATTAATTTTGATATCTAATACGCTGATAAGCTGCGCCCCATCAATGCCATTTTCTGATCCTTCAAGTACAAATTCAGCGCATGAAAGATCTGAGAAAAAATTTCATAAACAAGCAAAAAATATAAGAGAAGGTATGGGTAGAAGTTTACAAAAACAAAATAAATCCTTTACACCATCATCATATGATACTCCCAACTGGTAATTTACTCTATATATACCAAAACCTTATACTGGCTTGTTTTCCCCGCAACTATCTCTAAATTTTTTTTAGCTACTCCCCATTCTTTTGCCAAGAAGTCAATAATCATTTTATTAGCCTTACCTTTTTCTGGAACGGCCATAATAGAAATTTTTAGATATTTTTTTTACTAAATTATTTACATCTAATTGACTTGTGTTAGCAGATGTATAGTCAGCTAAATCCGCTATTTTTTTTTGTCCTTTTGAAAAATATTTTTCATAATTTAAATCTCTTAAATCTGGAGATAAAACAAAATATTTTTTAT
>ENA-OQVM01000042-OQVM01000042.1-marine-metagenome-genome-assembly--contig:-NODE-42-length-174788-cov-13.259491_pt1 | contig 174788 bp, 160 predicted proteins | sample MGYA00237776_ERZ505498 | MGnify/ENA primary metagenome ERZ505498 (study PRJEB26159, sample SAMN06265151) | marine metagenome | isolation source: Helgoland LTER site | place: Germany:Helgoland, sampling...
AGAACAAGAAGTAATTATAAATAAAAGGAAAAGAAATAAATTTTTCATTTACCAAAACTACAATTATTTTATGCAAGCTTCTTTAGCTGTTAGCTTGACCTATCTACGTGGACTTGAGGTTAGTGAGTTAGAGGAATGTGATATGCCTATGGTTTAGTTTAATCAAAACAATAGGTATCACCAATGTTAATTGAATCATAAGCATCTTTAGATACACTTCCCGCTAAAGGCTCATAAGAAGTGTCCTGACTATTTATTCTTTCACCCCAATAAAAATAATACTTTCCATTAATTATTTCCTTCTGAAGAATTTTCTCACAACCCAACTCTTTGGAACAAGAAATAAAGAACAATGGTATAGCAAATAGTAATAGTAGGTTTTTCATAAGTAGGTAAATAAATATTTGGGAATGCTAACTTAAAAGACTAATAATCAATTAAAAAGACACCCCTAATCCAATGTTTCCTATAGCAAATCCGTTAGAACCAATACCAGGTATTGCAGGAATCTCTTCAGAGAATGTTTCAGTTATACCTCCAGAAGTTGCCGTGAAATTAAGTCTATCTGGAATTGTTCCTATTCCATATCCAGCTTCAATTCTAAAATAAATTAGACCACCACTTTTAAAGCCTAACTTTAAATTAAGAGCATTAATATCTAAACTTGTGGTAGCAGAGCCTTTTAAGGAAACTCCATTGTCTTCAAATGTTAGGTCATTGAATGTAAATTCATTTGTTAATTTCCCACTCCCCGCTCCAACATATAGACCTTTACCCTTATTACCGAAGTATATATTTAAACCGTACTCTAAATATTTTAAATCTGCTTGAGTATTTTCAATATCTAAACTAAAAGAACCATAATCTATAAACGGAGCTATATGGTTATTCAAAATTGGTAAAACAAACTCTCCATAAAGGGATAGGATATTGGGCGCACCTACTTTAACTCCAATAGAGATTGGTTTAGATTTTGAAGCACCATCTGTAATTGAACTGTCTTGAGCAGAAACGTATGCTGTTGATATTAATGAAAGTATAAGGAATATTTTTTTCATAATTAACTAAGTGATTTTAATGTTTTAGTCTTTAATTATCAATTATATAAAATAAAGATAATAGTTTTAAAATTAAATCAACAGAAACAGCCCCTTTACAGAGGCTGATTGCAATTAACTAAAAATGTCTTTATAAAGAATATAGGATTATTGTTTTCAGACTCAACAAACATAACAATCAATGGTTGAACTAAAAACACTATTAATACAATGATATTATTTTAATCAAAGAACCCCGCATCTATACCCTGCAGTAAATCTCAATTCCAATAACTTAACAAAAAAGGGCAGGGGTTTAAGCCCCTGCCTATTGACCCATAAATTGATGCAACTTCTATAGATTACCTTAGTTGTAACTCTCTTAGGGAACTACAAGTGAGGTAACTTAATTTCCCAGTAAATTGGGAGTTCCCCCTCACAAAGGGGGACGACCTGATACTAAATACTGCAACTATGTTGAATAGATTGCTTCGGTTTGTGACCATCGCAATCAGCTGTATGGATCATTATCGTACTTATACTTAATAGACCCCTTCTTGAGACATATATTATATATAATGGAGCGGTTTAGCCATTTTACTAATTTTTGGCCTGGTTATATTTCTTATTCAGCTGTTGCTTTTCTGTTCCTGATAGCCTGTTAACTTGCTTAAAAGCCTCGTCTAATTCAGGATATTCTTTTAAATAGTTTTTGATAGTTGCATAGGATACATCTGTAAGAGATTCAACTATTCTCTTAGTCAGTCCTTTTTGGTTTAAATCGTAGTTTATTATAGTCTCATAGATTGCGTCATAATTATCTCTTCTTTTCTCTAAACCAATTGCAATGTTAATTACTTCTCTTTGTAATATGTGGCGTTCCTCATAGGGAATGCCTGTATAATCGTATTTTGGATTAACGATATACCTAATCGTTTTATTTGGCACTACTTCAATTGTATCTTTATTAATTATAGCCGTATTTATAAAGTGTTTATACATCCCTACTGGTATTACGCCTCCTAAAGACTTCTTTCTGAGCTTCTCTGCAAAATCTGAAAGCATTGAATAAAGATCATCTTCTTTAATCCATTTATATGCATTAGCCATTAGGTTAAGTAAATTCTCTGTAACATACTTAACTTCTTTTTCCTCTATATAGCCAGGGGGCAGAAACTCTTGGAAAATATCATATTTCTTTCCAAGGTCTAAAACCAATACATCAGGTATTGTAATAAAAAGGTTGTGAAGTAAATACTCAATAGAATACTTAGTTAATACAATAGGATTTTCAAACTCTTCTTTTAGACTCCAGATTTTATATTTCATTACACTCTATAAATTTGTTTATATAGAGGTAACTGAAAAGAGTAGTTTCTGTTTTTAAATGATATTAACTGGCAGATATAAACAAAATGGAGCAGCCTAAGCGAATCCATTTTGGGTTAAATTCGTAAAAATGGATAGATACAATGGAGATTTATTCATTTTACGTTAAATGCAAAATTAACTGTCAAAATTCTATTGATTTAGTCAATTTATTTACTCTTAAATCACTATATTTATTATGTTCTATAGCTTGTTGAGTCTATTTAAAAAGCTGCCAAAAAAGCTGCCAAAAAGTAGTGAAATAAACTATTCTGAAGTTCAAATTGGAAGAAATAGGTCAAGTGGCGCGACCAAATAGATTTAGGGTTTATCCTAAATATTAAACGCTCAAGTCAGATGTGTACTGAGATGAGCGTTTTAGCGCATATTATGCTTTTGGTGACCTCGACAGGATTCAAACCTGTAACCTTCTGAGCCGTAATCAGATGCGCTATTCAGTTGCGCCACGAGGCCGTTGTTGTCCCTTGTTGGGGGTGCAAATATAATTCTTTTTGGGCTTGTGCCAAATACTTGTGTGAAATACTTACAAGAAATCTGCAGCGGTAGGATCTGAGCAAAACCCTGTAGGGTATGGATGCTTTATTTATTATCTAAGGCTCGGGTGGTTACGTAATAACGCCAACCTACTAAAGCCAACTGCCATTTTTTAGCATTGGCTAAGTCCAGTCTTTTTTTTGTCAAAGAGGGGAGTAGTAATTTGTTGAGCTGGGCGAGAATTTTAAACATGAATTTTATGGGTTTAAGAAACACCTGTTTCTAACGTACAATAACAAATATACATTATTTGTAACTGTAGCGTTCAGCGTGGTTTGCTGTTTTTTTTAATACTTTAGGAGGGGCTTTGTTATATTTGCTCCAAATTAAGACTATGTTAGACGCTTTGTATATTTTTTTGGGTTTAGTGGCATTAATATTCGGTGGAAACTGGTTGCTAAAAGCAGCCGTAGCACTGTCCTTGAGGTTGCAAATTCCTAAAATTGTCATTGGAATGACTGTAGTGTCTTTTGCAACTTCTGCTCCAGAACTTATTGTGAGTATAAAGGCGGCGTTAGAAGGCTTTCCAGATTTGTCTTTAGGAAATATCATTGGGTCTAATATTGCCAATCTTGGTCTGGTGCTTGGAATAACTTTGTTGCTTGGTACCATTGAGGTAACCAAGAGTTTTTACAAAACAGATTGGCCGGTCATGTTTTTAGCCTCCCTGATATTCTTTGCTTTTCTTTATATAGATGGTCAATTGGTTTTCTGGGAAGGTCTTGTAATGTTTTCCATGTTATTGGTCTTTTTATGGTATTTACTGCGTTTTCAAGAGCATGCTGTAGTAGACGAATTGCCTGAAGATGACGCTCCCTTGCCTTTGCACAAAACCCTTATGTACCTAGTTTTGGGTGGTTTGGGCCTATGGGGTGGTTCAGAATTACTCATTTCTGGAGCCGTAGGATTGGCTACATTTTTTGGTGTTTCTGAGCGTGTTATTGGTATTACTATTGTCTCTGTGGGTACTAGTGTACCAGAATTGGCGGCCTCTGTTATTGCGGTATTGAAGAAGGAGAAGGCTATTTCTCTTGGAAACTTACTGGGGTCTAATATCTTTAATATTTTTGCTGTTTTGGGCATTACAGCCATGATTACCCCAATAAAAGTAATGGATCAGGCACTTTTGGAATCTGACATTTATTGGATGCTGGGTTTTGCGTTTATAGTACTTCCCTTAGTTTTTGTGCCTAGTAAAATGAGATTGGGTTGGAGGGACGGCCTTATTTTACTCGCTGCTTATGCAGCTTTTATTTATGTGACTATTTCTTAGGGAGCAAAAAAAAAGGCATCCGCTTTAGCGAACACCTTTTAAGTAATAAGTGTAAGTATGTTTTTAAGAAATATTGGCAGACTTTACAGTCTTTACAATACGTCCGGCAATTTTATATGGATCTCCGTTAGACGCTGGTCTTCTGTCTTCCAACCAACCTTTCCATCCTTTTTCTACAGTGATAATAGGAATTCTAATAGAAGCCCCACGATCAGAAACGCCGTAGCTAAAGTCTTTGATAGAAGCAGTTTCGTGTAAACCGGTCAAACGTTGGTCGTTAAACTCACCGTATACTTCAATGTGTTCTTTAACAACTGGTCTAAATGCTTCACATATTTTCTCATAAGTTTCTTTAGAACCACAAGTTCTAAGGACTGTATTAGAGAAGTTTGCATGCATACCAGAACCATTCCAGTCTCCTTTTACAGGTTTTGGGTGGTATTCAATATAGTATCCGTATTTTTCTGTCAATCTGTCTAATAAGTAACGTGATACCCAGATTTCATCTCCAGCCCTTTTGGCGCCTTTGGCAAACAATTGGAATTCCCATTGCCCGCTAGCTACTTCTTGGTTTATACCTTCAAAGTTTAATCCAGCGTCAATACACAAGTTAGCGTGCTCTTCTACAAAGCTTCTTCCATGGGTATTTCTCCCGCCAACAGAACAGTAATACATACCTTGTGGCCCAGGGTAACCTCCCACTGGAAATCCTAAAGGCAATTGGGTATTCTTGTCCATGATAAAATATTCTTGTTCGAAACCGAACCAGAAATCATTGTCGTCGTCATCTATTGTAGCTCTTGCATTAGAAAGGTGTGGTGTACCGTCTGCATTTAAAACTTCTGTCATGACTAAATAACCATCTCTTCTTGCTGGATCTGGATAAATAGCTACTGGCTTTAATAAACAATCAGAAGAACCTCCTTCAGCTTGTTTCGTAGAACTTCCGTCAAAAGACCATATTGGACAGTCTTCTAACTTTCCAGAGAAGTTTTCTTCTACTTTTGTTTTACTTCTTAAGTTGGCTGTTGGTTCATAACCATCTAACCAAAGGTATTCTAATTTAGATTTACTCATGAGTTAATTGTTTAAGTTTAACGACCCTATAAAATTATAATATTTTGACATAGCCACAGAAAAAGATGGGGTGTTTTATTAAAAAGTTATTAAAAATTTCTGACCCCTATGTTTTTTAGGGGGTAAATTGCAAATACTATATTTATTTGGTTTTATTTTGCAGTATTGATAATTGACTATTTATGAAAACAGATTTCTCCCAACTTAGATTTAATGCTTTAGCGCAAAGTTCACAGCAAATGTCTGTGCCTGTGAGCGAACCCAATAGAAGGTCTTCCCTTTTTGGGAGCCATGTTTTTAATGACTATAAGATGCTACAATACCTCACAAAGGATGCTATTGGTGCTGTTAGAGATGCAATCACTTCAGGCAGTAAGATTGACAGAAAATTAGCAGATCAGGTGGCTGAGGGTATGAAAACATGGGCCATAGAAATGGGGGCAACGCATTATACCCATTGGTTTCAGCCTTTAACAGGTGCAACCGCAGAAAAACATGACGCTTTTTTTGATATTCAAGATGGCCAAGCTTTAGAAATCTTTGGTGGGGCTCAATTGGTGCAGCAAGAACCAGACGCCTCTAGTTTTCCAAGTGGAGGCATTAGAAATACCTTTGAGGCAAGGGGTTACACTGCTTGGGATCCTAGTTCTCCAGCTTTTGTTTATGGGACTACACTTTGTATACCCACTATTTTTGTTTCTTATACAGGAGAAGCATTGGACAATAAAGCACCTTTACTTAGGGCTTTAAATGCTGTAGATGAAGCAGCTACCGCTGTAGCTAAATATTTTGACAAAACAGTTACAAAGGTAAACGCAACCTTGGGGTGGGAGCAAGAGTATTTCTTAATTGACAAATCGTTGGCTACGGCCAGAATAGACATTACGCTTACAGGAAGGACGCTATTGGGCCATACGGCTGCCAAAGGACAGCAATTAGAAGACCACTACTTTGGTGTTATTCCCTCTAGGGTTATTGGGTTTATGAGTGAGCTGGAGAAGGAGTGTATGGTTTTGGGAATTCCAGTAAAAACTAGACACAATGAGGTGGCACCAAACCAATTTGAATTGGCGCCAGTTTTTGAAGAAGCCAATTTAGCGGTAGACCATAACCTTCTTTTAATGGATGTCATGGATAAGGTTGCAGACAAGCACCATTTAAAAGTGTTGTTTCACGAAAAACCTTTTGCAGGAATAAATGGCTCTGGAAAACACAACAATTGGTCACTTGCTACAGATACGGGTATTAATTTATTGAGCCCAGGTTCTACGCCAATGAAGAATTTACAGTTTCTGACCTTTTTTATTAATACCATTAAAGCAGTAGACACATATGAATCGTTGTTAAGGTCTTCTATTGCTTCTGCTAGTAATGACCACAGATTAGGTGCCAATGAAGCGCCACCTGCTATTTTTTCTATATTTATTGGGAAACAACTCTCTGCAGTTTTAGATGAATTAGAAGGGGTGTCTTTGGGTAAATTATCACCAGAAGAAAAAACAGAACTCAAGCTCAATGTAGTGGGTAAAATTCCTGAAATACTCATGGATAATACGGACCGCAACAGGACTTCTCCCTTTGCCTTTACGGGCAATAAATTTGAGATGAGGGGCGTGGGGTCAAAAACCAACTGCGCTAAGCCTATGACGGTCTTAAACACTGCTGTAGCCCAACAATTGCAGTTGTTTAAAAAAGAAGTAGACAGCTTAATAGACCAAAAAGGGCTCAAGAAAGATGAGGCCATATTCAATGTATTAAGGGAGTATATAAAATCTTCTAAGCGCATTCGTTTTGAGGGAGATGGGTACAGTGAGGCTTGGGAGCAAGAAGCGGCAAAAAGAAAACTCAGTAATCTCAAGACCACACCAGAGGCAGTTGCTGTAATGAGTGAAAAATCCAATGTGACTTTGTTTGATCAGATGGGTGTGTTAAGTCCTATTGAATTAAAGGCCAGACAAGAAGTGGAGTGGGAAGCTTATGTGATGCATACCCAAATTGAAGGTAGGGTGTATGAGGAGTTGGTGTACAGTCAGATTTTACCATCTGCCGTAGTCTATATGAATGTGTTGCTAGAGAATCTAAGTAAAATGAATGCGGTAATGGAGCAGGTGACTGCCTTAAAAGAGAGCGCTCAAGGACAGCTGTTTTCTGAAATTAATAAGTATGTGCAGGACTTAAAAATAAGTGTAGACAATATGACTCAGGCCAGAAAAGCAGCCAATAAATTAGCTAGTTCAAGCGACAGGGCTCATGCCTATGCTTTTGAGGTAAAACCTTTGTTTGAAGTCATTAGATCTAATTCAGATCAGTTAGAAAAACTCATGAGTGACAGCCACTGGCCGCTATTAAAATACAGAGAACTCTTGCAAATTAGATAGTCTTCTTTAAGATTGTTTGTTATTGAGGATAAGTTTTGGGAATATTATGCTACAATAGCTTGAACTTTTTAAGGATTCCCTTATTTTTGCACAAAACACGAATGAATGGATTCAAATCAACAGGGAAGGTATAGTCAAAGAGGTGTTTCAGCAGCAAAGGAAGACGTGCATAATGCTATAAAGAATATAGATAAAGGGCTGTTCCCTAAGGCTTTTTGTAAAATTGTACCTGACCACCTTACTGGAGATTTAGACTATTGTTTGGTCATGCATGCAGATGGAGCAGGAACTAAATCTTCCTTGGCCTATATGTACTGGAAACAAACTGGAGACCTTTCGGTTTGGAAGGGCATTGCTCAGGATGCGTTGATTATGAACATAGATGACCTTATTTGTGTAGGCGCCACGGACCATATTATGTTGTCTTCTACCATTGGTAGGAATAAAAATTTAATTCCCGCTGAGGTGCTTTCTGCCATTATTAATGGCACGGAGGAACTCATAGAAGACCTTTCAAAACACGGTATTATTATTCATAGTACTGGCGGTGAAACCGCCGATGTTGGCGATCTAGTACGTACCATCATTGTAGATTCTACCGTAACGGCGCGTTTACCAAGAAAAAACGTCATAGACAACTCTAATATTAAAGCAGGAGATGTTATTGTAGGTTTGTCTTCTTCAGGACAAGCTACCTATGAGACAGAGTACAACGGAGGAATGGGAAGTAATGGACTAACTTCTGCACGTCATGATGTTTTTGGTCAAGATTTGGCAAAAAAATTCCCTGAAAGTTTTGATCCTGCTGTTCCTGGTGAGTTGGTTTATTCGGGTGCACTAGGACTCACAGATTCAGTGGAAGGAAGTCCAGTAAATGCTGGTAAGTTGGTGCTTTCACCAACAAGAACTTATGCGCCAATTGTAAAGAAAATATTGGGTAAATACAATGCAGAGGACATTCATGGAATGGTACATTGTAGTGGTGGTGCTCAAACAAAAATCTTACATTTTGTAGAAGGCCTTCATATTATTAAAGACAATATGTTTGAAGTGCCTGTGCTTTTTAAAATGATTCAGGAACAATCCAAAACACCTTGGAGAGAGATGTACGAAGTTTTTAACTGCGGTCATAGATTGGAGTTGTATGTAAACCCAGCAGTAGCAGAAGATTTAATCGCTATTTCTGCTTCTTTTGGTGTAGCCGCTCAAATCATTGGAAGGGTAACGGACAGTGAGATTAAAAAACTAACTATAGAGAGTTCTTACGGAACTTTTGAATATTAAGAAGGTCAATTTATTGTACCTTTACTTGAATAACTAGCTCAAATTTATGTTAGAAAAATTACATGTTGTAAAACAGCGTTTTGACGAAGTATCAGACTTGATTATCCAGCCAGATATCATTCAAGATCAAAAGCGTTATGTTCAGCTCAACAAAGAATACAAGGACCTAAAATCACTCATGGACAAAAGAGAATTATACGTCTCTTTTACCAATAATATTGAAGAGTCTCAGGAGATTATTGATGATGGTTCAGATGCTGAAATGGTAGAAATGGCCAAAATGCAGTTAGATGAAGCCAAAGCTGCACTACCCGCTTTGGAAGAAGAAATTAAGTTTTTGCTCATCCCAAAAGAACCAGAAGACGCCAAGAATGTTGTGGTGGAGATTCGCGCTGGTACTGGAGGAGATGAAGCCAGTATTTTTGCTGGAGATCTTTTTAGAATGTACACCAAATACTGTGAGTCTAGAGGATGGAAAACCAATGTGATTGACTTAAGTGAAGGGACTTCCGGAGGGTATAAAGAGATACAGTTCGAGGTTAATGGAGAAGATGTATATGGAACACTAAAATTTGAAGCAGGTGTTCACCGGGTTCAAAGGGTACCTCAAACAGAGACACAAGGTAGGGTCCATACGAGTGCTGCTACTGTTATGGTGCTTCCTGAAGCAGAGGAATTTGACGTTCAAATAGATCCAAAGGATGTGAGAATAGATTTCTTTTGTTCCTCAGGACCAGGAGGACAATCTGTAAACACGACTTATTCTGCCGTCAGGTTAACACACCTTCCAACTGGTTTGGTGGCACAGTGTCAAGACCAAAAATCCCAACACAAAAATAAAGACAAAGCCTTTGTAGTGCTTAGGTCTAGGCTATACGATATGGAATTGGCTAAAAAGCAAGAAGCAGACGCAGCCAAAAGAAATTCTCAAGTAAGTTCAGGAGATAGGTCTGCAAAAATTAGAACCTACAACTACCCTCAAGGTAGGGTCACAGACCACCGTATAGGACTAACCTTGTATGACTTACAGAATATTGTAAATGGAGACATTCAAAAGATTTTGAGTGAGTTAATGCTTGTAGACAATACAGAGAAATTGAAAGAAGCTTCAGAGATTTTTTAGTCTCACAGCTTTAAAGCCATAATCTGGTGTAGTACCAGTGAAAAAATTAATCATGACGCTTCCTTTCTTAATAAATCAGATTGAAAAAAAATCATCTTTCCTTTGCGTGGGACTAGATGTAGATTTAGATAAAATCCCAGCCCACCTTTTAAAAGAAGCGGACCCTATATTTGCTTTTAATAAAGCCATTATAGACGCCACCCATTCTTATGCGGTAGCTTATAAGCCCAATATGGCTTTTTATGAAGCCTATGGCGTTAAGGGATGGTTGGCATTAGAAAAGACCATTCAATATTTGAATCAAAATTATCCAGAGCTCTTTACTATCGCAGACGCTAAAAGAGGTGATATTGGTAATACAGCTAGTAGGTATGCCAAAGCTTTTTTTGAAGATTTAGGATTTAATTCCATTACGGTAGCACCATATATGGGTAAGGATTCGGTAGAGCCTTTTTTAGCTTTTGAAGACAAATTCACTATTTTATTAGGACTTACCTCAAATCCAGGTGCTGCAGATTTTGAAATGTTGCCTATGGCTAATGGCAAATATTTGTATGAAACAGTGATTGAAACAGCCGCCCAATATAAAAACGCCCACCAATTAATGTATGTGGTTGGGGCTACACAGGCCAATGCTATAAAAGACATTAGGGTTTTGGTTCCAGATAGTTTTCTGTTGGTTCCGGGTGTGGGTGCTCAAGGAGGCAGTTTAGCAGAAGTTTGCTCAGAAGGTCTTAATGACCAAGTAGGTTTATTGGTGAATTCCTCTAGGGGTATCATATACGCTTCTTCAGGAGAAGATTTTGCTTTGGCAGCAGCAGGACAGGCTGCTCTTTTGCAGGCTGAGATGGCAACTATTTTAAGTCAAAAGAAAAATTAATTCCCTAATTTAGGGGAATACTTGCCAAACCATTGGCTAAAACCATTTTATTGATCTCATAAATTCCCTCGTATTGATTCATTACAATTGTTACAGAAATCCAGAAGCCCAAGAGTGGGTTACTTTTGTTCATGGTGCTGGAGGGAGTTCTTCTATTTGGTTTAAACAATTAAAAGCTTTTAGAAAGATTTATAACGTGCTTCTTCTAGATCTAAGAGGGCACGGAGATTCTAAAATGCCCTTGAAACAAGCTTTTGATAAAAAGTATACTTTTAACGCCATTACCCAGGATATTATTGAAGTTTTGGATTATGAAAAGATTGAAAAATCACACTTTATAGGTATTTCACTGGGGACTATATTGATTAGAAATCTTGCTGAAAAAAAGCCAGAACGCGTGCTGAGTATGATTATGGGTGGGGCTATTTTAAAACTTAATTTTAGGTCACAAGTGCTTATGCGTTTGGGGGTGATGTTTAAGTCTGTAGTGCCTTATTTGTGGTTGTACTCTTTTTTTGCTTTTGTGATTATGCCCAATAAAAACCATAGAGAATCCAGAACACTTTTTGTTAGAGAAGCTAAAAAACTGTATCAGAAAGAGTTTATAAAGTGGTTTAAGCTCACTGCAGAAATAAACCCTTTGCTTCGTTTTTTTAGAAATGTTGAGGTGAAGATCCCTACACTTTATGTCATGGGCGCAGAAGACTATTTGTTTTTGCCTTCTGTAAGAAAAATGACTGAGACACATTTGTCAGCATCTTTATTTGTGGTAGAATCTTGTGGTCATGTAGTGAATGTAGAGCAGCCAGAAGTCTTTAATACAGCGGTAATTTCTTATTTAGGAAAGCTCTAGTTTCATTTCTAATAGAACCAGTGTTTCTATCGCATTAATTTTTTAAACCTATTGTCAGCCTACTTTGTTAAACTAATTAATCTTGGGTCACTATTCGGACTTAACTTTTTAGTTGCTGTCTAATTTACTTATTAAACCGATAAAACCAGCGTCTCCACCGGTTTTATACTGACTAAATCTAAAAAATAATGAAAAAATATGCACGCTCGTTACCTTTATAACGCATTAATTTTGTCATTATTGTGCTGGCCCAGATGTTTTGGACCATTTTTGGAATAGCAGCATAAATTGCTTTACCTCATTCCTGTAGGCGTCAAGATAATCTTGAGGAGATTTACTGTGGTACTCTAAACCCCTACAATAGCCATGAATATTTTTTCCGATACAGTTTATGAAATTCAAAATGTTTTTTCGCTCTTCAAGATTGTGAACAAAGGAGAGGTGTTTTAGGCTGCTCAAAAGTTCTTTGCTGTCTCCAATAAGGCTGTGAAGAATACTGTGGTTGAAATTCCAGTATTTATAACCTTTAAGGAGCTCATGGTCATAATAGAAATAGACCGCCAAAGCATTGCTGAGCCGCTCCAATTCAGTGGCTTTATGTTCTAAGTGCTTTGGTGTTTTAGTATTCATTAACTAGGAATATGGTCTTGCTGTAAAAATAAGGGTATTTGGAGATGGATTAATTTATTTTATGCAGGTGTATTTTATTTTTTCTTTATATTGCAATTTATTTAAACATATTTTCTTATGATTAAAAAGGTAGATCTCTTAAATAATAAGATTGTTGCTGCTTTACAAAAAAATGCCAGGGTTTCCTTTGCTGAAATAGGAAGAATTGTGGGTTTAACGCCGCCAGCTGTAGCGGAACGGGTAAAAAAATTAGAAGACACCTCGGTTATATTGAAATATCACACAGAGGTATCCTATACGAAGATGGGGTATCAGCTGAAAGCGATGATTACTTTAAGGGCTTTTGTAGGTAAATTGAAACCTTTTTTGGAGGTGGTAAAATCCTATCCTGAGGTTGTGAACTGCTACCGGATTACTGGAAATGAAAACATTATGATGGAGGTGGTTCTTAAAGACCAACAACACTTAGAGAAATTTATAGATACACTCATCCAATATGGTGAAACTAGGACGCATATTATTTTGTCAGAGGTAGTTTCATCTGCACCTATATATGCCATTTAATCTCTTTGGGTTATATTTGAGTATGAATTACAGATACTTCCTTGCGTCATTTTTATTTGTGTTTTTAAGCTTTAATGCGGTTAAAGCCCAAGCTGTTATTTCTGAAAAGCAGGCAGAAAGAGCCATCAAAAAAGAACAAAGGCAATTGAAGCGAATGAATCGCCAGTATACAGATTCTCTTACTTATAAGGCAGAGTATTATCAGTATATGCTCTTAGAGGACTTAGATACAAGAAATTTTGAAAATTTGGGTTGGTGGCAGTATCAATATAATTACTACAACAGCGTCATTGAATCTGCTCCCGAGAATCTCTCAGCAAAGGCACTTATTGTAGATAGATTTGCTAAAAATGTGATTGTTTTAATGGTGTCTATGCTTAGAAGGGTCTACGACATTGAGGCCAACAGACCAGCCGCTATTAGGGATATTCCTGCAGTCGTTTTTTTATTGATGCTTAGGACTATTGTTCATCCAGAAGACTATGTGGCCTATTTGGCTGTGATTTCTTATAGTAGTAAGATGGAAGATTACGGAACAGCGCTATTCTATGTAGAAGCACTTTTAGAAAATGGATATACAGATTTAGACACCCTTGGCGCACTTCCAGAAACAGGTTTACTAAGGATAATGCCTGAATACCAAGCCTTATTAGAAGTGTATTTAAATAAAGGATTGTATGGGATTAGAGAAGAGGATTCGTAGTATTGTATTAAAGAATAAAGGATTGTATGGTATTAGAGAAGCGGATTCATAGTGGTGTACTATTTGTGATTATGGGTCATTTTTTTTTAATGACCTCTTGTAAGCAACCCAAAAAATACCATGATGCTGAAGACCAAAGGGCAAGCATAGTGGGTGAAGGGGTTTTAAATACTCTAGGAGAAAGGGATAGTATCCTTCAATCTGTTTTGGATTTTCAAAAAGAATTAAACGCTTCATTTAAAGATCCTGAGGCGTCTCCCTTGGTAGATAAGGATAAAATGAATTTCCAAGGTTTGGATTATTTTTTACCAAATGTAGATTTTGTGGTTAGGGCTAAATTGATTAAAACCCCAAATGCACTTCCGTTTGGTATGCCTACAACTACAGATAGAATCTCTCAAGAGCGGGTGTATGGGCGTCTGTATTTTAATTTGAAGGGAAACCCCTTTTCTTTAGAAGTATACCAGAGTTTGGATCTATTGGAAAAGGAAGGCTATGAGGATTATTTATTTCTTCCCTTCACAGACCTCACTAATGGCAATGAAACTTACGGTGGCGGCAGGTATTTAGATTTGAGAACGGTACAGGGAGATTCTATTTGGATAGACTTTAATAAATCTTATAATCCGTATTGTGCCTACAATAAAAAATATTCATGCCCGGTAGTACCTTCGCAGAATGATTTAGAAATTTCTATCCAAGCAGGTGTTAAAATGTTTGTAAAATAAAAAAAACCAGTCTTTGGAGAAGACTGGTTTTTTTAAACTAAACTAAACTAAACTTAACTAATACCTATCCCTTAATGCAATGGGGGAATTAAAAGGCATAAACTGCTGCTAGTACAAAAGAAGATAGGCTCTTTTGCGGCGCAAATTTTGTATCCAAAAAGCTTTCGTCAGAACCATTATCTATTCTAATTTCTGGCTTTAAAATAAGGTTTCCTATTGACGCACTTCCTGTAAGGGTTAAAGCAAACACGCTAGAATCTGCTACACCACTATCTGTTTGGTCAATGGCTCCATAAGCACCACTTTCTACAAAGTATTCTCCTCTTAAGCCAATGGCAAAAGTGTCTGAAGTGGTTAATTGCGGGTAAAGTGCTACTCCTGAGAATCCAACACCGTCATTGTCATAAATGGCACCGTTGAGTCCTAAGTAAAAATTATCTGTAACGGAAAAACCTCCAGTGTAATCCAATTCATAAGCACCGCTATCTGTTAATAAATTAAGGAATTGACCTTTGTATCCAAGTTGCGCTCCAAAAGCATAAATTCCTGTTGGGTTGTATTCTGTCAGATCTGTTGGGTTAAAGATTCCGAGCATGGCAGAGAAGTCTTCACTCAGTGCAAAATCTGCTTTTATTCCAGTATGGCTAAAAGGTCCGTAAGAGAATAAGTATGAGGTACTGTAGTTGAAATTTGCTGCTGGAGATATTACTTCGTAGCCTAAAAAGGTGTTAAAATTACCCATGGTTAAGGTAACCTTATCGCTCACGTTCCAATACATATATAATTGGTTTACAATATTTCCGGTTGCAGAATACATGGGGGAGTTAAAAATAGCATCTGTACCTCTTGGTCCAAAGACTAAGTCTGCTACGAATCCAACTTTTTCCCCTTCGTAAGCTGCTACTACATTGGCCATACCTAAAGCAAATCCTGGTAAATTAGCAAATGAACTTCCAGGTGCCATAGTGTTTTCTCCTACATTTGGAGCGTTTAAATTACCTCTGAAATAAGCGTCTACCGTTCCACTAATGCTAAATTTTGGTGTGGTTTCTTCTTCTGCCTCTTGAGCGAAAGTTAATGTTGTTGCTGTTAATGCTGCACTTAGCATTAAAAATTTTGCGTTATTTGTGAAAGTTTTAAAAATCATGAGAATTTGGTTTTAAATGGTTTTTAACAAACGGAGCGTTCTGCAAAACGCTCCGTTGCTATTTATATAGGTTTTGTTTAGTGTTGGTTCAATCTAAAATCAGCATATGCATCCATGCCGTGTTCGTGAAGGTCTAAGCCTTCTAATTCTTCTTCTTTAGATACCCTTATTCCTCCTGTTTTCTTGATAGTGAAAAGGATGATAAATGCAGATATAGTACAGAAGGTAGCTGTGGCTCCTACGCCTGCTAGTTGGTAAAGGAATTGATTCATTCCTGCTTTTGCACCAAATACTCCAACAGCAAGTGTTCCGAAAATACCACATATTAGGTGTACCGCTACTGCTCCTACAGGGTCATCTAGTTTAATTTTATCTATAAAAGCTACTGCTAAAACGATGAGGGCTCCGGCCAATAATCCAATCACAACAGATTCGTTTGGAGACATTAGATCTGCTCCTGCGGTAATACCTACTAAGCCTCCTAGAATTCCGTTAAGGAACATGGTAAGGTCGTAATTTTTGTATAAGATTGTGGAAAGGATAAATGCGCCAATTCCACCCGCTGCTGCTGCTAAAGATGTTGTTACAAGCACTAAAGAAGTTCCTGCTGGGTCCGCAGATAAAACAGACCCACCGTTAAATCCAAACCAACCCAACCACAAGATAAGTACTCCAGCTGCTGCTAAAGGAATGTTGTGTCCTGGTATGGCTTGCGCTTTTCCACTTTCAGAAAATTTACCAATTCTAGGGCCTAGAAGGTATATGGCTATTAATGCAGCCCAACCACCAACAGAGTGTACTAGTGTAGATCCAGCAAAGTCGTGAAACCCGCCATTTTCGCCACCTATTGTGCTTAAAAATCCACCACCCCACTGCCAAGATCCTACGATAGGATATACAAGACCTACATATATTAGGGTAAAAATCATGAAACCACCCAACTTAATACGTTCTGCTACAGCTCCTGAAACAATGGTTGCTGCAGTTGCGGCAAACATTCCTTGGAAGAGAAAATCGGTCCAGTAGGTGTATCCGCCAGAGGCGTAATCAGGGGTTAGTCCATTTTCAGGGAGCGGGATTCCAAATCCTGCAAACCCAAGATATCCATTGAAATCTCCAGGGTACATTAGGTTGAACCCGCCTATATAGTAAAGTAATAATCCAGTACAAATAATGAATACATTCTTAAATAATATATTAATTGTGTTTTTTTGTCTGGTTAATCCAATCTCTAAAAAAGAGAATCCTAGGTGCATGAAAAATACCAAAGCGGTACATACCATCATCCATACGTTATTTGCTGTAAATATTGCTGTTTCCATTTTTATATTCTTTTTGAGTAATCTTTATTAGTTTATGCCTGCTTTTCCATTCTCTCTTGTCCTTATTCTATACGCGTCTTGTACATCAGAAACAAAAATCTTACCGTCTCCTACATTTCCTGTACTGGCGGCTTCCAAAATGGCATTTATAGTCGGTTCTAGAAATTCATCAGAAATTACTATTGAAAGTATTCTCCTTTGAATGTCAGAAGTACTGTAGCTAATGCCTCTGTAGACATGTCCTTGCTTTTCATTTCCAACGCCGGTTACGTCCCAGTAGCTAAAGAAGTTAACCTCTATGGCGTGAAGGGCTTTTTTGACGTCGTCAAATTTTGATTTTCTAATAATGGCTTCCACTTTTTTCATAATGGGACTGTTATTTATGGGTTAATACGAAGTAAACTTATGTATTTGTAATTATACCCCCTAATTTTTAGGGGGTATTGTATTAATTATTATTATATAAACAAAATAGACCCTAAAAAAATGAGGGTATCATTTTTTTATGGCCCCAAAATTGAGTGTGTGAATGAAAAAATAGGGGGGGTACCCACAATAAAGTGAGTGCTACTAATAAAAACAGAAATTATTTTTAACTAGATTGCTTTTGCTGTGTGTAGACCAAGCGAAATGGCTAGTATACCTATTATGATACTAGAAAGGGTGTAGAAAGTAAATTCTAGTATTTGTCCATTTTTAAGAAAAGCTTGATTTTCGAATGCAAATGTGGAAAAGGTGGTAAACCCTCCACAAAGCCCTATGGCTAAAAATGAATATAGGGGAGCACTTGCCAAAGCTGGGTTTTTATAACTTAAGCCAATAATAAGACCTAATAGTAAGCAACCTATAATGTTTACACCAAAGGTACCCCAAAAAAAATGGTCGCTCAATGGATTACCTATTTTGCTAAGCCCATATCTTAGTATGGTACCAAAGCCTCCGCCTATAAATAATGCAGTCATGGTTTTTAGCTGCTCCATATTTAAGACTTTAAATATGTTTTCAAAACAAAAAGCAATAAAATAAAAAGGATAAAACCAAGGAGTAGCTTTAAAACCCCTTTAAAATTTTTTTGGTGTTGGGCACGCTCTTTTTTGAAAGCCATTACAATGGCAACCACAAAAGAAATGGCAAAAAGCACTGCGAACACTATTTGTCCTTTACTAAACATATTCCTATTTTTACACAAAGCTACATTAAATAATGCAAACCTTTTTTGTGTTTTAATGTTCATTAAATAAATATTATGAAAGATAAATTAGACGCGGTTGCCGCTTTTCATACGGCATTCAAGATAGGTTATGCTAAATCACCAATAGCCAGTTTAGGAGCGCAAAAAAATCAATTGCGCTTTTCTTTAATGGAAGAGGAAAACAAAGAGTATTTAGAAGCGGCGCAGAACAATGATCTAGTAGAGGTGGCAGACGCATTGGGAGATATGCTTTACATATTATGCGGGACCATTATTGAGCATGGAATGCAGGATAAGATTGAGGCTGTTTTTAACGAAATACAAAAGTCCAATATGAGTAAACTAGGGGAAGACGGCGCACCCATATATAGGGAAGATGGAAAAGTTTTAAAAGGACCAAATTATTTTAAGCCCAATCTAAAGGCTATTTTGGAAGAATAAAAAAAGGCTCCCTTGGGAGCCTTTTAAATTTAGTACGCTTTAACCCTCCAACCATAAGGGTCTGGTGATAAGTTGTATTGTATGTCGTTGAGTGTTTTCTTAAAGAATGTGGCGTAACTGTCTTCTTGTGGTGTAATTTCATACTTCTCTCCTTTGTAACCAAAGCCAGAAATTGGACTCACTACTGCAGCAGTTCCTGCGCCGAACATTTCTAGTAATTGGTTGTTTTTATGTGCTTCAAGAATTTCAGCTACTTTAATAGGTCTAACTTCTAAGTTTATCCCATTGTCTTTGGCCAATTGTATTAAACTTTTTCTTGTGATTCCATCTAAAATTGAATCAGAGGTTGGTCCTGTTATTAAGGTATTTCCAATACGAATAAAAATATTCATTGTTCCAGCTTCCTCAATATGTTGGTGTGTATTGGCATCTGTCCATACTACTTGTTGAAATCCTTCTGCTTGGGCTAATTGAGTGGGGTAAAAAGAGCCTGCATAATTCCCTGCAGCTTTGGCATACCCAAAACCACCACTTGCAGCCCTACTAAATGTTTCTGCAATTTTAACCCTCACTTCTCCGCTATAGTAGGATTGTGCTGGAGAGCAAATGACCATAAATTTATACTCTTTGGCGGGAGAGGCAATAACGCCGGCTTGAGACGCGATCATAAAAGGCCTGATATACAAAGAATTCCCTGCACCAGGTTTGATCCAATTTTGGTCCAATGCTAACAATTTGTGAAGTCCTTCTATAAAGTATTCTTTTGTAATTGCTGGCATGGCCAATCTTTCACAGGACTTATTAAACCGCTTAAAATTATCTTCGGGTCTGAACAACCATGCGTCACCATGATGGTCTTTGAATGCCTTCATGCCTTCAAAAATAGCTTGGCCATAGTGAAATACACTGGCGCTTGGCGAAATACTTATATTTTGATAAGGTTTAATCTGTGGTCTTTCCCAGCCACCATTCTTAAAGTCACAGACCAACATATGGTCTGCGAAAATTTCTCCAAAAGAAAGGTTTTCAAAATCTACTTCATTAATTCTAGAAGTTTGGGCAATTTCAATATCAAATGAATCAGTAGCTGTGCTCATGGGCTATATATTTAAGAGAATAAAATTAAATAAAAATACTGTGAGCCCATTTTTATTTTCATATTATTAGCAAAATGCTTAAAATGCGCTTCTCAAATAAGAATATGACATTTTTTTAACAATTGCGCTCTAATATTTGTTTGTATTTTCATTAAACCCTTTTTTAAAACTCCGTTGTAAGCAGGTTATATTCGCTAGTTTTTACTTTATAAACAGTAAAACTTGACATATCTTTATGGGGTGAAAAGAAAAATTGTAACTACCGCAGACGGTTCTAAAACCCTGCAAATAGAAGAATGGCAGGAACAGTACCATTCCATGCATGGTGCCATACAGGAAGCTTATCACGTTTTTATAAAACATGGTTTAGACCTTTTTGAAAATAAGGCTATTGCTATACTTGAAATTGGTTTTGGTACGGGATTAAATGCTTATATCACTTTTTTAGAAGCTCAGGAAAAAGGGCTTAATGTTGATTATTTCGGGCTAGAAGCATACCCAGTAAGTTTCGAAGAAGCTATGTCTATGGAGTATGTGACGTCTTTAAAGGATGCTGACTTTGGCCAAGAAGCTTTTGAGTTAATGCATAAAAGTCCATGGAATGTTCCCGTGAAAATTGCTTCTTTTTTTAATTTATTGAAGCTTGAAAAAAAGTTCCAAGATATTAATGATTCCAATGCGTATGAACTCATTTATTTTGACGCCTTTGGTTTTAGGGTGCAGCCTGAATTATGGTCTGAATCCATTTTTTTGAAAATGTATGCTGCACTGCGTCCAGGAGGCGTTTTGGTGACCTATGCAGCAAAAGGAAGTGTAAGAAGGGCTATGGTCAGTGTGGGGTTTTTAGTGGAACGTTTAGAAGGACCTCCAGGTAAACGTGAAATGCTCAGGGCAACTAAACCTAGATTAAATACTCAAATTTAAATTTTAACTCCTCCTTTTTTAATAGTTATTGTCATGAAAATATTGATTACCGGTGCTACCGGATTAATAGGAAAAGAAATTATTAAACAGTGTCACATAGAGGGCATTAGCACACATTTTTTGACCACCTCAAAAGCCAAGTTGTCTTCTAAAGAAAATGAAAAAGGTTTTCTGTGGAATCCTTCTAAAGGAACCATTGATTTAAATGCTTTTCAAGGCGTGACACACATCATTAATTTAGCTGGAAGTACCATTGCCCAAAGATGGACAGAGAAAAATAAAGCAGAAATTTTACATTCAAGATTAGACAGTATTAATACACTTATGAAAGGGATTAGGCAATTAAAAAGCCATTCCCTAACCTACTTCTTAGGTGCTTCTGCCATAGGATATTACCCATCTGACTTTTCAAAAGAATACCCTTCAGATTGGCATTCTGAAAGTGGCAAAGCGTCCTTTTTAAGAGAAACTGTTTTGGCTTGGGAAGCGGCCAACGAGTCCGTAGCTTCTCTTGGATTAAGGTTGGGCCAACTTAGGATAGGTTTGGTGTTGGATCAGCAAGAAGGTGCCTTACCCCAATTTGTAACACCCATAAAGAATTTTGTGGGTGCTGCTTTTGGAAATGGTAAGCAGTGGCAGTCTTGGATTCACAAGGAAGATATAGCGCGAATGTTTGTTTCTTTAAGCAAAAATGAATTAGAGGGTGTTTTTAACGGTGTAGCCCCCAACCCAGTGATCCAAAAGGAATTGGTTGCTGCCATAGCACAACAACTCAATAAGCCTGTTTTACTGCCTAATGTACCTGGTTTTGTTATTTCTTTAATTCTTGGTGAAATGGCACAACTGGTCTTAGAAAGCCAAAAAGTGCAATCTGATCAATGGTTCGCTTTAGGTTTTGAATTTCATTTTCCTACTTTGCCTGAGGCACTTAGAGATTTGTTGTAATTCAAAGTGATAAAAGGAATGACATTTTGGCATTTTTACAGCTTTGGCAGTACTTTTGAATAGTAGATTACAAATATTGAATCACATGAGTAAAGAGAATATAGATGCTGCTGCATCTGACCAAAATGAAGTTCAAGATACAGAGATGACTTCACCAGAAAATAGCCAAGGATCTCAGCAAGATAATAATAGCGAATTTAATGACCCTGCTGTTGAAGACAGTCCAGAATCAGCTTTAGAAAAGCTAGAGAAAGCAGTAGCAAGCGAACAAGATAAATTTTTAAGGCTTTTTGCTGAATTTGAAAATTATAAAAAGAGAACCTCAAAAGAGAGAATGGATCTTTTTAAAACAGCCAACCAAGAGGTTATTGTTGCTATGTTACCGGTGGTCGATGACTTTGAAAGGGCTATGAAAGAATTGTCTAAAGACCAAGACTCAGAGCTTTACAAAGGTGTGGGTCTTATTCAGAATAAATTTTTAGGGATACTTAAAAACAAAGGTTTAGAAGAAGTAGTTGCCGCTGCTGGTGATACTTTTGATTCTGAAATGCACGATGCAATTACTCAGATTCCTGCGCCTAACAAGAAAATGAAGGGAAAAATTATAGATGTAATTGAAAAAGGTTTTCAATTAGGAGATAAAATTATTCGTCACCCAAAAGTAGTAGTTGGAAACTAATTAAGTTTTATGAAAGAAGATTTTTATGACATATTAGGTATTTCTAAAAGTGCCACAGCTGCAGAGATTAAAAAGGCTTATAGGAAAAAAGCCATTGAGTACCATCCAGATAAAAATCCTGGAGATTCAAAAGCAGAAGAGCTTTTTAAAAAATCTGCAGAGGCTTACGAAGTTTTAAGTGACCCTAATAAAAAAGCCAAATATGATCAGTATGGTCACCAAGCATTTGAAGGTGGATTTGGTGGCGGTGGCGGAATGAATATGGATGACATATTTAGCCAATTTGGTGATGTTTTTGGTGGTGCCTTTGGAGGTGGATTTGGTGGATTCGGCGGCGGCGGCCAGCGAAGGGCTAAAGGGAGTAACCTTAGGATTAGGGTGAAACTAAATCTTGAAGAGGTAGCACAAGGGGTAGAGAAGACCGTAAAAGTCCGAAGAAAAAAGCAGGCAGATGGGGTTACTTATAAGACTTGCGCCACTTGTAATGGTCAGGGTCAAGTCACTAAAATTGCCAACACCATATTGGGTAGGATGCAAACGGCTGCAACCTGCAGTAGCTGTAGTGGAAGCGGACAAATTATAGATTCCAAGCCAAATGATGCTGACGCTCAAGGAATGGTGGTTCAGGAAGACACTGTGAGTATTCAAATACCTGCAGGAGTAGAAGACGGAATGCAGTTAAAAGTTGGAGGAAAAGGCAATGATGCTCCTGGAAATGGTGTTCCTGGTGACTTAATAGTTGCCATTGAGACTTTAGAGCATGAGACCTTGAAAAGAGAAGGAGATAACCTTCATTATGATTTATATATCAGTTTATCAGACGCTGTATTGGGGACTTCTAAAGATATTGATACTGTTTCTGGTAAAGCCAGAATTAAACTTGAGCCTGGTCTGCAGTCTGGAAAAATATTAAGACTCAGAGGTAAAGGTATCAAGAGTATTAATGGTTATGGAGCGGGAGATTTATTGGTGCACGTTAATGTATGGACACCAAAAGAATTGAATAAAGAGCAAAGGACCTTTTTTGAAAAGATGCAAGGAAATGAAAATTTTGAACCAAAGCCGGAAAAATCTGATAAGTCATTTTTTGAAAAGGTAAAAGATATGTTTGCTTAAACCTTTTTGTTGTTTTATGTAGAATTTATGTATATTTGATTTTTACTTAATAGTATAACTATTAGGTAATTCTTTTTCATAGCAATTTTTTTTCCCATCCTTAGAACTCGTTTTAAGGGTGGGTTTTGCTTTTAAAGGCCGCTTGGTGTCAGTTTATTTGCTTATTTTAGAAGCGTAAATAATTCTTATGAATGCGATTCAGAAATTTTTAGGGCTTATAAAAAATGCGCTGACTACTCCATTGTTCCCATCGGATACAATTCATATTACCATAGGGACTATTCTTTTAATTATAACAGCCCTAATTTTTGTAAGTTATCTTTTGAAGCTTATTAAAAAGATTGTGAATGCAAAATTACCTGAAGAAGACAAAAATAAGTTTGCAAGCATATTTGGGTTTTTAAAGTATCTCTTTTATATACTGGTTACGATAACGGTCTTACATTCTTCCGGTATTGATCTCACTGTTTTTCTTACAGCCTCTGCCGCTTTATTTGTTGGTCTTGGTTTTGCACTTCAATACTTATTTCAAGACATTATTTCAGGTATTTTGATCATTTTAGATCAATCACTACACGTTGGAGACATTATTGAAGTAGATCAGAAGGTGGGTAAGGTATTTGAAATTAAATTGAGAACCACCAGAGCCATTACCAGAGACGACAAGGTGATAGTCATTCCAAATCATATTTTCCTAACAAACAGTATTTTTAATTATACGCAAAACCATAAAACAACCCGTGAAAAGGTCACTATAGGCGTGTCTTATGCATCAGATATAAATTTAGTGACTGATTTACTGGTGTCAGTTGCTGTAGCTCAAAAAGGCGTCTTAAAATCTCCTAAACCTTTTGTTTTATTTGATGATTTCGGAGATTCCGCCCTGGTATTTTCGCTGCACTTTTCTATTGCAGATTCTTTCACGGATCCCAAGTTGAAAAGTGAGATTCGTTATAAAATTGCAGCGATTTTTAAAGATAATAAGGTGTCCATTCCATTTCCACAAAGAGATGTTCACCTGTATAAACATCCCTAAATGAATTCAAATATTCTTGTTGTTGAAGATGAAGCAGCTATTAGTAGGGTGCTTGTAAAAATACTATCAGAAGCCTTTGAGACTTATGAAATAGAGGCTGCCTTTGATGGGCAATCTGCTATTGAAATGATTCAAAGCAAGGACTATGCCTTAGTTTTATGTGATATTAAAATGCCTAAAATGGATGGGGTAGAAGTGCTTATTAAAGCTAAAGAAATTGCGCCATTTACTTCATTCATTATGATATCTGGTCATGGCGATCTTGAAACTGCTGTGGAAACAATGCGATTGGGTGCTTTTGATTATATTTCAAAACCGCCTGATTTAAACAGGTTGTTGACCGCTGCAAGGAATGCCCTTGAGAAAAAAGATTTATTGGTTGAGAATACTTTGCTCAAACAAAAAGTATCTAATGGATATGAAATGATCGGTGAAAGTGAAGTCATATCTCATGTGCAACAAATGATTGATAAAGTAGCTCCAACAGACGCAAGGGTTTTGATTACTGGCCCTAATGGAAGTGGAAAAGAATTGGTTGCCCATTGGATTCACCAAAAAGGGCCTAGGCTAACAGCAGCCTTTGTAGAGGTGAATTGTGCTGCTATTCCTTCTGAACTTATTGAAAGTGAATTATTTGGTCACGTAAAAGGGGCTTTTACCTCTGCTGTAAAAGATCGGTCAGGAAAATTTGAAATGGCACATGGGGGTACCCTATTTTTAGATGAGATAGGGGATATGAGTCTTTCTGCTCAGGCTAAAGTACTTAGGGCTTTACAAGAGCAAAAAATCACTAGGGTAGGCTCTGATAAAGACATTAAAGTAGATGTGCGTGTTTTAGCTGCCACTAATAAAAACCTTAAAGAAGAGATTAAGGAAGGGCGTTTTAGAGAAGATTTATACCACCGTTTGGCCGTAATTATTATTGATGTACCGGCTTTAAATGAACGAAAAGAAGACATTCCATTGCTGATTAATCATTTTTCAAATCAAATAGCCAATGCTCAGGGTGCCCAACCCAAAGTTTTTTCACAAGAGGCCATTAGTGCGCTACAGTCTTATGATTGGACTGGAAATATTAGAGAATTACGCAATGTTGTTGAGCGACTGTTAATTTTAGGCGCTACTGAAATAAGCAGTGAAGACGTGCGTTTATTTGCTTCTAAAAATTAAAATAGATAATATGAAATTGAGACTAATTATTCTGTTCACTTTTTGTGGCATCGGCCTTCAGGCCCAAGAAAATTTAGATAATTCCTTTATTAAAAGTATCTATGATACTGCACTAAGTGAGAGTAGGTCATACGATTGGCTGAACCATTTGTCCAACCAGATTGGAGGGCGTTTGTCTGGATCGGTTCAAGCAGAACAGGCAGTAGATTATACCTATAAAGTGATCGAAAATTTGAAGCTAGACAAGCTTTGGAAGCAAGAAATAACCGTACCAAAGTGGGTGAGGGGAACCCCTGAATTTGCCTATATGGAATTGTCTCCTGGGGCAACTACGAACATTCCTATTCTAGCATTGGGTGGATCTGTGGCCACACCTTCTTTAGGAATCAAAGCGGAACTTATTGAAGTGACCTCTTTGGATGAATTGAAAACATTGGGCAAAAAAGCCATTTCTGGTAAAATAGTTTTTTTCAATAGGCCTATGGACCCTAAAATGATCAATACATTTAATGCTTATTCAAAAGCGGTGGATCAAAGGTCTAAGGGCGCAGCTGAGGCTGCTAAATATGGTGCTCTAGGTGTGATAGTGAGGTCTATGAATTTAAGATTAGATGACTTTCCTCACACTGGTGGTATGTCTTATGGTGGCCTTTCTGACGCCATGAAAATTCCTGCTGCAGCGGTCTCTACAAACCATGCAAATTTTTTAAGCACTACCCTAAAATTAAACCCTTCTTTGAAATTTTATTTCAAACAAAATTGCAGAACACTTGCAGATGTGCCTTCTCACAATGTGATTGGAGAAATTAGGGGCAGTGAATTCCCTGAGGAAATTATTGTTATTGGTGGGCATTTAGATTCTTGGGATGTAGGAGATGGTGCCCATGACGACGGTGCAGGTTGCGTGCAAAGCATGGCTGTTTTAGAGATACTAAAGAAGCTAAATTACACCCCAAAAAGAACGATTAGGGTAGTGATGTTTATGAATGAAGAAAATGGACTTAGGGGTGGAACAGCTTATGCCAAAAGAGTCGTTGAGCTGGGGGAGCAACATATATTCGCCCTTGAGAGTGACTCTGGTGGCTTTACACCTAGGGGTTTTTCCTTTGATGCGTCTGCTGCAAACATGTCACAAATCATGGAATGGAAAGTGTTATTTGAACCTTATATGGCCCACACTTTCACAGAAGGTGGTTCGGGCGCAGATATTGGACCTTTAAAAAATGAGGGCATTGTTTTGGCCGGATTGAGGCCAGATTCTCAGCGTTATTTTGACCACCACCACGCAGCTAAAGATACTTTTGATGCGGTGAATAAGAGAGAGTTGGATATGGGGTCAGCAGCAATGACTGCCCTGGTATATTTATTTGATCGCTATGGTTTAGAAGCTGCTGAAATTAAATAGAATTCTTATATTTGCCCTTCATTAAAAAAAGTGATTATGCAAGACGGAATTTACGCCAAATTCAATACCTCTAAAGGCGCTATTACAGTAAAATTAACCCATGACAAAACACCTGGTACTGTAGGTAACTTAGTGGCATTGGCAGAGGGAAGTTTAGAAAATAATGTAAAACCACAAGGAACCCCTTACTACGATGGATTAAAATTCCATAGGGTTATTCCAGATTTCATGATACAAGGGGGGTGTCCTTTAGGAACAGGAACTGGTGACGGTGGATATAAGTTTGACGACGAATTTCACCCAGATTTAACACATAATGGACCTGGTATATTGTCAATGGCTAATGCTGGACCAGGGACCAATGGAACGCAGTTTTTTATTACGCATATAGCGACGCCTTGGTTGGATAATAAACACACTGTTTTTGGGCATGTGGTAGAAGGACAAGATGTTGTAGACGCAATAGCTCAAGGAGACACTTTAGACACTTTAGAGATTCTAAGGGTTGGAGCAGCAGCTGAGGCTTGGAATGCGGTAGAAGCTTTCAGAACTTTTGAGGGATCTAGAGAAAAGCGTTTGGCTGAAGCTAAAGCGGCTCAAACAGATGCTTTGGATCAAGTATCTGCTGGTTTTTCTGAGACTGCTTCTGGATTGAGATATCAGATTATTCAAAAAGGTACTGGTGCTAAAGCGGAAAAGGGTCAGCAAGTTTCAGTGCATTATCAAGGTGCACTAATAGATGGAACTGTTTTTGATTCTTCCTATAAAAGAAAAGAGCCTATTGAATTTCAATTGGGTATTGGTCAAGTAATCTCTGGTTGGGATGAAGGCTTACAATTGTTACACGTAGGTGATAAAGCCCGATTTGTAATTCCATCTGATTTGGCATATGGAAGTGCTGGTGCTGGTGGTGTTATTCCTCCAGATGCTATTTTGGTTTTTGATGTAGAGCTTGTAGGGGCTAAGTAAGATAAAATTTTTGCTGACAACACCACAGTATACTGACAATACCAAAGTATACTGGCAACACCACAGCAGAAATGGTGTTGTCAGTAATAATGAGGATTTTAAAATCCAAGCCTCGCGAGGCTTTAAGTGTTTTAACTTCATAAAAAAAGCCTGTCCAAATGGACAGGCTTTAGTTTTTTGAAAAGGTTGTATATGATTAGATCACTTTAACGTTTACCGCATTCAATCCTTTTTTTCCTTGCTCAAGTTCGAATTCTACTTCATCCCCTTCACGAATCTCATCGATTAAACCTGAGATGTGTACGAAATGTTCTTTACCTGCTCCTTCTTCACTGATAAAACCGAATCCTTTGGTGTCGTTGAAGAATTTTACTGTTCCTTTGTTCATTACTAAAAATTAAAAAATTATATTAGTTGCAAATGTAAGATATATATTTATAAATCCTTTCAATTAAGTGACTTATATTTTTAATTGCCTAAAAATAATACATAATTCTACTAAATGAGTGCCTCAAATTTTGACCCAATAGTATTTCCAATTGGGAAGTATACGTCTGTAGGTCAGTTTAATCGCCTGCAAATAAACGAATGGATAGCGGAAGTGGATCAGTTACCTACTTTACTTGCAAAGCTATCTAGTCAGTTCAAAGAATCATTTTTAGATAGCTCTCTTAGATCTGGCGCATGGACCATAAGACAACTCATTCATCATATTGCGGACAGTCACCATCATGCGTATACCCGGTTTAAATGGACCCTCACTGAAAATGAACCAATGATAAAAGCTTATGATGAAAAAGCTTGGTCTGCGCTTTCAGATGCAACAGCACCCATACAACTCTCTTTAGACCATCTTAGTTCAGTACACCGTAAGTGGGTTTTTTTATTAGAGAAAATGAATGAGAATGACTTTAGCAAGCGTTTTCAACATCCAGAGACCAAGTCTTTTCATTTTTTGTATGATTATTTAGGGGTTTATGCCTGGCATGGCAACCACCATCTGGCTCAAATAAAGGAAGCTTTTGCAAGATTTAATCAAAATTGATATTTTTAAAATAAACCTAAATTTTTAACACAATACCTATGGAGTCCAATCAGATAAATTGGGGTGATTTTGAAAAAGTAGCTATCCGTGTTGGTACAGTTATAGATGCATTAGATTTCCCTGAGGCACACAAACCAGCCTACAAACTTTTTATTGATTTTGGGGTACCTACGGGTGTACTGAAAACGTCTGCTCAAATCACCAAGCTTTACAGTAAAAAGGAATTGATTGGAAAACAACTCATAGCGGTTGTTAATTTTCCAGAAAAGCAAATTGCCCATTTTAAAAGTCAATGTTTGGTTTTGGGTGCAGTGAATGGAGACGAGGTTACTTTACTACAGCCTATGTCTAAAGTTAAGAACGGATTAAAAATTTCATAATATTGTTGGAACAAGCACAGATTAACTTTAATAATGACAGTATTTGGGTTTTAAATATAGCCCTAGCTTTTGTGATGTTTGGAATTGCTTTATCTATTGATTGGCGCGATTTTAAACCAGTTGTTTTAAAGCCAAAGGCACTCATTGTGGGTGTTGCCAGTCAATTTTTAATTTTTCCCCTAATCAGTTTTTTACTTGTTCTGTTTTTAAAACCGGCACCTAGTATTGCTTTAGGAATGATTTTAGTAGCTGCATGTCCTGGAGGAAATATCTCTAATTTTATCACTCATTTTTCAAGAGGGAATGACGCCTTGTCAGTTAGTTTAACAGCCATTGCGACACTTTTAGCCTTAGTAATGACCCCATTAAATCTTGCTTTTTGGGGTAATTTGTATGAACCCACTTCAGTTATTTTGAAATCTGTGTCGGTGGAGCCCATTGAAATGGTAAAATTAGTGGGTTTGATTTTGGGAGTTCCGTTGGTTTTAGGGATGTTTATTCGTGAAAAATCCCCTCTTTTTTCCCAAAGGACGTCTATTGTCATGAAAAAACTTTCCCTGCTTTTTTTTATAGCCCTTATCTTTCTGGCTCTGGGAAATAACTTGGAGGCTTTTGAGCGCTATGTAATGGAGGTTTTTTGGTTGGTGTTACTTCACAATTTTGTTGCTTTTGCTACAGGTTTTAGCTTGGCTAAATGGTGGGGACTATCTTGGAAAGACACCAAGACAATTACCATTGAAACAGGCATTCAAAATTCAGGACTTGGCCTACTCTTGATATTTACTTTTTTTGATGGTTTAGGGGGCATGGCTATATTAACTGCTTTCTGGGGAATTTGGCATTTGATTTCTGGCTTGTTGTTGGGGACTTTTCTTAGAAATTATCCCACTTTAAATGAGGAAGCTTATGAATAGTGTTCAAAATCAGGTGACCAATTCAGTCAAAGCTTTGGTTCGATTTGCATTATGGTGTTATTTTAAACGCATTACATTGATTGGTTTTTCCAAAGAAAACCATGCCAAGCCTGTGATTTATTTGGGCAACCATCAAAATGCTTTGATAGATGCTTTACTGATCGCTACAACAACAAGGAGGAAGACTACTTTTCTCACAAGATCAGATGTGTTTAAAAATCCTTTGATTGGACGTTTATTAAGGTATATAGGTATGTTACCCATATATAGATTTAGAGATGGTGTAGACACCCTTTCTAAGAATGCCCCCATTTTTAATCGTTGTGGGGAAATGCTCCATGACCATGAAGCCATATTAATTTTTCCTGAGGGAAATCATGGCTTAAAAAGGAGGGTGAGACCCTTAAAAAAAGGTTTTATTAGCCTTTTAACACACCGCTGGTCTAGGGACAAGCAGCCTGTTTATTTATCTCCTATTGGTGTGAATTATAAAAATGCAGTTCGTTTTCCAGATTGTGCGACGCTCGTTTATGGCAAAGCCTTTCAAGTAAATCCCTTTGAACCTTCCCCAGATAGCATACAATCCCTTTTGAATCAGCTGCACCAACAATTGTCCGTTTTGACCACCCACATTCCTGAATCCTTGGAGGTTTATTACGATCAAATTGAAGCTGGTATAGAGAAAGACGGCCAATTATTTTTAAATCCTATTAAAGCCAATGATTTAATAGCCCAATTCGAAAGAGCACAGCATATAGATCCATCTGGAGTTGCAGCCAATGATATATGGCTTAAAGTTAATTCTGAAAAAAGCATTTCTTTTTTTCAGAAAGCCTGTAGCGTAATTTTCAAGTTTCTTTTCGAATGTTTAAATATTGTGCCAATTTCTATATGGCGTTTGTTTTTAAAGCCAGGTATAAAGCAGCCTGAATTTTTGAGTACGGCTAGATTTGGTTTTTCATTATTGTTCTTTCCCGCTTACTTTTTACTACTATTTATTTTGATTGCAGTATTTTCCAAAAATTTAGGGATGGCTTTAGCCATCCCTATGATTCATTTTATACTGAATATTATATTCGTAAAAAAATACGCTAACCCATTACATTAAAGGGCTGAAGAATATTGCATTGGCTAGGAACTTATTTGTTCCGTACCAAAAGGCTCTAAAATTAGTATTGTCCGTAAATAAGATCACATTTCCTCTACCGAGACCAGATACTTTAAAGGGTACCGTATTAGGAATTAAGGTGGTATTTACTTTAGAGTGGTATCCGCTTAAAAGCGGTGAAGAAGTGTATTGAATAGGGTTGTTGAAACTTTGCTTGTCTGCTTCTATATAAACATTTGTTTTTCTAAACATGGCTACATAAGCATTGTGATACCCGTAGTTGATTGGGTGACTCAGATCTAACTTGGCTTCGAAAATAGCGCCGCCAGTTTCTTGTGCGCCATAGAAATTCTCCCTGTCTTCATAAGATATTCCTTTAGCCTCCAAAGGAGTACTCTTAAATGTTAGGTCCATAAATTCATTTTTAGAGATCCATTTGGCGGAATTTTTGTACGCAATTAGGGTGCCTCCATCTTTAACCCATTCTTTAATTTTATCTGAAGCAGAAGAATTTAATGCACTTCCGTACATGTTTGGAACAATCAGGGTGGTGTATCTAGATAGGTCTACCCTGTTAAAGTATTCAATATCTATTTTGGTGAGTTTCATGTCGTATCTCTGGTCAAATAGGTGCCAGATTTCTCCTGCGTCATAAGAAGCAGTGCCATTACCAACAACAATGGCTACGGAGGCCTTTTGAAGTGCCTCAAAATTATTACTTCCCAGATCTATTCCATTGCTTAAACCAGTGCCTACCCCTTTTATTCTAATATGAGCGTCTGCAGCAATTTCTGACAAGAATTTGTGTATTTCATTGGCAGATAAAGATTGATTGGCTACTGGAATCATGATAGTACCGTAATCGTATTTTATGCCCTCTAATTCAAATGCTCTTTTGGCTACTTTGGCCCTAAGTCCTTTGTTTAATATTTTGTTTAAGGCTTTTGGCGTGTAATATTCATGCCATTCGAAGAGGTATGCATACTGAGATGAGTCGCTAATAGTTCCCTCTGAAACCGGAATTTTGTTTACCTCAGACCCTGCTTCATTTAGGTTGTTTGTAGTAGTGTAAGCAACATTGAAAGCGAGTGGAAATGTCCATGCAGAAATATCGTAAAACAAACTGTCTGAAAAAGTAGTTCTTTTTTCAAACATGGCTTGTATTAAAGTGTTGTTCTGTTGGTTTAATGGGACTACATAACCATATCCCTTTTTGAATTTTTTTCCATTGATAACAGCATCTCTTTTGAGCTCATGAAATTTAATTTCTTGCCTGTGAAGAATTTCAGCTAAGTGGTTTGTTTTAGCAGCATCCTTAGTGTCACCAAATACAATGGCTTTTTGCTTTTCTTTAGCAGCCAATGTCCTTGTATTTGAAAAGAAGTCTCTCTGGTAGTTTAATATTTTTTCCCTCATTCCCTGAGCTGCAGCTACAGTAGACAAGGCAGTCGTGAATTGATTTCTAATGGTGAACGGAAAGGTGATTATGCCATTTTCACTTTCTTGTATATGCCCTCTAGAACTACCTTGTTCAAAAAGGATTCCAATACTGCCATTAATATCTGGGAAAGTAGAGCCCTTTCCGTAATAATAGTCGTCGTAGTTTTCTTCAGAATAATACAAAGAACCAATTTTATCTAGTGCTTTGGCGTGGTAAGCGCCTATTTCTGCGGTAAGTTCTTGGTTAATCGCAGGGGTTAATGGGTGTACTCTTGTGGGTTCTCCTGGTTGGAAGAAAAAAGTGGAATTGGTTCCCATCTCGTGGTGATCGGTAAGTATGTTTGGTTTCCATGCGTGAAAACTTTTTATTCTTGCCCTACTTTCTGGTAATTGAACTGGAAGCCAATCTCTATTCATGTCAAACCAATAATGATTGGTCCTTCCTCCTGGCCATACCTCATGATACTCCCTTTCATTTGGATCTGGATTGAGTAAATGACTTCTATTGGTGTTGGCCCAATAGGCAAATCTTTGCAGTCCGTCAGGATTAAATGAAGGGTCCATTAAAATGACCGTGTTGTTTAATATTGCGTCTATTTCAGGCCCCTGAGCTGCAGCCAAATAATAGGCGTATGCAAGCCCTGCGTTTGCACCACTGGGTTCGTTTCCATGAATTGAAAAGCCCTGATACACTACTATGGGCATATTTTCAGTAGCTAAATTTTGTCCTTCTGAAGTGGTTAAAGCCAAGTGTTGCGCTCTAATTGACTCAATATTAGTATGATTTTTGGGACTGGTTACTGTGAGAAGTAATAATGGCCTACCTTCAAATGTAGTGCCCCTATTCTCCATATTTATTCGATCAGAAGAAGCTGCCAAGGCCGTCATGTACTGCACTAATTTGTCGTGTGTAACATGCCATTCTCCCACTTCATGTCCTATTACCTCTTTTGGTGTGGGTATTTCTGGGTTGTAGGATATGTTGTCTGGAAGGTAATAGCCTAAGTCAACGGCTTGTTGCGCAAAAATGCTAAACGGTAAAAAGAGCATAAAGCCCAATAGAAATTTCTTCATGGAATTGGTTTTGAAGGGTTACTTAAGGTATAAAAATAAGAAAAGGGCCTCTATTGAGGCCCTTTTACATACTTAAATTTTCGTTGAAAATTAAATATCATCAAAATCTACTTCTGTAAAAGAAGAAGTAGGGGTGTCTTCAATAGACTTTTCTTCAGTATCTTCTGAAGCAATGTCTTCAAATGATTCTTTTTTGAAATCTGATTGGTGTCTTTCAGAGATAACCTCCGAACCTTTGTTGTCTATGATGAAATCCATCATTTCGTCCATGATTTCTTTAAATGCAGTGAAGTCTTCTTTGTACAAATAAATCTTGTGCTTCTTGTAATGGAAAGATCCGTCGTCGTGCGTAAATTTCTTACTCTCTGTAATAGTTAAATAGTAATCTCCGGCTTTAGTGCCTCTTACATCAAAAAAATAAGTTCTCCTTCCAGCTCTTAAAACCTTTGAGTGTATCTCTTCTTGTTCCATGGATTCTTTTGCGTACATCTGTTCTGTTTTTGCAAGTGCATTGTTCCCATCAAAATTGGAAAAAAAATGTTTATGTTACAACATTTTTCGGGTTTTCTTTATGGGTAGATTGTCCTTCGTAAAGTGCTTTATAATAGCCGTTTATGTCAATTAATTCTGAATGCGTACCCTCTTGAATTTTTTTACCATCCTCTAAAACGATTATTTTGTCTGCATTTTTAGCTGCGGAAACCCGGTGACTTACAATGATCGTTGTTTTGTGGGTAGACGCTTTTTTAAGCGCATTTAATATGGCTTCCTCAGTTTCTGTATCTACAGCAGAAAGACAGTCGTCAAAAAGATATATTTCTGGGTTTTTTATGAGTGCTCTAGCAATAGAAACCCTTTGCTTCTGACCACCACTTAAGGTAATGCCTCTTTCTCCTAGAATGGTTTCGTAGCCTTTAGAGAATGCTATAATATTGTTGTGTACTACGGCTTGTTTGGCTGCAGTTTCAATATCTGATTGGGAGGCTTGCTCTTTGCCAAAAGCAATATTCTTAGCGATGGTATCTGAAAAAAGAAAAGCGTCTTGAGGGACTGCGCCTATTGCATTTCTGAGTGAAGAAAGGGGGGCTTTTTTAATGGATACACCGTCTATGGTGAGTGTTCCACTATCTATGTCATACATCCTACTGATTAATTCTAGGACAGTAGATTTACCTGAACCAGTTTTTCCTAAGATGGCTAGGGTTTGGCCTTGTTTCACTTCAAAAGACAAATCTTGGATGGCTTTAATCCCAGTGTCTGGATAGGTAAAGCAAACACGATCAAATACTATATTACCCTTTATATCTAGGGGTCCTTCTGACTCATCTACTATGGCTGGTTCAGTTTTTAGAAATTCATTGATTCTAGTCTGTGAGGCCTCTGCTTGTTGTATAATAGAGGTAAGCCAGCCAACAATAGCTACGGGCCAAGTAAGCATATTGATATAGATAATAAATTCAAGGATCAATCCAATAGAGCTTATTTCACCACTGATGTACTGTTTACCACCTATATATATGACAAATAAATTACTCACCCCAATCATTAAGATCATTAGGGGAAAGAACCAAGCATTAACTCTAGCAAGGTCCAAGCTTTTTTGTCTTCCTGTATTGGCTAAAACAACCAATTCATTGTTTGTGCGCTCCTCTAAGCCGTAGGCTTTAATCACCGATATTCCTGAAAAACGTTCTTGAGTAAATGTAGATAAAGAAGAAAGGAAGGTTTGGACCGCCGTACTTTTTTTGTGAATGATTTTACTGATTTTATAAATGAGCACAGATAAAAAGGGCAGCGGAAGTAGGGTGTAAGCGGCTAAAGTAGGTGCTTTAATAAACATAAGTGGAATAACACAGCCAAACAGCGTCAAGGTTTGAATACCATACATAATTGCAGGGCCTGCATACATTCGGACTTGGCCAACATCTTCACTGATTCTATTCATAAGATCTCCAGTACGGTTGTTCTTGTAAAAGGCTAAATGTAATTTTTGATAGTGGTCAAATATTTCATTTTTGAGATCTCGTTCTATATATCTAGAGATGTTTATTATTGTTTGACGCATTAAAAACGTAAAAAAACCTGAGAGTAGTGCGGCACCAATAATGATGAGAATATATTCGAGTAAAATCCCTTTCACTAGACTCACATCTGCATTTGTCTCTGATAGATATTGCTCCACTGCTTGAACAGATTTATTTATGAAAGGAGGCATTACAAGAGAAAAAACCCTTGCTACAATAGTGATTAAAATACCTAAAAGGAGTTTTAATCTATATTTTCTAAAGTATTTATTTAGGTGACGCAGTTCCTTCATGCCTGAGTATTAGGGCTTCAATTTAAGCCGAACAAATATAAGGTTTATGAAATTTATAAAGCAGAGAATTAAGCGAATAATATTATCCAATAAGGGTTTGCTATCTATAAATAAGTAGTATTTTTGCCTCCGAGTTTTATCCATTAAAAAAGTTCTTTATCATGCTCACAAGGAGGCACATTCGAGTAAAAGTAATGCAAGGTTTGTACGCTATGACACAAACCACAGAAGACACCTTAGATAAGGAAAAGAAATTCCTAAGCCTTAGTATGGAAAAGATGGGAAGCCTCTATTTACTTCATTTGAGTCTATTTATTGAGCTTCAAGCTAGGGCTGCAGATCATTTGATTTTATCTTCTAAAAAATACATTTCTTCCTCAGCAGATTTAGACCCTTCTAAAGCAAAGTTCTCAAATAACTTGGTGTTGGCTCAGATCAAAAGCAATGAAGCGATCAATAGCGCTATTGCTGCTAGAAAACTCAATACTTGGTATTTACATGAAGAATATGTCAAAATTATCTTCAAGGAAATTGTGGAGAGCGCTGCTTACAGCGAGTACCTAAAAAATTCAGAAAATACTTATGAAGAAGATCTGGCCTTTGTGATTAAGATCTTTAAAGAAATTATAGCGCCCAATGACAAAGTGTATGATTTTTTAGAAGACCATACCATCACTTGGGCAGACGACATGCCCATTGTGAATACTTTTTTGCTAAAGCAGTTAAAAAAATTAACGCCAAAAGTAATTGGATCAGATTTTATTAAGGACCTAGCTATTTTAGAAGACGACGCTGAATTTGCTCAAAATCTATTGGTTAAAACAGCACTTAAAGAAAGTATTTTAGCCAAAGAGACAGCAGACAAAACCCCTAAATGGGATAAGGATAGAATTGCAGACATAGATGGTATTTTATTAAAAATGTCTATTTGCGAATTACTTTTCTTTCCTTCTATTCCAGTAAGGGTTACCATCAATGAGTACCTAGAGATTGCCAAAGAATACTCTACACCCAAGAGTAGTATTTTTATTAATGGAATATTAGATTCCTTATCAAAAGAGTACAAAGACCAAGGAAGGCTTGAGAAAGTTGGACGTGGTTTGTTGTAAATAATTTTTATATTCGTATTTCATAATTTTAAAACATCCAGATCATGAAAAAAATTAGCTTAATCGCACTTGTATCTATTTCACTAATCACTTTCTCATGTAAAGAGAAAGCGACTGAGAAAATTGAAAATGCCAATGTAGAGGCTGCAGCAGTAAGAGACGCTTCTGCCAATAAAATGGCGGTAATGTCTTTTGACAAAACCTTCCATGACTTTGGACAAATCACACAGGGAACCCCCCAACAAACGGTATTTACTTTTACCAATACTGGAGACGCTCCATTAATTATTACAGACGCTACTTCTAGCTGTGGATGTACTATTCCAGATTACCCAAAAAACACCCCAATTGCACCCGGACAGCAAGGGCAAATGGTAGTGAATTTTAATGGTTCAGGACAAAACCAAGTCACTAAAACAATTAATGTACAGGCCAACACAGCCAACGGTAGTGAGTTATTAAAAATTCAAGCTTTTGTTTTAGCGCCAAACGCTGCATCTGTTCCGTCTTATTAATCAATACTAATATTTTTACTATTCTATGGAAGCATTAAATCAATTTTTACCTTTAGCCTTAATTGTCGTAGTGGGTTATTTTTTTATGATCCGACCACAAATGAAGCGTCAAAAGGATGAAAAGAAATTTTCAGCTGCTTTAGCTAAAGGAGACAGAGTAATTACCAAAAGTGGTATGCACGGAAAAGTGGTAGAGTTAAATGAAAAAGATGCCAGCTGTGTGATTGAAACTATGGCAGGTAAGATTAAATTTGATCTTTCTGCTATTTCAATGGAGCTCTCAAAAAGACTTCAAGAACCAGCAAAATAAAATATGTACAAGATTTTCATTAGACCGCTTCTGTTTCTTTTCGATCCAGAAGCGGTCCATTATTTTAGTTTCTCTGTAATTAAATACTTATCTAAATTAGGTTTTGGTTCAATCACTAGACGTATATACACGCTAGAAGATCCAGCCCTAGAAAGAGAAGTTTTTGGTTTGAAATTTAAAAATCCGGTGGGTTTAGCAGCTGGTTTTGACAAAAATGCCTTACTCTACAATGAGCTCTCAGACTTTGGGTTTGGGTTTATTGAAATAGGGACACTGACACCAAAGCCACAAGATGGAAATCCTAAAAAAAGACTCTTTAGACTAAAAAAAGACCAGGCCATTATTAATAGAATGGGTTTTAATAACGCTGGTGTAGCCATTGCTGTAAAAGCGCTAAAGAAGCAGCACAAGGTTTTAATAGGGGGTAATATTGGTAAAAATAAAGTCACCCCAAACGATCAAGCCACTGAAGATTACATTATTTGCACACAGGCCCTTTGGCCTCATGTAGATTATTTTGTGGTAAACGTAAGTTCCCCAAACACACCAGGACTTAGAGAATTACAAGAAAAAGAACCTTTAACAGCCCTTTTAAAAGCACTTAAAGTAGAGAACACACTTCTCGCCAATAAGTACGCTCAAAAACCAAAACCATTTTTGTTAAAGATTGCTCCAGACCTTACAGAGGACCAATTGTTAGATATTATAGCTATCATTCATGAGACTCAAATAGATGGGGTAATAGCCACCAACACCACAATTGGCAGGGAAGGTTTGGTTTCTGAGAAATCACTACTAAAGGAAGCGGGAGGATTAAGCGGTGCTCCTCTTAGAAAGCGCAGTACTGAAGTAATCCGTTTCCTTTCTCAAAAGAGTGGCAATGCATTTCCAATTATTGGGGTAGGAGGTATCCATTCTCCAGAAGACGCATTAGAAAAACTAGAAGCAGGCGCAACACTAGTGCAGCTTTGGACTGGTTTTGTGTATGAAGGACCTGCCCTTGTGAAGCAAATAAATAAAGCTATATTAGCCAAGCGCTAAGCATTTATTTTGATCGAATTTCAAGTACTTATTTCTTTTTCAGTTGCGGTATTTTTCTTGGCAATATCACCAGGACCAGATAATATTTTTGTCGCATTTCAGAGCCTAAGATTTGGTTTTAAGAGCGGCTTATTTGTTATTATGGGTCTGATGAGCGGTTGCCTTGTTCACACTATTTTAGGGGCATTTGGTGCCGCTGTTTTTTTAGCCCGTTTTCCTTTCTTGCTCATTGTGATTAAAATATTAGGGGCAGTATATTTACTGTACTTAGCATATAGTCTTTACAAGCAAGGCGCGCCAAAAACACTTTCAGCCATTGAAGTGGTTTATAAAAAATCTACTGATTTATACAAGCAAGGTTTTGTGATGAGTGTATTAAATCCAAAGGTGGGTTTATTTTTCATTGCTTTTTTTCCAGGTTTTCTATTTATACCATCGGCTCCTTTTTGGATTCAATTTTTGGCATTAGGTGGGGTGTTTATAATGATCTCAACTTTTGTGTTTTCATCTATAGCACTGGGTTCATCTATTTTATTAAATACCGCTACTAAATCACAAGCTACTTTTTTTAAAGTGCTTCATTGGTTACAAATAATCTTATTCTTAGGGATCGCAATTTTTCTTTTTCTACCTTAATTTAATTGTAACTTTAGCCTATAAATAGTCGCATGATAAAAGGAGTTAAAATTATTGAATGCCCTAGAGATGCCATGCAAGGGATCAAGACTTTTATTCCGACCAATCAGAAAATTATTTATTTACAGTCTCTATTAAATTGTGGTTTTGACACTCTAGATTTTGGCAGTTTTGTGTCTCCTAAAGCCATTCCTCAAATGTCAGATACTTCCGCAGTTTTATCTGGCTTAGACTTAAACAACACCGCTACTAAGTTACTGTCCATTGTGGCTAATTTACGTGGGGCAGAAGCGGCTTGTTCTCATGATGAAATCTCATATTTGGGTTTTCCATTTTCGATTTCTGAGAATTTTCAAATGAGAAATACACATACAACTATCACCGAGGCTATTACGGTTTTGCAATCTATTTTAGATTTAGCCCGTAAAAAAGACAAAAAAGTCGTGGTCTATCTTTCTATGGGTTTTGGAAATCCCTACGGAGACCCTTGGAGTACAGAAATAGTGGCCAATTGGGTGTCTAAACTTTCGGCTATGGGGGTGGAAATTCTCTCCCTCTCAGATACAGTTGGTAGTGCCCAACCACAAGATATTTCTGCGCTTTACCGTCATTTAATCCCCGCCTATCCATCTATTGAATTTGGGGCTCATTTTCATACCAAAGCTGCGGAATGGTATGAAAAAGTTCATGCAGCCTTTGGGTCGGGTTGTCTTCGTTTTGACGGAGCTATTCAAGGTTTTGGTGGCTGCCCAATGGCAGCCGATGCCTTAACTGGAAACATGCCAACAGAAAAGCTACTTTCTTACTTTACCAGTAAAAAAAAAGCCCATGGTGTAAAATGGATGGCCTTTGAAGCGGCGCACAATAAAGCCACCGCTTTATTCAATGCATACCATTGAATTTAATGCCATCTGTTTCCTGTTAACAAGTTTTGCTTCTGTTATTTTTACAAGCCGTATCTCAATCCTATATTAATTCCGAAAGGGTGCCCAGGTCTTAATCCGTGTGGTAATCTAGAGACCGCATAAGTACTATTTAAGGCATTGACCAAGTTGGTTTGAATCCTCAAACGATGGTTCACTTGAAAATTTACACTAGCATCTAATATTGTATTGGCTTTAACACTATTTAAAGGATCTAAATCACCTTGACCAGCAATGGTTCTTATAGCACCCATATGCCTAAGTTGGGTGTTGAATTGCCATTTTTTTATTTCGTACCCAAGGCTTAAATGCCATTGATTTCTTCCAATGTATGGCATTTCATCTCCAATATTTACGTCACCCCATAAACCACTACTCGCGTCAAAGCTATTTTGAAATTCAGTGTCTGTGAAAGTATATCCAAATGTTAGCGGAAGGCTAGATTGGTTGTTGAAGCGAACTAAATCTAAATTAATAAGAAATTCAATTCCTTGAACCAATACTTCTCCAGCATTAAACAGGTCGAGATTTCCTGTACCTCCACTTGCTGCAAAATCACTCCCTAGTAGGTTTCTGTAATCATTTCTGTATCCTATGAGTTCTGCATTAATACCTGCATAGCTAAATCTAGCCCCCAGTTCCGTATTAATACTTTCTTCTGCTTTCTGACCTTCAATAGATCCAGGAGGGGCAAATCCCTTGTGTACTCCACCAAAAATTGAAACCTGATCTAGTTTGTAGTTAAAACCAACACCGGGAATCCAGACCCCCAAACTATTGGATCTTTCTGAAAGATCTGATCCGTTTCTTTGCGTATCATTTTTTCCATAGTCTGTCCTAGAAAGCGTCATGTTCTCATACCTCACTCCGGGGGTAAGGGTCAGGTTTTTATAGGTGTATTTGTAAAATGCATAGGCAGCAAAAGCATTGGCGTCACTCACTCTATTTGCGTCTGTACCTCGTGTGCCGGTCTTGGCTAAAACCATTGCGCCATTTTCCATACTATAGTCATTGAGCCATTGAAACCTGTCTTCTTGATCTTCATGGAGTCTTACGCCAATTTCTAGATCGTGGTAGGCTTGTTCTCCATCCCAATGAACGTCTAATTTAGTTTGAACACCCCTCGACAAATAGGACCTATTATTTGCTTTTATAAATAAATCAGCTTCTTTAGAGTCTTGAGCGCCAATAATTCGCTCATATGCTTCAGGATATTCAGAAGGATTGGTTAAAATATCCGTAAGGGACATTTTATTATTATCAATCTCAAGGTAGTCTAATTTATACCAGTTTCTGGCAAACTCATTTTGGTATGCAGTGGTAGTCAGCGATAAATAATCAGAAAATTTGAGGGTGTGGGTAAGCATATATTGCCTGTGTAGGGTATTCATTTGGTCTTTTTCAGAGGCAGTATAACGCTGAAAAGCGTCTTTTGAAAAATCTTCCTCAGTTAATCCTAAGTAAGTTTCATTGGAAGTTTCATCCGAGTATTGGTATTTGAATTCTAAGGATTGATTTACGTTAAATAAAACATCACTGTATTTAATTTTACCTACAAAATCTTGTTTGTCAAAACCAGTATTTCCGCCATTAGGCAGTGTTTTAAATCCATCAGAGTCATATCTGGTGTAGTCTGCCAAGTACCCCCATTTTCCTTTAGTGGCGCCATGACTTAAATTAAATAGGGAAGAATTAAAAGCACCGTATTGCGCTAAAAGTTGGGTGCTATTGTCTTGAGGAATGACTTTAGATACTAAGTTTATAGCACCTCCAGTAGTATAAGGACCGTATTGTATTTGGCTGCTGCCTTTGAGAATTTCCACTGCTTGCATTCGGGCAATGGTTGGGAAATAATAGGCTGCAGAAGCACTATAAGGTGCGGGAGCAATTAATACCCCGTCTTCCATTAGCGTAATTTTTGCGGAACGTTCAGGAGAAGTACCCCTCAAACTAATATTAGGTCTTAATCCCATACCATCTTCTTCATAAATAGAAACACCAGGTACAGATCTCAGGGTCCTATTGATGTCTGTTATATTAAATTTTTGCAATTCTTCTTGGTCCATATAATATGCGGCACCAGTTCTATTTTTAGCCCTAAACTTACTGCCAAATAATTGGTGCGCAGACACCACAACTTCTGAGAGTACCTGAGTACTGTCCTTTTTCGCGGTTTTATTTTCCTGTCCTAGAGAGATGTTAGATACTAGTAAAGTGAGTGAAAATGCAAATAACTTATTCATTTGTTCTTATTTAGACTTATTAAAAATAACATTGCAAATATAATACTGAAATTTAAATTCACAAAGCTTATTTAGAATAAATAAAAATAAAATAATGTTAAAACTCTACCGATTCAAGCTATTTATGGCCTCCTTTTTTATAAAGGATTTACGGACAGCTTTTTAAATCCAAACAAAGCATCGTTTTTTCGAATAAATACGGTATATTTGCACGCAATTAAACTTTAATTGCTATGCAAGCACATCTTGACAAAATTGTAGGAGAAGGTCTCACTTATGACGACGTACTCTTAATCCCAGCCTTTTCAGAAGTACTTCCAAGAGAAGTTAATATTCAAGCGAAGTTTACAAGAAACATTACGATCAATGTTCCTATTGTATCTGCTGCTATGGATACTGTAACCGAATCTCGTATGGCTATTGCCATGGCTCGAGAAGGAGGAATAGGGGTGCTGCATAAAAACATGTCTATTGAAGCGCAGGCTTTGAAGGTTAGAAAAGTAAAGCGTGCAGAGAGTGGAATGATTATAGATCCTGTGACTTTACCATTAACCGCTACGGTAAAAGATGCTAAAGACAATATGAGAGAGTTTAGTATTGGAGGGATTCCAATTGTAGACAAGGACCATAAACTTTTAGGCATTGTGACCAATAGAGACTTACGTTTTGAGAAAAATAATGCCAGGCCTATTTCAGAGGTCATGACCTCTGGTGATTTAGTGACTGTAGCAGAAGGTACCTCTCTGGCTCAGGCAGAAGATATTTTACAGCAAAATAAAATAGAAAAATTGCCTGTCATTAATAAAGACAATAAGTTAGTAGGGCTAATCACATTCCGTGATATAACCAAGCTTACTCAAAAACCTATTGCCAATAAGGATTCGTATGGTAGACTCAGGGTTGCAGCGGCACTTGGTGTAACTGCAGACGCGGTAGATCGTGCAGCAGCACTGGTCAAGGCAGGAGTAGACGCAGTTGTTATAGACACAGCTCATGGACACACCCAAGGCGTAGTAAATGTACTTAAGGCGGTAAAAGCCTCATTCCCAAATTTGGAGGTTATTGTAGGTAATATAGCTACTGGAGAAGCGGCTAAATTTTTAGTAGCAGCTGGTGCAGACGCAGTTAAAGTGGGTATAGGACCTGGATCAATATGTACTACAAGGGTAGTGGCAGGGGTTGGTTTTCCGCAATTCTCAGCAGTTTTAGAAGTAGCTGCTGCTATAAAAGGCAGTGGCGTTCCAGTGATAGCAGATGGTGGAATTAGATATACAGGAGACATTCCTAAGGCAATAGCAGCTGGCGCAGATACTGTGATGTTAGGCTCTTTGCTTGCTGGGACTAAGGAATCTCCAGGAGAAACAATCATTTATGAGGGTAGAAAATTCAAGTCTTACCGTGGAATGGGCTCTGTAGAAGCCATGAAACAAGGGAGTAAAGACAGGTATTTTCAAGATGTAGAAGACGACATTAAGAAACTGGTTCCTGAGGGGATTGTAGGAAGAGTACCTTATAAAGGAGAACTTTTTGAGAGCATCCACCAATTTGTTGGTGGGCTTAGAGCAGGAATGGGTTATTGCGGAGCAAAGGATATTGAAAGCCTTAAAGCGCACGCTAAGTTTGTTAAAATTACTGCTAGTGGTATAAATGAAAGCCATCCTCACGATGTGACCATTACTAAAGAATCCCCAAATTACAGCAGGTAGGTTTCAATATATTTAATAAAAAAAGCGCCACTAAGGCGCTTTTTTTTATTTAGAATATTCTTCCCATTTGGTGGTTTTATAAATATCATCACCAAAATAAGTGGCTATTTTTAAGAAGGGCTCAGGGGTGAGATAACCCGGAACGGGACTTAACATATTCATATTTTCATCTAAATACACCACAGTGGGGTAACTCAATTGCCCTTGAAGTAAGTTAGCAGCCAATTCATGGTAGCCATTCCTTCCAGAAGCTACAAAAGAAAAAACCTGGTCTCTAAATGCAATGGGTTCTTTTCCTTCTCCATCTAGTTTCACCATATAAAAGTGTTGTTTCATATAGGCGGCTACTTCTGGATCTTGAAAAGTATTTTCATCCATTTTTTTGCACCACCCACACCAATCGGTATAAACATCTATAAAAATTTTTTTAGAATTGCCTTCTTGCGCTTGAAGCGCAACGGCTTCTTCAAAACCCAACCAATTGATTGGATTGTTTTCTTGTGCTAATACGCTTTGTGCACTTCCTAAAATGATTAGGAGGCCTATTATTTTATTTGAAAATTTAACTAGAAATTTAAACATGAATAAAAGTAGCTAATTTTTCAAATATATTTCACTTAAACCAACCAAAGACTGAAGTGAAACCAATAGGGAGTTTAAAAAAGCGCTATTAATTAGGTTGCAATACCTCATTGACCTTTTGTGAGAATAAGTCTTTTACGTCAATTTGGTTTCGCATAATATCTTCCATGGTTTCTGCTGCTCTAATTAGATGCGCCTCACCCATATACCATAAAACTTCTGCAGGTCTAAATCTAGAGTTGTAGTTGCTCGCCATGGTAAAACAATAGGCCCCTGCGTTTTTGAAGCAAAGGATATCTCCTTCCGTAATTTCAGCAATTTTGCGATTGGTTGCGAAGGTGTCTGTTTCACAGATATAGCCTACCACAGAATAGAAACGCTCTCTGCCGCTTGGATTAGATATATTATTAATGCCATGGGTGGATCCATACAGCATTGGTCTGATTAGGTGGTTAAAACCACTGTCAATACTGGCAAATACGGTAGAGGTAGTTTGCTTTACTACATTCACCTTTGCCAAGAAACTACCTGCTTCACTGACAAGAAATTTGCCTGGTTCAAAAGCCAGGGTGAGTGGCTTACCATATTGCTCACAAAAATCATTGAACCTTTTAGAGAGCTTGTCTCCTAATTCTTCAATATTTGTTTCAATATCACCCTCTTTGTAAGGTACTTTGAAACCGCTACCAAAATCAATAAAATCTAGGTTTTTAAAATTTTTAGCTGTTTCAAATAAAATTTCTGAAGCGTATAAAAACACCTCAATATCTAAGATATCACTACCGGTATGCATGTGAATACCATTGATGTTCATTTTAGTGAGTGTTGTTATTCTGAGGATGTGTGGAATTTGGTGAATACTAATCCCGAATTTTGAATCGATATGTCCTACTGAAATATTGGCATTGCCTCCAGCCATTACATGTGGATTAATTCGAATACATACAGGGATCTCTGGATGTTTGCTTCCAAACTGCTCCAAAAGTGAAAGGTTGTCTATGTTAATTCTAACCCCAAGCCCAGCTGCAGTTTCTAATTCTTCTAGTGAGACTCCGTTAGGGGTGAAAATAATATCAGAAGGTTTAAATCCTGCTTTTAAGCCCAATTGCACTTCTTGAATAGAGACCGTGTCTAAGCCACTACCCAAACTATTCATAAGTCTTAAAATGCTAATATTAGACAGTGCCTTTGCAGCATAATTAAGTTTTAGTTTTGAAACCCCACTGAATGCAGTAGTCAATCTGTTGTATTGACTTTTAATTTTTTCTGCATCATAAACATATACTGGAGCGCCAAATTCTTTTGCTACACCTAATAAATCTTCTTGGGTCATACGGAATATTTTAACCAAATGTAGCAATAAGGCATAATATGCGCAATATTTAACTAGCAAAAAAAGCATTTTAAAACATAATGTTATATTCACAACAAATTGAAAAAAAAGATTCTTCAATTTATTACATTCTGATGCACCAATTATTAGGCGCTTTGGTGGTTGTTTGCTATTTTTGTATCCGAATTTTAATAGAACACTATGAACCTTCACGAATATCAAGGAAAAGAGATTTTAGCCAGTTTTGGCGTTCGCATCCAACGTGGGATGGTGGCACAAAACCCAGAAGAAGCAGTAGCAGCTGCCAAGCAACTTACAGAAGAAACTGGTACCAGTTGGTTTGTAATTAAAGCACAGGTGCACGCAGGTGGACGTGGAAAAGGTGGGGGTGTTAAATTGGCCAAAAATTTAGAAGAGGTAGCCTCCATTTCTGATGCAATTATTGGAATGGATTTGGTTACGCCTCAAACTTCTGCAGCTGGTAAAAGAGTGCACCAAGTTTTGGTAGCTGAAGATGTTTACTATCCTGGAGAGAGTGAGACGTCTGAATTTTATATGTCTGTTTTGTTAGACAGGGCTTCTGGTAGAAATATGATCATGTATTCTACAGAAGGTGGAATGGATATTGAAGAGGTTGCGGAGCATACCCCTCATTTAATTTTCACAGAAACGATAAGTCCTGCGGTGGGTATTATGCCATTCCAAGCAAGAAAAATCGCGTTTAATTTAGGTCTTTCAGGAAATGCATTCAAAGAAATGACAAAATTTGTAATGTATTTATACAAAGCTTACGAGGAGTCAGATGCTAGTTTGTTTGAAATAAACCCAGTTTTAAAAACATCTGATGATAAAATATTGGCGGTAGATGCTAAAGTTTCTATAGATGACAATGCCTTATACAGAAGAAAGGTATATGCAGATATGAGAGACCTTAGAGAGGAAAACGCTATTGAAGTAGAAGCCAACGCTGTTGGATTAAACTATGTAGATTTAGATGGTAATGTGGGTTGTATGGTAAACGGAGCTGGTCTGGCTATGGCTACCATGGATCTCATTAAAATGGCCGGTGGAGAACCAGCTAACTTTTTAGATGTTGGAGGTACTGCAGACGCAAAACGTGTAGAAGAGGCTTTCAGAATTATCCTAAAAGACCCTAATGTGAAAGCAATCTTAATTAACATCTTTGGTGGTATTGTTCGTTGCGACAGGGTAGCACAAGGTGTTGTAGACGCTTATAAGAATATGGGAGACGCTATAAAAGTGCCTATCATTGTTCGTTTGCAAGGGACTAATGCTGAATTGGCAAAAGAGATTTTAGACAACTCTGGATTGGCAGTTAAATCTGCTGTTCAATTCCAAGAGGCCGCAGATAAAGTAAAAGAAGTATTGGCATTATAATTGGCCTTATCTTATTTAAAAAAAAATCCTGAGTCTTGACTCAGGATTTTTTTTTGTTTTTATAGGCCACAAAACTCAAATCTGGTGGGCTTTTTGGCCCTTTTTTGAATGGTTTTTTTGGCCCGTCCTTAAAGCTTGCTTTTTTCTTGTAGGTTGTTTGGTCCAATCTATTCTTAGGAGGGGTGTTTTTTAAAGAAACGTTATCTGTTTTTTGTTGTGTTGTTGCATTGGCCGTTTTGGCTTTGGCCATAACAGGTTTGTGTACTAATGCGTCTGCAGGTTTTTTAGGCGCTTCCTTGGTTCCTCTTGTGTATATAATTAAACCATTCAAAAAATTTCTCAATATCTGGTCACCACATTCCATATACTTAGGGTGGTCTTCAGTTCTAAAAAAAGCGCCTAATTCGCTGGTACTTATTTTGAAATCTACCAAACTCATGATGGCTTCAATATCTGTGTCTCTGAGCATGAGCGCTACACGTAATTTTTTTAAAATATCATTATTAGTCATAAAATTGATCTTAAATGGACCTTTGAAATAAGGATTCAAAGACTTTGCAAAGGTAAGTAATATATTAGGACCCTTCTATACCCGTATTTAGAATAGACAAACAAGTCATAATGCCTTCTAAATAGTTCCCAATTTTAATATTTTCATTGGGACTGTGGATGTTGTTATCTGGATTGGGAATTCTAATGGATACTGCAGGAATATTAAGGGTGCTAATAAATGGCGCAATCGGTTGTGATCCTCCGGTAGTGCGCATGAGAATAAATTCATCTCCAAAAATTTTCTTCATGGATGTAGATAATAGGTCTGCTATAGCACCATCCATTGGTGTCCTAAAAGGTTTTGATCCAAGCTTATAAGTAAAATTAGCTAGTTTGGGGTATAAGGCTCTTTGTTGATCGGTGGGTAGACTGTCTACTAGGAAATAACCTTCCTCTTGAATGCGCTTTTTTAGTGATTCCATCAGGGTTTTACCGTCAGATTCAGGAACGAGTCTCATGTCTATTTCTACAATGACCTCAGCGGGAATAATAGTTCTCACTTGTGCTCCAACCCATGCCGCTTTAATCCCTCTGATATTTAGACTCGGATATTGAAGTGCCTCCTGGTAGCCCGCACCAATAGCATCTCGTTTAGAAATGCCCAGCCTTTTATTGGTTGCTATTTCATTTTCTTCAATTGCATTCAAGAATTCTTGGTCTTTTTTAGAGATGTCTACACCATCATAAAACCCCTCTAAGGTTACTTTTCCTGAAGCATCTTTTAGTTGACCAATCACTTTGGCAGCATCAAATACAGGGTTTGGTGCATAATTCCCATATTGGCCACTGTGTAAAGGTACTTTTGGTCCAAAAACCCGCCATTTTGCCGTCGCAATACCTCTGGCGCCAAAAGTGAGTGTTGGTTTATTGGAAAGGTGTCTTGCGCCATCCATAATAAATAAATAATCTGCCTGTAACAAATCTTTATTATTAACAACCATTTCTGGGAGGGTTGGAGACCCCACTTCCTCTTGAAAGTCTAGTAGCACTTTAATGTTGTATTTCAGGGCAATACTTTTTTCATTTAGTATCTGAAATGCACTGATTAAGGACATTGCAGGCCCTTTAGAATCAGAGGCAGATCTGGCAAAAATATAAGACTCTTTGTCCCACTTTTTTTCTTTTAAATCAGTCAGCTCCCAAGCCCCAAATTTATTTTTTTCTTTGAAGACGGCTATATAAGGATTCTCTTGATCCCACTGAGCGGAATCTACCGGTTGGCCGTCTATCTGAAGGTAGAAGAGTACTGTGGGTAAATTTGGCGCTAATTTTTTCTCTGCTAAAAGCACAGGAATTCCTTGTGAAATTATTTCTGTAACGGTAAATCCCAAATCTTCAAAAGTACTTTTAGACCAATTGAGGTTGTTTTGAATTTGTATTGGGTCTAGTCCATTGTTTGGAATGGATAAAAAATCACTTAAGTTTTCAACTGCTTTCGCGCTGTAATCTTCGGTCCATTTTTCAATCTTTTTTTTTGAAATGTCTTGGGCAATACAAAAAGAAGAGGCTATTAAGGACAATAAAAGCAGCTTGATTTTCATAGACTTGATGGTTTTGATTGCAATTAAAATATTCAAGCAGGAAAACAGGACCCCACTAATTAATAAAAGTAATAAATCTCTTTTATTATTTTGCTTCTCCTGCTAATTGCAGTGCTTTTATTTCATCCCTTAGTTTAGCTGCTTCCAAAAAATCTAGGTTTTTGGCTGCTTTTTCCATGGTTTTTCTTTTAGCTACAATCATTTTTGCCCTTTCTTCTGGAGTGAGGTAGTTTGGGTCAGGCTCTTGTGCCCTATGATTCGCTTTTTCAAAGTGATAAGCAGACACTGAATTTTTTGTAAGCACGTTGTCTAGGCTTTTATTTAATGCTTTTGGCACGGTATTGTGTGCGGTATTATAGGCAATCTGTTTCTCCCTACGGTAGTTAGTTTCATCGATGGTTTTCTGCATGCTCTTGGTGGTTTTATCTGCATACATAATCGCTTTTCCATTCACATTTCTAGCCGCTCTTCCAACGGTTTGTGTCAGGGAGCGGGCATTCCTTAAAAAACCTTCCTTGTCTGCATCTATAATGGCCACCAAAGAAACCTCAGGTAGGTCTAGACCTTCTCTGAGTAAATTTACGCCAATGAGTACGTCAAAAATACCTTTTCTAAGGTCCTGCATTATTTCTACACGTTCTAGGGTGTCTACATCTGAATGAATATAACGGCACCTCACTTGTATTTTAGTCAGGTATTTAGCCAATTCTTCCGCCATTCTTTTGGTTAGCGTGGTCACCAATGTACGCTCGTCTATAGCGACCCTATCTTGAATCTCGGCCACTAAATCATCTATTTGGTTGGTAGAGGGACGTACTTCAATTACGGGATCTAATAGTCCAGTGGGTCGAATAATTTGTTCCACGACCACGCCCTGTGATTGTTCTAATTCATAATCTGCAGGAGTAGCGCTCACATAAAGAGCCTGAGGGGTGAGTATTTCGAATTCCTCAAATTTTAAAGGCCTGTTGTCCATAGCGGCAGGAAGCCTAAAACCATAGGTCACTAAGTTTTCTTTTCTTGAGCGGTCCCCACCAAACATGGCATGAACTTGCGGGATAGTTACATGACTCTCATCTACCACCATCAAAAAATCTTTTGGAAAGTAATCCAACAAACAGAAAGGCCTAGTTCCTGGCGCCCTTCCATCTAAATACCTGGAGTAATTTTCAATGCCAGAACAATAGCCCAATTCACGGATCATTTCCAAGTCAAAAGTGGTTCTTTCTTCTAAGCGTTTTGCTTCTAGGTGTTTTCCTTCTGTTTTAAAAAAATTAACTTGCTTCACCATATCTTCTTGAATGCTGTGAATGGCATTTTGAAGTATATCAGGCGAGCTCACAAACATATTGGCAGGAAAAATCCTGAGTTGCTCAAACGTTTCTAGGGTTTTATTGTGCAATGGGTCAAACGATTCTATTTCTTCAATTTCGTCTCCGAAAAAATGGACCCTGATCGCGTGATCTGTATAACTTGGAAACACGTCTACAACGTCTCCTTTTACCCTAAAACTTCCATTGACAAAGTCTGCTGTAGTTCTTGCATAAAGTGCTTGAACCAATTGTTTTAAAAATGCGGTTCTAGAAATAATTTGATCTCGTTCTATCCGAACCACATTTTTTTCAAACTCTACTGGGTTTCCCATACCGTATAGACAAGAAACAGATGCAATTACAAGCACGTCTTCCCTGCCAGAAAGTAAAGAGGAAGTAGTACTTAACCTAAGCTTTTCAATATCTTCATTAATTGACAGGTCTTTTTCTATATAAGTACCAGAAGTAGGAATATAAGCCTCTGGCTGATAGTAATCGTAGTAAGAAACAAAATACTCTACCGCATTATTTGGAAAGAATTGCTTGAATTCAGAGTACAACTGTGCCGCGAGTGTCTTGTTATGCGCAAGTATTAAGGTAGGTTTTTGAACTTCTTGGATTACATTGGCAACAGTAAATGTTTTTCCAGAGCCAGTAACACCTACCAATGTTTGTGAAGGGGTGTTGGCTTGAATACCACTGACAATTTGTGCAATGGCTTGTGGTTGGTCACCAGTAGGTTTAAAGGGAGATTCCAAAGAAAACTTCATGCCCAAAGGTACAAAAGCACGCTTATAAATACTACAAATCTCTCTTCTTTAGAATGCGATACGATCCCCAAATAAAAATAGCAGTCCAAGCTAAAACGATTCCCATGTCTAAAAGAGAAGTGCCGTAATCTAGTGCAATTTCCTCTCCAATTTGATTCGCAACGGATTGCACTGCGCTCAGCCTAGAAAAGGGTTCTTTAAGCACGTTAAACATGGCATTTAAAGGGAAGAAACCCATAATGGCGTCTGTAGTTTCTCCATCAAATAATTTCCAACGAATCATACCTCTGGTAAAGCCTTCAAACATTTGCCAAAGGATTAAAAACCCTAGTGCAAATGCAGAGCGTTTTACCAGTATGCCTATAAAAAGACAGAACGAAAAGAATCCTACGAGTTTAATGAAATAGGCCACTAGAAATCTCAGGTCTGTAAATACAATGCCCCATTCCGTATAATCAGAGTAAATACTTCCTAGTATAAGAGAAATTACCGCGACAAATACAGTAGAAACTATGGAGAATAAGACCACAGTTAAGAATTTCGAGGCTATAAACTCCTTTTTAGACAAGCCGTCTATAAGGTTTTGTTTTATGGTCTTATAGGTGTATTCATTGGACATCATGGAGACAATAATAATGGCCAAAAATATTTTCAATAAGGCAGCAACAAAGGTGTTAAAATGCCAAATGTAGGGGAAGTTAAAAATACCTTGCTCTGCCAAATGAAATTTAATAGGACCAATATCAAACTTAATAGCCGCAATTAGCGCTATACCAGTTAAAAGTATAAAATACCCGTAAATAAGGATTTTACTAGCCCTATTGTTCCAAAGCTTAATAAGTTCAATCTGTAATAATCTTTTCATGGGAATATTTGTTATTGGTGAGTGCTAAAAATTGGGCTTCTAGACTGTCTTTTTGAATGGCCAAATGGCTTAATAGAAAGCCGTCTTCCATGAGTCTTTTGTTTAATTTATCTGCTGCTATTGGCTTTGTTAAGTAAGCCTTTATTAGACCATTTTCTAAAGAAATCTTTTCAAAATCTTCACTTTCCTCAAGATGTGCTTTTAAGGCATCGGCCTTGGCCGAATTTAATAAGACATAGCCGTGATTGGATTGCATTTCAGTTACGGGACCTGCATACAACTTTTCTCCTTTTCTTAAAACCACCACATGGGTACAGACTTTTTCCACTTCATCCAATAGGTGAGAGGCCAATAAAATGGTGGTACCCTGAGAAGCAATTTTTTTAATAATTTCCCTGATTTGATGAATCCCTTGAGGGTCTAATCCATTGGTAGGTTCATCTAATATTAAAATTTCAGGATTGTTGAGAAGGGCAGACGCTATGGCCAAACGCTGCTTCATTCCTAGAGAGTAGCTCTGAAATTTAGAGTCCTTTCGATCTAATAAACCTACCAATTCTAGTTTCTCTGAAATAGTTTCTGAAGAGACCCCTTTAATTTTAGAGACCAGCTTTAGGTTTTCTACAGCGGTCATATAGGGATAAAAATTAGGTCTTTCAATAATGGCACCCACTTTTTTTAATGCCTGATGGGTACTAATTGTGCCTTCAAACCATTGAAAGCTTCCCTGTGTAGGATTAACCACATTGAGTACCATTCCTAGTGTGGTAGATTTACCACTGCCATTGGGTCCTAGAATTCCATAGACATGTCCCTTTTCTATGGAGAAGCTCAATTTTTTTACAGCAAATAGACTCCCATAGGATTTGGTGAGTTGGTTAACAGTCAGTATAGTTTCCAAGGGTTTTTTTTATTTAAAGGTTCTTATTATACTTGACGAATTTATCCGTATTTTGTTACAAGAACAATTAAATTACGACTACATGTCAGAAAAGATGATGTCTAAGAAGAAACCTGCTTTTCCCGTTTCTCCTCAGTTAGATGCTTACCTTAGGCAATACAGTAGAAATATTGGGATTCCAATTTTTTATGAGGATTTATTGCGTTTTCAAGGCTCAGTGGTGGTTTACGACAGCAATGATGAAGACACGTTGTGGGTGAGGGTTTTTTATTCTGAATATGACAGGGAAGAGATTGATCTTAGTCTAAAACAGGTCTACTCCATACTTCATTCAGATGGGGGAGATACCATTATTCCCTTCTTAAATGTAGACGCGGTGGACTATTGTACTTTTGGTAATTCTAAGCCATTTAGAATTAAAGTCAGGAATATTCTCAATGACAACTTCACTTATTTTTATGTAAAAAAAACAGATGCCTCTAGGGTTTATGGATTAGAATTAGAACATATTTTGTCTCCGTACAATCTAAATTTTCTTGTTTATAAGGACACCCTTATTGAGGAACATATTGCAGGTATTCCAGGAGATGTTTTTATTAAGGAAATGCTTCCCGATTGTACAGAGTCTGAGAAATCTCAATTGGCTAAAGAATTTGTAAAATTTAATGAACGGTGTATGATTAGACTCTTGGGAGATATGAGGTCATATAACTATGTGATTGTCCCTACCCATGATTTTGATCATGTAGTCTATAAAATACGTGCTATTGATTTTGACCAGCAATCTTTTGAAGGGAACCTAAAGATATATAGGCCCCAATTTTTTAAGGAAAACAATAAAATGGTGGCATTGGTAAAGGAAAAACTTCAAGCCAATTCAATTGATCAGTACAAACTAGAAGAGCGCTCTATAGTAGCCAAAAGGTTTATGAGTTTTGAAGATAGAATCACAGATCTACTCAATATTGCGAAACAGGACACCATTTCTCTTCCAGAGCATGTAAGTTTATTGAAAGAATCCATTTTTTTACTCACCCAAGATATAGCGTTTAAGGAAGCCCCCAATATGGGTACTGTATTAGATTTGGCCTTACATTTTGTGAAGCGAAATTATGAAAATGTAAGCATGCGCCAGATCTTGGAGCAGCGTATTAAGTTGTAAAAAAATAATATTTTAAGACCCTTTTTGTTCCTTGTTAAAATACACCAGGTAGTAGAACATCCCTTTTTCCTCATCCCAACCTTTTTCTACAAATTTTTCTGAAGATTCAGGATTAATAAAGTCTAGCTTAATCTGAATATGGGTATCTAATTGTATCACATTTTTAATGCTTTTTCGTGCTTGAGAAACGGCTTTGTTGGCAATGTCAAAAGAAGAGACATCTTCAATGCTGTATTTTGGTCCTTTTTCTACTTTATAGTGTTTAAATTCGGGTATTAGTGCCGGATTGTCTATGACTTCATTCATAAAGTTGGTCTCTTCAAATGCATTGTTTTTAGCAAAATGATTGACCGCCCTATTCATAAAAAGTACTTCTTGTTGTTTGTCTTCTGCTGGGAGTACTACATCCTTAGCAAAATTCTGACAAAACTTAAGGTAGTTTTTGGTGTAAAAATTATTGTCTGTTAGTACCGCAACACCAAGAAATTGCTCCAACCAGTATTTGGTGTCATACCTATTACTGTCTACAGAAAGCACTTTATAGCCTGCCTCTGAATCTGTATTAAAAATGAGACAGCCTTTGTCTAGTTTGTGAATGTTTATGCCTTGTTGTACTAAAATTTCAAGATGATCTGTCTGTTCTTCAAATTGAATAAAGTCTTGTTTTAGTTCACTTTTAAAGATTCCAATAGCATCTGTTTTTACATTGTCTAATTGAAGTCCTGTGAGGTAAGTTACGTACAATTCTCCGCTTTTAATATGAGGGTGATTGGATTGGTCATAGAGGTGCTTGGCAATGTCTCCAGATAATTCGTGTATGTTACGTGGTTCATTGAATATTTTAGTAGCTGCCTCATAAAGGGGATTGAAACTCAAATCTGCTTCATGGAACAACCTGTAATAGCTTTCTTCCTTTTCTCTAAAAGGCTTAAAAAAATATTCTTTTAAAAGCCCTGTGGTTTCATCGTTTAAGTGGTGTGGTGCTTTAGATATGAACAAAGATTCTGCTTTGTTTTTATTACCAACTTTATGGATGGAAAGGCTTTCAATTTGAGTATTATATAGGTTGATCATAGGTTTTTTAATATGCTTTTATTAATCATTAGGTCAGTTGGATGGTTAATTCCAGTTTTCGTCAAAATCTAAATGATCGTAATTGTCTCCACCATTGTAGCCATCATTAAATTCGTCGTCAAATCCTTCTTCGTCATAATCCATGGCGTCTTCTTTTTTAGCCTCGAAGATTTTTTCTGGAGGATTTTCGGGTAATTCTCCAAAACTAAAAAGCAATTCAGGAAGGGTTTGACCTGATTCTTTTTCAGTTACGTCTGCCAATTCCACAAAAAAGGTCCACATATTAAAAAAGTCGTATACGTAAATTAGTTTAGGGGAAGCTTCATCCATCACTTCTTCTACTAAAGTATCCGACATAAGTTTAGCGTCTGACACATCACTAAGATCAAATAAGGCTATTTCAAGGTCTTGGTTCCATTCCTCGTCACAGGTGTAAAAACTGGCCATTTCATTTCCTGCAAAACCAAAAGACTGGCTAACAGTGTTGTGTAAATCTTCTAAAGTAGCTTTTTTGTCAATAGCCAAATCTCTGAAAATATCTTCTTTTGCGTCTAAAATGACCCTTATTTTATACACCATATTATATTGTTATTTAGTCTTTGAAATATTGTTTTTGGCTTTTCTGCTTTGCAGAAAAATATAGAAAATTTGACCAAATAGTATGGCCGCAATCACTAAATGAATGGGTTGTGTCCCCAGAGGAAAGTCAATATAGTACATAGCCATTCCACTAAAGGCAGCTATGATCATTCCTGCTATAAGAGGCTTTGTTGAAGCAAAGCCAAGTTCGTTTCGTTTATTAATCCAAAATAAATACACTGCAATTCCCAGTGGAAGGATAGAGAAGGAACGGTGCACGTAAAAAATTATACTGGGGTTTAAAAGCCAATTGTCTTTAGTTAGACCAAGATCTAATTGGTGGTCTACAAATTCTCTTACCTGGGTGCCAAAGACAATTTGCAAAAGGAATATGAATAGTAAGTATGAAATGGCTTTGTGGAAGTTAGCCATGTATTTTGTGCGCTCAATACGCGGGTTGGCTTTTTGAATGATTAAAATAAGCGCAGCTACAATGGCCAATGCCATGAGCATATGAGTGGTTATCTTCACTGGAGCTAGTACAGAATAGACAACAGTCGCACCCAACCATGCTTGAAATCCCATCCCCAATACCACCCCAAAAGACAAAAGGCTTATTAATTTTTTCTCTTTCCAATAACGCAGGCTTAAAAAAGCCAATATTAGGGTGGCCAAGCCTGCTATTGCACCCACAAGCCTATTTAAAAACTCTACCCAAGTATGGTAGGGATTAAATACGGCATAATCGTGTTTGGTATAAGTTTCCCAAGCCTCTAAATCTATAGCAGCTCCTGTCTTAAAGTCTTGTTTTGCCACTAGAAGTCCCTCATTGTAAATAATGACTTGTCCTTTTTCAAAATCTCTTTCTGGAGTCCATTGCAGGGTTTCCGCAGCAGTAGGAGGAATATAATATCCAAAACACTTAGGCCAGTCTGGACAACCCATACCACTACCAGTCATTCTAACCAAAGCGCCAGCAACTATGACTAAGTACACTAAGATTAAACTCCATTTGGCAAAACGGTGAAAAGATTTTTTCATGTTAGTTTAAGTATTTTTTGTGAGTCCCAGTTGTTTTCCTTTGGTTAGCATAAATTCATAAGCGGCCTCGTATTCATTGGGTATTTCTCCCTCTAAAATAGCTTCTTTAATAGCCTCTTTAATAACGCCAATTTCTTTGGATGGTTTTAAGCCAAAAGTATTCATAATTTCTTCACCACTCACCGGTGGTTGAAAATTACGCACGTGGTCTCTGGCTTCTACCTCTTCAATTTTTTGACGGACTATTTTGAAATTGTTTTTATACTTTTTCTTTTTGTACGGATTCTTTGTGGTAATATCTGCTTCACAAAGGGTCATGAGGTCTTCTACATGTTCTCCTGCATCAAAGACCAGCCTTCTCACAGCTGCATCTGTCACAAAATCTTCTGCCAAAACTATGGGTCTGGAACTCATGAGCACCATTTTCTGAACGTATTTCATTTTGTCGTTCAAAGGCATATGCAAGCGTTTGAATAATTTATAGACCATTTTTGATCCTATAAATTCGTGACCATGAAAGGTCCATCCAATTTTTTTGTCGAATCTCTTTGTGGGTGCTTTTCCAATATCGTGTAAAAGGGCAGCCCACCTGAGCCAAACATTTTCAGTGTTTTTTGAAATATTATCTACTACCTCCAGCGTATGCCAGAAGTTGTCTTTATGCTTTTGACCTTCTACTTCTTCAATGCCTTCTAAAGCAGAGAGCTCAGGTAAAATTAAAGGGAGTAAACCTGTTTTGTGCATGAGCTCAAATCCTAGTATAGGCATAGGACTGGACATCATTTTATTAATTTCATCTACAATTCTCTCTTTAGAAATAATTGAGATTCTATCCCTTTGAACTGTAATGGCCTCTAGTGCTTCTGCATCAATTGTGAAATTTAATTGACTGGCAAAACGTATGGCTCTAAGCATTCTAAGAGGGTCATCACTAAAAGTGATTCCTGGCGAAAGAGGGGTAACAATACGTTTGTTTTTAAGCGCATCTAAACCGTTAAAAGGATCCACGAGAACTCCGTAGTTGTCTTTATTAAGGCCAATGGCTAATGCATTTATTGTGAAATCTCTTCTGTTTTGATCATCTTCTAGGCTGCCATTTTCTACTACAGGATTTCTACTGTCGTGGGTATAGCTTTCTTTTCTTGCACCAACAAATTCAAGTACCAAGTCTTGGTACTTAAGCATAGCAGTGCCGTAATTCTTAAATACGGTAACTTCGGGAGAATTGGGTAATGCTTCAGAGAGCTTTTTTGCCAAAGAAATTCCACTTCCAAGAACAACTACATCAATGTCTTTAGGGCTCCCTCTTTCTAGTAAATAGTCTCTCACAAAACCACCAATCACGTAGGCTTCACACCCTAACGCTTCTGCACAATCAGACAATGTGTTAAAAATCGGATGAGTTAAAGCTTCTAAATGCCTTTCTTGAGTCATATTTAAGGTCTAATCACCTTGACCAAACCGCTGTTAGACAGCTTAATAATGGTAGAGGGAGTATTGTTGTGAATTTCAGGCTTCAAAGGTACTATATAGTCTACACCTTTTAAAATCTCTTGACTGATTTCTTGGAAATTTTTAGGGGTAGGTTGTCCGGCCAAATTGGCCGATGTAGAGACCAAAGGGCCTTTTATATTTTGAGATAAATAACTGCAAAACTTGTCCTTAGCGACCCTAATACCTAAACTGTTGTCCGGCCCAATTAAATTTTTTGCAACCCCAATTGGCTGATCAAAAATGATGGTCGTTGGTTTCTCACTCAAATCTATAATATCATAGGCAGCTTCAGGAACTTGGGCTATGTGTCTTTCAAGCATGGCTACATTAGCCACCAAACACAACATAGATTTGGTGTCGGCTCTTTTTTTGAGTGCAAATACTTTCTCTACTGCTGCTTCATTTTTAGCATCACAGCCAATACCCCATACTGTATCTGTAGGATATAAAATTACACCACCCTGTTTAAGTATTTCTGCAGATTTTTTTAAAGCTTCTTGAAAACTCATAAAGTTTGGGATTAGTATGTTTTAAAGTTAAAATAGTTCACCAATGCTTGCCATTGCACCCTGTTTTTGTCTGCACCAATATTTGTCTTCTTAAGCGCAATGCGTTGAGAACCAATAATTGGAATGGGTGTACGGCTTTTGTTTGTTGGAGTAATGGTGGGGGTTTTATTTAAAATAGCCATGGCTTTAAACCATAGATCGTCTGCTCTAGGCGCCAATTCCATAAAAAGTACTGTGTCGTTTACTTGTTTATTTAAAGCTTTAGCAGGATACCAAACGCCCCCAGCCCCAATAGCAATAATCGCCATAGGATCTTTTTCTGTTGAAGGGTAGGTCCATTGCTTGTAGGGTTTTACAGCGCCATTTTCTTGGTATCTAATGTAACGGGTTTGATTGGCAATGATTTTATGGGGATGTTTTTTGGCATGTACCGATAATTTTTCCAACCAATTTTTTGGGTACAATAGGTCGTCGTCACAAGTGACAATTGGTGATTCTGGGAATGCCTTTAAAGAATGAATTAATTTTCTATGGGAGGAATGTCCTTCTGTTGGCCGTATTTCAAAAATAGCAGAGCGAAGTTTGTTGAGCTTATTGGGGAGTTTTTTTTCTAAATCTTTATGCACCCAAAGCACTATTTTTGTGGGTCTTACTGTTTGTTTTAATAAGCTTCTAATCACTAGATGTATGCTGTGTACCCTAGAAGGAATAGTCGTGAGAGATACCACCACATCTACACACTTTTTATCCATACAGGTCAGACTTCGCTTTGGCTGTAAGGCCAAATAACAAGATTGGTAGATAGATAGGGGTAATTCTTTTAATTTCATTAAATAGTGATGTTTTAGGAGGGTGAAATCACTTTGAGAGGGTAAAAATAACCATATGCCCTCAGAGTTTTATATTTTTGGTCTTTAAATTGTAATTCATGTCTAAAAAACCGTCTATTTCTGTTGTATTGAGTACTTATAATGCGGAAGCATGGTTAGAAAAAGTGCTTTATGGATTCCAATACCAAGATTTTAAAGATTTTGAATTGGTCATTGCAGACGACGGTTCTAGAAAAGAAACAAAAGACCTAATAGATCTAATGACTTCTGTGGTTTCTTACCCTATTGTGCATGTATGGCAAGAAGACCAAGGTTTTCAGAAATCTAGAATTTTAAATAAAGCGATAGTCGCTTCTCAGGGGGATTATATAGTTATGACAGATGGGGATTGTATTCCTCGCAAAGACTTTCTATCTGTTCACGCTGCCCATATGGAACCCGGTTATTTTTTATCTGGCGGCTATTTCATGCTGCCCATGGATATTTCAAAGGCCATTAGGAAACAAGACATACAACAAGGGAATTGTTTTGACCTTCTTTGGTTAAAAAGTCTTGGTTTAAAAAACTCCTTCAAGAATAATAAACTCTCTGCAAAAGGCTTCCTAGCTTATTTCTTAAATAAGGCCACACCTACTAATGCCAGTTGGAATGGTCATAATGCCTCTGGTTTTAAAGCAGATATTTTAAAAGTAAATGGCTTTGACGAACGCATGCAGTACGGCGGCCAAGACCGTGAATTGGGGGAGCGATTATTTAATGCTGGTATAAAATCTAAACAATTGAGATACAGTGCTGTAGTAGTTCATCTAGACCACAAAAGGGGTTATAAAAACCAAGAATCAATAGATAAGAATAGGGCAATTAGAGACCGTGTTAAAACAGAAAAACTTTGTTTTACCCCTTTTGGGATTGTTCAAAAGGCATAGCGTTTACCCATTTGTCTTGATGTGTTCTTAAAAAGTCTGTTAAAAGGGGTTGGTCTCTTGGGTCAATAATATGGGTATCTATACGGAGTTCTTTTTTTTGACTTCTAATGATATACTCCCCAGCAAAATATTTAATTTCATTGATATCTTTAGAATCTATGCTTTTTCCAAACCACCAATTTTGTTTTAAGACGCCCTTCTGAATAGTTAAAAAAGGCACTTTTTTATGATAAAAGTAAGGGGCTATATAAAGTAATGCTAGGGTTATATTAAAGTACCTAATTTCATTGGAAGCTATTAATTCAATCCCGGCCAATAAAATAAACAAACCACCTACTATTATATAAAAACGCTGGTTTTTTATGTTATACCTCAATTTAATATCCATAGTTTTCTAATATAAAACGCCCGCAATAGTAGCATTTTGTGCCAACTAACATTGAATCGATTATAAAAATAGTAAAACTTGTTTAAGAGCACATGTCCACAAGATAAACGGTCTCTTTTTTCTGATGAACTGTTTGCTATACGGCTACATCATAGGTTCTCAGTGCGTCGTTTAAAGAAGTTTTCTTGTCTGTACTCTCTTTTCTAGTACCAATAATTAGTGCACAAGGTACTTGAAAAGCGCCTGCAGCGAATTCCTTAGTGTAACTTCCCGGAATGACAACAGATCTGGCAGGAACCAATCCTTTACGCTCCACAGGAGTGTCTCCAGTAACATCAATTATTTTAGTAGAGGCAGTGAGTACTACATTGGCACCCAATACCGCTTCTTTTTCTATGCGAACACCTTCTACTACAATACATCTAGATCCTATGAATACATTGTCTTCAATAATAACTGGAGCGGCTTGAAGGGGTTCTAAGACGCCTCCAATTCCAACACCACCACTCAAGTGAACATTTTTTCCTATTTGGGCACAACTTCCCACAGTAGCCCAAGTGTCTACCATAGTGCCACTGTCTACATAGGCACCAATGTTTACATAGGAAGGCATGAGTATGGTTCCTGGAGCTATGTAGGCTCCATGTCTAGCCACGGCATTAGGCACTACCCTAATTCCTTTTTCTTTGTATCCGCGCTTGAGCGGCATCTTGTCGTGATATTCAAAAATACCCGCTTCTAATGTTTCCATTTTTTGGATGGGAAAATACAATACAACGGCTTTTTTTACCCACTCATTAATAATCCACCCCTCTTCTGAGGGAGCAGCACATCTCAACTCTCCAGCGTCTATTTGATTAATTACGGCTCTAATAGCATCTTGGGTTTCTGCTTGTTCTAATAAACTCTTGTCTTCCCAAGCAGCTTCAATAATAGGTCTATAATCTGTCATGATTTTTTTATTTGAAATGTAAATATAAGCTTCCATTTTCAGAAGGGTCTTTTTTTTGATAGGTATCACATTTTTGTTTTTATTTGGGTAAAATTCACTTACTTTTCTTGTTAAAAAAGGGCTTAATTAAGGGCATTACAATAATTAGGGTTATTTTTGCCAAAAAAACACCTTGAAGCGAATAATAGCCTTAGACTTTGGAACCAAAAGAACTGGAGTAGCCGTAACAGACCCCATGCAAATTATTGCTTCTGGTTTAGATACAGTACTTACCCCAGACCTCATTTCTTTTTTGAAATCTTATATGGTTTCAGAACCTGTGAGTACCATTGTATTGGGTGAACCCAAACAAATGGACAATAGCCCTTCTGAATCTGAAGCGGCTATTGGGGCATTTATTTTGACCTTAGAAGCTGAATTTCCAGACATAGAAATTGCACGACAAGATGAGCGTTTTACCTCAAAAATGGCTGTTCAAGCTATGATTGTAGGTGGCATGAAAAAAAAGAAAAGACAAGAAAAGGGTCGTGTAGACCAAATTAGTGCCACCTTAATTTTACAAGCATATTTAAATAGAATATCATGATTTTACCTATTGTAGCCTACGGAGATCCCGTACTAAAAAAAGTAGCCAATGCCATTGCTGCAGACCATCCAAATCTTGAATCACTCATTGAAAATATGTGGGAAACCATGTACCACGCTCATGGTGTTGGTTTGGCGGCTCCTCAAATAGGATTACCTATCAGGTTATTTGTGATAGATGCCACCCCATTTGCAGACGACGAAGATTTGACTCAAGCGGAACAGGACGCTTTAAAGAATTTTAAAGCGGTATTTATAAATGCAACAATTACTGAAGAAACAGGGGAGGAGTGGACTTTTAATGAAGGCTGTCTCAGTATTCCGGATGTACGTGAAGACGTAATCAGAAAACCTAAAATCACAATCACCTATCAAGATGAAACTTTTAAGACACACACCAAAACTTTTGATGGTCTGGTTGCTAGGGTAATTCAACACGAATATGATCATATTGAAGGTATCTTGTTTACCGACAAATTAAGTTCCCTTAAAAAGCGAATTTTAAAGGGCCGCCTGTCTAATATTTCTAAAGGAAAAATCAGTGCAGAGTACCGCATGCGCTTTCCAGAAATGAAAAAAGGACGTTAAACCATTTTATATATCCTTTAAAAGTTTCATATTTGCCCAAATTTTAAGAAGATCATGAGTTTAGATAAAATTTTATCGATTGCCACCAAACCAGGTTTGTACCAGATGGTTACCCAGACAAGGGCTGGATTCGTTGCTGTTTCTTTGTTAGACGGTAAGAAAATGACGGTTAATTTAAAAAGTAACGTCAGCGTTCTTTCTGAAATTGCCATTTATACCCTACAAGAAGAAATGCCTCTTTTAGAGGTGTTTAAAAAAATATCTATAAAAGAAGGGGCTAATAAAACTAGCATTTCCCACAAAGCAGATAAATTAGCGTTAGAAGCTTACTTTTTTGAAGTGCTTCCCAATTATGATGAAGACCGGGTTTATGCCTCTGACATTAAAAAAGTCATTCAGTGGTACAATATTCTTCAGGCCAACGATCTATTGGATTTTTCTGAACCTACCGAGGCAGCCGAGAAATCTGCCAAGCCCGTAGCAAAAGCTTTGACTTCTACTGCGGCACCTAAGTCAGTTAAACCATCTGCAAAAAATTCCAGCTCAAAAGCTTCTTCTGCTGCTAAAGGAGGTGGAAAAACATCTAAAGCAGCTGTTAAAAAGTAATAGAATAAAGGCTTTAGTCCTTTCATAATATTAAAAAGCCCGCTTATAGCGGGCTTTTTAATGCGCTATAATTTCTTCATTAGAAAAGGAATATTCTCTTATATTTAAGGATCTAAAAAACCAAACAGATGAAAATTAATTTAAAATTGTCCTTGTCCTGCTTAGTGGGTTTGATTTGCCTGAATACTAGTGCACAAGAGACCAGCACTGCAAAGGCTTCTGATAGTATTAAAAAAGCCACAAAGGAATTGCCTTTGGAACCGTCTAGATCTATAGCTTTCACCACCGATAAAGGTACCTGGACTTCCTTGGATGTAAGCCCAGACGGTCAAACCATAGTTTTTGATCTTATGGGAGATCTATACACCATGCCCATTTCAGGAGGTAATGCTACCGCCATCACCCATGGATTGGCTTACGAGGTTCACCCGAGGTTCAGTCCAGATGGAAAATCTTTAGCGTATATTTCAGACAAGAGTGGTTCAGATAATATTTGGCTCATGGACCTTAGCTCCAAAGAAGACACCCAAATCTCTAAAGAGCAAAAAAATAACTTTTTCTCAGTGGCCTGGTCACCAGATGGAGATTATTTGGTGGGTGCTAAAGGCAGGAGAAACATAAAATTACATTTGTATCACAAGGATGGGGGTGGTGGAGCACCATTAATTAGTGAGCCTAAGGGTTTAAAAGCCATAGATCCTTTTTTTGGTGCGGACGGTAAAACACTCTACTTTTCACAAAGAAATGGTGCCTGGAATTACAATGCGCAATTGCCCCAATACCAAGTAGGAACTTATAGCATGGAAGATGGTGCCACAGATGTAATTACTTCTAGGTACGGTTCCGCATTTACCCCAACCCTTTCAAAAGATGGAAAATGGTTGGTCTATGGTACTAGGTTTGAGGACCAAACAGGTCTAATATTGAGAGACCTTAACACAGGGGAAGAATCCTGGCTGGCCTATCCTGTTCAAAGAGACGAGCAAGAATCTATAGCGCCTTTAGGGGTCCTTCCAGCCATGTCTTTTACCCCAGATTCTAATGCATTAATTGTTTCTTATGGTGGTGACATTCACAGAATTACCCTATCAGATAAGACGGCTTCTAAAATTCCATACACGGCTTCAGTAGCTTTGGAATTAGGTCCGCAATTGGATTTTAAATACCCTATCTCAGATGCAGACACTGCTATGGCTTCTCAAATAAGGGATGCAAAGCCTTCACCAGATGGAAAAAGATTGGCCTTTACTGCCTTGAACAGACTTTATGTAATGGATTTACCTAATGGTACACCAAAAAGAGTGACCACACATGATTTTACAGAAGCACAACCTGCCTGGTCACCAGATGGATCACAAATTGTTTTCACCACTTGGAATGGATCTGAAGGACATTTGTATAAAGCCCGTATGGGAAGAAGAACGGCTGTAGTTAAACTCACTCAAACTACAGGTATCTATACACAGCCAAGATGGTCTTACGCTCAGGACAGGATAGTTTTTCTTGCAGGAAGTAATCAAGTGTATAAAGATGCTATAGGTCCAATGGCCTCTAACGCTACTGAAGACCTTATGTGGATCTCTGGTCAAGGTGGGAGCAACCAACTTATTGCCAAGTCAAAAGGTCGGGAAATACCTCATTTCACTAAGGTAGACAACAGAATTTATCTTTACAGCGGTAGTAAGGGGCTTGTTTCTATCCGTTGGGATGGTAGTGATGAAAAGGAGCACTTAAGCCTTACTGGAATTGAAACCTACGGATCTTCTGATTATTTTCAAGAAGACCATGACGCTGCTTTTGGTTGGGACAGCAGCGGGGCAGCCAGCGCTAGCGTGGCTGCAGCTTTGCCCTCTAATCCAGATGCTTGGAGAGAAAATAATAAGGCCTCTAGAGCCTCAGAAATTGAAATTTCACCAGATGGCAAAACAGCCTTGGCAAAAATTAATAATGACATTTATACTGTGATTGTTCCAAAATTTGGTCAGACGCCTAAAATATCTTTAGCCAAGGCAGACGCTGCTTCGTTTCCTGCCAAGAAATTAACTGTATTTGGCGGAGAATTTCCTGTATGGGGCACAGACAGCAAGCAGGTGTATTGGTCTCTTGGGGCTAGTTTCTTTACTTACAATTTAGCAGACGCCAAAGCCTATGAAGAAAAACTCGCTGCAGATAAGAAAGCAAAAGAGACCGCTAAAAAATTGGCTGATGCGGCAAATAAAGGAAGTGATTCTAATGACAAATCAGATAAAAATGAACAAGAAGACGCTACCAAAGATGGTTTAGCGGCTACAGATAGTGAAGACAAAAAAGACAGTCCCAAAGCCTTTGAAGCCAAAGAATTAAAGGTTAAAGTGGCTTTTTCTAAAGACTTGGCCAAAGGCAATTTACTATTACAAGGGGCTAGAATTATTACGATGAACGGAGAAGAGGTCATAGAAAACGGAGACCTATTGATCAAGGACCATAGAATTGCCGCTGTGGGTGCCTCAGGCACTTTAACTGTTCCAGAAAACACCACGCTCATGAATATGAGCGGAAAGACCATTACACCAGGATTTATAGACACCCACGCTCATATGTGGCCTAATTGGGGTGTTCAAAAAAATCAAGTATGGATGTATGCGGCCAATTTGGCCTATGGAGTTACTACAACAAGAGACCCACAGACTGGTACCACAGACGTTCTGACCTATTCAGATATGGTCGATGCTGGAAAGATTGCAGGCCCTAGAATTTATTCTACTGGCCCTGGAGTAGGCTATTGGTCTTATAAAATTCAAAGCCTTGATCACGCTAAAGAGGTGCTTAAACAGTACAGCGAATACTATAATACCAAAAGTATCAAAATGTATTTGGTGGGTAACAGACAGCAAAGGCAATGGGTAATTATGGCCGCCAAAGAGCTCAAACTTATTCCAACAACAGAAGGTGGTTTAGATTTCAAACTCAATATGACCCAGCTTTTAGATGGTTATCCAGGACACGAACATTCCTTGCCTATATACCCTATTTTCCCAGATGTGGTAAAAACCATTGCAGAGGCTAAAATGGCGGTAACACCAACATTGTTAGTTTCTTACGGGGGGCCATGGGCAGAGAATTTTTACTATGCCACAGAAAAAGTATGGGAAGATGAGAAGTTACAGTTTTACACCCCATATGAAGAATTGGCTCAAAAATCCAGACGTAGGCCAGGATGGTTTATGGAAGAGGAGCATGTCTTTAAAAAGCATGCAGAATTCATGAATGATTTGGAAGCAGCAGGAGGTATTGGAGGTATTGGAAGCCATGGCCAATTACAAGGATTAGGCTACCATTGGGAATTATGGTCCGTAGGAAGTGGTGGAATATCTGCCCACGGCGCATTAAAATTCGCCACCATTTTAGGTGCTAAGTCACTAGGTTTAGACACAGACTTAGGAAGTATTGAAGTAGGTAAAATAGCAGATTTGGTTATTTTAGATGCCAATCCGTTAGAAGATTTGAGAAACACCAATACGGTGTCTAAAGTGATTAAGGACGGTAAGATGTATGACACCAAAGCCCTAGATTTAGAATGGCCTTCTGAGAAGAAAGCCCCTGAATATTATTGGCAAACACCCCTTCCAGAAAAACTTCCAGGGATAAAATAGATAAAAAAACCATAATAAAAGCCCGCTTATAGCGGGCTTTTTAATGCGCTATAATTTTTATCCCTAATCTTTTCCAATTGTTTTGGGAGCCAATGGTGGGCTAACCCAATCTATTTTTTCAGAAGGATAATAATTTACTTTATTCCTGTCAAAAAACAGGGATTGTAAAGCCAATCTTCCTTTGTACTCATTCCAGTCTCTTTTTTCAGGGCTGCTCCAAGCCAATTCAGCATATCCTGGTAATCTAGGAAATGCCAGGTATTCTATCTCATCACTATTGCTAATGGTTTCAGACCAGAGTGGGGCCTCTATACCTAGGATCAATTCACTGGGAACCCCTTTTGCATAAGTTTCCGGCGTCCAAATATAAGCGGTGTCTACCGGCACATAACCCGCCCAGTGCAGTCCATAAGGAGAATCTTCCTTGTACTGCATGTCTAAATAGGCCTTCTTGGCAGGAGATAAAATGACCTTCATGCCTTTTTGTACCGCTATTGCAGCATTTTTCTCACTGGCCCAAAACTGAGCAATGGCAGTGCTGTCTGTGTCTGCATTAACAATTTCATCCCAGCCAATAGGTGTTTTGCCCGCCTGTTTTACAATTTCACTTACCCTATTTACAAATTTAATATAGTCCGGTTTTTTGGTAACATGACTCTCATCTCCCCCTAAATGAAAATAAGGACCAGGACTCATGGCACTAATTTCATTCACAACATCTGTCACAAAGTCATACACTTTTTCATTGTTGGCATCCCAAGTACTGAAACCCACCTCAGTACCAGTGTATAATTCAGGAGTTTTTCCATTGCCATTTAAGAATGGATAAGCCACAGATGCCGCATTGGTGTGTCCAGGCATATCGACCTCAGGAATGATGGTTATAAAGTGTTTATTCGCATAAGCCACCAAATCTTTGTATTGTGCTTGGGTGTAAAAACCACCAGCACCTCCACCCACTTCCTTTTCGCCACCTACCTCAGTGAGTTTGGGCCATTTTTTAATTTCAATGCGCCATCCTTGGTCATCTGTAAGGTGAAGGTGTAAGATATTTATTTTGTAATAGGCCAATAGATCTATATAGCGTTTTACCTCTTGTATTGTAAAAAAATGTCTGGCCACATCTAACATAGCCCCTCTAAAAGCATAATTTGGGGCGTCTTCAATGGTTCCTCCAGGAATTTCCCATACCGGCTTATTTTTTATTGTTGCAGCTTGGTTAGGAATTAATTGTCTTAAAGTTTGAATGCCTCTAAAAAGACCACTTGGCTGCGCCGATGCTATTTTTAAAATACTTTTACCCACCGAAATTTTATAAGATTCTCCCGTAGTATTCGGATCCAGATTACGCTCAGTAGTTTTAACCTCAGTTTCTTCTGTAGGGGTTATTTCAAGTTCAATGGCTGTTCCACGTGGTTTTTCAGGATTAATTTCTAGAGCCAACCCACTGTGATGAAAGATTTTCTCTGCAGTGAATTGAGCCATATGCAACATAAATGCTGTGGTATCTGAAGTTTTTATATAGGTGTCTTTATACATTGGAAATCCGTGCTCATCTTCTTCTATTGCCGCGGGGATGGGAATTAATCCAAGCGCTGAAAAGTCTGAAATTCCTTGTTCAATTTCAATCATTGGCTTTTGACAGGCGGTTAAAAAAAGCACCGCGAATAAGATTAAGTAGCGTAGTTTAGAAGTAATAAATGTCATGTAATTGGTATTTGTGGTTGATTATTGTGATTGGTATTTGTGGTTTTAGTTTTGATTGGTATTTGTGCTTGATTATTGTAGTAAATGTTTCTGACTTTTATAAATGATGGGTTTTAATTTCTTACTTCAATATTAATGGTTTCAAAACGGATTCCCAAATAGCGTATCCTTTTTGATTCATGTGTAAGCCATCTGAAACAAACAAGCTTTTGTCTAGCGCACCTTCTTTAAGCATAGGGTGCCATACATCTCCATAAATGAGTTGCTCTTTATTAGCAGCGAGCCGTTTGAAAAGGTTATTTAATTGCAAGTACTTTGTTTTTAAATCCCAGCGACTTATACTCGGTTTAGCGGCTATAAGGACTATCTGAGTTTGTTTGTTGCTTTTCTGAATGGCCCTGATTATTTTTTTTGTGGTGCGTTTAATTTTTCTTGGGTGTACTCCCGCAAACAAATCATTGTCACCCTCATATATAAAAACTTGATGGGGTTGGAACTGAATGATAAGGGCCTCTTTATGTCGCCATAAATCTCGTGCTTGAGACCCACCAAAACCAGTATTTATGATCGTATTTTCTGGAGTTAAATCACTGACAGACGGCCACATTCTCACGCTAGAACTACCTGTAAATACAATTGTTTTCCCCTGTTTTTTAAGGTTAGTGTACCTGTTTTGTATTTCTTGAACCTCTGCTTTAAACGGATTTTGTGAAAAGACATTAGTATTGCAACAGATGAACAAGCCTAGAACGAGCACTATTTTTTTCATGATTCTATATTGTTTTCAATTAAAAATTATTCATTTAAATTACATTTTTTGAATGAGCACACCTAATTTTTTAGACCTATGACACCGAGACATTAGACTTGTGACATTTAAATCTGTAGTTTTGTTGATCTAAAAAAACACACCCTTTTAAAACCGCCTCTATGAATTCAAGAGAAGACCAATTAAAAGCCTTTGACAGATTGTTAACCATTATGGATGAGTTGCGTTTAAAATGCCCTTGGGATAAGAAGCAAACCATGGAAAGTTTATGCTTACTCACTTTAGAAGAAACCTATGAATTGGCCGACGCTATATTAGATAACAACCTTCAAGAAGTTAAAAAGGAACTGGGAGATGTTTTGTTGCATATTGTGTTTTATGCCAAAATAGGGAGTGAGTCTGGTACATTTGATATGGGGGATGTGTGTAATGAAATCTGTGATAAACTCATTCACAGGCATCCACATATCTATGGAGACGTCATCGTTGAAAATGAAGAAGAGGTCAAGAAAAACTGGGAACAGCTCAAGTTAAAAGAGGGGAATAAAGGGGTACTTTCAGGTGTTCCAAAAGGACTTCCTGCTTTAATAAAAGCATATAGGATGCAAGAAAAAGCTGCTGGTGTAGGTTTTGATTGGGAGAAACCTGAGCAGGTTTGGGAAAAAGTTAAAGAAGAACTCGGAGAGTTTAATGATGAGGTGAAAAAAGGTGATACCGATGCAATGGAAGCAGAGTTTGGAGACCTAATTTTCTCGATGATTAATTACGCAAGGGCTATAGGGATAAATCCAGAAAACGCCCTAGAAAGAACCAATACAAAGTTTAAAAAGAGATTTACATACTTGGAATCTCAGGCGCAATTAAAGGGTTTGTCTTTGAGTGAAATGTCACTAGATGAGATGGATGTATTCTGGAATGCAGCTAAAAAATTATAAGGGAGCCCTAAAACTGTATTACATTTTCAAAAGTTTTAAAGATTGCATTTTCATAAGTATTAAAGATTGCATTTTCATAAGTATTAAATTAGGAGCGCAAAATGGCGGCCCATCACATTACATTTAATTATGTACATACATTTTTTTTAAGATGTTTATAGCTGCTTTAGAAAGCCTATATTTGCAAGCAAAATTTCAACCATTTGTTACAGCAATACACCAAAGAATTTAGATATAATTTAAGCCTTTCTTTTCCAGTAATCCTAGGCCTTTTAGGCCATACTTTTGTTGCTTTTGCAGACAATATTATGGTGGGACAACTAGGAACCGCCGAACTAGCAGCGGTTTCTTTAGGAAACAGTTTTGTGTTCATAGCCATGTCTTTAGGCATTGGGTTTTCTACTGCTATTACACCACTGGTAGCGGAATCTGATGGAGCAAAAGACACTGCCTCAGGAAAATCAGCACTCAAACACGGATTGGTTTTATGTACCGTTTTAGGATTGGCCTTGTTTTTTCTAATCCTACTGTGTAAACCACTCATGTACCATATGAAACAGCCTATTGAGGTTGTTACATTGGCCATGCCTTATTTGGATTTGGTCGCTTTTTCTCTGGTGCCATTAATTATTTTTCAGGCTTTGAAGCAGTTTTCAGAGGGACTGTCTCAGACCAAATACCCTATGTATGTAACCGTTGTTGCCAACGTGATTAATATTGTTCTTAACTATTTATTGATTTATGGCACTTTTGGTTTCCCTGAAATGGGGATTGTTGGTGCAGCCGTTGGAACTTTAGTTTCTAGGGTGGTTATGGTAATTTTACTTTGGGCTATATTTCGTTATAAGGACAAATTTAGGGCCTATGTACACAACATAAACTTTAAGGTTATTGAGAAGAGCGTACTGACTAAAATCATCAATTTAGGCTTTCCTTCTGCATTGCAAATGTTTTTTGAGGTAGCCATATTTACATCGGCCATTTGGCTTAGTGGTGTGTTAGGAAAAAATGCACAAGCGGCCAATCAAATTGCCTTGAACTTGTCTAGTATGACTTTTATGGTGGGTATGGGACTTGGTGTTGCAGCTATGATTAGGGTAGGCAATCAGAAAGGATTAAAAGATTTTAATGCACTGCGGAGAATTGCCATGTCTATCTTTTTATTGACCTTTATTCTGGAAGTAGTGTTTGCTATTTTGTTTTTAGCTTTTAGAGATATATTGCCTACAATTTATCTCAATAACAATGATTTAATCAATGCGGCAGACAATACAGAAGTTATTTTCCTTACCGGTCAATTACTTTTAGTGGCAGCATTTTTTCAAATTTCAGATGGATTACAAGTAGTGGTCTTGGGTGCATTAAGAGGTTTTCAAGATGTTAAAATACCCACCCTAATTACCTTTATCGCTTATTGGATGATTGGTTTTCCTGTGAGTTTTTACCTAGGCTTATACACCCCTTTGGAAAGCGTTGGAATTTGGCTGGGCCTTTTAGCTGGCCTAACTGCTTCAGCTATTATGTTATATATCCGATTTAATTATCTGACAAAAAAGCATATAGAAGACCTTTCTCTTCCGGTTTCCTAAGATTCTCACTATTTTAGTGCTTTAGTTTAAAATTTAAATTACCACTAAAACAATCAGAAGCAGCATACTTCTAATCATAGATCAACGTACAGACCAACGTATTTAAAAATATTATCCTATGGAATTTCCAAAATTTTTACTCGGTGACAACACTGATTTCCCCACCGCTATTTTTGTAATACACACAGACTATCCTAGGTTCATTATAAACCTTGAAGACGACAGCGTGGAATGGTTGGAAGATTTTTCTCCAGAAGATGAAAAAGAACTGGAAACGGAAACGGAAGGACTCATTCAAGCAGCTACTGATTTTTACGACAGAGAGATTTCTAGGTACGAAGCATAATGCTAGAGCTACTTCAATCCATAGACCGCGCTCTTTTTGTGTTTCTCAATGGTTTGGGAAGCCCTTCATGGGATGCATTTTGGTTGTTACTCTCAGAAAAGGCTATTGGCGCTCCTCTAGTGCTTTTTTTTCTTTGGAAGATGTACCACAAATACGGTCTTGTAGATTGTTTAAAAGCGATCCTCGCTTTAGCTATATTAATACTAGCAACAGACCAATTGGCCAACGCGTTTAAGTACGGTTTTGCTAGGCCAAGGCCTTGTCACGAACCGCTACTAGATGTGGGACTTAGGCTCGTTAAGGCTCGTTGTGGTGGTCCTTATGGTTTCTTTTCTGCACATGCAGCCAACAGTATGGCGGTCGCTATATTTATGGGAATGCTCCTCAGACAATTTTGGTCTTGGTTTATTTATGTTGGTGCATTTTTGGCTTTTATGGTCGGTTTTAGTAGAATATATTTAGGTGTACATTATCCTTTTGATGTGCTTATTGGATTTTTTATAGGTGCATTCTTTGCCTATCTGGCTCAATTTATTTTTAAGAAACAGGTTTTATTTAAGCAAACTAATTAATGCTATCTAAAAAGACATTTATCGTATTACTAACTTTGCTCTTGGCGGTTTATGCTATGGGACTGTTTAGTGGACTGTTAGAAAATGATTCTGCACAATTTGCTGTTATGTCTATGAGAATGTTTCAAGAAAGTGATTTTCTCGCGCTATTCAAAGGCACTGAACCCTATCTTGACAAACCACATTTACACTATTGGTTGGCTGCTGCTTCATATGCTGTTTTTGGAATTTATGAGTTTTCATATAAGTTGCCAGGTTTTATGGCTTTATTATTAGCTGCTTATAGTGTGTTTAAACTGGCCCAAATACTGTATTCAGTCCCTGTCGCTAGAGCTGCTACACTTATTTTTTTAAGTGCCCAAACCATTGTTTTATCTGCAATTGATCTTAGGACAGATGCAGTTCTTACAGGATTTGTTGCCTTGTCCTTGTGGCAATTCATCGCGTTTGCGGAAAGGCCCAATTGGCGCCCTATGGTTTTTGGAGCTTTGGCAGCAGCCATGGCTTTTTCTACAAAAGGACATTTGGCTCTTGTCATGATTGGATTTCCTTTAATGGGGCATCTTATTTATAACCGCCAATGGTCACTGCTCTGGAGAAAAGAAGTGCTTTTAGGAGTAGCTGCATTTGTTTTAGGCATATGTCCTATTTTATATGCTTATTATGTGCAATTTGACCTTCATCCTGAATTAGTGATTCGGGGTGTTTCAGATAGGTCTGGTATTTTATTTATCCTTTTTGAGCAGAGTTTTGAGCGCATGAGTGGCCAGGGTATGGGCAGTAATAGTCCTGATTATTTTTTCTTTTTCCATACTTTTCTGTGGGCTTTTCTGCCTTTTACGCCCTTGGCGATATATCTCTTTGTAAGGCGGTTTAAAACCCAAGCAGTTTTGGATAAAACCCAAGGACTTCTATACGGAGCATTGGCTATTTTACTCTTAATAAGCTTTGCCCAATTTAAACTACCGCATTACCTCAATAGTAGTATTCCCCTTTGGGCGGTATTGGTTGCAGCTAGGGTAGGTAGCCAGGGAAAAATTTGGAAACCCATGCTCCACATACAAAAGCTATTATTCGTCCTTTTGGGTACTGTAGCTTTGGTTCTATGTATAGGGGTATTTCCCTTTGAATTTTGGGTTTCCTATGTTTTGTTGGGGCTTTTTATAGTAGGAAGTATTGCCTGGATATTAAGGACTAAAGCGGTTTTTTCTGGCATCCTTCTGACAGGAGTCTTAACAGCTGTTTTTGTAAATGGGATTCTAAACATTGGTTTTTATCCTAAATTACTTCAATATCAAGCAGGTAAAACTGCTTCAGAGAAAATATTGCAATCCTCTTACATCTCACCAGATAAGGTGTATAAATGGGGAAACGCACACAGTTGGGCAATGGATTTTGGCCTTAGATCGCCCTTAAAAATAGTAGATCAGTTAGAGGAACTCAAGGATTTGTCAAACGTTTGGGTGTACTTAAATGGGCTTCAATTAGACCAACTTTCTAAAACAGACATTCCCTTTAATATTGAATTTTCAGTGCCCTCTTATAGGATTACTAAATTAAAAATAGCCTTTTTAAATCCTGCTACAAGAGCCAATACTTTAGAGAAACGCTACTTGGTGTTTTTGCCTGGTTCCGGTAATGACCTAAAGTGATACACCATTCCAGTTAAAGAGACGGAAGCAGTAATAAAAAAGAACAGCAAGCTCATAGCTATGGCTGTTTTGTAATCTAAGGCCAACCATTGTGCCCCATATAAGAAGGTAAGCTCTCTACTGCCTATTCCACCAATGGTCAATGGAATAATAGCCACGATAGAAGATATTAAAAAGACCAAAAGATACAGTCCAATATCTTGTGTTTGGTCCAGCGCCCATAATATGCACAAGGCAGTAATTAATTGAGACAATTGCACTCCTGCAGAATACACAAAGGTTTTCCAGAAAACAGCTAGGGTGTAAGGGTATATTTTCTTTAACCCTATATAGTAAACTAAAACACCCAAAGGGACAGCCAATAAGAAAAGGTATCTAAATGGGCTGAGTAGCTCGTGAATACCAATAGCCGCTATAAAGGCACTAAAAACGCACAAAATCAGTAGTCCTGACAGCCTGTCTACTAAAAGGGCGCCAAAGATTTTTTTAGTTGGTGTTTGAAATGTTTTTTTTATGACATACCCTTTATAAGCATCTCCGCCAATGCCGCCGGGTAGAAACAAGTTGTAAAACATGCCTAATAAGTAGAGCCTTAAATTATACCCGTGGTTTAGTTGTACTCCTATACATTGCCAGAATAGTTGTAGTCTAAAAGCGGCTATTATTTTTGATAAAAAAAAGAATAAAGTCCCCAAGCCTAAATATCCCCAATGTGCTTTTAACAAAGTTTGAGAGACTTCGCTAAAGGGAATTTTCAAAAAAATAAGGTATAAAAGCACTGCACTGATCCCTATCTTGAGAAATAAAAGCGCTTTTTTTTTCATATTTTTAGTTAATGATTTTGTGTTGGTTTTAATTTTCACACCAATTTGAACCAATCTTTTTTGAGGCTGTAGTTATTTTGAAATAGCCGTTCCCCCTTGGGTAACTTTTCTGATTCTATAAGGTCTTTTCTTTTGAGACTCGTAGTAGGTTCTGATCAGCAATTCCATAACAATTCCGATGGTGAACAATTGAATTCCTGCAAAAATCAGCATCATTCCCAGGGTGAGTAGGGGCCTAGTTCCTATATCTTCGCCCAAAAGTTTAAGGTACACCAAATACGCATTTATACATAGTCCTGCCCCTATTAATAGCACCCCGAAAATCCCAAAGAGATGAATGGGTCTTTGGATGTATTTTCTAATAAAAAGCAATAACATCATATCTGCAATTACCTTAAATACACGCTCCAATCCATATTTGGAGACTCCAGCATGTCTGGCATGATGTTTAACAGGGACTTGTTTTATTTGCGCTCCCTCTAAGAATGCTAAAAGCGTAATGAAGCGGTGCATTTCGCCGTATAAATTAAGGTCTTTAGCCACATCTTTATGAAAGACTTTTAAGGCACAGCCGTTGTCTTTGATGTCTAATTTAGTGACCCTTCTCACCAAGAAGTTGGCAATTTTTGAAGGTATTTTTTTCAGTAAGCTGTCTTTTCGTTTCTGTCTAATACCTGTCACCAAATCATAGCCTCCGTCAATGGCTTCTTTTAACATAGAAGGAATGTCTGAGGGGTCGTTCTGAAGGTCACCATCCATGGTAATAATATAGGTTCCAGAAGCGTAGTCAATTCCTGCAGCAAGGGCCAAACTTTGGCCGTAATTTTTTTTAAGGGCTATTAAGTGGACTTGATTGTCTGCCAAATCATTGACTACCTTTTTGGTTTGGTCTGTGGAAAAGTCATCTATATAAATAATCTCATATTGATACCCTACAAGGCTTTCGTGAATTTTCTGGGTAAGTAAAAGCACATTGTCTTGTTCGTTATAAAGGGGTACAACAACGGAAAGGAGTTCCTGAGTGTGAATGTTCATGATGGTCATTTAGTCCCACAAATTTAAGTCATTTTATAGAATAGCCGTCTTTTTGTAGTATTTCTAAGGACTTTTTTGAAATTTGACGCTAGGTATAAGGCCTGAAGCACCTTTGAAACCGCTTTTTGTGTATTTAAATAAATTTATTGGAGCTATTTTTTGAGTGAAATAGCCTTAAAGTTAGGTTTGTTATTGCCCTAATAAATAGGACCTATTTTTGATTAGATTTTAAAATTATAATGACTTTTTGTGGCTATTTCTAAATCCATCAATAAGTATTTCAGCCGCTTTAGAGATGCTTAAAGTGCCATTGGTAAGTTGTCTTTTTATATCAGGAATTTCATTTTGAACCTTCTTGTCTGCGTAAAAAGAGGCTTCTAAACGCTGGCAAACAAGTCGGTGCAGTCCTAGAATTTTTTGAGCGGTTCTTTTTAGCTCAAAATCACCATGTTTCTTTTGAAGGCGAATAAAATCTTCTATGCTTTGCCACATTTCTTTTACACCGCGATTTTCAATGGCAGAAGCCAAAAGTACCGGGGGCTCCCATCCGTTTTTTCTGGGCCTAAAACCATGAACAGAAGCCTTGAAATACTGCTGTGCTTTTTTGGCTAACGGGGCTTGCGCCCCGTCTGCCTTGTTAATTAACAAGGCGTCTGCCACCTCCAGTAGTCCTCTTTTAATGCCTTGAATTTCATCTCCAGCTCCTGGCAATTGGAGGAGTAAAAGTGCGTCTACCATTTCATGAACTTCTAATTCATTTTGTCCAACCCCTACCGTTTCTACAATGATTACGTCAAAGCCAGCAGCTTCACAGAAAAGGATACTTGAGCGGGTATTTTGTGCCACACCACCCAAAGTACTTGCTGCAGCCGTAGTTCTTATATATGCACTCTTGTGCGCAGCCAGTTGGTCCATCCTTGTTTTATCTCCCAGGATGCTTCCGCCACTTTGTTGGCTACTGGGATCAATGGTTAGTACGGCTAGTCTAAGTCCCTTCTCCACAAGATACATACCCAATGCTTCAATTAAAGTGCTTTTACCTACTCCTGGAACCCCAGAAATACCCACTCTTATCGTATTTGGATTTTCTTTTGAAAAGGCGACCTCTAATTCCTGGGCCCATTTTTGGTGAATGGGTAATTTGCTTTCTACCAAGCTAATAGCCTTGCTCAAAGCGGGTATTTCACCATTAACAATCCCTTTGATCAATTTGGGTACCGATATTGATAGGTTATTTTTCATGGTTTTTGTGTGTGAGCGCCCTTAATATTCGATAATAATTAGGGAATTACTCGGCTGTTTTTTCAAATTTGTATTGGGTCTCTTGTTGGTAAGGCCTGTCTTTATCTATGACTATGGTTTTAAAATTTTCATGGCTTGGTGCATCTGGGTATCCCTGGGTTTCAAAACAAATTCCTGTAAATTCTAGGGGTGTAAAGCATACCAGGATGTCTTGGTCTGTATAAACTTCCATACGTAACTTGCTTTTTTCAGAGTACACACTAGCTGCTCTTTGTCCTAATTTACTTGTATGGTTCAATACAAATGGCGTGTCTAGTTCTATTTGATTTATTTTTTTTGGTGGGCTAAAATGATAGGCATCATTTTTTAATGAAAGCAGCTTTCCAGTTGGCAATAATTGGTGGTCTGTTTGTATCCTATGGAATGCATTAATTTCTAAAAGGTAATCTGAAACATCCTGGGCTTGGTCTAAAATAAAATAACTGTGATTGCTTAAGTTAAACACCTGAGGGACAGTAGAAGTGCTGTTATAGCTTATTTTTAATTCATTATTTATGAGGCTATAGGTCAGTAATGTTTTAATGGTCCCTGATTTTAAAGCCTTTTGATTACTAACTCTTTCTTGCTGTACTTGTTGGCAATAAGAAAGACAAATAAAAGGTGCTGCTCCTGAGCCTATTTTTTCTAATTGCCAAAACTGTTTGGAATAGGCTTGCTTCCCTCCATGCAATTCAATGTTTTCAGTATTTCCTGGAAAGTCTACAGTATTTGAAGGGCTGTTTTTTCTTTTAATTCTCCCTGCAAATGGTCCTAGGCAAGCCCCAAGAAACCAAGGGTCCTCTAAATATAATAATACCTCAGGATGTCCTGCGACCAATTCTTGTGATTCTTCGTGTTCAAGCTTTAGTTTTAAACTTTTAATAATAGCACCATAATTCAATACTTCCATTTTTAGAAATTCATTTTCTAAAGTAAATACCTCTATTAAAGCTGCTTTGTGAACACTCATTTAAAGAGAGGCTTTTAATAGTTTTGGAAATTTAGCTTTGAATTTTAATAACCTGGGCACAGACACCGCCCTTACATATGGATTGTTTGGGTTTCTAGCTTCAAAATCTTGGTGGTAATCTTCTGCCTCATAAAATATTGTGAAAGGCATTATTTGTGTCACTATTGGGTTATTAAAAGCCTTCTCGGTGTTTAATACATCTATATGCGTTGTAATAACTGCTTTTTCAGCACTTGTTTTGTAAAAAGCAATTGACCTATATTGAGGACCTCTGTCTGGTCCTTGTCTGTTGCGGGTAGTGGGATCGTGGGACCCAAAAAATACTTTAACTAAAGTTTCATAGGAAACTTGCTTTGGGTTGTAAGGTACCATGACAGCCTCTGCATGTGTGGTTCTGCCTCCTGCAACTTGATTGTAGGTAGGATTTTTTTCTGTTCCCCCAGCATAGCCTGAAACCACATCTCCAACCCCTGTTACAGATTCAAAAATAGCCTCTACACACCAAAAGCAACCACTGGCAAAATAGGCGGTTTCAGTATATGAATTTTGAGGGGCTTTTTCAGATGGTTGTAGTACTAAAGCAAGTGCTAAAGTACACCACAGAAAAGCATTTGTCATAAATGTTTTAGAAATCATAGTCTCTTTTTTTTGTATAACAAGTTACAAAAAAAAGAGACTACCAAAGGGTTTTAAAGATCGGTTCAAACACAGCAGTCGTCATGTAAAATAGTCTTACAAACCACACAAGCCACTTGCCAGCAAACAAATGAAATAAAAAGTGCAGAAGGTTCCTATTGTTTTACCCCAGGCTGGGTAATCTTAAAGCCTTCTTTTTCTTTAGCAGCGTCTACCATGTCTTTAACTTCTTTCAATAGGGCTTTTGCGTCGTAAATAATTCCGTCTTTAACCGTGTAATTTACCCCGCCTTTTCTAACCACTTGATTGTCTTCAGTCAAAGAAACTGCGCCTGTTCCATAAAGGACTTTTAGGTTTTGAAGGGGGTTTTGATCTACGATCACAAAATCTGCCAATTTACCCACTTCTACAGTGCCTAACTGGTCTTCCATTCCTAGTGCTTCTGCGCCGTTTAAAGTAGCAGATCTGATAATTTCTAGCGGGTGAAATCCTGCCTCTCTGAGAAGCTCTAATTCCCTTACGTAGGCAAAACCATAGAGCTGATAAATAAATCCTGAATCTGAACCTGTAGTAACCCTTCCGCCTCGGTTTTTATATTCATTGATGAAAGTCATCCAAAGTTTGTAATTTCTTTTCCAAGCCACCTCTTGTTCGGTACCCCAATTGTGCCAGTAGGAGCCATGCGATATTTTACTTGGTTCATAAAATTTCCACAAGGATGGCAGGGTGTAATCTTCATGCCATTCTGCCCTTCTAGCCCTTTGAAGGTCTCTATTGGCCTCATAAATATTAAAGGTGGGGTCCATGGTAAAATCCAATGCGATGAGTTCATTCATTACATTATTCCAATGGTCGGAGTAGGGGGCAGCTGCCTGTTCCCAGAGTTGTCCAGCACCCTCAAAGCGGTGTTGTTCGTTTTGATAGTTGTAATCTAATGCATAGTTTTGGACTGTTCTGTCTGAGAACAATGCCTCCGGCAAACCATACCAATGTTCCATACTAGTCAGTCCGGCTCTAGCGGAGTGTAATACATTCCATCGCGCCACATCCATTTGTGAATGGTGGCATGCAGAACCTAATCCTAGCTTTTTGTTTTCTTCTAGTGCGGCTTGCATAATAGCTGGAGCAGCACCAAAAAATTTAATTCCGTCTGCGCCTTGTTTTGCATTATCCCTCACCCATTCTCTAGCCTCTTCTGGTGTGTTAATGTCTTTTTTACTTCCAGACCCAAAGCCCGTATAAGCGAAAAGTCTCGGAGCTACTATGCTGTTTTTTTCTGATTTTCTTTTTAGGTCTAGGGTAAATTCTAGTCCTCTTCCAGAGGGTTCTCTCACTGTTGTTACCCCATGGGCCATCCAGAGTCTAAACACATATTCTGGTTCTGCTCCTTGTGCGCGGCCCCCAATATGTCCATGCATGTCTATAAAACCAGGCATTAAATACATGCCCGATGCATCTAACTCTTTTCCTCCTGCTTTTAGCGTAGGCCTACTCTTTTCTGTAATAGCCACACCAGGATACCCCACTACCGCTATTTGAGTAATTTTATTTCCTTCTACTACAATATCTATTGGTCCTCTTGGAGGTGCTCCATTTCCATTGATTAGGGTAACCCCTCTAATAATTAGTTGGCTGTGTGGACCGTCTCCTTCTGCAGATTGTCCAAAACCAATGCTGATAGTTAGTAAAGCAATTAATAAGTGTAGTGGCTTTTTCATTGGGTGGTTTTTGTGGTTAGTGATTTTCGATTGGGTCCAGGGTCACTATTTTGTGATGATCCAGCTGCCTTCTTTTAAAAGTGATTCAGCTTGTTTGTATTTTAATGTTTTTTGTTCTCCACTCATTACATTCTGAATGGTTACTTTATCATTTCTTCCAATTTTAGCTTCTGTTCTAACAATGGTTTCTGTCACTGATGGTCTACCTGCTTGGTTTTGACTTATCGCCCTACTTTTAGCAGCCATTTCATCTACATTAGGAATTTCTTCTTTGGTTGTTTGAAGGTTTTCTTTGGCCCTGCGTTGCTGCCTGGCTTCTTGAATTTGATTCGGATTCTCAGTGGGAAGTTCTCCTTTGAATAAGAAAGAAACAATGTCTTTATTGACCCTTTCTAACATACCCTTGAACAGTTCAAAAGCTTCAAACTTATAAATTAATAAAGGATCTTTTTGTTCGTGAACAGCCAACTGCACAGACTGTTTAAGCTCATCCATTTTTCTCAAATGTGTTTTCCAAGCCTCGTCTACCATGGCTAGAGTAATGTTTTTCTCAAAGTCAGTGATGAGTTGCTTTCCTTCACTCTCATAGGCTTTGGTGAGGTCTGTTACCACGTTTAAGGTTTTAATTCCATCTGTAAAAGGCACTACAATACGCTCAAACTTATTGGATTGGTCTTCGTATACATTCTTAATTACCCCAAAGGCGGTTTGGCTGCTGCGGGCCATTTTATTTTGATAATGAACTAGTACAGATTTATATGTTTTTCTAGTAAGGCTGTTAGGCGCTTCTTTTAAGAATTCTTCCTCTGAAAATGGTGCTGTCATTCCAAAGTATTTGATCAGTTCAAATTCAAAGTTTTTAAAATCACTGGCCGCTTTATTGTCTCCTGTAATGATTTCACAAGTATCAAATATCATGTTGGCAATGTCTAATTTAAGACGTTCGCCTTGTAAAGCGTGCCTCCTTCTCTTATAGACCACTTCTCTTTGTGCGTTCATGACGTCGTCGTATTCTAAAAGACGTTTACGAACCCCAAAATTATTTTCTTCTACTTTTTTCTGAGCCCGCTCTATGGATTTTGTCATCATAGAATGTTGAATCACTTCTCCCTCTTCTAAGCCCATTCTATCCATGAGTTTGGCTACCCTGTCTGATCCAAAGAGTCGCATTAGATTGTCTTCTAATGAGACATAAAATTGAGAGCTACCTGGATCTCCTTGTCTTCCAGACCTTCCCCTTAGCTGTCTGTCTACCCTTCTAGAATCATGTCTTTCAGTTCCAATAATGGCAAGTCCACCGGCGGCTTTAATTTCTTCTGAAAGTTTAATGTCTGTTCCCCTTCCAGCCATGTTGGTTGCAATTGTAACCACGCCTGCATTTCCAGCTTCTGCAACAATATCTGCTTCTTTTTTATGCAACTTGGCATTCAATACATTATGGGGTACTTTTCTGATGCCAAGCATTTTGGAAAGTAATTCAGAAATTTCTACGGAGGTAGTACCAATTAGTGTGGGTCTCCCTGCTGCAGATAGTTTGGTGACTTCTTCTATAATGGCATTGTATTTTTCTCTTTTGGTTTTGTAAATCAGGTCATCTTTATCTGCCCTAGAAATAGGTCTATTGGTGGGGATCTCCATGACATCTAATTTGTAAATTTCCCAAAACTCCCCAGCTTCAGTAATAGCGGTACCTGTCATACCAGCTAACTTCTTGTACATTCTAAAGTAATTCTGTAAGGTAACGGTGGCAAAAGTTTGTGTAAGGGCCTCGATTTTTACATTTTCTTTGGCTTCAATGGCTTGGTGTAGGCCATCTGAATACCTTCTACCATCCATAATCCTTCCTGTTTGTTCGTCTACAATCATGACTTTATTGTCCATGACTACATACTCAACATCTTTTTCAAATAAAGTATAGGCTTTTAACAGTTGGTTTAAGGTATGAATGCGCTCACTTTTAATAGAAAAGTCTTTAAATAATTGGTCCTTTTCGGTGGCTTCTTCTTCTAATTCAAGCCCTTTGTTTTCAATCTCAGCAATGGCTGAACCAATATCTGGTAAAACAAAAAATTCTTTGTCTTCTTCTGTAGAAAGGTATGAAACCCCTTTTTCAGTAAGGTCTATTTGATTGGTTTTTTCTTCAATTACAAACCACAACTCAGCGTCTACCTCTGGCATTTGCTTGTTGTTGTCTTGCATGTAGAAGTTCTCTGTTTTTTGTAACAGTTGTTTTACGCCTTCCTCACTTAAAAATTTAATGAGTGCTTTATTTTTTGGTAACCCTCTGTGGACCCTGAGTAAAAGGAACCCTCCTTCTTTTTCGTTCCCAGCTGCGATTAGCTTTTTAACCTCTGACAAGATACCAGTGAGGTACTGTCTTTGCATGTTTACCAATTCGTTTACCCTTGGCTTTAACTCTGTGAATTCGTGTCTGTCACCTTCTGGAACAGGACCTGAAATGATGAGTGGTGTTCGGGCATCGTCCACAAGGACGGAATCTACTTCATCTACAATGGCAAAGTTTGGCGCTCTTTGTACTAAATCGGTTGGACTGTGCGCCATATTGTCACGTAGGTAGTCAAATCCGAATTCATTATTGGTGCCATAGGTAATGTCTGCTTCATATGCAGCCCTTCTCCCCGGAGAATTTGGTTGGTGGTGGTCAATACAGTCTATGGTCATTCCGTGGAATTCGAACAAAGGAGCCATCCATGCACTATCCCTTTTAGCCAAATAATCGTTCACGGTCACTAAGTGTACCCCATTTCCTGTAAGCGCATTTAAATAAACCGGTAGGGTGGCCACTAAGGTTTTCCCTTCTCCTGTTTGCATCTCTGCAATTTTCCCCTGGTGTAGCGCTATTCCTCCAATAAGCTGAACAGTATAATGGATCATATCCCATTTTACTTTTTTACCTGCTGCGTCCCAGCTTGTACTCCAAATTGCAGTGTCATCTTGTATGTTTACGTAGTCTTTGGTGGCGGCAGCTTTTCTGTCTGACGCAGAAGCTGTTACGGCTATTTCTTCTGACTGAGTAAATCTTTTTGCAGTTTCTTTGACTAGGGCGAATGCTTCAGGTAAAATATCTTCTAATACTTTTTCAGTAATGCTGTACTGTGCTTCTTTCAGCTGGTCAATTTTGTTGTAAGTATCTTCGTTTTTGTCAATATCAGTCTCGTTTAAGGCCGCTAATTTTAAGGATTCAATTTCACTCTCGGTGCTTGCTGTTGCCTCCTTTAGTAATTTTTTAAAGCCATGGGTCTTCTCTCTCAATGCGTCGTGAGATAGGCTTTCCATTTCTTTTTCAAAGGCATTAATTTTATCTATCAGGGGTTGTAGGGCTTTGACATCTTTCTTTGCTTTGTCTCCTACAAATACTTTAAGTACGTTGTTTATAAAACTCATATGATCAGTTCTCTGCGTGTGTTACGCGAATTGGTAAAGGTGTGTTTTTTGGCAAATAAATTACAAATTTCATGCCGTGGTCTTTGTTGTCATGTTATATGACATATCCTTTCAAAAATAAGCAAAAAAAAAGCCTCCAAGGAGACTTTTTTCGGGAAATCTAAGTCAAATAGATTTCTATACTTTTAATATTCATCCTCATTCCAGAGGTAGTCTTCATCTGTTGGATAATCTGGCCATATTTCTTCAATAGACTCGTAAATTTCTCCACCTTCTTCTTCCATTGATTGTAAATTCTCAACGACTTCTAAAGGAGCTCCTGTTCTAATAGCGTAATCGATTAATTCGTCTTTTGAAGCTGGCCAAGGGGCGTCACTCAAATATGAAGCTAATTCTAATGTCCAATACATGGGGTTCTGTTTTAGATTTTTGCAAAAGTAATTTTTAAACTAGAATACACAAGTTATTTTAAGTTTAAATTTTAAATTATAAGAAAAAATACTAGGATGGCATCCATTTCACCTCTTCAACACCGCCATTTTTGGCAGCATACCTGCTGAGTATAAAAAAGTAATCTGAAAGTCTATTGATGTATTCGAGTACAGTAATATCAATAGGTTGCTCCACATGAAGCGATACAAGAAGTCTTTCTGCCCTTCTACTTACGGTTCTGGCTAAATGGCAGTAGGAGACATAAGTACTCCCTCCTGGAAGTATAAAGTTTGTTAATGGGTCCAAAGAGAGTTCCATTTGATCAATGGCAAACTCTAAGTCATCTGTGTTCTTTGTGGGAATGGCTTTGGGTTTTTCTCCTTCTTTTGTTGGATTCGCTAGGATGGCACCAATTTCAAATAAATGTTTTTGTATTTCGAGTAATAGGGTTTTTTGTGAAGCCACTACAGCACCTTCTCTGAGTAAACCTATCCAAGCATTCAATTCGTCTAAAGAACCGTATGAATCTAAATGAAGGTCATTTTTTAGTACTCTTTTTCCATTGAATAAGCTTGTCATTCCCCTGTCACCTGTTTTGGTGTAAATTTTCATAGCGCTTAACAGTTTTGGGTTTGAATATTAATTGTTTAAATATGAATTATCTCCATGAATTCTTAAACAAAATGAAATGTTCTTTTTCTTGATCTTTTTTTGTAAAAATAAGTCCAAAACTCCAGTAATCAATACTTATTTGAATGTTTTTATCTGAAATTAGTTTTTGCCACAGCTCTTTTTGTTTAAAATCGGCATTAATTTCCTCAACAAAATAAGCTGTAACTCCCCTATTAGTTGGGGAAGTTTCTAAGATTGTTAACTCAGTTAATGGACTGATTAACGGAATATTTTTTTTCTCTAAATAAGCTTTAATGGCTTGGTTATAAGCGCTTGTTTTTGAGCCTTTTGGTACTTTATGGATGCATTTTGTCAATAATTCAAAAACAAAGGGGGAATGAACGCTGTGTTGGTCACTAGACCTCCAGAGGTATTTTAAGTAAGCTATATATGCCCCAATTTTATTTTTCACTAGCCTTCAATTTTTGCTGCTAATTCAAACCAGCGCATTGTTTTTAGCTCTATGGTTTCAATGACTTCTTGAAGTTTTTTTGACCTGTCTTCTATAGTCTCCACAGACAATCCTTCTTCAAAAAAACTTTGTTCTAAGGCCAATTTGTCTTTCTCCAAACTTCTTATTTTAGACTCAAGTTGTTGGTACTCTTTTTGTTCATTAAAGGATATTTTTTGTTTTTGAGTAGTTGTTGCTGTTTTTGCAGCTGTTTGTTGTTGGATGCTTTTAGGCTTTATGGGCTCTTGTTCTTGGTCTTGACTGTCTTCGTATGCCCTGAAATCAGAATAATTCCCAGGGAAGTCTTCTATATATCCCGCTCCTCTGAAAACAAATAAGTGGTCTACTATTTTATCCATAAAATAGCGGTCGTGAGATACAACGAGCAAGCATCCAGGATAATCCAATAAAAATGACTCCAAGACATTTAAAGTAACTATATCTAGATCATTGGTGGGTTCATCTAATATCAAAAAGTTTGGGTTTTGTATAAGTACGGTACATAAATACAGCCTTTTGCGTTCTCCTCCACTGAGCTTTTCAACAAAATCATATTGTTTTTTTCTGTCGAATAAAAAGCGCTCTAATAATTGTTGGGCAGAAATTTGCCGTCCTTTTTTTAGTGGAATATAGTCTCCAAATTCACGAATGACATCAATCACTTTTTGTCCAGATTTTGATGGAATGCCGTCCTGGGTATAGTAGCCAAATTTAATGGTGTCTCCAACGACTATTTTCCCACCGTCTACGCTTTCCTTTCCAGTAAGAATATTGAGAAAGGTAGATTTTCCTGTGCCATTTTTCCCAATAATCCCTATGCGTTCCCCTCTTAGGAAATTATAATCAAAACCGTCTAAAATTGATTTATCTCCAAAGGATTTAAATAGTTTGTGACATTCTAAGATTTTTGTCCCCATACGTTCCATGTCAATTTCAAGTTGAATTTCATGGTCTTGTCTTCTTTGATGGGCACGTTCTTTTATTTGGGCAAAGTCATCTATTCTAGATTTTGATTTTGTTGTTCTTGCCTTTGGCTGACGTCGCATCCAATCCAATTCTTTTTTAAAGAGTCTTTTGGATTTGTGTTGTTCTACTTGTTCTTGTGATAGTCTGGCCTCTTTTTTTTCTAAATAATAAGCGTAATTCCCTTTATAGGTGTATAATTGCCCTTGGTCTAATTCAACAATTTCATTGCATACACGTTCTAAAAAATAGCGGTCGTGCGTCACCATAAATAGGGTAATGTTTTCTTTGGCAAAATAAACTTCTAGCCATTCGATCATTTCTAAATCTAAGTGGTTTGTAGGTTCGTCTAAAATGAGCAAATCAGGTTTGTTAAGTAATGCGTTGGCTAACGCAACCCGTTTTTTTTGTCCTCCAGATAAAGCGGAAACTTTAAGTTGAAGGTCGTCTAGTTTTAGTTTGGATAGTATTTGTTGGTATTGGGTCTCAAAGTCCCAAGCGGCGTGTCTATCCATGGCATCAAAGGCTTTTTGGTAGCCATCTGCATTGTCCATGTCTAATAATGCCTTCTCATAATTGGCTATGACTTTTAAGACCTCATTGTCTGAAGCTAGAATACATTGTTCAATAGTACTGTTTTCTGCGAGAATTGGCTCCTGGGCTAAAAAAGACACTTTAATGTCTTTTCTGTAATTAACCATGCCTTGGTCTGGCTGATCTAATCCTGAAAGGATATTTAAAATAGCCGTTTTACCACTGCCATTTTTAGCAATTAAAGCAATTTTTTGGTCCTTATTGACTCCAAATGACAATTGCTCAAACAAGACCAGTTCCCCGTAGGATTTACTAATATTCTCAACACTTAAAAGGTTCATATAACGGGGCTATTTTACAGGGTTCCATTGAAACGCCAAAGGTACGCTTCTCATCCATATAGCCCCTATGATTGGGAAAAATAAGGGATCGAATTTTTGTATTCCTATCCAGTGTATTACTGGTGTTGCACTGAGTAATAAAACAAAAACTAAAGCAATGTATCGCTGTATTTTGGTGGGCTTGTTGCCTCTGGTTTTTATGTTAATCCAAAGCATTAAAAATGCCCATGGAGACAACCATAATAAGTTAAAATTGTGCACGGTAGGGTGGTGGTCAGTCAGAAACCACAAAAAGAGCAGCAACAGACTCCCCAAAGCACTTAATCCAAATAATATTAAATTAAAACCCCATAATTTTTTTCCAGTAAAATATTCTATTGCACCTATGATTAGGGTGAGAATTAATATTAAAAAGCTTGTAAAAGCGGGTGTGCTGTATAAACCTTCTTGAATTTTTGGTTTGGGCTTTGATTCGTAAGACATGCGATCATTTTCTACAAGGGGTAAGCCACGAATTGTGAGAATTTCCAATGATTCTGAGAGATAGGTTGGTAAGAATTGATATTCTCTTGGGGCCACTATTTTGTCTACTTTGGCCCCTAATGCTAAATTTATACCAAATAAAGCCCAGCTGTTTGCAGCCAAGTTTTCAGAGAGTAGGTCTCTAAAAGTTTTTTTGAGGTCAGTAGCTTGGTTTATTTCTATGCCGCTTATAAGTCCGTTTTCTCCTATGAGGTCTCTGATTTTTGTGGCACAGTTGTTAAAGAAAAAATCATAAGCGTAGTCCCTATTTTCTGGTCGGTAGTTCTTTTCTAAAAAATTAAATAGGCGGTCCCTGCTGTTTTTATCCAAACGGAGTACTTGCTCTTTGACACTTCTGTTTTCCATTTCATATTCAAAAAGAAAGTCACTAAAATATTGTCTTCCAAGGGTATAAGTAAGCTTTCCCTTGATGAAATTAGTGTAGAAATTTGGTGCATAAAAATCAAATATGCCATAATTGTAGATTATGTCTAACTGCATCATAGGGTCTTGAACCCTTATGGCTGAATGCCCAAAAGAGGCATATAAATCTGTCCCGGGTTCACAAGTTAAGATGCTTATAGCGGCATACTCACTTAATTTAAAATCTTGTGCTTGGATCTGTAAGGTTAAGAAAACAAAAACAAGAAAATTGTGAAATAGATTGGGCTTCATGAACTGTGGTAATATTTATGTAAATATATACAAATCCCATTTCTCTGCCAGCTTAAGTGAGATGTTGTGTTATTATTGTATTTTTGAACTGTGAAAAATATTAAAAGTTTTATTCCAAATGCGATTACCGCATTGAATTTATTGTCCGGTTTATTGGCTGTAATTGCTGTTTTAGAAAATGAAATACTTTTAGCAATGCTATTTGTTTTTACAGGCATTGTTTTTGACTTTTTTGATGGTTTTGCAGCCCGAATATTAGATGTAAAAAGTGAAATGGGTAAACAGTTAGATTCTTTGGCAGATCTAGTAACTTCTGGTGTAGTCCCTGGCTTGGCAATTTATAAGATGTTAAATCCCTCTGGATTCACTTTAGTGGAGGTGCTCATATTTGATCAGCTTCCATTGGTTGGGCTAATCATTCCTATTGGGGCAGCTTTCCGATTGGCTTTTTTCAATATTGACACAAGACAAACGGATCATTTTATTGGCTTGCCCACCCCTGCAGCTGCACTACTTGTAATCTCCGTGCCTTGTATGCTTTATTTTCCTACGGCAGATGGGTTAAAAGAAGTCTTATTGTCTCCCTATTTTCTGGTAGGCTTTTCTGTTTTCATTGTCACAGTAATGAATGCGCCCATAAAGCTTTTTTCTTTGAAATTTAAAAATTTTAAATGGCGGGGAAATGAGCTTAGATATTCTTTTATTTTTACCTCTGTTATACTTTTAATGGCACTTGAATTTGCCGGATTGGCTTTGGTCATTCTAATGTACTTATTCAGTGGCTTATTTTCTAAGAAGCTCCATTAAAAGTCCAGCTTCTTTTTCCTGAGCTCAAAATTTTGACCCAAATACACTTTTCTAACCATTTCATCTTTGGCTAAATCTTCTGGAATTCCAGCCTTTAATATACCACCCTCGAACATGAGGTAAGACCTTTCTGTAATGGCTAAAGTCTCTTGGACATTGTGGTCTGTAATTAATATTCCAATATTTTTATCTTTAAGCTGGGCCACAATTCTTTGAATATCTTCTACTGCAACGGGATCTACACCAGCAAAAGGTTCGTCTAAGAGTATAAATTTTGGGTCTGTAGCTAAAGCTCTAGCAATTTCTGTTCTTCTTCTTTCTCCACCCGAAAGTAAATCGCCCCTGTTTTTTCTGATGTGCCCCAAACTAAATTCTTCAATGAGGGATTCCATTTTCATTTCTTGCTCTTTCTTGGTGAGATTAGTGAGTTGTAATACACTCATGATATTTTCTTCAATACTGAGTTTTCTAAACACAGAAGCCTCTTGAGCCAAATAGCCAATACCGCTTTGAGCACGTTTGTACATAGGGTAATTGGTGATGTTTGTTTGGTCTAAATGTATGGCACCTCCATTGGGTTTGATAAGGCCTACTATCATGTAAAATGAAGTGGTTTTACCTGCTCCGTTTGGTCCTAATAAACCCACTATTTCTCCTTGGTTTACTTCTAGAGAAATACCTTTAACTACGGTGCGACCGCGGTAAGATTTCATGATGTTAGTGGCACTTAGTTTCATAGACAGTTGTTTGGTATTTGCTATTTATTTTCTTCTTGAATGGCTTCCCAGTATTCGTAAGCCCTTCTCAAATGGGGAATGACTATAGTTCCTCCCACTAAGGTAGCTATTCCTAGGGTTTCCATGACTTCTTCATGACTAGCTCCTGCCTTTGAAGACCCCTCTAAGTGATATTTTACACAGTCATCACAGCGCAGCACAGCAGATGCTACCAAACCTAAAAGTTCTTTTGTTTTCACATCTAAGGTTCCTTCTGCAAAAGCATTGGTGTCCAAATTAAAAATACGCTTGATTAACTTATTATTGTCTGCTAAGATTTTATCATTCATCTTGGCCCTATAATCATTAAACTCTTGAACTTTATTTTCCATTTTTACGCATCTTTTTTAAATCTCTTTTAATCACAATTCTTGAAATCACAATACTGATTTGGTATAAAATCATAATAGGAACAGCCACAACTACTTGGCTGGCAACATCTGGAGGTGTAATGATTGCAGATAGTATTAAAACAACTACCAATGAAATTTTACGGTACTTTTTGAGTATCTCTGGAGTGACTAAACCAACCTTAGTAAGAAAGTAAACAATGATAGGTAATTCAAAAATAAGCCCACAAGCCAATACGGATGCTCTTACGGTAGCTACATAAGAATTTAAATCTATGTCATTAAATACCTCTTTACTCACCGTGTAACTTCCCAAGAAATTGATAGATAAAGGAGCCACTATATAATAGCCAAAAAGGACACCAGAGAAAAACAAAAAAGAGGCTACAAAAATAAACCCCCTGGCATTTTTTCTCTCTGTTTCGTGTAATCCAGGACCAATAAATTTCCATATTTCATATAATACATATGGAAACCCTACAATAAGACCTGCCCAAATTGAAGTCCAAATATGTGCAGAAAATTGCCCTGCCATTTCCCTGCTCTGAATTCTAAACAGCGGCTCACTGCTACAAAATGCATCGCTAAAACCCAATAATTGAGATAGGTTGCAAAACATTTTGTAAGTGGGAAAATCAGGTTTTTTAGGTCCAAATAGGACCGTTTCAAAAACAAAGTCTTTCATTAAAAAAGCCACAGTCCCAATAATAAGAACGCCCATGGTAGCCCTTATAAGATGCCACCTAAGTTCTTCTAGATGGTCTAAGAATGACATCTCATTCACATTCTTTTTTTGCGCCATTATAAAAGTCCTTCTTGAATTAAGTTATGTAAATGTACAATTCCCACATATTTATTTTCATGAACCGCTAACAATTGCGTAATATGATTTTCTTGCATTATTTTAAGTGCTTCTACCGCCATTGCTTCTTGCGAAATGGTTTTGGGAGAATGACTCATAATATCTTTGGCACATAGGGCAGCAATATTGTCGTGTTTATTTAGCATTCTTCGAATATCTCCATCTGTAACAACACCCACAATCGTATTTCCCTCTACCACAGCTGCAGCACCTAGAAGCTTTTTAGAAATCTCCATAATGACTTCTTTTACTTTAGTTTGAGGCGTTACCATAGGAGTGGCGTTGTTTTTAACCAGATCAGAAACCCTCAAATACAATTTTTTCCCTAAGGCACCTCCGGGATGGTATTGGGCAAAATCTTTAGATCCAAATTCTTTAAGCTCTAAAAGACATATGGCAATTGCGTCTCCCATCACCAATTGAGCAGTAGTACTTGTGGTAGGGGCTAAGTTATTTGGACATGCTTCTTTAGCTACGTATGTGTTTAATACAAAATCTGCGTGCTGGGCTAAAAATGAATCAGTGTTTCCAGTAATCGCTATTAATGGATTTTGCCCTCTCTTTACGAGCGGCACCAAAACTTTAATCTCAGGAGTGTTTCCGCTTTTTGAAATGCATATGACAGGATCTCCGTTTTGAATGGTGCCTAAATCACCATGAATGGCGTCTGCGGCGTGCATAAAAATAGCAGGAGTACCTGTTGAATTCATGGTGGCCACTATTTTATTGGCGATTATGGCACTTTTGCCAATACCTGTAATAACTACTCTGCCAGTAGATTGTAATATGGTTTGAACGGCCTTTTCAAATGCAGTATTTAATAGAGGTATAATGGCGTCTAAGGCATCCCTTTCAATTTGAAAAGTTCTAACGGCACTCTCTAAAATTTTTGGAGTAGAATTCAACTGAAAAATATTTTTTATGGTTCTTTTGCGAAAAGAATGTATTATATTTAGAACACAAAATTACACAAAGATACCTATATGAGGTGTTTTTACTTTAATTATTAAGTGAAAAAGACCCACCCCAAAAATTTGACGGAACAATCTTATGGAAATGAATGATTATGACTTGCGTGCTGCCCTGAAACAATACTTTGGTTTCTCGGAGTTTAAAGGCCGTCAAGAAGCAGTAATTAAAAATGTACTGGCCAAGAAGCATAGTTTCGTAATCATGCCTACTGGTGGAGGTAAATCCATGTGCTATCAGTTGCCCGCTTTACTTCAAGAGGGAACAGCCATAGTAGTTTCTCCGTTAATTGCATTAATGAAAAATCAGGTAGACGCCATTAGAGGGGTTTCCGCAAATCCTGGAGTGGCCCATGTATTGAATTCATCTTTGACAAAGACAGAAATAAAAAAAGTCAAAAGCGATGTTGTCAATGGAATTACAAAACTTTTATACGTAGCACCTGAATCTCTTACAAAAGAGGAGAATGTGGCTTTTTTAAATACCGTCACGGTTTCATTTGTTGCTGTAGATGAAGCACATTGTATTTCAGAATGGGGACATGATTTTAGGCCTGAATACAGGAATTTACAAAGAATTATTGATAGGGTTGGTGCAAATATTCCAATCATAGGTCTTACGGCCACTGCAACGCCTAAAGTTCAGGAAGATATTATTAAAAATTTGGGCATTACAGATGCAACCGTTTTTAAATCTTCCTTTAATAGACCTAATCTTTTTTATGAAGTTAGGCCCAAAACCCAGAATGTAGAGGCAGATATTATTCGATTCGTAAAACAGCATGTTGGAAAATCGGGTATTATTTATTGCCTTAGCAGAAAAAAAGTAGAGGAACTGGCCCAGATTTTACAAGTAAATGGGGTGAGTGCCGTGCCTTATCATGCTGGTTTTGACACTAAAACGAGGTCTAAATATCAGGATATGTTTCTCATGGAGGAGGTAGATGTTGTGGTGGCGACTATAGCCTTTGGTATGGGTATAGATAAACCAGACGTGAGGTATGTAATTCACCACGATATTCCCAAGAGTATTGAAAGCTACTATCAAGAGACAGGAAGGGCTGGAAGAGATGGAGGAGAAGGACATTGCTTGGCCTTTTACTCTTATAAAGATGTAGAGAAGTTAGAAAAGTTCATGGCGGGTAAACCCGTTGCCGAACAAGAGATTGGCAACGCATTACTTCAAGAAATTGTTGGCTTTGCAGAGACTTCCATTTCAAGAAGAAAATTTATACTTCACTACTTTGGTGAAGATTTTGATGAGGTTCATGGCGAAGGTGCAGGTATGGATGATAATTCAAGAAATCCTAAAGAGAAAGAAGAGGCAGGGGAGCAGCTGGTGAAATTACTTGTTGTTGTGCAACAAACTAAAGAAAAGTTTAAGTCTAAAGAAATTGTAAAGGTGCTTGTGGGTAAGTCCAATGCATTGATCAGTTCCCACAGAACAGATGAAAAGCCTTTTTTTGGTATTGGAAATGAAAAAGAAAAGGGGTATTGGATGGCATTAATTCGCCAATCTTTGGTAGCTGGTTTTCTCAAAAAGGAAATTGAACAGTACGGTATTCTCAAATTAACGGACCATGGAAAATCTTATTTAGACAGCCCAGTTTCTTTTTTAATGACAAAAGACCATATTTATAATGCTGCTAATGATCAGGCTATTGTGAGTGCTGCTAAAGCCGCGGCTGGGGTGGCAGATGAAGTATTGTATAAATTGTTAAAGTCAATTACCGTTTCTCAATCTAAGAAACTCGGTGTACCTCCATATGTAATTTTTCAGGAGCCTTCTTTACAAGATATGGCATTGAAATACCCATTAAGTCACGGGGAACTTGTTAATATTCATGGTGTAGGCGAGGGTAAAGCTAAAAAATATGGTGCCCCATTTATAGAGGCTATTAATCAATATGTAACAGACAACGACATTCATAGACCCCAAGATTTGGTCGTGAAAAGTACTGGAGCCAATTCTGTTTTGAAACTGTATGTCATTCAAAATATTGATAGAAAACTGCCTTTAGATGACATAGCGCAAGCAAAAGGACTCACCACAAATGATTTGATTAAAGAAATGGAGCAGATAGTCTTTTCGGGGACAAAATTAAACCTGGGTTACTGGGTAGATGAAATTTTAGATGAAGACCAACAAGAGGAGTTACAGGATTATTTTCTTCAATCTGACTCGGATGATATTGAAACAGCCAGTGCGGCTTTTGATGGAGATTATGAAGAAGAGGAGCTTAGGTTGTATCGCATTAAGTTTATTAGTGAGGTAGCCAATTAGTTATTTCAATAGTAAAACAATTCCCTTGTTTTTTAACTGTGTTTGTTATTTCACTAAGGCTTCGGTCACTGTAATCTCTAAACTTACTGCATTAAAAACCGATTGAGCCCCTATAGGCAGGGTACAATTATCTGGTACATGACCAAATGACAATCCATAGGCAGCGGGAATTTTTAAAGGACTTATTCTATTTTCAATCACTTCTCTTAGGGTAAAATTTCCCTTATCTTTTTCAGTATCACAGCCAGCACACACCCCAAAAGCAATCCCTGCTGCTTTTTTAAATGTTTTTGTCCCTATTAATTGTGTGAGCATTCTGTCTATGCGATAGGGCTTTTCCTCTACGTCTTCAATACAAACAATGCAGTCTGTAAAGTTTATCTCATAGGGTGTTCCAATTAAAGCAGCAATTAGCGTAAGGCTGCCTCCAACCAATTTCCCCTTGGCTATTCCAGGATAGATGGTGTATCTCTGGTATTCAGAAAATGAGTTGTATTGGCTTCCTTCTAAATTTACGGGACTAATAAGGGTATGATTAGAAAGGTTCATGAGTAAGTTCTCAATGCAGGATTGCGCATATTTATTTTCTATGGTGGTACCCACCGGTCCGTGAAACCCAATTAAACCAGTTTTTGAATATATCCCTTGGATTAGGGCAGTCACGTCTGAAAAGCCCAAAAGTATTTTAGGGTTATTTTCAATGATTTTATAATCTAATAAATCTAATATTCGCGTACATCCATAACCACCTCTAGCACATAAAATAGCGTCTACGGAGGGATTAGAAAACATCTCCATGACATCTAAAGCCCTTTGTTCGTCTGTATTGCTAAAATATCCATGTTGGCCAATTCTGCCCGTTTTGAATACTTCAAAACCGCTTTGCTCAAGGAAAAACACCATTTGTGTTATTTTCTTCTCACTCACCGCAAATCCAGGCGCTATTAAGCCTATGGTCTGGCCTTTTTCTAAACGTTTTGGATAGAGATTTTTCTTAGGACTATTACTTATTTTAGAAGTATTTGCTAATAGTGTGGTAGCGCCAATAGATAGTATTCCAGAGAGGAAATGTCTTCTTTTAATCATAATAAATTAAGGATTTACCACCCCTTTTTCTTTGGCTTTTGAGAGTTGTTTTCTTATTTTTTTAATGGCATTCTCAATGGACTTTTCGGGTTCAATAATGTTGTAATTGCCCCAGAAATCTGGATCTGAAAAACCTATGGCTTCATCCGTTAGAATCATAGAGGTCTTTAATAGATCCCTGCGTTTGGGCATTTGATCTCTATCTGTGTTTTCCCAGTCAGTAATAGCCATTTCACAGTTCAAGGTATAAACGGAATTGAATAATTTGTTTTCCCAATCAATTTTGAATGAGAGTAGTAAATTGCTGTATCCGTAATACCATTTATTGTCTTTCTCTCTGTAATCTACTCTGTAAGCGACCTCAGTGGGCCATACATTGGCATTTTTAGGCTTTTTCTTTACAAAAAGTCTCGCAGCCTCTTTGGGATTAGACAAGTCCATTGAGAAAATGGCTTTGGTGAGTATTTTGCGTTCTACATCTATAAAAAGCTGCCCTTTGAACAGCGGCTCCCCTTCATAGGAGCGAGGTTCAAAGTTTACAACATAAACCAATTGGTCGTTGACTCTAGTCGCAGCCCCATAGCTAAATTTGTAAAGATCCATATATGTCTCGCTGAATAAGTATTCAGGGTATTTCATGACGTCTATATACAAGGTATTAAATGGGCCTCCTTGTAGCTTTAACGCCAAAGTGTCTAGTTTGGTGTAATCAGTACTTTTTCTTGCTTTGTAGAGTGCAACGTCATCTTTTCTGTTAGAGACATAAGGACTCTTATAGATGGATACAACTGCTTCAGACAAGGACACATTCTTTCTTCTTTTCTTAATGGTTTCCCTGTAGAAAGCCGTCATTAATGTTGGACTGTTAAAGTAATTCTCTCCTTTTCTAGCCAAAGTCTCTTCTACCAGTGTTTTAGCGTCTTTTGGAATGATCAAATCTACTTCGTTCAGAGCAATTGCCGCAGGTTCTAAGGCTAAATTAAAAGCGTTAGATGTCTTAACGTCTAGTTGTTTTGTCAGTGTTTCATACCCAAGGAAAGATACTTCTACAGTATTTTTTAAAAGACTGTTGGGGACTTTGAGGACAAAGTCACCCTGTGCGTTAGATACTGTACTCGCATTGGTTCCTTTGATGGTAATTGTGGCAAAAACCAGTGCTTTGCTTGTTTGGGCATCTAGGATTTTTCCTTTAAACTCGGTAAAGTTTTTGGTCTCTTTTGAAACCGTGTTTTGACTCTGTGCTTCATGTACAGATCCAAACCAAAAAGCCAACACCAAAAATGGCATGAGCAAATAGGATTTTTTTAAAGGCTTGTTTAAATATTTCATAGTACATCGCAGTTTTTAAAGGCGCTGTATCTTAGGAAGATAGGGCTTACCTAAGGTACTGAATAATCACGACATTTAAAAATTGCGGTCCTATTAAATTATTTTATTGTACTAGAAACAAAGCGTTTGCAAAAAACAGTTTTCCATTTTCCCAAAACCCTCTAAATAATGGATTGTCTACCATGTAAATAACACTGCCCCTTCCTTGATTGTCTACCCCAAAAACAAGGGTGTTCTCCATTTTTTCCAGTGTATTGCTTCCAGCAAAGCCAGATACTGGTTTAGAATTTTCAAGACTAGCTACGGTGCCAATGTCTAGTGTTTCATAGGCGTCTGCCCCTAATTTTAATGTGAAATAATCTTTTTTATAGCCAAAAGCTAAGGGATGGGTTAGATCTAAAGTAGTCTTGAAAATTGCTCCTGTGATATAGTTTTTAATACCTTCTCGCGCTCCGTTGGCATGAATATTAAGTTCGCTTTCCTCACTTTCAAAATCTTTTTCTTTTAAGGAAAAACCGCCTTGACTAAATACACTTAATGCGCCTCCCATAGCAATAATCTTACCGCCAGCTCTGGTGAATTCTTTCAATGAAGATTTACGGCTGTCTGAAGAAAAAGAACTGTACTGGCCGTCAGGCAATATAAGGACATCATAATCCCTTAGGTTTACCCTGTCAAAATAATCTGCATCTATTACCGTAATAGGATAATTTAATTGCTGCTCAAAAAAGTGCCATACTTCCCCAAAATCAAGAGAACTGGTAGGGCCTCCTTTTAAAACAGCTATTTTCTTATCCATTACCATAGGTACTGAAGCGGAACCAAAATCTGCCCCTTTGTCTACAAATCCTGTAGAAGTTGGCGTGAGTGAGACTTGGTGTTTATTGGCTATATTTCTTAGGATTTTGTTAAAGTTCAATAGGTTTCTGTTGTCTCCTCTCGTAATAATTAGACTCCCTTTTGAAAATGCAGTTCCATTTAAAGTGAAATTTTTTTCACTAAACCTAACCCTAATTTCCGACTGAATAAGGTCTCCTAAAAAACGTGCATTGTCCATGGTTTCCCAGGGCGCAATAAAAGCATACGAACTTTCAGACAAAGGCTGGTTGTCAATATCTTTGTGAGTAAATGGTTGGTCTATTGTAACGGCATTGTTTGTAGCGACTGTTTCTAGTCCGTACGCATATGGTAGGGACCAGGCCGTAATGTCGTAGGTAAGTGAATCTGATAATTTAGCGGCAGGTTCAAAAAGGACTTGAACCAGAGTGCCTTTTAGTTGGTCTCCTGGAATGACCATATGATCGGATTGAATGGCCATTGATTGGTCTTTCCCTGACTCGTAATGGAAACCTTTGGTCTGGGCTGTACTTGTTTTTCCATAGCTAATTTGGTGCTGGTCTAATAATTTTGCCAGTGCATTAAGATGCCCTTCTTTACCTTGTAATACATATGATTTGTATTTGTATTTTTTGTCTTTAAAGAAAGACTTAAATGAGCTATTTAACTTGGAAACATTTTTAGCGGCTACCTCTACTGTAGAAAGACCGGTGGTATGGTGGTGTGCAATTCTATCCTTTAAAGTGAGGGTGTCTCCTATGCTTGTTTTAATCCCTAATCCTGCCCTACCGCTACCGCCTTGTTCGTAGGTCATTCCTACGCCTCCGTTGTAGGTAGGGTAGGTGTCTCCATAGCTAGGATAGAGTAAATCAAAGCGTTCTTTGGTGAAATAAAACCAACCATTAGCGTCAAAGTATTTGGCGTGATTTTTACCTATTTCTATTTGAAAATCTCTTTGAAAGTCAGTGATTACCTCGTGAAAGGGTTCTGCAGCTGGGGCAAAATAATAAGGAGAATCTACGCCTTGTTCGTGAAAATCTACATGCACATGAGGCATCCATTGATTGAACACTTTTAGCCTTTGTTGGCTTTCTATCTGTGTGAGCCATGCCCAATCCCTATTGAGGTCAAACATATAGTGGTTGGCCCTTCCAGAAAGCCAGCCTTCACGGTGTTCTGCACTATTTGGATCTACTTGGTTTGGGGTGTTTTTATTTTCGTTGTACCAATTTACATAGCGGTCTCTTCCATCTGGATTAATACATGGATCAATAATCACCACAGTGTTTTCTAAATACCCTTTTTTTTCTGTGAGCAGTTCGTAAATGGTCTGCATTGAAGCTTCTGTACTCACGCTTTCGTTACCGTGAACATTATAAGACAACCACACTATCGCTTTATCAGGGCTACTTGTTCCTTTCGCGTTGTCCAAATGTGCGTTTCTTATCGCTTCTAGGTTTTTAATGTTTTCTGCGGAAGAGATTATTGCGGTTACCAAAGGCCTTCTCTCATTGGTATAACCATAAGTGTCTAGTTTAACCTGATTTGCTAAAGTATTTGAGACGTATTTGTAATAATCCATTACTTGATGGTGTCTGGAAAACTGTGTCCCTAATTCATATCCTAGAAATTCAGATGGGGACATGAGGTTTTGACCTACACCAATGATAGTGCATAAAAAAGCGAGTAATGTAAATATTTTTTTCATTAGGTTTCTAGATTTTAGCTTTTCAAAACTACACAATATTTACAGGCTGTTGTACATCTTTTATGAATTTTATAGATAGTTCATGGGAGTGTTTTATCTTTACCCTATTAATTATTGCTTTATGGAGATTGGCTGTTTGCCTTTTAATAAAACGGGTGTTTTTTCTAGTCTAATGGAAGACTATGTATCTCAGGTTGCAGGACTCAAAGCTTTCTATGGAAATTCACCAGATCTAGCGGGCTTAAATGCTCAAAGGGCTTTAAAGAAAGCCTCTTTTTCATTAAGGCAACGAAAGGTTTTGCAAGATGTTTTAAGGGAACAATACCAGGGTTTGTCAGAAATGCAAGCCGTAGAAAAGCAAATTGAATTACTGGGAGATGCAAAAACAACTACAGTAGTCACTGGCCATCAGTTAAACCTATTCAGTGGGCCACTTTATTTTTTATACAAAATTATTTCTGTGATTAATTTAGCAGAAACGCTCTCTGATCAAAAGACATTGGGCGCTGTTGTTCCTGTGTATTGGATGGCTACTGAAGACCACGATTTTGAAGAAATTAATTTTTTCAAAGTTAAAGGGGTTAAGTTGCAATGGACCCCTGAACACAAAATTTCAGGTCCTGTAGGGCGTTATGGCACTAAAGGTTTGGAGGCTATTTTGCCTGCATTAGAAGCGCTGTTAGGAACCCATAAGAATGCGCAATATTTAGTAGCACTCTTTGAGAATTCATACGTAAATCAACCCACTTTAGCGAAAGCCACCAGATATTTTGCCCATGCATTATTTGGAGAAAAAGGTTTGGTTGTCATAGACGGAGACCACCCCGCATTAAAAAAAATGCTTATTCCCCATATTGAAAAGGACCTTTTTGAACAGTTGGCCTATCATAAAGTGTCTCAAACAGCCCAGTCCTTATTAAAAGAGGGGTATCATGTTCAGGTGAACCCAAGGCCTATAAACTATTTCTATATGGAAGACGGTTTAAGGGAGCGTATTGTAGCTGTTGAGGGTGGTTTTGAAGTGCTAAATACTAAGAAATTTTTCACTCCCCTTGAGATGAAGGCCCATATTGCTTCAAATCCTGAGAATTTCTCCCCTAATGTTATTGCAAGACCACTGTATCAAGAATTTATACTTCCAAATATTGCGTATACTGGAGGCGGTGGTGAATTGGCTTATTGGCTGGAAATCAAGGACTATTTTGACAGTCATGGCGTATTATTTCCTGTTTTAATGCTTAGGAATTCAGCCCTCTTAATGTCCGAAAAACAGCTGCATAAATGGCACAAAATGGGACTCACTACAGAAGACCTCTTTCTTAAAAGAGATCCCTTAATTAATAAAAAAATTAGGGCCATATCTAATATTGAATTAGATTTAAGTGCTTTTAGAGAACAACTTCACCAGCAATTTCTGTCATTACAACAGCTAGCTCAAGAGACAGATGCTTCTTTTTTAGGGGCTGTTCAAGCCCAGGAGGTAAAGCAAATGAAAGGAATTAATTCACTTGAAAAAAAACTGCTTCTCGCCCAAAAAAGAAAATTGAAAGACCAAGTAGCCCGTCTGTCACAGTTGCATGAGTCATTATTTCCTGGACAATCATTACAGGAAAGAAGCACCAACTTTTCAGAATTCTATGCACAATACGGCAGCCAACTGCTCCATACCCTTCAAAAAGAGTTAGACCCTTTAAAAAATGGTTTCTCTATCATTAGTTTATAATCCAATTCAACTTAAAGCATGCATAATATTGATATTAATGTAGTAGATATGACCTTAGACATTATGAAGTATGTCTTGGGAAGAATAACCAAAACCAATCCAGAATTAGGTAAGCCTATGAAGGAGGAGGATCTTAGGGCTTTGGTTGGAGAAACCATTAATGAGAAAGGTATTGGCGGAGAGAAAGCTTTTGCGCTTTTTAAAGATGTTTTGGTGAAAGCAACTATTCCTATAGACCATCCAAGGCATTTGGCATTTGTTCCTGCAGCGCCCACTAGAGCATCTATACTTTTTGACTTGGTGACTGCGGCTTCTAGTATTCACGGTGCCTATTGGATGGAGGGTGCTGGAGGTATTTACTGTGAGAATGAAGCAATGGAATGGTTGGTGTCTCTTACAGGGCTTCCTAAAGGAGCTTTTGGTGTATTTACAAGTGGTGGAACTGCAGCCAATTTATCTGCAATGGTTACCGCGAGAGAACACTGGAGAAGTAACCCTAAAAATTTAAATAAAAAAGGTATTATGGTGACCTCTAGTGGGGCACATTCTTCTGTGAAATCTATGGCTAAGGTAATAGACGCAGAAGTGCTTTTGGTTCCTACAGAAACAGCTATGACCGCTGCAGATATAGAAAAAGCAGTATCTCAATTAACTCCAGAAGCACAAGAGCGCGTTTTTGCTGTAGTGGCCACAGGGGGAACAACCAATGCAGGTATCATAGATGATTTAGCTGGAGTAGCCACATATTGTGAAAACCACCATCTTTGGTTTCATGTGGACGCAGCTTACGGCGGTGGAGCTTTGGCAGCGCCATCAGTAAGGGATTTATTTATAGGTATTGAGCGTGCAGACAGTATTACGATAGACCCTCATAAATGGTTGTTTTCTCCTTATGATTGTGGAGCTATAATTTATAAAAAGCCTGAGTTGGCTAGAGCGGCACACAGCCAAGAAGGCTCTTATTTAGATATATTTAAAGATGAGGGTGCTGCAGGTTTTAATCCCTCGGATTATCAAATACAATTGACCAGAAGAGTCAGAGGCTTGCCGCTGTGGTTCTCTTTAGCCATGCATGGGACTGCAAAATACGAATGGGCAGTAGAACAAGGCATTTTACTCGCCAAGCTAGCGGCTCAAAAAATTACGGAAGCCCCTCATGTTGAAATGGTTATTCCAGAAAACCTGTCTTGTGTGTTGTTTAGAAGAAAAGGATGGACGCCTGAAGACTACAGAGAATGGACTTACCAAAATCTGGAGAAAAAATTTGCACTTGTAACCCCAACAAAGTTTCAGCATCAAGGAGAAATGGAAACGGTGGCACGTTTTTGTTTTATTAATCCAGATACGACCTTAAAAGATATTACAGATATTTTAGATACCATGAAGTAGCTAAAGCAGGTGGCTTTGAAGGTTGGTATGCGTATTGAATGCGTAAAATTAAGGCACTAAATTTTCTAAAATCCCTACGCCATTTTTTAAAGACCAACTGATTCTTTGGTGTGGGTTTCCCAGTTTAAGGTATTCTATGCCTTGCGTTTCTAGGGTAATGATGCAAAAATGGCTGATTGATCGGTATTCTACTGCTGCTGTATTTTCTATCACAGTGCCAGGGGCTAGTAGGCTGGTGTATTGTTTTTTAGAGGATTCGGGAACTTTCTCCCAAGCGGCATCGGCCAGAGGCCCAGTATGAATTATCTTTGCCACACCAAAACATTTGAGTTGTATTTCAGTGAGTGGGTCATAAAATAAAATTTCTGCCTGTGGGTTTTTTTGAAGGTCCAACACTTTATTACTTCTGGAATCTGTATGAATTTCTATCGCTAACTTTTCATTAACCCCCCTAACAACGACCATTCGTGCAGAGGGAACGCCTTTTTCGCTGGTTGTTGCAAACACACCCGTTTTTAACCAGTGGTTTTTTTGGCTATTTCTAAGTTCAAAAATGGAATGTATAAATGCAATAAAATGGTCAGGATGACTAAAACTATTTTTCAAAACCTAAATTTCTATTAAATATACTAAAAAGTGGACGACCCTAAACATCAAATTATTATTTTTGCCCATGCAAAATAAAGTCCTCATCCTAGATTTCGGTTCTCAGTATACCCAACTTATTGCAAGAAGGGTTAGAGAATTAAATATTTACTCTGAAATTAAACCGTATAACAAACCGCCAGAAGACCTCAGTGGTTTTAAGGCTGTGATCCTTTCTGGATCTCCGTATTCAGTGAGAGGAGAAGACGCTCCACATCCTAATTTAGACGCTATTAAGGGTAAGTTGCCTCTTTTGGGTGTTTGTTATGGCGCCCAATATTTGGCCCACTTTAAAGGAGGAGAAGTGGCACCGTCTAACACTAGGGAATACGGAAGGGCTAATTTGTCTTTTGTGGCTTCAGGAGAATTATTTTTAGCGGGTATTTCTGAAGGGAGTCAAGTATGGATGAGCCATTCAGATACGATTAAAACATTGCCTACCGGAGGCACTTTATTGGCCAGTACGCATGATGTTAAAAATGCTGCTTATAAAATAGAAGGCGAAGATACTTACGCCATTCAGTTTCATCCAGAAGTATACCATTCTACCGATGGGAAAAAACTCTTAGAAAACTTCTTAGTTAAAATTGCTGGAGTGGCTCAAGATTGGACTCCAGATGCTTTTGTAGAAGAAACAGTGTCAAAATTAAAGGCGCAAATTGGGACGGATAAAGTAATTCTTGGCCTTTCAGGAGGGGTAGATTCTACTGTTGCTGCGGTCTTACTTCACAAAGCCATAGGGGCTAACCTACATTGTATTTTTGTAAATAACGGTTTGCTGAGAAAAAATGAGTTTAGTGAAGTGTTGGATCAATACCAAGGAATGGGATTGAATGTGAAAGGGGTAGACGCCTCGGCACGATTCTTGAACGCACTTAAAGGTGAATCTGATCCTGAGAGAAAGCGCAAGGCCATTGGAAGTGCTTTTATAGACGTATTTGACGCCGAATCTCACGAAGTAAAAGACGCTACCTGGTTGGCTCAGGGAACCATTTATCCAGATGTGATTGAGTCTGTCTCTGCCACAGGAGGTCCTTCTGCAACGATTAAAAGCCACCACAACGTAGGTGGTTTGCCAGATTACATGAAATTAAAAGTGGTTGAACCGCTTAGAATGCTGTTTAAAGATGAAGTGAGAAGGGTAGGAGCGAGTTTGGGAATTGATGCTGCTTTATTGGGCAGACATCCGTTCCCAGGTCCTGGATTGGCCATTCGTATCTTAGGAGATATCACCGCAGAAAAGGTAGCCATCCTTCAAGAAGTAGATGCTGTTTTTATTCACGCATTAAAACAATCTGGTTGGTATGACAAGGTGTGGCAAGCCGGAGCTATACTCCTTCCTGTTCAGAGTGTAGGAGTCATGGGAGACGAACGCACCTATGAAAAGTGTGTGGCTCTGAGGGCTGTGGAAAGCACCGACGGTATGACAGCAGACTGGGTGAACCTCCCTTATGAATTATTACAAAAGATATCGAACGATATTATTAACAAAGTAAAAGGGGTGAACAGAGTGGTGTACGACATTAGTTCTAAACCGCCTGCCACCATTGAGTGGGAATAAAATGAATAGACTAAAGCAGTTGTTTTTTGGGGTATTGTTTTTTTGTGTTGCTTTTGGGTATGCACAGGAACAAACCACCGTACCAGAATATCTGAGCTACAGGGTGAAGCCAGGTGACAGCAGGTGGAAAATGGCCCAATATTTTGGTATCTCTTTAGATTCTTTGTGGAAATTGAACCCCCATTTGTCTGAAACTTCTATAGAATTACCCGTAGGAATCGAAATAGTACTGCCAAAAAAAGGGTTTCAAAGGCGTCATGCTGAATTAAATGAAGCGGAATCTAAGCTTGCATCTAGAGTGGTAGATCCTTTTGTTCAAGTTGCTTCTCAAGACAGTATTGATTTAGCAGAAGATCCTTACCCTGCAATTGCCCCATACGATCAAATACCTTTTATAGATAGTTTGCTGCGTACCTTTGAGATGGAGCTCTTGTTTGCCCTCCCTTTTAGGACGGACAAAATGAATTATCAAGATTCATTAGTGGGTCAAAAAACCATAGAAGCCAGGCGTGACATGAAATTGAGTCTAGGCTTTTACACAGGGGCATTAATGGCCATAGATTCATTGCAAAGCCTTGGAATATTTGTGACACCAAGACCTATAGACACTCAGTTAGACGCTACTGTGCTGTTTAATAAACTGCACAAAGATTCCTTGGGTCCTCCAGATGCTATTATAGGCCCTTTATTGCCTTCCAACCAATCTGTGCTGTTGAATTATGCGAGGGAGCACAATATTCCTGCAGTTTTACCCGTAGTTTCCTCAGGTCCATTTGACTATGAAAAGGCCTTTTACCCTGTACCTAAAGAAAGTGTGCTCAGAGAGAAATTATTGTCTTTTGCACAGAAAACCTACGCAGGAGAAAAAGTATTGCTCATTGCAGATGCTGAAAATACCACTGCAGCTTCTGCTATAAAAAACTTATTCCCAAGGGCTTTTGAAGTAGCGTTAATCAATAATATTTCAATTGAGATAGATACTTTTGCTACGGAACTAGACTCGGTAATTCCCAATTGGGTATTTGTGGAGACACAAAATTTAAAATTGGTTTCTAGCGTGAGTTCTATTTTAAATGCCAATATTACTGAGAAGGTAAAAATTAAGATGTTTACCACAAACACGAATAAGGCTTTTGAAAATGATGTGATAGACAACCAACACTTATCCGCCCTTCGTTTTACCTTTCCAACATTTTATAAAAACACTCGTGAGACTTCTTTTACAAGGTCATACGAGCGAAAGTTCGGCACTTTTCCAGACCCCCTTACAGTCAGGGGATTTGACCTCACAATGGATTTGGTGTTAAAAATGGCTTATCCCAATGGAATTCTTGCGGCACAAGAACAAATGGGACCCACTTGGTACGTGGATCATGTTTTTCAGTACAGTCCGCTTTTTTCTTTAGAAAGCAATAGACCCAGTGGTTATTACAACCAAGCCTCCTTTATCATGACTTATGAAGAGATGGATGTGAAGCTAGTAGAATAGTTTTTTTGTTTAAAAAGCGTAAATAGGACTTTCATTATACATCACAAATTTCAATGGCTTTCTTTAGAGATGCCAGCTTGTCGGTGTCTTTAGGAATAAATTCTTGAGCCACATATCCCTTGTATCCTGTAGCTGCTATAGCTTTCATAATAGCAGGATAATACAATTCTTGGCGTTCATCTATTTCATTTCTACCAGGAACACCAGCCGTGTGGTAATGGCCCAAGTATTGGTGGTGGTCCTGAATGGTTTTTATAATGTCTCCCTCTTGAACTTGCATGTGGTAAATATCATAGAGTAATTTAAAGTGATCAGAGCCTAAGCCTTTGCAAAGTGCTACCCCCCATGCAGTACTGTCACACATATAGTCTGGATGGTTTTGTTGGTTAAAGAGTTCCATTTGTACAACCACGCCATGTGCTTCTGCCAGCGGCATAATTTGTTTTAAACCAGCAATGCAGTTGGCCAATCCTTTAGCGTCAGATTTACCCTCCCTATTGCCACTAAAGCAGATGAGGTTGGTATAGCCTGCGGCCGATACCAATGGGATCATCTCTTTATAATTTTTAATGAGTTGTTCGTGGTACTGAGGGTCGTTCCAGCCTTTGGTCAGTGAAATTTCTGCCCCATTGCACATGCTGCTATGAATTCCGTACTTTTTAAGCAGCGGCCATTCCTTGGGGCCCATAAGATCTACCCCTGTAATCCCTATTTTTTTTACAGCAATGAGAAAATCTTCTAGGGCAATATCTGAATAACACCAATGACAGACCGCATGATTTATGTTGTTTTTCAGTGGGGTTGTTTTGTAGGATGGGTCTATTTCTTTTCCGTGAAGCGGAAAAGCAGCTAATGTAGCAGCAGACAAGGCTGCAGTATTTAAAAATTTTCTTCTCTTCATGCTGTTATTTTAGTTGGTTGGCTAAATATAAATCATTTTATTTACACCATGTCTCGAGACTTACAAAAAGAAGCTTTACTGGAATTAGCCCACTACAGAATGCCCTTTGGGAAATACCAAGACCGTTATCTCACGGAGCTTCCTGAATACTATTTGGTCTGGTTTAGGCAAAAGGGATTTCCCAAAGGAAAGCTTGGTGCGCTGCTTGCAGCGACTATGGAAATTAAAGAAAATGGTTTGGAGGATATGATTCGTAGGATTCGCAAAGAATTTCCGAAATAATTCCCCCTAATTCCCTTTGCAATTTGTATTTTTGTTCGCGTTAATAATCCAAGCAAACGCATGTCACAAACAAAGTACATTTTTGTAACAGGAGGGGTAACCTCCTCCCTAGGAAAAGGAATTATAGCGGCTTCATTGGCCAAGCTACTTCAAGCTAGAGGCTATAGAACCACCATCCAAAAGTTAGATCCATACATCAACGTAGATCCAGGTACTTTAAATCCCTATGAACACGGAGAATGTTACGTCACAGATGACGGTGCAGAAACAGATTTAGACTTGGGGCATTACGAGCGTTTTTTAAACGTAAACACTTCTCAAGCTAATAATGTTACCACAGGAAGGATTTATCAGTCCGTGATTGAAAAAGAACGCAGGGGGGAATTCCTAGGAAAAACAGTTCAAGTAGTTCCTCATATTACCAATGAAATTAAAGACCGTATACAATTACTAGGTAATACAGGCGATTATGACATTGTGATTACTGAAATTGGAGGAACCGTTGGAGATATTGAATCCCTACCATACATTGAGGCAGTAAGACAATTGCTGTGGGAATTAGGCGACAACAACGGTATAGTTATTCACCTAACTTTAGTACCTTACCTCAGTGCTGCTGGAGAACTAAAAACCAAGCCCACACAGCACTCTGTTAAAACATTAATGGAGAGTGGTATAAAAGCAGATATTCTCGTGTGTAGAACAGAACACGAAATTTCTGATGAAATAAAACAAAAACTAGCCTTGTTTTGCAATGTTAAGAAAGAGGCCGTGATACAGTCTATAGATGCTTCTACCATTTATGATGTTCCTGTCCTGATGCAAGAAGAAGGATTGGATACAGTGACTTTACAAAAATTAAACCTAGAAGATACCGTTGTCCCAGACTTGGATCAATGGAATGAGTTTTTAACCAAACTCAAGAACCCAAAAGACACCATCACAATTGGTCTTATTGGAAAATATGTGGAGCTTCAAGATTCGTATAAATCTATTTTAGAATCTTTTATTCACGCTGGTGCAGCCAATGAAGTAAAGGTTAAAGTAGTCTCTATTCATTCTGAATACCTCACAGTAGAAAATGTGTCCAAAAAGTTAAAGGGTTTACACGGGGTTTTGGTAGCGCCAGGTTTTGGAGAAAGAGGGATTGAAGGGAAGATCAAAGCCGTACAATACGCTAGGGAGGAAGGGATTCCATTTTTAGGAATTTGTCTCGGTATGCAAATGGCTGTGATTGAATATTCACGAAATGTATTGGGGATTAGTTCAGCCAATTCCACAGAAATGGCACCAGAAACTTCTGAGCCAGTAATAAACCTTATGGAAGCGCAAAAAGGAGTGACCCAAAAAGGAGGCACCATGAGACTGGGTGCCTGGGATTGCACCCTATTGCCCAATACTTTGGCCAGTACTGTTTATGGAAATGCTTCTAAAATATCTGAACGCCACAGGCACAGATTTGAATTTAATAATGATTATAAAGAAGATTTAGAGGCCAAAGGTATGGTCGCTTCAGGAATTAACACAGAAACAGGCTTGGTTGAGATTGTTGAAATTCCAAGCCACCCATGGTTTGTTGGAGTGCAATACCATCCAGAATACAAGAGTACGGTAGCCAACCCACACCCTTTATTCGTGCATTTTGTAAAGGCTGCATTGGCACATGCAAATGCATAATTGAGGATAAAAAAATAATAGTAAATTTACCCCCTGTCTTTTAAACAGACAAGACATATAACATATTTATGGAAGAGAAGAAGTTAGACGTAAACTCCCTAATTGGTTTTGGACTTATTTTTGTAATACTAATTTACATGTTTTACATTAATCAGCCTACCCCAGAGGAGCTAGCCGCAAAACAACAAGCAGAAAGAGAAGCTGCTGCTATTCAAGGAAATTCAGCTAGCACGGAAGCGGTAGATTATAACCAATCAGCCCAAGCCATTCAAGATATTAATCCTACAGACAGTAGTGCGGTGGCCGCTTATAAATCTAGTATGGGGGCTTTTTCTTTTACGTCAATCGTCCCTGGGAACACTTTGTTAGAAAATGATGTTTTACGTGTAGAAGTGTCTCATAAAGGAGGACAATTGGTTTTGGCTCAAAATAAGAAATACAATACCTATGACTCCGTTCCAGTTTATCTAATTAAGGACGGTAACGCTACATTTAATATTAGTTTTACTACCCAAGACAATAGAATTATTCAGACCAAAGACTTGTATTTTGAACCTTTGACTGCTACCAACGATCAGGTGGAGGTGCTGTCTATGAAGGCAAAAATATCTGATTCTGAATACCTACTTTTTGAATACAGCCTTCCTGAAGACAGCTATATGTTAGATTTTAAAATTAAATCTGTAGGTCTTTCAGGCTTTTTTAACCCTACTCAAGACCCACAATTACAGTGGGATTTAAAAACAATAAGACACTCAAAAAGTGTTCAATACGAGAACAGATACACCCGTTTAAATTATAAATTTGAAGAAGATAAGTTAGACAAGCTTTCCGATAGTTCAGATGACGACGCTACGGAACAAGCGGTAGAGTGGGTATCTTACAGACAACACTTTTTCAGTACCATCATAGCTTTTTCTCCTGCATTGGAGACAGCTAGTTTTAACAGTACCAACCTTATTAAGGAAGAGTCTAAAACGATTGGTTATACTAAAATATACGAGACCAAAGCACCTTTACAATTAGTTGGTGGGGTGTTGGACTATGATATGAATGTCTATTTGGGTCCAACAGATGTAAAAGAGTTGGCGAAATTCCCAACACTTGGCTTAGAAGATTCTATTCCTTTTGGTTGGGGGATCTTTGGATGGATTAACCGCTATGTGTTTACACCAACCTATACTTTTTTAATTGGCTATTTACCTTACGGGATTGCCATTATTGTCATGACTATTTTGGTGCGTTTGCTTATGTCTCCAGTGACTTATAAGTCTTATTTATCTCAGGCTAAGATGAAGGTGTTAAAACCAGAAATCACTGAAATAAATGATAAGTTCAAAGACAATGCCATGAAAAAGCAGCAGGAGACTATGAAAATTTACAATAAAGCTGGTGTAAACCCTATGAGTGGTTGTGTGCCTGCTTTAGTGCAAATGCCTATTTTCTATGCCCTTTTTATGTTTTTCCCTACCTCATTTGCGTTGAGACAGAAATCTTTCTTGTGGGCAGACGATTTGTCTTCTTATGATACAATTTTAGAATTGCCATTTTATATTCCCTTCTATGGAGACCATGTGAGCTTATTCCCCATCCTTGCTTCTGTAGCAATATTCTTTTACATGATGATGACTACAGGGCAAAATATGCCTACACAGCCTGGAATGCCTAATATGAAGTTTATCATTTATTTATCACCAATGATGATGCTTATATTTTTTAACAGCTACGCTTCTGGTCTGAGTTTGTACTATTTTGTATCTAACCTAATTACCATATTCATCATGTTAGCCATTAAGAATTTTATTCTTGACGACGACAAAATTCACGCCCGCATTCAAGCCAATAAGGAAAAACCAAAGAAAGAAGGTAAGTTTCAGGCTAAAATGAGGGAGATTATGGAGCAAGCAGAAGCGAAAAAAAACCAGCGCTAAGGGCTTAATCCTTTGAATACTCAAGAGAAGTTACTGTATTAAAATTGTGGCATATAAACCAATGCCAACCGCTAATTGAATAGTGTTTAATCATGAAAAAAGTTGTTGTAGGCCTCTCTGGAGGTGTAGACTCAAGTGTAACCGCTTACTTACTCAAAGAGCAGGGTTATGAGGTTATTGGCTTGTTTATGAAGAACTGGCATGACGACTCTGTGACTATCTCTAACGAATGTCCCTGGTTAGAAGACAGTAATGACGCCCTTATTGTAGCAGAAAAATTAGGTATTCCTTTTCAAACGGTAGATTTGAGTGAGGCTTACAAGGAAAAGATAGTAGATTATATGTTCCATGAGTACGAGATGGGAAGGACTCCTAATCCAGACGTACTTTGTAATAGGGAAATCAAGTTTGACGTTTTTATGAAGATCGCTTTAGATCTTGGTGCAGATTATGTGGCTACAGGACATTACTGCCAAAAAACCAGCCAGACTTTAGCCAGTGGGGAAGTGGTCTATAATCTGGAAGCTGGTGCAGATCCTAATAAAGACCAATCCTATTTTTTGTGTCAACTCTCACAAGAGCAATTGTCTAAAACACTTTTTCCAATAGGGGGCTTATTAAAACCAGAGGTTAGAGAAATTGCCGCTCGTGCAGGTCTAATTACTGCTGGTAAAAAGGATTCTCAAGGATTGTGTTTTATTGGAAAAGTAAGGTTGCCAGACTTTTTGCAGCAACAATTAAAACCTAAAAAGGGGGTGATTATTGAAATTCCGTCATCGTTTCCCGATTATCATATATTAGCTCCGGAATTCAATGGTAAAGAAGCCGCATTGGCTTATGCTTCTAAAAAAATCACCTATCAGGTTACAGACGGTAATAAAGTAGGCGAACATCAAGGAGCTCATTACTTTACCAATGGCCAACGTAAAGGACTAAATGTAGGAGGTACCAAGGAGCCACTATTTGTTATTGCTACTGACGTAATCGAAAATGTAATATATACCGGTCAGGGTAAATCCCACCCTGGTTTATATAGAAACACCCTTTTTGTAACTGCTTCTGAGGTGCATTGGGTAAGGCAAGACCTAGCAATTGCACCGGGACAGACCTTGGAAGTCATGGCGAGAATTCGCTATAGGCAGGCATTAGAAAAAGCGACATTACACGCTACAGACCAAGGTTTGTATGTGCATTTTGAAAGCCCACAGTCTGCCATCACTGCAGGGCAATTTGTAGCTTGGTATGTTGGCACCGCTCTCTTAGGGTCTGGTGTGATAGGATAATAATAGGCGTAAATTTAATTCCGAAGCTTACAGGACTGGATTACTTGGTATGGGTATAAGTGTGCTATAACTAGAAAGCCACCGCTTTATAGATATAAATGTTTTGCACCGGCCAGTCTCCAGCTTCTACCGCCTGCTGATTTATTTTATCTACCACATCCATTCCAACAATCACTTCCCCAAAGGGGGTGTAATCTCCATCCAAATGGTAGGAACCTGGATCTGTAACTACAATGAAAAACTCATAGGGGGAAGCTAGTTTGTGGGGGTTGTCATTTTCACTACTCGGCATAGAGATTACCCCACGATGGTGGGCATGTCCTTTTTTTGTGTCTGGAGGCAGTAAATAACGGCCAATAGCCCTTCTTTTGTCTGCAGTTTCTTTATTGTCTGCATTTCCACCTTGGATAATAAACCCCTTCACTACTCGGTGGAAATAAGTGTTGTTAAAGTAACCTTCCTTGGCCAGAAAAATAAAGTTGGCTTTGTGGTAGGGTACGTTGTCGTAAAGGTCAATCACAATGTTGCCAAATGAAGTTTCTAACCTAACTTTGGTTTCTGTAAGGGTTTCTTTATACCTGTAAAAAAAGTCTATTACATTGTTCTCATTGAGTTTAAAGACAGCATCCTTCTTTTTAACAACTATTTTTTCTTCATAAACACTGTCTTTTGTGGCCTGTTTTTCATTCGTTAAATTTGCTTTATTTTGTGAGGTGTTGTGCGGCTTCTTTTCAGAATTGCAGCTCCCCATTAAAATAATTAGTCCCAAACAGATTTGAAATAGTAATTTTGTATTGCTCATGAAATTCAGTGTATTCTCAGACATTCTTTCAAAAATAGAAAAAAAGCCGCTACCAGGTAGGCAGAGCCATTTAAAAATGGCGTCGGCGCAACGCGCCAAAATATTAAACGATTCCAATAAATTTAGTAAAAACCCAAAAAAAGCCGCAGTATTAGCTGCTTTTTATCCTGATCAAAAAGGAGACACCCATTTATTATTGATCAAAAGGCAGGGCGGTCAGGATGTTCATGCCCACCAGATTGCCCTTCCAGGAGGTCAATACGAGCCTTCTGATCTTGATTTAAAAACTACGGCACTCAGAGAAGCTTATGAAGAGGTTGGGATATTACCCGCACAAATTAGCTGTGTAAGAGCACTTACTGCGGTATATATACCACCCAGTAATTTTTTAGTGCAGCCTTTTATGGCACGCTACGACAAACAGTTGCCTTTTGTCTTAGAAAATTCAGAGGTACATTCAGTTTTAGAAGTGCCTTTAGCCCTATTGGTCAGAGAAGACTTATTGAAAACCCAATGGGTTCAGCAGTCTCATTCAACTAGAATCAGAGTGCCTGGCTTTGCGATTGGAGGTGAGTGGGTATGGGGAGCGACAGCTATGATGCTCAGTGAAATACGTATGCTTTTAAATGACGCCCTTTAAGTTATTTTTGTATTTTAGCTGCTTGTATTGGAAGGTAATTCTTACAAATATTTGATTACTTTCTGATTTAAACCATCACTATGCCTTTAATAAAAAGAAACCCTTTTGGTCATATTTTATTTATAAAAAAATTATTGATCCGTTATTTAGGTGTGCTCTCTCACCAAAGATACAAGGGTTTTAATACCCTAGATATTGAAGGTTCTGAGATCATCAAAGATTTACCTGGAGAGAATGTGCTTTTTGTGAGCAATCATCAGACTTACTTCGCAGACGTAGTAGCCATGTTTCATGTATTTAATGCCTCTTTAAGTGGGCGTGTAGATTCTATTAAAAACGTGGGTTATATTTGGCACCCAAAATTAAATATTTATTATGTGGCTGCTGCAGAAACCATGAAGCAGAGTTTGTTGGCTAAGGTCTTAGCCTATGCCGGTTCTATAAGTATTGAACGCACCTGGCGTGCTGAGGGGAAGGATGTCAATAGACAGGTTAAAATGTCGGATATTTCAAATATTGGTAAAGCCCTTAACGATGGCTGGGTCATTACTTTTCCACAAGGGACAACTACGCCTTGGAAACCCATTAGAAAGGGCACTGCTCATATCATTAAAAAATACAAGCCCATCGTGGTCCCTGTAGTTATAGACGGTTTTAGACGCTCTTTTGATAAGAAAGGATTGCGCGTGAAAAAGAAAGGAATTTTACAGTCTATTGTGATTAAACCTCCTATGGAGATTGATTATGACAACGATTCTATTGATCAGATCATAGAAAAATTAGAGTATGCTATAGAGCAGCACCCTTCTTTTCTTAAAGTACTCAAGCCAGAAGAAATTACTCAAATGGAACATGACAACGAGAAACGCCGTTTTAGAAAACACAAACATCCAAAGGAAGATTAATAATAGAAAGGAAGGCCAAGCTTTTGTACCTCTTAAAAAGAGGGGTCTTTAGGAAGATTAACATTAAGAGGGGGCATTCACCTTCTTGTTCGTCTTAAAACCTGGAGTGTTTTTCTTAATTTTCTAGCTTGACGAGTTCTTTGTAATTGCGTTTTAATTTTTTGAGGAGTATGCCATAAAGCAGCCTGTAAAATAAGAGCAAAAAGCCTATGGCTAGCGCAATAACAACAACGACCACCAGTCCTATAACGCCCCAAAAAACAAAAGTATTTTCTCTTTGATGGGCCATTTCAAGAATGGCTTCAGACTCAGGACCATACAATATACTACCAATAAGGCCTCCTAGAGTAGCTACAGCCAGCATACTGAGATTAAACCAAACGTATTGACTCACGGTTTTCTTAACCTTTAAAATACTTTGAATTAATTCTTTGACTGAAGACTGGTAGCTCACCAGTTTGTAGTTTTTATAAAAGAGCACTATAAAGTACACCAGGACCGAATAATTCACTACTGTGAGAACAGATATAAAGGTAGAAAGCCGCATACTTTGTATAATTTCTTCTTGCTCCGCACTTTTTGTAAGAATACTCAAAGCAGTCCAAAAAACAAATTCAGCAATAGAAATATAATACAACCACTTTACAATAGAAGAAGACCGCTTCCATATAAGGGCGTAAAGCGCTTCTTGATTGAGTTTTGGAAACCCACTTTCCTTAGCCTTCCAATCTTTTTTAAAAAGTTCTAACTCTTTCATATTAAGGCTTTAATATTTTTTTTAATTTTTTCTTTATTCTATTCATTTTCACCCTTGCATTAACCTCTGTGATTCCTAAGGTCTCGGAAATCTCTTCATAATTCTTATCTTCTAAATATAGAAAAATAAGTGCTTTGTCTATGTCGTTTAAGGATTTAATAGCGGCGTACATAAGCTGGAGTTGCTCTTCTTCTTTTTTATCGTAGGCTTCGTATGCACTTGTTTTGAAAAGCACATGATCAATGTCGTGTACATCTATTCTTTTCTTTTCCTTTCTGTATTGGGTAATGGCTGTATTAATAGCCACCCGATACATCCAAGTGCTGAATTTTGAGTCTCCTCTAAACTTAGGGTAGGCTTTCCACAATTGGATACTAATTTCCTGAAATAAATCGTGGTGGCTGTCATGGTCCTTAGCATAAAGGGTACAGATTTTGTGCACAATGTTTTGGTGTGCTTCAAACGCTATTAAGAATTTATGTTCTAAATCTTTATTCAATCTTTATTACTCTAACTGTAAGTAGCTGAAGCAGGATTTTTGTTACAATAAAAAAACCCAAAAGAAAGTCTTATGGGTATTTTTATAAAGGGATTTATTTTTTTAGTTTCTGTAGTTTAATGCAGGTGCCCTGTCTCCAATCAATGGGATGTATTTAAAATCAGTTCCCAGTCTTTCCCGATGTTCTTTTTTTGCCGCTTCTATAAGTTTGGGGTTACTAAACAACTCAATAGCACTCAAACTTAGTGTTTTAGCGGCTACCATCATTCCTTTGTTTCCAATATTTGTTCCACCAGCAGCTACTGCTTGCCAGGAGTGAGCTGCAGTGCCAGGAACCCAAGTTGCTGTGCCAAAACCAACTGTAGGCACTGTAAATGAAACATCTCCAACATCGGTAGAACCACCCGCTTTGGCTGTTGTTTTATAAGGCGCTATAGCAGCGGCAGTTTCTTGGTCTGCATTTTCCTGTCCAAGTGTTTTGGCTATTGTATTAGCGAATGCTAATTCTGGCTCATTGTATTGCACGCCACCAACTTTAGTGAGGTTTTTGTGTACCATTTCTTGAAGGCTAAGGTTGGGCAGCAATTCATGGGTTCCTCCAATAATTTCATAATCCATTGTTGTTCCAGTTCCTAGGGCAGCTCCCTCTGCCGCTTTGACCATTCTGTCAAATATATCCATAACCACATCTCTTTTATTATGTCTCGCGTAATAATATACTTCTGCATAATCTGGGACCACATTAGGAGCCTTTCCGCCACTGGTAATGACATAATGGATTCTTGCATCTTCTAAAACGTGCTCACGCATCATATTGACCATATTGTTCATGGCTTCTACACCATCTAAAGCAGACCGTCCCATATGCGGAGCCGCTGCAGCATGAGCAGAAACGCCATAAAATCTAAATTTAGCAGATTTATTCGCTAAGGCAGCTCCTGCACTGGCAGCATTCTTTGCGCCAGGATGCCAATGTAACGCAATGTCTACGTCCTCAAACAATCCCGCCCTGACCATGTATACTTTTCCAGAACCTCCTTCTTCAGCAGGACATCCGTAAAACCGAATGCGCCCTTTTTTATTATTGGCCTCTAACCATTCTTTTACAGCAATTGCAGCTGCAGTAGACGCTGTTCCAAACAGATGGTGCCCACAAGCATGGCCTGCTTTTTCACCGGCAGATTCTTTGTTAGGGACGGCTTTTTGAGACAGCCCTGGCAAAGCGTCGTACTCTCCTAAAATAGCAATTACAGGGCCTTCAGTCCCATACTCTGCTGTGAAAGCAGTAGGTATTCCAGCCACAGCAGTGGTTATTTTAAAACCAGCAGCAGATAGGGTTTCTTGTAATAAAGCACTGCTCTGTTCCTCTTGGTAGCCCATTTCTGCCAAGCCCCATATTTGCTGGGCTATATCACTGTAATAGGCTGTCTTAGCCTCTAATTTTTTTAAAATATCCGCAGGTTTTTTTTGTGCCATTGCACCAAAACTTATGCTAAATATAGCCGCGGTAATCATTAAATTTTTCATTTGATAGAATCAATGGGTTTGTTATAAAAATAAGCATAATTATTGAACTAAATAGACCCTAGCTTCATAGGGTGCCAAAACATCTTCAGCCTTTATTTCTTGGGTGGTATTGCGCAGTAACAGACTTTTAGCTGCCCCAGCTAAATCTCCTAAACTAACATGTGCTTTTAGCGTACTGAAACTCAATAAGATTAAATACACTTTAGTCTCATAGCTCCTGGTGTAAGCATAAACGGATTCGTTTTTAGGATCTATAAGCGTATAGTCTCCATATATTAGACCCAGATGATTTTTTCTAAGTGTGGTTGCTTTTCTAAAATAATGAAGTACCGAATCTGGATTTTTTTCCTGATCTGCCACATTAACCCCTTTTGTAAAATTTTCGTTCTCCTCAATCCATGGAGCTGCTTTTGAAAAGCCAGCTGCATGGCTTAAGTCCCATTGCATGGGGGTTCGCGCATTGTCTCTACTGATATCTTTTTCATTCTCAAGAAAAACCTTGAGATCTTCACCCTTGTTTTTGGCTATTTCATAGCGGTTAATGGTATTGATATCTCTGTATTGTTCTATGCGATCAAAACGAATATTGGTCATCCCAATTTCATCCCCAAAATAAATATAGGGCGTACCTCTCATGGTCAGTAAAAAAGTGTGGAGCATAGTGGCAGAAGCATACCAGAAGTCTGGGTGGTCATTCCCCCACCTACTCACAGATCTCGGGAAATCGTGGTTGCTTAAATACACACTACCCCAACCATCCTTTTCAAAGGCTTTATCCCACCTTGAATGAATCTCTTTAAAGGAAGAAAGCGGCCAGCCTTCTGGGTTTTTTTCAAAGACAGTACCTGGTTTTCTATCAAGAGACATGAGGTCAAAATGGAAAAACATATTGAGTTCATTTCGTTTTTCTCCCACCAAATCCAAGGCGTTTTCTATAGTAATTCCTGGTGCTTCTCCCACCGTCATGACATTGTATTTAGAGAGCACCTCTACATGCATCTCTTGAAGGTATTCATGCAATTTGGGGCCTTGTGCATAATAAGCAATAAAGTCTCCCTTGAACTGCGAGGGTAATTCAGGGTAGTTGGTGTCTTTTGAAATAAAAGGAATTACGTCCATCCTAAAGCCATCTACCCCTTTCTCAAACCAAAAAGCCATCATAGTGTAAATTTCTTGTCTCAAGGCTGGATTCTCCCATTTTAAGTCTGGCTGTTTTACAGAAAAATAATGCAAGTAATAGGCATTGGAGGTAGCGTCGTATTTCCAAGCGTTTTCTTCAACGTCAAAATAACTCCATCTTTTTGGCGGGGTTCCTTTTTCTGCTGGCCACCAGTGGTAGTAATCTCTATATGGATTGTCCCTGTCTTTTCTAGATTCCTGAAACCATTGGTGCTCATCACTGGAGTGATTTACCACCAAATCCATCACTAATTTTAGCCCCCTATCATGCATGCCTTTGAGCAGGGAGTCAAAATCTTCCATGCTACCAAATTCCGCCATGATGTTTCTGTAGTCACTAATGTCGTAGCCATTGTCGTCATTTGGAGATTCATATACTGGATTGAGCCAGATAATGTCTACGCCCAAACTTTTAATATAGTCTAACCTTTGTAGTATGCCTTTTAAGTCTCCAATACCATTTCCTGTGGTGTCTTGAAAACTCCTAGGATAAATCTGATATACAATGCCTTCTTTCCACCATGTCTTACTTTGTTTTGCTGTCATGTTATTTTCTTGGATGATATTGATTGAGCACTCCAGCCAAGTGAGTTCTGTCTAGGTGCATATATATTTCTGTTGTCGTGATACTCTCGTGTCCTAATAATTGTTGAATAACCCTTAAATCTGCGCCATTCTCCAAAAGATGTGTGGCAAAAGAATGCCTAAAACTATGGGGGCTGATTGTTTTTTCTAAGGCAATTTTTTTTGCCAGTTGTTTAATAATGGTAAAAATCATGGCCCTGGTTAAACCATGTCCTCTACGGTTTAAAAAGACAGTATCTGCCGCTTCTTTTTGTGGTTTTTGAAGTGGCCTCACTGCTTTCAAATAAACTTTTACGAGCTTTTCTGTTGTGGGATTTACTGGAACAAAGCGCTCTTTGTTTCCTTTTCCTAAAACCCTTATAAAGCCCTCTTCAAAAAACAAATCAGATATTTTAAGCGTAGTTAATTCAGACACCCTCAGGCCACAGCCGTATAATGTTTCTAATATGGCCACATTTCTCTGGCCTTCAAGGCTGCTTCGGTCTATTGCGGCAATGAGCGCATCTATTTCTTGGGTAGAAAGCACGGGAGGTAATTTTCTTCCCAGCCTCGGAGACTCTACCATTTCCATGGGATTGTCTGGCCTGTATTTTTCAAATACCAGGTAGTTAAAGAAGCTTTTTAATCCCGAAATAAATCTCGCTTGAGAACGTTCACTTAAAGGTTTAATACTCTCATAAACCCCTTCTAAAACAGTGTCTTTATCTATTGTTATTGGCAAGGATTTTGGGTTGCTAGAGACAGATTTTTGGAGCTTTTGCACGTCAAAAATATAGCTCTCTACTGCGTTTTTAGACAGGCCTCTTTCTATTTGAAGGTAACTTTTGTAAGCGCTAATTGCCTGATCCCAATTCATTTTTTAAAAATAAGATTGTTTTGTCTGCTATACAAGGAATTATACAAATGCTCGCTAATCCTTTTTTTATATATTTGGGCATGAGAATTTGCATTATAAACGGCCCTAATTTAAATTTATTAGGCAAAAGAGAGCCTAGTGTATACGGGAATAGTTCCTTTGAAACCTATTTGGAAGACTTGAAAAAAGGTTTTCCTCAAGTAAGTTTTGACTACTTTCAATCTAATATTGAGGGCGAGATTATAGACAAACTTCACCAGTTGGGATTTGATTATGAAGGGATTGTTCTCAATGCTGGGGCTTATACCCACACTTCGGTGGGCATAGCCGATGCCGTTAAAGCCATTTCCACTCCAGTAGTAGAAGTGCATATATCCAATACCCACACCAGAGAGTCTTTTAGACACCTGTCCTATATTTCACCAGTTGCAAAAGGGGTCATTCTCGGTTTTGGCATGCAAAGTTATCAATTGGCTGTACAGAGTTTTTTATAAGAATTACTAGCAAAAAAAAAGGCGCCCCTTAGGGGCGCCTTTTTTTTGCTAGTGCATATTTTAAATGTGAATGACCTCATCATAAGCAGCAGCAACTGCTTCCATAACAGCCTCACTCATAGTTGGATGTGGGTGAATGGTTTTTAAGATTTCATGGGCTGTGGTTTCTAATTTTCTTGCTACAACAGCTTCTGCAATCATATCTGTAACCCCAGCACCAATCATATGACAACCCAGCCACTCTCCGTATTTGGCGTCAAAAATAACTTTCACAAAACCTTCTGGAGTTCCTGAAGCCACTGCTTTTCCAGAGGCTGTAAACGGAAATTTCCCTACTTTAATATCCAAACCTTTGTCTATTGCTTGTTGTTCTGTTAGACCAACAGAGGCAATTTCAGGACTAGAATAAGTACATCCAGGGATATTGCCGTAGTCTAGAGGATGCACCTCCATACCGGCTAATTTTTCTACACATAAAATACCTTCAGCAGAAGCCACATGTGCTAATGCAGGACCAGCAGTAATGTCTCCAATAGCATAGTATCCAGGAATATTAGTCTGATAAAAGTCATTGACTAAAACTTTATCTCGGTCTGTAGCAATTCCAACATCTTCTAAACCAATATTTTCAATATTGGTTTTAATACCCACTGCAGAGAGTACCATATCTGCTTCCAGAATTTCTTCTCCTTTGGCCGTTTTTACAGTGACAATAACCCCTTTTCCAGTAGTGTCTACTTTAGTTACTTCAGAAGAAGTCATTACTTTAACTCCAGCTTTTTTGAAACTTTTTTCTAACTGAATAGAAATGTCTTTATCTTCTACAGGGACAATATTTGGCAGGTATTCTACTACAGTCACGTCTGTTCCCATAGCGTTGTAGAAATAAGCAAACTCAATACCTATTGCTCCACTACCTACAACGATTAATTTTTCAGGCTGTTTGTCTAAGGTCATGGCCTGTCTGTAACCAATAATTTTTTTACCATCTTGTGGTAGGCTAGGAAGTTCTCTAGACCTAGCTCCTGTAGCTATAATGATATTATTGGCAGTGTATTCAACGGCCTTTCCGTTAGCGTCTGTAATAGCTATTTTTTTACCAGGGAGCACTTTTCCATGCCCATTGATCACTTCAATTTTATTTTTCTTTAGTAAGAACTGTACGCCTTTACTCATGGTTCCAGCTACATTTCTACTTCTTTTTACCACAGCGTCAAAATCTTTATCTACCCCTGCAGCCTTTAGACCGTAGTCTTCTGCGTGCTGAAGGTATTCAAAAACCTGAGCAGATTTAATCAGTGCCTTAGTAGGAATACAACCCCAGTTAAGGCATACACCTCCTAGATTTTCTTTCTCTACAATAGCAGTTTTAAACCCTAATTGAGAAGCTCTAATGGCTGTAACATAACCTCCAGGTCCACTTCCTAAAACAATAACATCAAAATGACTCATGATAATGATTTTGGTAAAAATTTATAGCGGCCCAAAGTTACAAAACCAATCTGAAAGCTTCTAGCCTTATTTTGTTGTTTTTTCAGGGACAAAAATCAAGCATACAGAATTAATGCAATAACGCTCGCCGGTAGTGTCCACAGGGCCGTCTTCAAAAACATGTCCCAAATGTGAATTGCAAGCAGCACAGCGGGTTTCTACACGCCGCATACCATGGCTGTGGTCTTCTATATATAATACAGCTCCTGGAATAGCGGTATCAAAGGCAGGCCAGCCGCAACCACTGTTGTATTTATGGCCACTTTCGAAAAGTTGTGTATCACAAGCTGCACAGTGGTAACTGCCTTTTTCAAAGTGTTTGTCATATAGTCCAGTGAAAGGATATTCAGTACCGTTTTGTCTTAATACCCTATACGCCTCTGTAGAAAGTTTTTCTTTATACAGGTCTTCAGATTGCTCTTTTGGGAATGTTGCACTCATATTATTTTGCGTCAGGAACAAACGCTAGTGCAGCGCCATTAATACAATGCCTTAGGCCAGTAGTGTTTTTTGGTCCATCAGTAAATACATGACCCAAGTGCCCCCCGCATTTTAAGCAGTATTCCTCAGACCTTGCGTATCCCACTTTGTAATCAATTCCATACCCCACATTTCCCTTCACTTCTCTGTCAAAAGAAGGCCAACCAGTACCAGAGTCAAATTTGTGCTCACTTTTAAATAATGGTGTATTACAGGCTTTACACACATAGGTGCCTTTTTCTTTAATTTTCAGTAATGGGCTAGTAAAAGGCCTTTCTGTACCTTGTTCCCTGAGGACATAAAATTCTAGGTCAGATAAGGTGGCTTTCCATTCTTGGGCTGTTTTAATCACGTCGTATTGATTTACTGCGCGTTGCGCATAAAATGAATGACATGTCAAAAGCAATAATCCTAGTAGTAAAGTATTTTTCATTTTTTATTTTAAAGGTACATAAAATTTAAAATCTATTCTTTGGTCAAGGCCTTGATAAGGTTAGATTCATCCATACCTCATATCAAAATCATTTAAGTTCTATCCTCATTTCAAAAAGAGTGCCAAATTTGCAAATGGTAGAAATTTTAAGCTGTTTTTTGAGACTCTGGCTATAATTGTATATTAGCAAAGTACTAGTGTGATGTAAAAGTCAATTAAGTGAATGCTTAAGATGTTTTTTATGGCGCTAAAAAAAATGAAGAAACCAAATACCAACCCAATATATGAGCGCTATTGCAGAGAAAGGAAGTAAAAAAATATTGTTTGCATGGGCTTTTTATGATTGGGCCAATTCTGTATATAGTCTGGTCATTTCTTCTGCGATTTTCCCCATTTTTTACGGTGCGCTATTTCGTATGGAAGGGATTGAAAAAGTATTGGTATTTGGGGTAGAAATAGCCAGAGCACCTCTGATCAGTTATGTCACTTCAGCTGCATTTTTATTTATAGCCATCCTCACGCCAATCCTCTCAGGAATAGCAGATTACCTTGGGAATAAGAAAGTTTTTTTGAAGTTTTTTTGTTACCTGGGAGGGCTTTCATGTATAGGGCTTTATTGGTTTTCTCTAGAGCATATTTACACCTCATTATTACTCTATTTTATGGGACTGGTGGGGTTTTGGGTTAGTTTTGCTTTTAACAATTCTTACCTTCCAGATATTGCTTTTCCAGAGCAACAAGATAGTATTAGCGCAAAGGGCTTTTCATTGGGTTATATAGGAAGTGTTATTCTATTGCTATTTAATTTGGCCATGGTCATGCAGCCAGCACTATTTGGAATTGAAGACCTTCCCGAAGCTCCAGCAGCCATCACTGCCATGAAATATTCTTTTGTGACTGTTGGAATTTGGTGGATCATTTTTAGCCAATACAGTTTTTATTATATGCCCAAGGGAAATAAGAAAGACGGGCCTGCAGTAAACTTACTTTTCAATGGTTTTAAAGAACTTAAAATGGTTTGGAATCAATTGGGTTCTCAGCCAATGCTAAAAAAATATTTACTGGCTTTTTTTGTATATAGCATGGCCGTACAAACTGTAATGCTTATTGCGGCTTATTTTGGAGAAGAGGAAATAGCTTGGGGGTCAGACGATCAAAGAACCATTGGCCTAATCAGTAGTATACTTCTCATTCAATTGGTGGCCATTATAGGCGCAACAATCACCGCAAAGGCCTCTGAGAAATTTGGAAATATCCCCACCTTGATTGTGGTCAATGCACTGTGGTTAATGATTTGTGTCTATGCTTATTTTGTGGTTTCTCCCACTGAATTTTATATTGCTGCAGGATTGGTTGGAATGGTCATGGGAGGGATTCAAGCGCTTTCCAGATCTACCTACGCCAAACTTATGCCAGAAACCCAAGACACCACCTCTTTCTTTAGTTTCTACGACGTAGCAGAAAAGATAGGAATTGTCTTGGGGACCTTTATTTATGGGGCACTTGCACAAGGAAGTGGTGACCTTAGAAACGGGATTATTATGTTTGGTGTTTTTTTCTTGGTAGGTGGATTATTACTCAGAAGGGTAAAATAGGGTTTAATAACCCGTGACGTCTCCCGAGCCAGACACTTTTGAGACTACTTTTTTAGGATTTCCTTTGTATTGAATATCACCAGAGCCAGATACCTTGGCATTTAAAGTGCCACGCACTGTTACTTTAACATCTGCAGATCCAGATACTGTAACTGTGGCGTCTTCTAAAGCTACACCATATGCATTCAAATCTCCTGAACCAGATATTTTTACTTGTAAGTCTTGTGCGCTTCCAGTAAGTTTCATGTCTCCAGAACCAGATACTTGCACCACTAAGTTGGTGGCGTCTATATTTAAAGAAATATCACCAGATCCTGACACAGCAGCATTAAAATCTCTTGCCGCTAAAGTAATTTCTGAGCTAATATCCCCTGAACCGGATAATTTAACGGCTGCTATTTCAGTAACAGGCACTTCAATGGAAATAGATTTATTCCAAGAGCTACTTAGGTTAATATTGTCTTTTACCTTTAAAACCAATACATTGTTTTTTACGGCCACTTCAATATACTCTAAAAGATTTTCTTCTCCTTTTAGGATAATGTCTCCTTCTTTACCCTGAACCAATTGCACGTCAAAAGATCCAGAGACTGAAACTTTATCATAGTCAGCTGTTTGCCTGGTTTGTGTAATGGTGTTGCCATTCCCTTTAATTCTCTTCCACCACTGTGCATTCACTGAGGTTCCAAGTAAAATCATTGCGATTAATAAGATGCTTTTTTTCATAATTAAGAGACTATAAATTTGTTTTGCCTTGCTGTAATTAAATCCAAGACTGTTATTTTATGGGTATTTATTGAACACATTTTAGCGGCTTGTTTTCTAGGCTTATTTTTTTGTAAAACTCAATCCGCCGTATTTACTCAGTATTTGAATGTGATTTTTGCTGTTTGGGTTTTTGTAGTAGCCTTTGTAATAACGCTCACTCGATTTTTCTTTAGAGACAGACATCTCAAAAGCATCTGTGCCACTAACACCTGCGTATTTGGTTTCAATTTCAAAAGTAAAATGATAGTCTGCATGGTACCCAATCTTTATGCCTGTATAATCAGAACTGATGTTTAGGCTTCCTGCGTCTGCTGCCATTTCTGCTATTTTTACGCTTCCATAATCTGCATCTATTGACACATTTCCATGAAGGATACCAAGTTTGGTGCTAAAATAGTCGCCCACTCCATTTACATCATTGGCCTCCTCTACTTCTATACTTCCATAATCTGCGTCGTAACTTAAATTGTCCATTTGATTAATGCTTATGGATGAATAGTCTGCATTAATATTTAAATCGCCCGCTTTTTCAATAGTCATCCCAGAGTAATCCGCTTCTATATAGGCTTTCTTTACATAGTCAATAGTAGATTTAGAGGTGTAGTCAAAATTGAGTTCGTTTTTATTTCCATTGAGTGATCCAATCTCTAGTCTGCCATAATCACAATGAATCTTTGCGTCTCCATTGATTTGATCAATGATAATGCTTCCGTAATCATTTTCTAAATCTACACTGTTAGAAATTGGCATTTTAATGCTGTAATGAACAGATAGGTTTACATTGTTATTGCCCCAATTCCAACTCCAACCACTTCTTTTATTGTTAAAAATTGTTTTGGCAGAGACCATACTGCTACTAGACATAAAATCTATGTCTACCCCTTCAATTTTTTCAATCACACGGTCTTCATCACTGCCTTCTGCTTTAATGGTAATGACCATTTCGATTCTATTCTCGTTCCAACTGCTGATACTTACATTACCATAAGCGTTGTCAATTTTCATGAGTGCGTCTGCATTTACTTTGAAGTTCTTCTTAACTACCCTTTCTTTTTCATACCTAAAGGGGTTTTTTTCGTACTTCTCATGGGTGTTGGCCCACATGAAAGCAGGAAAAATCAAAGCGATTAAAAGTGTTTTAATAATTTTTTTATAGGTTTCCATCTGTGTGTTCTTTTATAGCGTTAATGGTGTTTATTTGATGCATGACTTCTTCTAATAATTCTATTCTTGTGGTATAATTTTGTACCATGGCCTGAAGGATTAATTTGGTATTACCTCCATTGATCATAGCGGCCTCCATTTCTTTAAAACGGCCATCTAATTTTGAAATTTCCTTAAAAGCTTTGTCTATATGGGGTTTGGTAAGCGGGCTGCTTTGTTGTTCAATTTCCTTAACAGCAATGGCTATTAAGCCAGGATAATACTGATTAATAGCAGCTGTTTCTGGCGCAAAAGAGGCAATTTTTGTTTGTGTGGCCTGACTGTGTGCGCCCCATTGAAACGCCCCAAATAAAATTGCAATACTTGCGGCTAAACTCAGCAGACGTTTGGTGTTTTTGCGCCAAACCAATTTCAGGCTGGCCTTTGAAGGGATGGTTTCTTGGTCAGGTATTTTATTCAGACCTTGCGCATTTTGTAGCTCCCTAATAAGGTTTTTATTTTCAATAGTTGTTTCTGAAAGTTTATCTAAAAAACGATTTTCGTGGCCTTCTAGCGGTTTTTTGCCGTGAAGGGCTTCTGGGGCCGAATCTAAAATTTGTTTTATATATGTTTCCATAATAGATGTGTTTCTAATTTTTTTTTCAGTTGTTCTTTTGCCCTAGAAAAAGTAGTCCTACAATTGCTGCTACTGATATCTAATAGTTCAGAGACCTCCTCATGGGTCAAACCCTCTATAAGGTGTAAGGTCAGTGAAATGCGGTAATTTTCTTTTAAACTGCCTATAGTCTCTAGGACCAATGCGCCTTTTTTTTCGTTGTCTTTTTGGTTTGTAGCATCGGCCAGAGGCCCAGGAATGCTATAAATTTCTTCTTCTAAACTAATAGTGTCTTGTTTTTTTTGTTTTCTAAATGCAACTATCGCTTTGTTAATGACAATTTTTTTTAACCAAGCCCCAAAAGTCACTTGACCGCTGAATTGATCTAGCTTTTTGAACGCACTAATAAAAGCTTCCTGCATGACGTCTTCTGCTTCATGCGCTTCTTTAACAATACGCCAAGCTACGTTGTACATGGCTTTATGGTACTGCTCGTAAAGCGCGAATTGTGCTTTGGCGTCTCCATGAAGACAGTCTTTAATCAGGGGCGTAATATGTGTGGGCTCTGGAAGGCTCAAAAACAAGCTTATTTATTAGTATAGATACAAGTTAGACAGAAATGTTACAGTTTCAAATCATTTAATGAGACAATGGCACAGGAATTGTCTATATGATTGCAAATAAAAGCGACTAGATTCCTCAATTCAGGGGCTTTTAGTCATTTTTAAAGTAGATAAATAATTTTTAAAACCGAAACCGATGTTTGCAAATGACATTATGACGGGTATATAGCGCTATGAGTAATTCGAATTTTTTACATATTGACAGTATGTCACTACAAGGGATAGATGAAGATGCAGATTTAATTCCTTTAATGACCCCTGAAGATGAAGCAGAAATAAATAATGAATCCCTTCCTGAATCTTTGCCTATTCTCCCTTTGAGAAATATGGTTTTATTTCCGGGTGTTGTGGTGCCAATCACTGCTGGGAGAGACAAGTCCATTCAATTAATAAAAGATGCCAACAATGGAGATAAAGTGATTGGAGTGGTGTCTCAAAAAGACCAAAACACAGAGAATCCAGGCGCTAATGACATTAGTAGAATTGGAACTGTGGCTAGAATTCTCAGGGTCTTGAAAATGCCCGATGGAAATACTACGGTAATCATCCAAGGGAAAAAGCGTTTTGCTATAAAAGAGGTGGTTTCTGAGGATCCCTACATTAAAGCGACTGTTGAGGAAACACCTGAACATAGACCTGAGCCAGAAAACAAAGAGTTTTTGGCCATTATAGATTCTATAAAGGAATTGGCATTACAGATCATTAAAAACAATCCAAACCTTCCTTCTGAGGCTTCCTTTGCAATTAAAAATATAGAGAGCAATTCTTTTTTAATCAATTTTGTGTGCTCTAACCTTTCTGTTTCTCATAAAGAAAAACAAATTTTATTAGAGACGCCTGATTTACAGGAACGTGCTTTAGCCACCTTAAAGTTTATGAATGTTGAAATGCAAAAGTTGCAATTGAAAAATGACATTCAATCTAAGGTGCGCAATGATTTGGACCAACAGCAGAGAGAGTATTTTTTGCACCAGCAAATGAAAACCATTCAAGAAGAATTGGGTGGGGTGTCTTATGAAGAGGAAGTGAATGAAATGCTTGCTGCGGCTAAGAAGAAAAAATGGACAGATAAAGTAAGTTTGCATTTTGACAAAGAGTTGGGTAAGCTGCAGCGAATGAATCCTCAAGTAGCAGAATACTCTATTCAAAGAAATTATTTAGAACTCTTTTTGGACCTTCCTTGGGACCATTTTTCAAAAGATGTATTTGACCTGAAACGCGCCCAAAAAATATTAGACAGGGATCATTTTGGTTTAGAAGATGTTAAGAGACGTATTTTAGAACACCTGGCTGTTTTAAAACTTAGAAACAATATGAAGTCTCCTATCCTATGTCTATACGGACCTCCAGGGGTGGGTAAAACTTCCTTAGGTAAATCCATAGCAGCCTCTTTAGGTAGGGAGTATGTCCGTATGTCGCTTGGTGGTCTAAGGGATGAAGCAGAAATTAGAGGGCATAGAAAAACCTATATTGGTGCCATGCCAGGAAGGGTTTTACAGAGTTTAAAGAAAGCGGGTACTTCTAATCCAGTCTTTGTATTAGATGAGATAGATAAATTGTCTAATTCCCATCAGGGAGACCCATCTTCTGCTCTTTTAGAGGTATTAGATCCTGAACAAAATGGTGATTTTCACGATAATTTTTTGGAAATGGGTTACGATCTTTCCAAGGTGTTGTTTATTGCCACTGCAAATAATTTAGGGGCTATTCAGCCTGCTTTATTGGATCGTATGGAGCTCATTAATGTGTCTGGATATACGATTGAAGAAAAAGTAGAAATTGCCAAACGCCACTTGTTGCCTAAGCAATTAAAAGAACATGGTGTAACGGCAGATCAAATTAAAATAGGCAAGCCACAATTTGAAAAAATTGTCGCAGGATACACTAGAGAATCAGGCGTGAGAAACCTAGACAAGCAATTGGCTAAAATGGTTAGAAATACCGCGAAATCTATTGCTATGGAAGAAGCTTATAAAGTTAAAATTACTCCAGAGCACATTGAAAAAGTATTGGGTGTACCGAGATTAGAACGCGATAAATATGAAAACAATAAGGTTGCAGGGGTAGTAACTGGTTTGGCATGGACCTCTGTTGGTGGAGATATTCTGTTTATTGAGTCCATTCTTTCCAAAGGTAAAGGGCTCATGAATATTACCGGTAATTTAGGAAAGGTCATGAAAGAATCTGCTACTATAGCCCTAGAGTACATTAAGGCTCATGCGGAGGAATACGGTCTTTCTGACGATATTTTCGAAAAGTACAATGTTCACATTCATGTACCGGAAGGAGCCACGCCTAAAGATGGACCAAGTGCAGGGATTACCATGCTTACTTCTTTAGTATCTCTTTTCACGCAGAGAAAAGTAAAATCTCGTTTGGCCATGACAGGAGAAATTACCCTGAGGGGAAAGGTGTTACCAGTAGGAGGAATTAAAGAGAAAATACTTGCAGCCAAAAGAGCAAATATTAATCAAATTATACTCTGTGAGGAAAACAGAAAAGACATTGCGGAGATTAAAGAAGCCTATTTAAAAGGTGTGACTTTCCATTATGTGTCTGATATGAGTGAAGTTGTGGCATTGGCATTGACCAAAGAGCAGGTGGCTGAACCTAAAAAATTGTAAATTTGCAATGATTTAAAACCATTAAATGAAAAAAATAACCATCGCTATAGACGGATTTTCCTCTACTGGAAAAAGCACCATCGCTAAAAAATTGGCCAAATCATTGGGTTATATTTATGTAGACAGTGGCGCAATGTATCGTGGGGTGACTTATTTTGCCATGCAGCAGGGTTTTATTAAAGACGGAATATTAGACAAAACAGCCCTTGTGAATTCGTTGGATCAAATAGACCTTCAATTTAAATTTGTGGCGGGTCAACAGGACGCTGCTATGTTTTTAAACGGAGCGAATATAGAAAAACCTATAAGAACCCTTGCCGTTTCTCAGCAGGTGAGTCCTGTAGCGACTGTCCCAGAAGTGAGGGAGAAATTAGTGGCTTTACAGCAAGCAATGGGCATTCAAAAAGGCGTTGTGATGGACGGTAGAGATATTGGAACCGTGGTTTTTCCTGAGGCAGAATTAAAATTATACCTCACTGCTTCTGCAGACACTAGGGCCCATAGAAGGTATAAGGAGCTCATTGACAGGGGAGATAAGGTGCATTTTGACGCGGTGCTTAAAAATGTTCAAGAGCGTGATTATATAGATTCTCATAGAGCGACATCGCCTTTGAAAAAGGCAGAGGGGGCAGTGGAAATTGACAATAGTGATATGGGTCTTGAAGAACAATTTGAGCGCATATTAAGTCATGCCAATGCCTTGATTGCGTTTTAATATTTTAACAGCTATTCCATTACTTTTTGAAAAGACACTTTTAATAATAACACTTTAATTTAGTGGTGTTTAGATTTGTATTTCCCTAATTAAATTGTATTTTTGCACACCTTTTTAGCAAATAGTCAAGAGGAAAAGGGACTTAAATATTTTAATCATTCACAACTTCTGTAGGTATTGCGCGCTCTTGTAAGCCTTTCAGAATACAAATTTTAATCTTCAAATGACTGAAGAAAACACAAACGCAGCAGCAGAAAATGAAGCTGTAGCAGCACAAGCGACTACTGAAACAGTAGCGCAAGACCCAAAAGAATTTTTGGAAAACTTTAACTGGGACAAATACGAGCAAGGAATTGAGCGTGTTGAAGAGTCTAAGTTAGAAGAGTTTGAAACTTTGGTTTCAGCAAATTTTGTAGACACCGCAGATGAAGAAGTAGTGGTTGGAAAGGTAGTTTACCTTACTGAGCGCGAAGCTATCATTGACATTAATGCCAAGTCTGAAGGGGTAATCTCTTTAAATGAATTCCGTTACAATCCTGACTTAAAAGTTGGGGATGAGGTAGAGGTTCTTATTGACATTAGAGAAGACAAAACAGGTCAGTTGGTTTTATCTCACAGAAAAGCGAGAACTATTAAAGCTTGGGATCGTGTAAACAATGCACATGACAAAGAAGAAGTAGTGAACGGATTCGTGAAGTGTAGAACTAAAGGAGGTATGATCGTAGATGTATTTGGAATTGAGGCGTTCTTGCCAGGTTCTCAAATTGACGTGAAGCCTATTAGAGACTACGACCAATACGTTGGAAAAACAATGGAATTCAAAGTGGTTAAAATTAACCATGAATTCAAAAACGTTGTTGTTTCTCACAAAGCGCTTATTGAAGCAGATATTGAAGAGCAGAAAAAAGAAATCATTGGCCAGTTAGAAAAAGGACAAGTCTTAGAAGGTGTTGTTAAAAACATTACTTCTTACGGGGTGTTTATTGATCTTGGTGGTGTAGATGGTTTGGTTCACATTACAGATCTTTCTTGGTCTAGAATTAACCACCCGAATGAAGTGGTTGAGTTAGATCAGAAATTGAACGTAGTAATCTTAGACTTTGACGACAACAAATCTAGAATCCAATTAGGTCTTAAGCAGTTAGAGAAGCACCCATGGGAAGCTTTAAGCGACACGATTGCTATTGGAGACAAGGTAAAAGGTAAAGTAGTTGTTATTGCAGATTACGGCGCATTTATAGAAGTAGAAGAAGGTGTAGAAGGATTGATCCACGTTTCTGAAATGTCATGGTCTACGCACTTGCGTTCGGCCCAAGACTTTGTAAAAGTAGGTGATGAGGTAGAAGCTGTTGTATTGACTTTAGACCGTGAAGACCGTAAAATGTCTCTTGGTATTAAGCAATTAACGCAAGATCCTTGGACGGACATTACAACTAAATACCCAGTGGCTTCTAAGCACAAAGGTATTGTAAGGAACTTTACTAACTTCGGTGTGTTTGTTGAATTAGAAGAAGGAATTGACGGATTAATTTATATTTCTGACCTTTCTTGGACTAAGAAAATTAAGCACCCATCTGAATTTGTTGCTGTTGGTGACACTTTAGAGGTTGAGGTATTAGAACTTGACGTTGATGGTAGAAAATTAAGTCTTGGTCACAAGCAAACTACCGTTAACCCTTGGGATAAATACGAGACTGAATTCGCATTAGATTCTTTACATACTGCTACTATTGCAGAGATTGTAGACAAAGGAGCTACTATTAACTTCAATGAAGATATTGTTGCCTTTGTTCCTTCTAGACACCTAGAAAAGGAAGACGGATCTAAATTAAACAAAGGCGATGAAGCCCAGTTTAAAGTAATTGAATTCAATAAAGAGTTCAAGCGTGTGGTAGCAAGCCATACTGCTATCTTTAGAGAAGAAGAGCAACGCAATATTCGCACAGCTGTTAAGAAGGCTTCTGCGAGTGCAGACGAAGCAAAACCAACTCTTGGTGATGCTAACGAAGCATTACAAGCGTTAAAAGATAAAATGGAAGGAAAAGGAAACTAATCCTTTTGTTTGAATCATTTTAAAAGCCCGGGCTAATGCCCGGGCTTTTTTTTTGCAAAGCGAATAGCTGTTGGTTTTTCATTCTCCACTTGTACACTTTAGCATAATTGATATTCTAGGGCTGTGAATTGAAAAAATTCCCTATTTTTGTCTCGCAAACGCCTACACTGGAGCTTATGAGCCAAAAAGTACTTCTTTCTGAAAAAGAAATTCACATTATCCTTCACAGGTTGGCTTGCCAGTTGTTAGAAAGTCATCTCGATTTTTCTAATACGGTATTGATTGGTTTGCAACCTAGAGGAATATTTTTAGCAAAGCGTTTGGCGCAAATTCTCCAAGAGGACTATAAGGTTAAAGACATTGCCCTGGGTTTTTTAGACATCACCTTTTTTAGGGATGATTTCAGAAGGGACGGCAAAACACTTACGGCCAACAAGACCCAAATAGATTTCCTTATAGACAGTAAAAAAGTGGTCCTCATAGACGACGTTTTGTATACCGGTAGGAGTATTAGAGCTGCACTCACCGCACTACAGTCCTTTGGTAGGCCTGAAGAAATTGAGTTACTTACGCTTATAGATAGAAGGTTTAGCAGACATTTGCCCATTCAGCCTAATTATAGGGGGAGGCAAGTAGACGTGATTGACCATGAAAAAGTAAAGGTGTGCTGGAAAGAGCAAGATGGAGAAGACACCGTATATTTAATAAACTAACGCCTTAAAAAAATACATCTAAAAAGTGCCAAATCCTAACAGACAATTAAGTGTAAAACACTTGCTCGGGATTAAATATCTCCAAGAGACAGACATTGATCTTATTTTTGAAACGGCAGACCACTTTAAAGAAGTGATTAACCGCCCTATTAAAAAAGTACCTTCTCTTAGAGACATCACTATTGCGAATATATTTTTTGAAAATTCTACCAGAACGAAACTCTCTTTTGAGTTGGCAGAGAAAAGATTGTCTGCAGATGTCCTTAATTTTTCTGCATCACAGTCTTCTGTCACAAAAGGAGAAACCCTTATAGATACGGTCAACAATATCTTATCTATGAAAGTAGATATGGTGGTAATGCGACACCCTAATCCAGGCGCAGGCGTATTGCTTTCTAAACATATTAATGCGGCTATAATAAACGCAGGAGACGGTGCTCATGAGCACCCCACACAGGCGCTACTAGACTCTTATTCTATTCGCGAGCGATTGGGAGATGTGGCTGGTAAGAAAGTGGTTATTGTAGGAGATATTCTCCATTCAAGAGTTGCTTTGTCTAATATTTATGCCCTAAAATTACAGGGAGCAGAAGTGAAGGTGTGCGGTCCCAAAACCCTGATACCAAAGCATATTGAGTCTTTGGGTGTTAGCGTAGAAACAGACCTTCGTAAGGCAATTAATTGGTGTGATGTAGCCAATATGCTTCGCGTTCAAAACGAGCGTATGGATATTAGCTACTTTCCAAGTACCAGAGAATACACCCAATTGTACGGGGTAAATATGGATCTGTTAAACAGCTTAGACAAAGATATAGTGATCATGCACCCTGGACCTATTAATAGGGGTGTAGAGATTACCTCAGAGGTAGCAGATTCCAATCAGTCTATCATTTTAAATCAAGTAGAAAACGGAGTAGCTATTCGTATGGCAGTCATTTATTTATTGGCCTCCAAAATAAAATAATTTCATGGTTCAGATTATTGACCAAACGGCTGTTTTTTCTCAAGAAAATCAGGATATGAAGGCTTTTTTAGCCGCCTTGTCGCCGCTTTTAGAAGCGCATCTTTCGCACCATATTATTGTAGCGCTCTCTGAGGAGACGCCCGCAGAAGCTATTGATATCTCCCTGTTTACTCAATGGTCCACTGACTTTAAAAAATCTGCTAAGTCATTTGTATTAGTGACCAATGCCATTAGTTATGAAGATACTCCTGAGTCATTATCTGTAGTACCTACCCTCCAAGAAGCTAAAGATGTGATTGAGATGGAAGAGATAGAAAGGGATCTTGGATTTTGAAAGTCACTATTTTAGGCTGTTACGCAGCTACACCACGAACATTAACCCATCCTACTTCTCAGGTTCTTGAAATAAAAAACCACTTGTTTTTAATTGATTGTGGCGAGGGTACTCAGGTGCAGCTCAGAAAGCAAAAAGTGCGTTTTTCTAAAATCAATCATATTTTTATTTCACATTTACACGGCGATCATTTCTTTGGATTACCGGGATTGGTCGCTACTTTTAGGCTTTTAGGCCGTGTGAACCCGCTGCATATTTACGGGCCTAAAGGAATTAAGGAAGCGGTGACACTACTTTTAAAATTAGGCGATTCCTGGACCAATTACCCCCTGCATTTTCATGAACTAAGCTCACAAGCACCTGAGGTGGTCTTTGAAGATAAAAAAGTAACTGTTACCACTATACCCTTAGATCACAGGGTATATACCAACGGATTTTTGTTCAGAGAAAAAGTTGGCTCACGTAAATTAGAAGCACAAGCAGTGGAGGCTCATGGGATAGATAGCTGTTACTTTCAGAATATCAAAGACGGGAAAGATGCGCCAAATAAAGCAGGAGAAATAATTCCAAATGCTCAATTGAGTAGTGACCCAAAACCTACTAAAAGTTATGCTTTTTGTAGTGACACCGCTTATTTCCCTAAAATTATAGCTCAAATTAAAGAAGTTACCGTCCTGTATCATGAGAGTACCTTTTTGGAATCTGAGTCAGATCTAGCCACTAAAACCAAACATTCTACAGCATCTCAAGCTGCAAAAATTGCCGAATCAGCAGGGGTTAAATCACTGATTTTAGGACATTATTCAACCCGATATGATGGTTTGCAGCCTTTTAAAGAAGAGGCGGAAGTTTATTTTAAACCAGTCCTTTTAGCAGACGATGGCAGGGAATTTGAGTTCTAGAAATCATTCCGTTTCCTTATCTTTGAATTAAAATATTTGTCATGGAAAAAGATTTAGGCGACTATAGAAAATCATATGATAAGCAAGCTTTGGAGGAGACTCAAATATCAGACAATCCCATGCAACAGTTCCAGACTTGGTTCTATGAGGTGGAGGCTTCAGAAACTGTAGATGAGACCAATGCAATGAGTATTTCTTCCATAGGTTTAGATGGTTTTCCTAAAACCCGGGTGGTGCTTTTAAAAAAGTATTACGAAGAGGGATTTATTTTCTACACCAATTATGATTCTGAAAAGGGCAGGGCTATTGAGGCCCATCCAGAAGTATGTTTGTCTTTTTTTTGGCCCAGTATGGAACGCCAAGTAATCATTAAGGGTCTTGCAGAACGCTTGCCTGGAGAAGTCTCAGACAATTATTTTGACTCAAGGCCTTTGGGTTCCCGCCTAGGCGCTATGGTTTCTCCTCAAAGTAAGGTAATTGATTCAAGGGCGGTATTGGAAGACTCATTAAAGGCCCTAGAGGTGCAAGCCGTAAACGGCCAAGTAAAAAGGCCTTCGCATTGGGGCGGTTATTTGGTGCGACCCAAAAGCATAGAGTTTTGGCAGGGAAGGCCCAATAGGCTTCACGATAGGATTAGGTATACTTTAGAGAAGGATTTCAACTGGACAGTGGAACGTTTGGCACCTTAATCACAAAAAAAATAATCACTTACTTTCATTAATTTAACCCTATAATATATAAACTGTAGTACTTTTGTATTTTAGTTGTTTAAGGGTATTCATATGACAAAGAACCAATATATAAATAGGGAAATTAGCTGGTTGCGATTTAACGAACGTGTTTTGCAGGAAAGTGCAGATCCACAAGTGCCTCTAATTGAAAGGTTCCGTTTTTTGGGTATTTTTTCAAACAATTTAGATGAGTTTTTTAAGGTTCGTTATGCAACGGTTAAAAGGGTTGTAGACGCAGGTGCTAAGTTAAAAGGCGTTCTAGGTGATGAAAAGCCTAAAGCACTCTTAGACGAGATTACTAAGATTGTAATAGCCCAACAAAAACAATCGTTAGAGATTTTAAAAAATATTGAGGAGGAGCTAGAGACAAAGAACATATTCTTGATCAACGAGAATGAACTCAGCCAAGAGCAGAAGCTGTTTGTTGCAGATTATTTTAATCAGTATGTAAGCCCTGTACTCATGACCATTATCTTAAATGATTTGGCAGACTTTCCAACTTTGAAAGATACTGCAGCCTACTTGGCTGTTAAGATGACTATGAATTCTGAGGATCAGAAGGTAAAGACTTTGGTTCCGCTGAGAAAAAGGAAAGACAATCGCTATGCGATTATAGAAATTCCCAAGAGTGTAGACCGCTTTGTGGTATTGCCAAATGTAGGGGAGAAGCAGTATATTATTATGTTAGACGACATTATTCGCTTTAATTTAGATAGGGTGTTTAGTATGTTTTCTTATACCAAGATTTCTGCTCATATGATTAAAATCACAAGAGATGCAGAACTGGACATGGACAATGACCTTTCTAAGAGTTTTATTGAAAAAATCTATGAAAGTGTAGAGGAACGTAAAATAAGTGACCCAGTTCGTTTTGTGTACGACATGAATATTGAAAAAGACACTTTGAAGTTCTTAAAGGATAAAATGAAGCTAGAAGATACGGATTCTGTGATTCCTGGTGGTAGATACCATAACAGACGGGATTATATGAGTTTTCCAAGTTTGGGCAGAACAGATTTATTGTATTCAAAAACGGCTCCGCTTCGTGTTAAAGGGGTTCCGTCAGAGGGAAGTTTATTAGACCATATTGCAAAAAAAGATTTCTTACAATACACCCCATACCATACTTTCTCTTACATCACTAGATTCTTAAAGGAGGCGGCTCTAGATCCTAAAGTGAAAACCATTAAGATTACCGTTTATAGGTTGGCCAACAACTCTCAGATTGCTGCTTCACTCATTAATGCGGTCAAAAACGGCAAGCAAGTTACGGTACAAATTGAACTTCAAGCCAGGTTTGACGAACATGCTAATATTGAATATGCAGAGCAGTTACAAGCTGAGGGGGTAAGATTGATTTTTGGTGTCAGGGGCCTTAAAGTTCATTCAAAAATCTGTTTAATCGAAAGAGAGGAGGCCGGACTTTTAAAGCGTTATGGTTTTGTAAGTACAGGTAATTTTAACGAATCTACGGCTAGAATATATACCGATTACACCCTATTTACTGCCCATGATTTAATCTTAAAGGAGTTAGACAAAGTATTTGACTTTTTTGAAACCACCTATAAGATTCACAAATACAAGCATTTAATAGTGTCACCGCATTATACTAAAAATGTTTTCAAGAAGCTTATTGACCAAGAGATTAAGAATGCCAAAGCGGGTAAAGAGGCTTCTATCAAAATAAAAATGAACAGTTTTACTTCCTATAAAATGGTAGATAAATTGTATGAAGCTTCTAATGCAGGGGTGAAAATTCAATTGATTATAAGGGGTATTTGTTGCCTGGTACCTGGAGTCCCTGGGATGAGTGAAAATATTGAAGTCATTAGTGTCATTGATAAGTTTTTAGAGCATACCAGGTTATTTGTTTTTAGCAATGATGGTGATCCTAAGATTTACATATCTTCCGCAGATTGGATGACTAGAAACTTAGACTATAGGGTAGAAGTGGGCTGTCCAATTTATGACACTGATATTAAAAATGAACTTATAGATACCTTTAATATGGCTTGGCAAGACAACACCAAGTCCAGATGGCTCACAGACCAACAAGAAAGTCCCTACCGAAAATTAGCAGGAGCTCCGCTGCGTTCTCAGTTTGCGATGTATGATTATTATAAAGAAAAATTAGAGTCTTAAAGGTTTAATGCCAACGCTTTTAGCCGTGAATCAATTGTTGGTTGCCCAAGTCCTTCATGATTTGTGCTTCAAAAATCAATAGAGATTCCCATTTTTCGTCTACTTCTTTTCTGTCTCCATATTGTCTCGCAAATTTTAGAAACATGGTGTAATGACCTGCTTCACTGATCATGAGTTTTTTGTAGAATTCTCTGAGCTTTGTATCTTCAAGTTCTTCAGAGAGCAACCTAAAGCGTTCACAGCTTCTTGCTTCAATGAGCGCCGCAATGAGTAATCTGTGTACTAGTTGAGTGGTTCTACTCCCACCTTTAGGAAAAAAGCTGAGAAGCGCAATGACATAGCTGTCTTTACGATCCCTTCCCAAGGTTTGCCCTCTGGCTATAATAAGATCGTGCACCATTTTGAAATGGCCCATTTCTTCCCTTACCAGTGCAGTCATTTCACTGACTAGTTCTGTGTATTCAGGAAAGCCAACAATTAGTGATATTGCCGTACTGGCTGCTTTTTGCTCGCAGAATGCATGGTCTGTTAAAATATCATCAATGTTTTTTTCTACGATATTCACCCATCTAGGGTCTGTGGGTAATTTTAATCCAAGCATCTTATTGTAGGTCTAAGTCAAAACTTTGTCTAAGAACATCTACCGCAGGGTTTTTGCTCCTAATTTTTTCGTATTTCTCTTCTGGTGTAAATGCGTATTTGGTGTCCATAGTTTCTAAAACGGACACCTCTAGGCTAATACTGTGGTTGTTTAATTTGGATTTTAAATAATCTAAAACCCCCGATTGTGCTCTTTCTACCTCTTTTTTCATGGTGTCATTAGGTAATGTAATACCTATGACAAAATTGTCCAAAAGTTTTGGTTGGTCTGCATTTAGATTGGAGGCAATTATTTTTTGTCCTTCTGCTTCTATTTTTTCTATGAAATCGGACCAATGCTTTTGTAGGATTTCTTCAGTAAAGGCATCTTCTATGATAGGACTGTCTACTTGAACTTTATTTTTCAAGGCATCTTCGTGTGCTTTCTTTGCTTTTAAACTCGCAATAGACAAGCCAGAAACACCCTCTTTTCTTTCTAGATTAAGGCTGGGTTTAGTGAGGGGGGCAACGGAAACAGGCTCCGAAAAGGAAGCAGGCTTCGCATTGGAAACAGGCTCCGTAATGGTAGCAGGCTCCGCATTGGGAATTTCATCTACTATAGGTGCAGATGCTGTTTCCACAATCGCTTCATCTATTAAAGGAGCAGATGTTGTTTCTACAATCGCTTCATCTACCATAGGAACAGAGGCTGTTTCTACCCCCAGTTCAACAGACGCTGTGTTTTGTGATGGATGCTGTACTACTTTTTTAGGCAAATGGTCTTTGAATTCAGTAGTAGGTATAATAGGTGTAGTAATTACCTCAGTCCAGTCACGATTTTTTTTTTCAACACCTGAGAGCATAGAGGCTATTTTCATAATAGCGAGCTCTACCAGTAAGCGTTGGTTTTTGGCATTTTTAAATTGTAAATCACAGTGATTGGCTATATCTATTGCACCCAATAAAAAAGCAGGGGGTGTTTGTTTTGCCTGAGACTCGTAGCGTTGTTTGGTTTCTTCTCCAACCTCCATTAAAGAGATGGTTGCTGGAAACTGCGCCAACATAAGGTCCCTTAGATGGGCTGCCAATCCTTGAATAAAATGGTGTCCGTCAAAACCAAGGGACAAACAATCATTAAAAAGCAGTAAACTACTCGGAATATCTCCTGTTAACATAAAATCTGTTGCGGCAAAATAAGTGTCGTAATCTAAGATATTTAGATTTTCACTCACAGCTTGTCTGGAGAGATTTTCTCCAGTATAACTTACAATTCTATCAAAAATAGAGAGTGCATCTCTGAGCGCTCCGTCTGCCTTTTGAGCGATTAAATGCAAAGCATCTGGATGCGCAGTAATGCCTTGGTCAGCAGCAATTTTACCCAAATGCAAAGCCATATCTGTCACCGTAATTCTTTTAAAATCATAGATCTGACATCTAGACAATATGGTGGGTATAATTTTGTGTTTCTCTGTAGTGGCTAAAATAAAAATAGCATGCTTTGGCGGTTCCTCTAAAGTCTTTAAAAAAGCATTAAAAGCCGCGGTAGAAAGCATGTGTACCTCATCTATGATATAGACCTTATAAGCCCCTTTTTGCGGCGGAATACGCACTTGGTCTACTAGGTTTCTAATGTCGTCTACCGAGTTGTTGGAAGCAGCGTCTAATTCAAAAATATTAAAAGCGTAATCTTCTTCGGTAGAAGTACCTAACTCCTTTTCATTGATCTTCTTGGCTAAAATTCTGGCACAACTGGTTTTGCCCACACCTCTTGGCCCACAAAACAATAGTGCTTGAGCCAAATGATTGTTATCAATAGACTTTTCTAAGGTATTGGTTATGGCAGATTGCCCCACCACGTCTTCAAAATTAAGCGGTCGGTATTTTCTGGCAGAAACAAGGAAAGGTTCCAATAAGGTGTCTTTTTAAGGTATACTACAAATATAAAAATAGTGCGGTTTAATGCGGCCTTTAGTCATAGATATTATGCTACTTTTATTAACAAATAGAAAGCATTTCTATTCCAGTTCTACCTATATTTGCAACCAAGCAGGCTGCCTTATCGCTGGTGGTTTATCCATCAGAGGAAAGTCCGGACACCCTATTGCAGCATAGCGGGTAACGCCCGTCCGTTGAGAAACGAGGACAAGTGCAACAGAAAGCAGGTACAGGTAATGCTGTAGTGAAACCAGGTAAACTCTATGCGGTGCAACGCCATGTAAACTGACGTTTGAGGGCGGCAAGTTCGAGTCAGAGGGTAGGCGGTTCGAGCCTTGGAGTAATCCAAGGCCTAGATAAATGATAAGGGCGTTTTTAACGTTACAGAATCCGGCTTATGGCCTGCTTTTTTTATTTTTCAAAAAAACTAAATACGCTAGATCCGTACCTTCTAGCCTCTCTAAAGTTAGGGGTTTCAGAGAGGTCCATATGTTTCTCGTGTTCTATGACTAAAATACCTCCTTCTAAAACCAGTTCTTTTTGAAACGCCATTTGAGCAATTTGTTGGAATTCTTCCATAGGTAAGGCATACGGAGGGTCTGCAAATATGATATTGAATTTTTTAGGTGTTTTTTGAAGGTATGCAAAAACGTCACTTTTAATCACTTCAATAGGCATGTCTAATTTTTCTGCCATTTCACTAATAAACTGAGTGCATCCTGCATGAATTTCCACTGCAGTAATGGCATTAACACCCCTTGAAGCAAATTCATAAGAAATGTTTCCACTACCAGAGAATAGATCCAAAACACTAATTTCATCTAAATAATACTGGTTATTAATGATGTTGAATAATGCTTCCTTAGCCATATCTGTGGTAGGTCTAATGGGAAGTTGTTTGGGCGCTGAAATTTTTCGCCCTTTGTGTTGACCTGAAATAATTCGCATGATTAAGCGTTTAAAATGATGCTATCAAAGTGATAGTCCAATAAATGGGTGGGTATTTTTTGGGTGAAGCTCGGTCTGTAAATACCACAATTGTTTAAGTACTGTAACGCTTTTTTGTAATAAGGTTCTGCTTCGGTAGTTTCTCCGTAAAAAAGCATTTGCACCTCTTTTGGATCTAACGCCAATTGTTCCAAACTAAATAAAATGTAATACAGAAGGTCTTCAGTGCTTCCAATTTGGAAACTATTAAAGAATTGCAACTTTTTATCCTTAATGACGGTAAGGTTGAGGGTGCCTTGGTCTATATGGGCATAACACACTTTTTCTGGAGCCTCGTGTTCAATACTCAGCAATTCCTCTAAGTGTAAAGCAACATGGTGCTTAAAGTCAAAGGGACCAAAGCAATCAAAAATGTAGTTGTTTACAGCCGTAAAAGGAACATATACCACAACCATGTCTTTATGGGCAATAGTGTCATAGGCCAATTCATCGTGGGGTAGTAGCTGCGCATTAAACTTCACGTAATCACTCAATTTAGAAAGGTCGAACAAAGCCTGGGGTACAATGTTAAATAAGGCATTACTGTGCGTAACTACAACAGATTCATAGGTTCTTGAAGGGACATTATGGGATTCTAAAAAATCATTTAATGCTCCTCTTAGCTCATTCTCAGAACGTGGCGTAGAAAAACGCAAGCGCTGCACCTCAACGAGTTCCTGACTCACTTTGTCTGTAATACAAAAAGAAAGTCCATTCAAACTCAATTGAATGGACAGTCTAGTATTTTGATATGAACTATTTTCCTTGTTCAAATGATCCTTAATTTTGTTTTTTCTTATCGTAGATAGGGGGCCAGTTTCCACTGTTACTCACGTCTACTAAAGAACCTACTATAATCTGAGATCCGTTTACTTCATCTACACTCATCTGTGCGTTTTCAGTAGCTAATAAATCTGGGTCTTGATCGTAAAGCACTGTTTTTTTGTCTACGGAAATTTTAAAAACAGGTACTCTGTAGTCATTCTTGCGAATTACTTTGGCTTCCATTTTAAATTTTTCTCCGTTTGCAGCGAAAGGAACATTCATCATGTTCTTGTAACGCATGTCATTTTTAAATAATGAATCTTTAACAGAAACAAATCCTAGAGTATCAATAATTTTAACCTCTTTTAGCATGTCAATTCTATACACTTTATTGAATTCGTAGAAAGAAGAATCCCTCTGTTGTGTAATAATATATTGAGAGCTGTCTACAAATTGCACCAAAGCATTAAAATCTGCAGCGTATTCGCCTTTAACTGTTTTGTGTGCTTCTTGAGCATTACGAATGTCTTTCATGACATTAATAACTGCTGTAAAACGCTCTTGCTTTACTTTTTTAAATTCAATAGGGGCGTTTACAGAAAGGTATATCATGTATGCAAATACAATCGAAAGAACCCAAAGTACAAGTTTTAATACAGTCTTCATTATAATAGTCTTATTTAAAATTTAGTCGTTTCACAAATCTACAATTTTTTTTTAATCGCAAAAGTATTTGTCCTTAATTTTACGCATTATCTTTGGGGCTATGACAACTGCTTCCCCCATAGATTTTTACAAAAAACTAAAGGCCTATTTTCCCCATGAACCTACCCTCACCCAAGAACGTGCCCTCGAAGCCTTTGCGCAGTTTGTTTGTAATGACAACAAGGATGAGCTCTTATTATTAAAAGGGTATGCGGGAACAGGTAAAACTACTTTGATAGGGACATTGGTCAATCAGTTGTGGCAAATTAAGTATAAATCAGTGCTGATGGCCCCAACAGGAAGGGCTGCCAAAGTAATGGCTGGATATGCCAAAACAGAAGCGTTTACCATTCATAGAAAAATATATTTTCCTAAAAAAGCAGCCGGAGGGGGTATACAATTTACCAAAGCACCCAACAAACACCGCCACACTATATTTATTGTAGATGAGGCATCCATGATACCAGATACCCCAGAAGGGGGGAAAAACACCACCTCTTTATTAGTTGACCTTATTACCTATGTGTATTCAGGACACAAATGTAAATTGGTTTTAGTGGGAGATGTGGCCCAATTGCCTCCAGTTCACCTTTCCTTGAGTCCTGCTTTAAATGAAGAGACCCTTAAGTTTAATTACAGTAAAAAAGTTCCACTAATCACTTTAAATGAAGTAGTGCGTCAGGCTGCAGATTCAGGCATACTATTTAATGCCACTTTATTAAGAGACCAACTCGAAGGAGATTTTTTTGAAGCATTTAAATTCTCTTTAGCGTCATTTAAAGATATAGTGAGGCTTATAGATGGGCATGAAATTCAAGAAGCTATAGAAGAGGCCTATGCTACAGGTGGTAAAGAAGAAACGGCTTTTATAGTTCGTTCCAACAAGCGGGCCAATCAATACAATGAAAGCATCCGAAACAGGATACTTTTTTTAGAGCATGAGTTGGCTGCTGGAGATTATATGATGGTAGTAAAAAACAATTACTTTTGGTTAGACACCACATCAGAAGCAGGTTTTATAGCCAATGGAGACATTATAGAGGTGTTGGAAATATTTGCTATTAAGGAGCTGTACGGATTTAGATTTGCAGAAGTAAAGGTGAGAATGGTGGATTATCCCAATCAAAAACCTTTTGAAACCACCCTATTATTAGACACAATAGCTGCAGAATCACCTTCATTGTCTTATGAAGACGGAAACAAGCTATATCAGGCAGTTTCAGAAGATTACACCAGTGAAAAATCCAATTACAAACGCTTTCTAGGGATTAAAAACAATAAATATTTTAATGCTTTACAAGTAAAGTTCTCCTATGCCATTACCTGTCACAAGTCTCAAGGCGGGCAATGGGACACCGTTTTTGTAGAACAGCCCTATTTGCCTAATGGGATAGATAAAGAGTATTTGCGTTGGTTGTATACGGCCATTACTAGGGCCAAAAAAAAATTATACCTTATAGGATTTAAAGAAGATTTTTTTGAAGAAAACTAATGAGTCCCCTTATATTTGAAATACAGAATTAATTACAGCACTATATGAAGGCTATAGCCATGATACCAGCCCGTTATGCGGCTTCCAGATTTCCAGCCAAACTCTTACAAGATTTAGGGGGAAAACCAGTCATTCAAAGGACTTACGAAGCAACAATAGCCAGCGGATTATTTAGCGAAGTATATGTGGTCACAGACCACCAGACCATATTTGACTTGATCCAAAAGATGGGTGGCACGCCTATGATGAGTCAGGGTGAATTTGAATGTGGATCTGACAGAATTGCCGCAGCAGCAGCAGGAATAAGGGCAGATATTATAGTCAATGTACAGGGCGATGAACCATTTATTGATACGGAAAGTTTAAGGGATTTATTGGCGGTTTTCACCGCCGATGCCCAAAAGAAAATATCCCTGGCCTCCCTCATGTACCCCATCTCCGAGCAAGAGGAAATAGACAACCCAAACGCTGTAAAGGTTATTGTGAATTTAAAGGATCAAGCACTGTACTTCTCAAGAGCCGCCATTCCTTTTCCAAGAGAAGGCAAAGGGGTACAATACTTTAGACATAAAGGGGTGTATGCATTTAGAAAAGAAGCTTTAGAGGCATTTCCAAAAATGGTTATGGGACCTTTAGAGAAAGCAGAAAAAATAGAAGCCATTAGGTATCTAGAGCATGGTCATGCCATTCAAATGGTGAGAACCACCCATGTAGGTATAGGAATAGATGTACCAGAAGACTTAGAAAAAGCGAGAAGAGAATGGGGCGGCTCAAGCGTTTAAATTCCGTTATACTAAGGCGATCATATTTAATTTAAATCAATTCTTAGCATGCGTTTACTAGCTAAATTTATTTTTTATAAGCTCATGGGTTGGACTTTTAACGGTTCATTTCCCACTGTAAAAAAATGTGTATTTATTGTTGTGCCACATACCTCTAATTGGGATTTTTTGATGGGATTGGTGATTAGAAAAATCATGAATATTGAAATTAACTACGTGGGTAAGAAAAGTTTATTCAACTGGCCTTATGGATGGTTTTTTAGATGGACAGGTGGCGCACCCATAGATCGCACAAAAAATTCAGATACGGTATCTGCAGTAGCGCAACTTTTCAAAGAGCGAGAAGTGTTCAGACTAGCGCTTTCTCCTGAGGGGACAAGAAAGAGAGTATACCAATGGAAAACAGGATTTTATTATATAGCTAAAACAGCTGGTGTACCGCTAGTATTAATCACATTTGATTACGGAAAAAAAGAAATAAAAATATCGGAACCCCATTGGCCTACCGAGCATATGGCAGCAGACTTTAAAACCTATGAGGCCTTTTTTGAAGGTGCACTTGGTAAAAATCGAAAACAGAGTTATTTTGCCAAATCATGAAAAAAAAAGCGGGGCCAACGGCCCCGCTTTTTTAACGGTATATTTTAGATAGCAGCTTCTTTTATTCCTGCATAGAATGATACACGTTTTGAACGTCGTCATCTTCTTCTATTTTTTCAAGGAGTTTTTCTACGTCTGCAGCCTCTTCTTCTGTGAGTTGTTTGGTTACTTGAGGAATGCGTTCAAATCCTGAAGATAAGATTTCAAGACCTCTAGATTCCAATTCTTTTTGAATGGCGCCAAAGCTTTCAAAAGGAGCGTAAATTAAAATACCCTCTTCTTCGTCTACAAAAACCTCTTCTGCACCAAAATCAATCAGTTCTAATTCTAATTCTTCAGGATCTAAGTCACCCGCAGGGATTCTAAAGTTACAAGTGTGGTCAAACATAAACTCTACAGAACCTGAAGTACCCATATTCCCGTTACACTTATTAAAATAACTTCTAATATTGGCTACAGTTCTGGTGTTGTTGTCTGTGGCAGTTTCTACTAGTATGGCAATACCATGAGGGGCGTAGCCTTCAAATAAAACTTCTTTATAATCTCCCAAACTTTTATCAGAAGCTCTTTTTATGGCTCGCTCTACATTGTCCTTAGGCATATTAACAGCCTTTGCATTTTGTATTACAGCCCTTAGTCTGGAATTTGAGTCTGGATCAGGCCCACCTTCTTTCACTGCCATTACAATGTCTTTACCAATTCTAGTAAATGCCTTAGACATGGCAGACCAACGCTTCATTTTACGTGCTTTTCTAAATTCAAAAGCTCTTCCCATAGTTGTTGTGTTTTGTAATTAAAGTGACAAATTTAATATTTTTTTATCCTTTGCTTATCATGCATTCTTCAATGCTTCCAGCTAGGTCAAAGTCTTTTTGAGTAACGCCTTTTGCATCATGGGTAATCAGTTTAATGAGCAATCTATTGTAACGATTGCTCCAGTCTGGATGGTGGCCATGAGACTCGCACTCAAAAGCAATTCTAGACATGGCAGAGAAACATTCTTTAAAGTCATTAAATTGAAAAGTGCTCACTAAATAACCATCCGCAAAGGTCCAATGGGGTAGTGCTTTTAATTTTTCTGCTATTTGTACTTCTGTTAATTTCTCCATGAATAAGTGTTTTTTGTAAATATAGTATAAACTAATAATGTGCGTCTAAGCAATCCTTATAACTGTGTGTAATTTCTTGTGGCAGTGGGTTGTCTTTGGACAATACCGCTAAGTACCTATTTTCATTGGTGGTGTATATTCTCTTGTACACAGGGTTCCCCATACGTAGTTTGTGAACAATTTCTTGAATAAATTCTTCATGCGGCACTAGATCTGAACTTCCTAAGTGGTAGGTCCCAAACCTATCCTGATTCAATAACAGTAAGATTTGTTGGCATAATTTCTCTCCACTAGACACATTGATGATCAGGTTAGGAAACACCTCAATGGGCGCCTTGTCTAAAATAAGTTGTTTGATCTCTTTTACCCGAGGAGATTGAGGACCAAAGACCATGGGCGCCCTTAGTAGCAATAGATTTTCCTTGGGGAGTTTTTGAAGGCTGTGTTCAATTTTTATCTGAAACCTACCATAAACACTTTCAGAAAGTGTTTTGTCAAACTCATAAGAGGGATATTTGCTGTAGGCATCAAAGACATTGGCAGAGGAGATGAATACAATCTTGCAGTCAAAATCATTTGCGTATTGCACCAAGTGGCTGTGCATGGTAATCAGTGCGTCAAAAGGACCCCTGATTACAGAAATTATAATGCTTGGTCTCACACTTTCTAAAAGTTCGTAAGCACTGTCTTCTGCGACCTTAAATGAAGTGAATTTACGGTTGTTTCCATAGGTGTTTTCTTGGGTGCAATAAGTACCCAAAGTGTTGTAAAACCTATTGAATTGTTTAAAGAGAAGTCCTCCAACAAAACCACTGGCTCCAAAAATAAAAATCTTTTTAGCTTTCAAAAGCCTGGTCTTGATTTGAATTATCCTTTATAGAAGGGTAGCTTTACTACTTTAGCAGCAAGCGCTTTTTTTCTAATTTGAATAAAGATTTCACTGTCTAACTTACTGTGGTCTAAAGTGACATAGCCTAGCCCAATGCCAATTCCTAAAGAGGGAGACATGGTACCAGAAGTAACCATCCCTATTTCATTTCCATCTATATCTACAATGGGATAATCATGTCTAGGAATACCCCTGTCTTCTAATGCAAAAGCCACGAGTTTTCTTTGTACCCCAAGCTCTTTTTGAGTGGCTAAGGACGCAGCATTAACAAAGTCTTTAGAAAACTTAGTGATCCATCCCAATCCCGCTTCTAACGGAGAGGTTTGGTCATTAATGTCATTACCATAAAGGCAGTAACCCATCTCTAACCTTAAGGTGTCTCTAGCGGCCAAGCCTACTGGTTTAATACCAAAGGAAGCCCCTGCTTCAAATACTTTGTCCCAAAGCTGCGCAGCTTCTTCATTTTTACAATAAATTTCAAATCCTCCTGAACCAGTATAACCAGTAGCAGAGATAATTACATGCTCAATACCCGCAAAAGGACCTACCTCAAAATGGTAAAATGGAATGTCTGCCAATGAAACGCTTGTAAGTGACTGCATGGCTTCTACTGCTTTTGGCCCTTGTATGGCTAGCAGCGAATAGGCGTCTGATAGATTTTTTAAATTGGCCTTAAAGCTTTCATTGTATTTGTTTATGTGCGCCCAATCCTTGTCAATATTTGAAGCATTTACCACTAATAAATATTTTTCTGGAGCAAGCATATAGACAATAAGGTCGTCTACGATACCTCCAGTTTCATTTGGGAAACAACTGTATTGTGCTTTACCAGGCTTTAAGTTGGCTACCTCATTGGAAGTGACTTTTTGTAGCAGATCAAAGGCATTGGGGCCTTCTACTAAAAACTCTCCCATATGAGAAACGTCAAATACCCCCACGCCATTTCTTACTGTTTCGTGTTCTGCATTAATACCCTGGTAAGAGACAGGCATATTGTAACCAGCAAAAGGAACCATTTTGGCACCAAGCGATTCATGTACGGAAGTAAGGGCAGTATTTTTCATCCAACTATTTTTTGTAAAAGTATTTATTTCTAAGACAATAAACCACAGTTTTGTCCAAACAATATCCTTTTTTTACTTCACCATATTTTAGTACATTTAGGCTTACTCAAAACATCATTATGAAAGTATTGTTATTTTTATTAGCGCCTTTATTTACTTTGGTTGTGTCTGCACAACAGATACCAACCGATTACTTAACTGCTGATTTTCACAAAGGTCGCAGAGATGCTTTCAGGGCAGAAATGCCTGCCAATTCAGTAGCTGTGTTATTTTCCAATCCAGTGAGAAATAGGGCCAATGATGTAGACTATATATACCACCAAGATCCAGATTTTCATTACCTCACGGGTTATAATGAACCTCACGCGGTTCTGTTGATTTTCTCTTCGCCACAAACAACCCCAGACGGAAACACTTACAATGAATTAATTTTTGTACAAGAGCGCAATGCCCGTGCGGAGCAATGGAATGGAAGAAGGTTAGGAGTAGCGGGAACCATAGCTACATTAGGCTTTGAATCTGCTTACAATGGCAGTGAATTTGCCGCTTTGGATATAAACTTTAAGTCTTTTGATAAAGTGATGTTTTATAATTTCAATAACGACATTAGAGATACCAGAGAAGGGGCAGATTTGTTTGATTTGGTAAAATCTTTTAAAAATAAAATTGGTTTCCCTTCTAATTACAATGCCAGCCGTATGCAAGTTTATGCGCTCATTCAGTCTGCCCCAGTAGAAGAGACAGATAAAATAATGACATTGTTAGACCGTTATGCCAAAATGGATCCCTCCTTAATAGAAGACCCTTTTATTAAAGATTTTATAGCTGCTGCTAAATCAGGAACTGATCAGAAAATTCTAGACCGAGCTAAAACTGCAGTTAACGTGGCTTTAAATCAATACAATTTTGATTTGGAGGGCCTTAATCGAATTATGAGTGGCTTGAGGGAGACCAAATTGCCGGAAGAAATGGCGCTTTTAAGGAAAGCCATTGAGGTGTCTGCCGTAGGCCAATTAGAGGTTATGAAGGCCATGCACCCTGGCATGTCTGAGACAGAGGTTCAAGGCGTACATGAATATGTATATAAAAAATACGGTGCAGAATACGAGGGCTATCCTTCCATTGTGGGCGGCGGTAATAACGGTTGTATATTGCATTATATAGAGAATAATAAACCTGAGTTGGGAGAAGATTTGGTGCTCATGGATTTGGGTGCTGAATACCACGGCTATACTGCAGACGTGACTAGAACTATTCCTGCGAATGGGGTCTTTAGCCCGGAACAAAAGGCTATTTACGAAATTGTGTACAACGCACAAGAAGCAGGAATTGCGGCCAGTGTAGTAGGTGCGCCATTTTCTGCTCCAGGAGCTGCGGCTTCAAAGGTAGTTGCGCAAGGACTTATTTCTTTAGGACTTATCAAAGAGGCCAGTGAGGCTAGAAAATATTTCCCACATGGCACTTCTCACTATTTGGGATTGGATGTTCACGACAAAGGTACCTACGGTCCTTTTAAGGCCAATACAGTGATCACTGTGGAGCCTGGAATCTATATTCCAGAGGGCAGCGATTGTGATCCAAAGTGGTGGGGAATAGCGGTTAGAATAGAAGACGACATTCTTATTTCAGACCAAGGGCCTGTTTTACTGTCTTATATGGCACCTCGATCTGTAGCAGCTATTGAGGCGGCTATGAAGCTTCCAAGTCCCTTAGATGCGTTTAGTTTGCCAACATTAGAGTAGTCATGTTGATCAGGGGTATACTCGTATTTTGTTTGTGTTTTTTTTTCGGAACAATACAGGCTCAGAAATTGTATGTTTTGGGGACACTTCAAGATGGTGGTTCTCCACATATGGGTTGCGAGAAGTTGTGTTGTGCCGTTCAAAAGTCTCAAGATTATGTAAGTAGTATTGGAGTAGTGGGTGAGCGTCAATCTTTTATATTTGACGCTACGCCAGATTTTGTTTCACAGACCAATTATTTGAAAGAGGTCTCCGGACATAAAAGTGTGGCTATTTTTCTAACCCATGCCCATATGGGACATTATACAGGGCTCATGCATTTAGGAAGAGAAGCTTATAATGCTGTAAAGACTATGGTATACGCCATGCCTAAAATGGTCCATTTTTTGTCTAAAAATGGGCCTTGGAGTCAATTGGTGTCGTTAAAAAATATTGCGCTAATGCCTTTGCAAGAAAATCAAACAGTTTTTTTAGACCAAAGTTTATCCGTCACTCCTCTAAAAGTGCCCCACAGAGACGAATATTCAGAAACAGTGGGTTATTTGATTAAAGGGAAAAACAAAACGGCTTTATATGTTCCAGATATAGACAAATGGTCTAAATGGAACCGTTCTATTGTGGCGCTTGTAAAAAAGGTAGATTATGCATTTTTAGACGGTACATTTTTCGCAGACGGGGAATTGCCAAGGCCTATGTCAGAAGTGCCCCATCCTTTTGTTTCTGAAACGGCTGCACTTTTAGGATCACTGCCTTTAAAAGAGCGTCAAAAAGTCTATTTTATTCATTTAAACCACAGTAATCCTGCAAGAAATTCGGCTTTTAAAGGCCGTTTAGATCTTGAAAGATTAGGCTTTCAATTTGCAGCGTTTGGCCTGTCTTTTGACTTGTAAAAATTTATTTTTGCATTAAGAAGCTCTTGAGTCCCTGGTAATCAGAAATTTTGGTCGCTTGCTTTTGTTTGGACAGCACTTCTACAATTTTCGTTGGAATAGTCAGTGTCTTACCCAATGTTTCCTCTACCACTTCTAAAAACTTCACAGGATGGGCAGTCTCTAAAAACACCCCATAGGTATTCGGATGGTCTTTCTGGTACTCTAAAAGGCCTAAATATCCTATGGCTCCATGTGGGTCTGCGGTATAGCTGTATTCTTGGGCTATAGTTCGCATGGCCTCTTTGGTTTCTTGGTCTGTATAACTATAGGCACTGAATCCTTTTTCTAGGATACTGTGTTCATTTTGGTTCATCTGTAAGATTCGGACAAAGTTGCTGGGATCTCCAACATCCATAGCATTTGAAATAGTCGCTACGGATTTTTCTGCTTGGTATGTCCCATTTTTCATAAAATTGGGTACCACCTTATTGGCGTTCGTAGCGGCTATAAAGTGCGTCACAGGAAGTCCCATTTCTCTGGCCACCATACCGGCACATATGTTTCCGAAATTACCAGAGGGTACAGAGAAAACAAGTTCCTTTTCACTTTTGTCTAGTGATGGTTTGAGGGCTTTGTAGGCTAAGAAATAATACAACATCTGTGGCAACCACCTTGCCACGTTTATTGAATTGGCAGAGGTGAGTTGTTTGTGGTCGGTAATCTCAGGGTCTAAAAAGGCTGTTTTGACCATTTTTTGACAATCGTCAAAGGTGCCATCTACCTCTAAAGCTTGAATGTTTTGTCCCAAAGTAGTGAGTTGTTTTTCCTGAATTGGACTCACTTTTCCGCTGGGGTATAAGATTACTACCTCTACGCCTTCTACGCCTAAAAACCCATTGGCTACAGCACCTCCAGTATCTCCAGAAGTGGCTACTAATACGGTTACGGGGGCCTGATTTCCTTCAGAAAATAAACCGAGGCATTGGGCCATAAAACGTGCTCCAACGTCTTTAAAGGCAAGGGTAGGGCCGTGAAATAATTCTAATGATCCAATAGAATCAGTTAGCGGTACTATTGGGAAATCAAAATCTAATACCGTTTCCAGAACCTTTTTTAAATCGCTTTTACTCAAAATATCTTTGGTAAAAGGCCCCATGACTTCAAGGCCAATTTCTACCGGACTAAGGCTTTCTATTTGATCAAAAAAACGGGGATCAAGGCCAGGTATGTAATCTGGATAATACAATCCTTTGTCTGGTGCTATACCTTTAATGACCGCTTCTTTAAAGCTTGCTTTTAAACTTGGGGTGTCTATTGAAAAATATTCCATGTTAAGTTAGGTGGGGTAGACCCCTTTTTCATTGATATTAGAAATGTGTATGTCAAATGAAATCCCAAAGGGTTCATAGGCGTGCCGAATGGCGTCTGCTACTTTTAAGGCCTTATCTGCCCCTTTAGAGAGGGCAAACACAGAAGGTCCGGAGCCAGATATACCACAACCCAATGCTCCTGCATTTAAAGCAGCTGCTTTTATCTCATCAAATCCAGGAATGAGTATACTTCTCACAGGCTCTATGACTACATCTTGCAAAGAGCGACCAATTAATTCGTAATCTTCTCGGTATAATCCAGCGACCAATCCACCAACATTTCCCCACTGGGTAATGGCGTCTTTTAGCGAGAGACTAGATTTTAAAATCCTTCTAGAATCTGCGGTTTTAATTTCAATTTGAGGGTGTATCACAGTAGCGTATAATTCACGAGGACTTGGGAGTGAAACAACATCTAGTGGGTCCGTGCTTCTCACTAGTGTAAAGCCTCCTAATAAAGCCGGAGCTACATTATCTGCATGAGCCACTCCTGAAGCCAGACGTTCTCCCTCCATGGCAAATGGAATGAGTTCTATTGTAGTGTAAGGATTGCCTAATAGATGGTTAATAGCCCATACCGCGCCAGCACTACTGGCTGCACTGCTACCTATGCCACTTCCAGCTTTTATTTTCTTCTCTATTTTAATGTCAAAACCAGCCTCGCTACCCAAAGCTTCTAAAAGCGCCAAACCAGCTACACCAGCTACATTTTTAGCGGTTTCTAGCGGAAGGTCTTGCCCAGTAATTTCACTAATAGTAATTCCTTTTGTAGGGGTTTGTGTCACGGTCATATATTCTCCTACGCCTTCAAGAGAGAGACCAAGGACGTCAAAGCCACAAGATACATTGGCAATCGTTCCAGGACAAAATACACGTATAGACTTCATATGATAAACTTTATGATCTTAAAGGTAGTTTTTAAAAGTTCCCAACTCGGATAATGTCTGCAAATATACCAGAGGCTGTTACGGCAGCACCCGCACCAGCGCCTTTAATAATCATAGGCTGATTCGGATAACGCTCTGTATAAAAGAGCACAATATTATCACTTCCTTCCAAAGCGTAAAAATCATGACCCTGGGGTATTTCTTGAAGCCCCACTGAGGCTTTTCCGTCTTTAAAGCTGGCCACGTATTTTAGTTTTGCGCCTTTGGCATATGCCTTTTGGTACATAGTCTGGAAGTCAGATTCATATTTAATTAAACTATCAAAGAAAGCTTCATTTGAACTGGTTTCTAAACTTTCTGAAGGTAAAAATGAATTGTTCTCTATGTCATTTATTTCCATCACATGACCACTTTCTCTGGCCAAGATAAGTATTTTACGCATCACGTCTATTCCACTTAGATCTATGGTTGGATCTGGTTCAGTATAACCTTCTTCCTGAGCTTGCTTTACCACATCGTGAAAAGTTGTTTGGTCATTAAAATGATTAAAGACAAAGTTTAAACTACCCGATAATACCGCCTGAATTTCCTTGATCTCATCTCCAGAGGCAACGAGATTTTTTAGGGTGTCTATAATAGGTAATCCAGCTCCTACGTTTGTCTCGAATAAAAAGGAGGCATTGTAAGTTCTGGCCAAATCTTTGAGCCTTTTATAATTTGGATAAGCAGCCGCACAGGCAATTTTGTTACAGGTAACCACAGAAATACTTTTTGACAGATAATCTGCGTAAGTATTTGCCACCAATTCGCTCGCAGTATTGTCTACAAAAATGGCATTTCTAAGGTTTAGACTAAGAATTTTTTCTAAAAAGAGCGGCATACTTGCTTTCTCCCCTTTGGAAAGGCTGTTTTGCCAATCATTGAGATCCAATCCGTCTGATTTAAAGCACATGGTTCTTGAATTGCTAATACCTATAACCCTAACAGAGAGTTTTAGCTGCTTTTTGAGATAGTCTTTTTGTTGGGCCAATTGCTCTAACAATTTTGCGCCCACATTTCCAGAGCCCATCACAAAGAGGTTTAACTGTTTAATATTTTCTTCAAAAAAGACCTCGTGTAAAGCATTCAAAGCTTTTTTAACATCTGCTTTTTCTACTACCGCGGAGATATTTCGCTCAGAAGCGCCTTGTGCAATGGCCCTGATGTTGACATTGTTTTTACCCAAGGTAGCAAACATCTTACCACTTAAACCTTGGTGCTTTTTCATCTGATCTCCCACTAAAGCAATAATGGCCAAATCATTTTCTGCAATGACCGCTTTAATTTTCCCCTGTGACATTTCGAATTCAAAGGCTTCATTGACTAAAGCAACAGCGGCTGAGGTGTCTTCTGCAGCAATACCCACACAGATAGAATGTTCTGAAGAAGCTTGGGTAATAAGCACTACACTTATTTTTGCATTGGAGAGGACCTCGAAAAATCTTTTAGATATTCCAGGAATACCAACCATACCTGAGCCCTCCAATGAAATTAAGGCAATGTTTTCTACATGGCTAATGCCCTGTACGGTTTTATTTCCTTCTGAAGCTTGTTTTTGAATCAGTGTACCCACCGCCTGAGGGTCAAAAGTGTTTTTAATAGCAATAGGAATTTGCTTTTGTAACACCGGTTGAATGGTAGGAGGGTAGAGTACTTTAGCACCAAAATGAGACAATTCCATGGCCTCTTCATATGAAATGCTAGTGATGGGCCTAGCTTGCTTTACCAATTTTGGATTTGCTGTAAACATCCCACTCACATCCGTATATATTTCTAGTAATGATGCGTCTAGCGCAGCTGCGACTATGGCTGCAGTAAAATCTGAACCACCCCTGCCTAGCGTGGTTGCAACCCCTTCTGAACTAGAGGCAATAAACCCACCCATGACAACAATGGCGTTTTTATTGGCACCGTTGAATTCAAGTAATTTTTGGTTGGTCAGGGCGTAGTTAACAGATGCTTTTCCGTGTACTTGGTCTGTAGTAATGAGTGTTCTTGCGTCTGCATGAATGGCGTCTAAACCCTGAGACTTAAAGTAAGCACTGATAATGCATGAAGACAGCAGTTCTCCAAAGCTCACTATTTTGTCAGAGAGTTTTGGGGTAATCTCTCCAATGAGGTATGCGCCTTCTAAAAGAGTTTCTAAAGTATTTAATGCCGCTTTAATTTGACTAAGAATAGCAGACTGGTCGTTAGGCGCTATAAGTGATTTAACCGTGTCTAGGTGTCTTTTTTCAATCTCATTTAAGGGTGTTTTGTAAAGAGGGTCTTGATTTGCTGCTGCAGCTGCAGTGTCTAACAATAAATCTGTGATGCCTCCAAGTGCAGAAACAACCACATATTGTTTTGTATAGGCATTCTGATAGACAATATTTTTAACAAGACTTATATTTTGTGCGTTGGCTACTGAGGTACCACCGAATTTTAAAACATTCATGGGTTAACTTTTAAAGAATAAATAAATAAATAGGTTGCGGAAGTAATCATCTAATACCCCAAAGGGGTTCCTGTAGTAGTAGTCATAGCAAATGTGCTCGTTAAAAAACGAGTGCCTCTAAATTCAGAACGAACTAATAATGGCATGCTTGGATGATTTATTTTTCAAATATAGCCAAATACACTGCCCAAGCATTGTAAAGCCCTTATTTTTAGTAGATATGTAATTTTAGGTGCTTTTTGATGAGAATTTAAAGATATAAACTTATAAATCAAGGGATATCAAAAAAGCCGCTCCTGAAGGGAGCGGCTTTTTTATTATTGTAAATCAATGAATTATGACGCTTGAGAAGATTCCTCTGCTTTTTTAATGGTGACTTTTAATTTTTCATCGTCTTTGTCATCCCTGTCTAATGAAATGGTGTCTCCTGAGACCAAGTTGGCATTGACAATCTGTTCTGCCAAACTGTCTTCAATATACTTTTGAATGGCTCTTTTTAGTGGCCTGGCGCCAAATTGTTTGTCAAATCCTTTTTCAGCAATAAAATCTTTCGCCTTTTTGGACAGTTTCAATTGGTAGCCGAGTCCCTCTATTCTCTTGTATAATTTCTTTAACTCAATGTCAATAATCAAATGAATGTCTTCTTGCTCTAAGGCGTTAAAGATAACAATGTCATCTATTCTGTTAAGAAACTCCGGAGCAAATGCTTTTTTAAGTGCATTTTCTATGACCCCTTTGTTGTGCTTGTCAGTTTGAGATTTCATAGATGCTGTTCCAAAACCAACCCCTTGTCCAAAGTCTTTAAGCTGTCTAGATCCAATATTAGACGTCATGATAATGATGGTATTTCTAAAATCAATCTTGCGACCTAAACTATCTGTTAGATAACCGTCATCTAAAACTTGAAGCATGGTGTTAAATACATCTGGATGTGCTTTTTCTACCTCGTCCAATAAAATAACTGCATAAGGTTTGCGCCTCACTTTTTCTGTTAACTGCCCACCTTCTTCATAACCAACATAGCCAGGAGGGGAGCCAATTAATCTAGAAATGGCAAACTTCTCCATGTATTCACTCATGTCAATACGAATAAGCGATTCTTCAGAGTCAAACAATTCCTTGGCCAATACTTTAGCCAACTGTGTTTTTCCTACACCGGTTTGGCCTAGAAATATAAAAGATCCTATGGGTTTATTCGGGTCTTTTAACCCCGCCCTATTTCTTTGAATGGCTCTTGCTACCTTAGCGACTGCTTCGTTTTGTCCAACAACGGCTTCTTGAATAATTTCTGGTAATTTTGCCAGTTTAGTACTTTCTGCTTGCGCAATTCTAGTGACTGGAATACCACTCATCATAGAAACCACATCTGCCACATGGTCATCTGTAACCACTTCCTTGTGTAATTTGCTCTCTTCTTCCCATTTGTCTTGGGCCTCTTGAAGTGCTTTTTCCAATTTTTTCTCGTCGTCTCTTAATTTTGCGGCCTCTTCATAACGCTGCTTTTTAACCACAGTATTTTTTTCTTCTCGTACAGTTTCTAATTGGCTTTCTAAACTGACAATCTGTTTGGGCACATTCATATTAGTAATGTGTACTCTAGAACCTACCTCATCTAGGGCGTCAATGGCTTTATCTGGTAAAAAGCGGTCAGTAATATACCTGTCCGTAAGGGTCACACAAGCTTCTAATGCCGCATCCGTATAAGTTACATTGTGGTGGTCTTCGTATTTTGGTTTTATATTTTTAAGAATTTCGAGCGTTTCTGCTACTGAGGTAGGTTCTACTATCACTTTTTGAAACCTTCTTTCTAAGGCACCGTCTTTTTCTATGTGCTGTCTAAACTCATCAAGGGTAGTGGCTCCAATACATTGTATCTCTCCCCTGGCTAGGGCAGGTTTAAACATATTAGATGCGTCTAAGCTTCCTGTAGCACCACCAGCACCAACAATGGTGTGAATTTCATCTATAAATAAGATAATGTCATCATTTTTCTCCAATTCGTTCATGACCGCTTTCATGCGTTCTTCGAATTGTCCACGGTATTTTGTGCCAGCAACTAAGGAGGCCAAGTCTAAAGTAACCACCCTTTTGTTGAAGAGTACTCTAGAGACCTTTTTTTGAATAATTCTAAGGGCCAATCCCTCTGCAATAGCACTTTTACCCACGCCAGGTTCTCCTATTAATAGGGGGTTATTTTTCTTTCTACGACTTAAAATTTGAGAGACCCGTTCTATTTCCTTTTGTCTTCCAACCACAGGATCTAAACGGTCTTCTTCTGCCATTTGGGTCAGGTCTCTACCAAAATTGTCTAAAACGGGGGTCTTTGATTTTTTTCCTGACTTGTTGGCAGTTGTTCCGCCACCAAAAGATTCTCCAGTATTTTCTTCTGCGTCAGATTCGCTAGAAAATGAGGCTTCAGTTGGTCCGCTGGTATAATCGTCGTCTGAAGTGATCATAGTCTTAAACTGCTCTTTTACGCCGTCGTAGTCTACCATCATTTTTTGCAACAATTTGGTAGTAGGGTCATTTTCATTTCTGAGAATACACAGCAGCAAATGCGCCGTATTTATAGCGGTGCTTTGAAACAGTTTGGCTTCTAAAAAAGTAGTTTTTAAGGCCCTCTCTGCTTGTCTGGTTAGGTGTAGGTTCTTTTTATCCTGATGCACCAAACTAGGGTTTGGATTGGCTGGACTTAAGATTTCTACCTTTCTTCTCAAGTGTTCCAAATCTACCGATAGGGCGTCTAAGATACTAATGGCTTTACCGCCACCATCTCTTAACAATCCTAACATTAAGTGTTCCGTTCCAATAAAGTCATGCCCTAATCTAAGGGCTTCTTCTTTACTGTAGGCAATCACGTCTTTTACTCTAGGTGAAAAATTATCATCCATAAACCAGTTGTTTATACTCAAAAATAGTAAATCTTTTTACCACTCAATTACAAATAGTATTCCTTTTTGTATTATATGACACAATTGACAAAAAAAACAATGGCTTGTCCAAACAAGCCCCAGCTATTTTATTAACTATTTGTCCTATTATATATGTTGATAAATTCTTTAATAAACTACTCTTTAACCTCCCCTAAAGCATCCAAATTATGTATATTGGCTTGATTTTTTAATGAATAAAGAATAGCTTTTTTAATATGGCAGAAGGAGAAAAATTAATTAAGATTAACATAGACGACGAAATGAAGTCTGCCTACATAGATTATTCTATGTCGGTTATTGTATCACGTGCCTTACCAGATGTAAGAGATGGTTTAAAACCAGTGCACCGAAGGGTGTTGTTTGGAATGCATGAGTTGGGCGTTAGGGCTACAGGTGCACACAAGAAGTCTGCGAGAATTGTAGGAGAAGTTTTAGGTAAGTACCACCCACATGGAGATACTTCTGTTTACGACACTATGGTGCGTATGGCACAAGAGTGGAGTTTGCGATATATGTTGGTAGACGGCCAAGGTAACTTTGGCTCTATTGACGGAGACAGTCCTGCGGCAATGCGTTATACGGAAGCCCGTATGCGCAAGATTGCAGACGACATGCTAATAGATATTGACAAAGACACGGTAGACCACCAATTAAATTTTGACGACACTTTAGAAGAACCTAAAGTACTTCCCACCAGAATTCCCAACCTACTGGTTAATGGTGCTTCTGGGATTGCTGTAGGGATGGCCACCAATATGCCGCCACACAACCTATCGGAAGTGGTAGACGGAACTATTGCTTATATAGAAAATCCAAATATTGAAATAGACGAACTCATCACCCACATTAAGGCCCCAGATTTTCCAACAGGAGGTGTTATTTTTGGATATGAAGGAGTTAAAGAAGCTTTTCATACTGGAAGGGGTAGGGTCGTTGTTCGTGCCAAAGCTATTATTGAAGAAGTTCAGGGAAAAGAGTGTATCATAGTCACTGAAATCCCATACCAAGTCAATAAGGCAGACATGATCAAGAAAACAGCAGACTTGGTTAATGACAAGAAAATTGAGGGTATTTCTACCATTAGGGATGAATCCGATAGAAATGGAATGCGTATTGTTTATATCTTAAAAAGAGATGCAATTCCAAATATTGTATTAAATACCCTGTATAAATACACTTCACTCCAGTCTTCCTTTAGCGTCAACAATATTGCGCTTGTCAATGGAAGACCACAGCAATTAAATGTCAAGGAAATGATCCACTATTTTGTGGAACACAGACATGAGGTTGTGGTGAGAAGAACCAAATTTGAATTAAAGAAAGCAGAAGACAGGGCCCACATTTTAGAAGGTTTGATCATTGCTTCTGACAATATAGATGAGGTAATTAAGCTCATTAGGGCGTCTTCTAGTCCAGACGAGGCTCGGGAGTCTTTAATGGAACGTTTTAAATTGTCTGAAATACAAGCCAAGGCCATTGTGGAAATGCGCCTACGTCAGTTGACAGGTCTTGAGCAAGATAAGTTAAGAACGGAATACAATGACATTATTGCGACCATTGCAGATCTAAAAGATATTTTGGGAGACAAGGAACGTAGAATGTCCATCATTAAAGAAGAACTTCAAGAGGTAAAAACCAAGTATGGAGATGCACGTCGTTCAGAGATCAACTATGCAGGTGGAAGTCTCAGTATAGAAGATATGATTCCAGATGAGCAGGTAGTTATTACCATTTCTCATGCAGGTTATATTAAGAGAACCGCGCTTTCGGAGTACAAGACCCAAAATAGAGGTGGGGTAGGCCAAAAGGCATCGGCGACAAGAAATGAAGATTTCTTGGAGCACTTATTTGTGGGAACCAACCACCAATATATGTTATTCTTTACCCAAAGCGGGAAGTGTTTCTGGATGCGTGTTTACGAAATTCCAGAGGGCTCTAGAACCTCTAAAGGTAGGGCCATTCAAAACCTGATCAATATTTCTCAAGAAGACAAGGTGAAAGCCTTTATTTGCACCCAAGATCTTAAGGATGAGGAGTATGTGAACAGCCATTATGTGATTATGGCCACTAAAAAAGGGATTGTAAAGAAAACTACTTTAGAGCAGTACTCTAGACCGAGAACCAACGGTATAAACGCAATTGGTGTAAGGGAGGGAGATGAGCTGTTAGAAGCCAAACTGACCACGGGAACCAGTCAAGTATTCCTAGGCCTTAAATCTGGTAAAGCCATAAGATTTGAAGAGAGCAAAACCAGACCTATGGGTAGGGGTGCATCCGGCGTAAGAGGGGTGAGCCTTGCAAATGATCAAGATGAGGTGATTGGAATGATCACAGTTCACAACGAGGAAGACCACATTTTAGTGGTGTCTGAAAAAGGATATGGAAAACGTTCTTCTATGGAAGATTACCGCGTGACCAACCGAGGTGGAAAAGGGGTTAAAACCATTTCTATTACAGAGAAAACGGGTGGGCTTGTCGCTATTAAAAATGTGACAGATTCAGATGACCTAATGATTATTAATAAATCTGGGATTGCCATTAGATTGGGTGTAGAAGACCTTCGTGTGATGGGAAGGGCTACCCAAGGAGTGAAATTGATTAATATTAGAGAAAACGATTCTATTGCTGCAGTAGCTAAAGTGATGAAAGAAGAAGAGGAAGAAATTCTTTCAGATGGATTAGATGATTCTGGCGCTAGCGCCGATACTGCTCCAGAGGCACCAGAAGCCACCCAAGAAAATAGTGAAGAAACAGGGTCTGAATCTTAAATTTGATTATTTTTACCCGCTCATAAAATTATTATAAAACACCAACAATGAAAAATACTTTATTACTGCTAGCTGCTATTGGAGTAACCACAGCTAGTTTTGCCCAAAAAGATGCAATTAAAGCCGCGACAAAAGCCCTTAAATCAGGAGATGCTGCTGCTGTACTTTCTGCTTTAGACGGAGCTGCGAGTACTATTGACGCAGCAGAGGTTAAATATGTAAATCAGTTTTACTTTTTACAAGGAGAAGCTTATGCCATGCAAGCCAAAGCGGGAGATTTTTCTGCTTATGACAAAGCGGTAGCCTCTTACACCAAAGCCATGCAAAGTGAAACAGCTTCTGGGAAAGCCAAATACACGGCAGACATTAAGCAGAAGTTTGCTACTATGACCTCTGAAATTGTCAATGCGGCTGTTTCTGACAACAATGAAGAGAAATTCAAAGATGCTGCTGAGAAATTATTTTTGAGCTATTCATTGAGCCCTCGGGACACTATTTATTTGTACTACGCAGCGAGTAGTGCTGTAAACGGAAATGAATATGAACTGTCTTTAAAGTATTACAATATGCTTAAAGACCTAAACTATGACGGTAGTGAGGAGAAATTCTCTGCAAGAAATATTGAGACAGGAGAGCGTGAGGAAATGCCAAAATCTCAAAGAGATTTAATGGTTAAATCTGGTGCTTATGACGAGGCTAAAGACGAACGAACGCCTTCTAAATTTAATGAAATCATTAAGAATATTGCACTTATCTATACCCAATTGGGCGAAGACGACAATGCCATGGTTGCTTACATTGAAGCCAGAGAAATAAACCCTAATGATGTTGGGCTTATTTTAAACCAAGCCAACTTGTATTTTAAGCAAGGTGAAAAGGAAAAATTTAAGAGTCTTATGAACGAGGCCACTGAAGTAGATCCTACCAATCCAGATTTGTTTTACAATATTGGGGTAATTAATATGGAACAAGGAAATTCAGAAGCGTCTAGAACGGCTTATCAGAGGGCCATTGATTTATCTCCTACTTATATTAACGCCTATTTAAACCTGTCTACTTCTTTTGTAAACGAAGGGAATGCTTTAATAGACGCCATGAATAAATTAGGAAGTTCTAGAAAAGACATTGCCCGTTATGATGAACTTAAAGCGGAGAAGCAAGCCTTCTTTAAGCAGGCTGCAGAAGCTTTGGAGGCAGGTTTGGCTGCAAATGCCAATAATGCAGATTTATTGGGCCAGTTAAAGAACATTTATGGTGCTTTGGGTGACAATGTAAATTATATGAGGGTGAAAAAATTGTTAGAGGAATAATTATCTCAGCATTAGCTTATAAAAAAAAGCCCTCCATTGGAGGGCTTTTTTTTTTGTGATTAATTTTATAGTATTTTTTTAATGACCCTAAGGCTATGGGAGTATTGGTTGGTCTCGTTGTTGAATATGCCTGTGTGGTCTATGCGGTCTATGCGCACCTTGCCGTGACAATGAATGATGTGGTGGTCTGGTAGCATTATACCCACATGATCTATGTTCCCTTCTGCGTTGTCAAAGAAAGCCAAATCTCCCGCTTCAGATTCTTCAATGAAACTTAGGGGCTCTCCTTGCTTGGATTGTAATTCAGCTGTCCTAGCCAATACATAGCCGTTGAGTTTATAAGCCATTTGGCTCAAGCCAGCTGCGTCTATGCCAAAAGGGAGTGTTCCTCCTTTAAGATGGGGTGCGTTTAAATACATTAAAGCAGTATTTACAACCCCATTTTTAGTTCCGTTGGCCTTTGTATTACCTTCAAAAGTATGGGATAGTAATTTCAATTGACTGGTATTGGCCCCTAATAAAACAGGCATAAGTGCACCGTTTTCTTCTTGTATAAAACCAGTGAGTTCTTGGCAATAGCTAGGGGTTTTTTCTTCCAGGCTTTGGTATTGGTCCTCTGAAATTTCTAAGATTTGTAAGTTTTCTACCCAACCCTCTGTTTGGTCGTAGGCCATTCTTACCTTAAACCACCATTTTCTGTGGTCCAATATTTTAAACCCTTCTCCATAATGGGCCATGGTAACAATCGCGCTTTCCGTATCTGGGGCGCTTCTTAAGGCTATATTAGAGAGTTTTGCTATTCCAAAACGCATATTTAGGCTTCTAGGTTGTTTTCAATCACTAGGGCAGAGGCGCCGCCGCCGCCATTGCAAATGGTTGCTGCGCCATAGCGCGCTTTCTCTTGGGCGAGTACGTGGAGTAGGGTTACTACTATTCTGGCACCTGAGCATCCTAGAGGGTGGCCAAGAGAAACGGCGCCTCCGTGAATATTTACTTTGGTATCTGGAATGTTTAATAATTTCATATTGGCTAATCCAACCACTGAAAAGGCTTCATTAAATTCAAAGAAATCTATTTCGGATTGCTGCATTCCAGCTTTTGAAAGGGCCTTAGGAAGCGCTTTAGCGGGAGCGATGGTGAACCATTCTGGCTCCAAAGCAGCGTCTGCATATCCTTTAATGGTAGCCAAAGGCCTAATTCCAAGTGACTTGGCTTTATCTGCACTCATTAGAACCAATGCGGCAGCGCCGTCGTTAATAGTAGAGGCATTGGCTGCAGTCACTGTACCATCTTTTGTGAAAGCAGGTCTAAGGGCAGGTATTTTATCTAAGAATACATTGCTGTATTCTTCATCTGTATCAAAAATAATGGGGTCTCCTTTGCGTTGGGGTATGGATACGGGTATAATTTCATTAGAAAATTTTCCAGCATCCCAGGCAGCCTTAGCGCGTTGGTAGGACTGAATGGCAAACTGGTCTTGGTCTTCTCTTGAACACTCATAAGTGAGGGCACATTGGTCTGCAAAAACCCCCATAGCTATTTGTTGGTATGCGTCTACTAAACCGTCTTTCTGCATACTGTCTTCAAGGGTAGTAGGGCCAAATTTTTGTCCATTTCTCATGGAAACTAAATGGGGCGCCATACTCATGTTTTCCATACCACCGGCCACAACAACCTCTTGGTCTCCGAGTGCAATAGATTGCGCAGCTTGCATGATGGTTTTCATTCCAGAAGCACAAACCTTGTTTACCGTGGTACAAGGAACGGTATTTGGAATCCCTGCTTTTATTGCCGCCTGTCTTGCAGGTGCTTGTCCTGTTCCAGCTTGCAACACATGGCCCATAATAACTTCTCCTACCTCGGAAGGGTCTAATTGAATTCGCTCCAAAGCGCCTTTTATAGCAATAGCGCCTAGTTCTGGTGCGGCTATATGAGACAAAGCGCCCATAAAACGTCCAATAGGGGTTCTTACTGCGGAAACAATGACTACTTCTTTCATAGAATGGGCTTAAAAATAGATTCCTTCAAAAATACTAAAATTAGTGGCAAAGCCGCCTGCTGAAAAACTAAAATAACGCCGGTATGGGTTTATTTTTCTATTTTTGATTCAAACTTATTTCATGGCTAAAGGTCTAGATACCCTCTATAAAAACCAATCCCTACTTTATAAATACCTGCTCTATGTATTGGCAGTGGGCTTGGTTGTGTATTTTTTTCCTAAAGGCGGAAAGTTTAAGTACGAATTTCAAAAAGGAAAGCCTTGGCAACATGAAACTTTGTATGCACCATTTGATTTTAGTGTAAAAAAGACCTCTGAGGAATTGTCAGCGGAAAAAGCTGCTATTCAGCGCGAGCACATTCCTTATTTTTCTTTGAATGATTCAATGCTGTTACAGTCAAAGGAAGACTTGACCTTTGCACTAGTGGATTTAAAAAAAACCAACCCAACACTCAAAGATACCGCACAAATTAAACGGGTATTGTTTAGGGTATTAGACAGTGTATACGCTCGAGGTTTACTCGCTAGAAATGCCACGGAGAATTTAGGTGAGCGCATATATCTATTAAAAGAAAATACCGCTAGCTTAAGGCCTGTGAGTTCCTTTATGGTTATTCCTAAATTGCTTCCATTCATTCAATCTAAAATACAAACCCCACTTTTTCAGTCTCAAGCCACTTTTGCAGAGGCATTGTTATTAGATGTGGTTGTTCCTAATGTGGTGTTTAATAAAGACTTTACAGAGAAATCGCTTTCAGAGGCTTTAGGTAATGTATCGCTCACTAGGGGTTTTGTAGACAAAGGCAAGCTCATTATAGCGAAGGGAGCTGTTGTAGAACAAGAAAATTACAAGGTACTGCTTTCCCTTAAATCAGAGTATGAATCTGTTTTATGGTCAGACGCCAATTACTATATTATCCTGTTTGGCTACACCCTTTTGGTCGCATTAGTAATGGTTATGTTGTTTTTATTTTTAGCCAAATATAGGCCGCACATTTATAGAGACAATACCCAGCTCACTTTTATATTAGCCAATGTTGTCCTCATGGTACTGCTAACCACCCTGGTGGTGCAATACAATGAAACTTATGTGTATGTAGTGCCGCTGTGTATTTTACCCCTCATATTAAAGACATTTTTTGACGCCCGTTTAGGGCTCTTTGTGCATGTACTTACGGTCCTTATACTAGGATTTGTGGTGCCCAATAGTTTTGAGTTTGTTTTTTTACAAACCATTGCCGGAATTGTAACCATTTTATCTGTAACAGAGTTGTATAAGCGGGCCAATCTATTTATATCTGTTGGACAAATTACTGTAGTGTATATGTTGGGTTACTTTTCTTTCCACATTATACAAGAAGGCACCATAGACAATTTACAGTGGTTGGTTTTTGGTCTTTTTGCTTTAAACGGCATGATCACACTCTTTGCCCAACCCCTCATCTATATTTACGAAAAACTCTTTGGTTTGGTCTCTGAAGTGTCGCTATTAGAACTTTCAGACACCAATTCAAAGCTTTTAAAGGAACTCTCCAATAAGGCCCCAGGCACCTTTCACCACTCCTTACAAGTAGCTAATCTAGCAGAAGCAGCAGCCAACGAAATAGGGGCCAATGCTATGCTTGTAAGGGTAGGGGCATTATACCACGACATAGGTAAAATGAACCACCCTACTTATTTTTCTGAAAATCAGATTACTTCTGTAAATCCGCACCACGAACTAGATCCTTTAGACAGCGCTAAAATTATTTTAGACCATGTTACAGATGGAATTGAAATAGCAAAAAAATACAATTTACCAGACCGATTGATAGATTTTATTAGAGTCCACCATGGAACCACTCAGGTTTATTATTTTTATAAGAAAGCCCAAGAGACCCAACCAGATATAGATATGGCATTATTTACCTATCCAGGTCCCCTTCCTTTTTCAAAGGAGACGGCTATTCTCATGATGGCAGACGCTGTAGAAGCCGCATCTAAAAGTCTTAAAAACCCTACTTATTTGGAAATAGATGCCTTTGTAGAGAAGATTATTACAGGCCAAATGCAGGCCAATCAGTACGTAAATGCCAATATTACCTTTAAAGATATTGAATTAATTAAAAAGGTCTTGAAAGGCAAACTAACTAATATCTACCACCTTAGGGTAGCATATCCAGAATAATTTCAGATCAATGAAAAATAAAGCTAAAAAAAGCTTTAAAAATGTTGTTATATTATATTCTAAAAAGTACATTTGCAACCGCGTTTTTAAGGCGTGAAACACTTTTGTGTTAGGAGAGGTGCCAGAGTGGTAATGGAGCAGATTGCTAATCTGTCGACGGGTAACTGTCGCCAGGGTTCGAATCCCTGTCTCTCCGCTCTTTATTGAAAAATTGATACCTTATTACAAGGTCTCGGGGTGTAGCGTAGCCCGGTTATCGCGCCGCGTTTGGGACGCGGAGGTCGCAGGTTCGAATCCTGCCACCCCGACATTAATAAACAGAGATATTCCCAAAATCTCAAAACTTTTTCCTTCGGGAAATGGTGGCATAGCTCAGCTGGATAGAGCACCTGCCTTCTAAGCAGGCGGTCGAAGGTTCGAATCCTTCTGCCATCACATATAAATAAAAGCGTTGAGGCTTTTAAAAACAGACCTTCACAGCAATGTGAGGGTTTTTTTGTGCCTATCTATTACACCACAAATTTAATTAAAAAATTACTCAAGTGTCAGATTACTGTCAATATTTGACATCTATTTGACAGTTGAATCAACTCTTTTGTATTCAAAAATATAACAGTTTCCTTCTTTTTTTGTTTTTAAATAAAGACATAAATATGACAGAAGCAATTGTTATTCGGTTCACTAAAAAGGACAAGGAATATCTATCCAAATTAGCAACTAAACACAGACTTACTTTAAGTAGTTTTTTAAGGTCTGAATTACTGAATTCCTTAACCTCTAAACCTAAGTTAGATGTTTAAGGGTGTTCGTAATGAAAATGGAAGACCATTAGGCTCTAAAAACAAATCCACCATCCTTGTTAAAAATACTATTGCATCCATTTTAGATGACAATGTAAAGTTGTTTAAAGAGAAATTACTGCAACTAAATGACAAGGACTTTGTTAGTGCATATATGAACTTGGCTAAGTATGTTATACCTACAATGAAAGCGGTTGAGGTGAATGATGTTTCTGAAGACAATGTTCCTTCTTGGATTGATAATTACAATAAAGAGCAATTAAAAGAGGCTTTAACCAAACAAATATAGATATGTACTACAGCGATATTAAACAGGCATTAAAAGACAGCTTTAAGCAAGTATTCACTTGTTACAAAGACAAACAAACAGGGTATGAGATATGGCTTCTAAATGGAGAGATTATAAACGCTTTCCACAAGTTAAAAAGTCTTTAATAACCCAAATGAATTTATGGTGTGGATTGCTGTACCATATATAATTTTGTATTAATTCCCATAGGGTGCGTATAGCATAAGAACTGCGCAATACTTCTATCACCTAATCAAGTTGGACGGTAGTTGGTTCAGATAAAATAAGACTGTGTAATAATTGCGTTGGCTATTTTCCTTTTTAACACTTCGTAAGCACCCACCAACATTCAAGTTACCCAGCATATTTGCCCAACAAGACCTTTGGCAAGTCAATTAAGTGTTTATGAGGGGGGTGCGAGAATTAAATATAATTTAAGTTGTATAAGTATATTGTAACAGTAGATAAATTGCCGAATAACTAATAGCTTTTATATAACACTATTGATGAATATGTACTTGTATGCCTATATATATTAAACTAATAGTAGCTAAAGATTAGAAACGACAGATATTCATAATTACTATATTCCAGATATTATAGACTCTGAAAATGCAAAATACCTTTAAATAGTAGTTATATATAGGACTAAACTAGATAAATATAGATGCTATGAGTAGACAAAAGTATGGAGGTAGAGAGAAGGGAACTCCTAATAGACTAACAACTAAGGTAAAGGATAAGTTAGAGCGAATCTTAGATGAATGCATAGAGTCATTAAGCGTAGATGATATGAGTAAGCAAGAGAAGCTAAAAGCAATACAATTATGTCTACAATACTTAATGCCTAAACCTACTCCAGAGAGAGAGGATAAGAACATAGTTCAACACTTTGAAGTAGAAATAATAGATAACCTAAAAGACCAATAATATGATTAATAAACTTTACTACAACGATATTAAGAAAGCATTAAAAGCAAGTTTCAAGAATGGTATAGCCTGTTATCAGGACAATTTAAACAACACCAAGTTATGGATTAACAGAGGCTTTGTGGTACACTATGAGTATTAGCAAAACAATGCCTTTGGCAAGTCATCTAAGTGTTTAAAGGGGGGTGTATTAAGTAGAAGTATTTAGTTTTTCGGTTTTTATGTATTCACTTGGAGTTGAACTTTTAAATAATTTAAATGCTTTATTAAAGTTTTGCTGACTACTGAAGCCACAATCATTTATTAAAGCTGAAAGTGTAAATGTATCTAAATAATTATTGTCAATAAGATTACAAGCATATTCAATTCTTGCGGAATTTATAAAAGATGTAGCAGATAATTTTGAATTAAATTTAATAGAGTCTCTTATTGTTTTCTCACTTTCATTTAAATCTTTTGCTAATAAACCAATAGAATATTTAGATTTCTTAAAGACCATAAGATTACAAAACAAAAGGTCAATTCTTTGAAAAGAAAAAGAGGAGATATATTTTTCAGTTTTTTTAATTAAAATAATATTATTTATTAATGATTGTTTTAGAAATAAAAAAAAGAAAGCTGTGAGACTAATTAATAAATGAATATTGGTCAAATATAAAATCTCCTTATTAACTAAAGTAGTGTATCCTATAATTAGCGAGGCAATTCTTGCTATTGAAATAAGTAAAACATATGAGTAAAACCATTTGCGCATTTTTTTTCTCAAATGTTCAGGCCTCTTTTTAATAGCACCTATATTTAGCCAGCATATTTTTGAGACATAAAGCACAGAAACAAACACACAGGCATAAAAGACATCTGCATATCGCTGAAAAAATTCAAGATTAAAGCCAATAACATTAGAATAGATTTTGTTCTCTTTAAATTCAAAAAGCTGTATTCCAAACCTATTTAATGTGTAAGTCATTAGAACTAATGCTAACAGCAAAAACTCAAATTTATACGGATTTACTTTTCTATTCTCTATCAAAGACCTTATGTGAAGAAGTAAAAAAAAGAAAGAGATAATGCGAATTAGAGTTAAGATTTCTACAGGAACTAATATTGAAGTTCTTAATGAAAAAGAATAGCATAAAACACTTAAGAATTGAAAGACAAAATGATATAATAAATACTTTAATTGATACTCATTTTTTAAAGTAATATTCTTATATATTTTAACACACAGTGCTGCCCACAAAAAACATAAAATGTAAACAGGATAGATTAGCATAGAGATATTATAGAATTCAAATATAACGCTATTTCAGAAAAGGCGTAGTATTTGGATTTTATAATTTTTTTTTCTGCAGGCCATTATTGATTTTTGAAAAATGACAAACTATTTTAAGTTTATAAAATTCATTGCATTTTTATTTTTTGCTTTCTTTTTTCAAAGTACTGCTTTTGGCCAAAGCAAGATATTCAGTGCTACAGGAACTGGTCGTTTACCTGGTGCTTCTGCCAATATTACTGATCTTGGATTACCAGGTGCAGTCACTTACCAATCTGGAACCTATTCGTGGATAGTACCATCAACAGGTGTATATGAAATAGAAGTAGCTGGAGCGCAAGGTGGAAGTGGGGGTTTGCAAGCTGGAGGATTAGGTAGGCTGATAAAAGTTCAAGTTAGTTTAAATGCAGGCGAAGTTATAAATATTCTCTCAGGACAGCAAGGAGGATCAGGAACAGATAATTCTCAAGGTGCTGGCGGAGGCGGAGGTGGCACATATGTTAAAAACGCCACAACTAATTCTTGGATAGCTGTCGCCGGAGGAGGGGGAGGAACAGGAAGAGGTTTTTGGAGTAATAGTGATATTATTGCGACAGGTAGCGATGCTGCTGTTTATAATAGTAATAATGGAACAACTGGAATTAGTTCTGCTTATTCTTGGTCGCCCGGGAGAAATGGAGGTATAAACGGAGGGCAAGCTATTTATGGCAATGGTGGTTCAGCTGGAGCAGGGGTGACTTTTAATGGTGTTAAAGGACAGTATGGCGGAGCGGTAGGTTTTTCTTATGCAAGTGGAAGTAATGGTGGTGCATCGGCAAATTCAGTTTATGCAGGAGACGGTGGTTTTGGGGGAGGTTCTTCAGGTTATTACAACTCTAGTTTTGAACGTAATGGTGGCGGAGGAGGAGGATATTCAGGCGGTGGTTCTAGCGGAACTAGAGTTGGCGGCGGCGGCGGCGGCGGCAACTATTATTCTGGAACATATGTTTCTGATAATGTAAATTCTGGAGGTGGATATGCTAAAATCACTGCGAGTAATGCTGTAGGAGATACGGACAATGCTAGTTTTAGCATTAGCGGTGCCAATCTATTAACCAATACTGCTTTAGATTATGATACTAAAAACTCTTATTCAATCAGAGTTAGAACAACTGATGCGGGAGGACTGACATATGAGGAAGCATTCACAATAACAGTAAATGATATAGACGAAGACTCCGATGGAGACGGTATTACTAACAATCTAGACAACTGTCCTTCAACACCAAACTCAGACCAGGCCGATGCCGATGGTGATGG